>Ga0307375_10001048_pt1 | contig 31424 bp, 25 predicted proteins | sample TR1MG_FD_202531 | JGI IMG/M metagenome (GOLD analysis project Ga0307375, IMG submission 202531) | Soil microbial communities from Risofladan, Vaasa, Finland - TR-1 | ecosystem: Environmental > Terrestrial > Soil > Coastal area > Acid sulfate soil | place: Finland: Risofladan, Vaasa | collected... | reverse complement strand
CGCCCGGAGACGCTGACACTCGCGCCTTGCAGGGTGTCGCCGCCGAAGAGGCTATTGCTCCTCAGATTGCGCCCGCCTCCGTCGGTATGCCTCGCATGGTCCGTGCTCTGCGGCACCGCGACTTTCGTCTTTTCTGGTTCGGAAATTTTCTCTCGAACGTCGGCACCTGGATGCAGAACGTGGCACAAGGGTGGCTGGTGTTGCTCCTCATTCCGCGCAACCCGGCGTTCTGGCTGGGCGTCGTCGGTTTCGCCGCCAGTGCGCCCATGCTTGTGTTTGCGTTGTTCGGCGGAGTCATCGCAGATCGTTTCGACAAGCGCAAGCTGATGCTCTGGACCCAGAGTTCAATGATGGTCCTTGCGTTTGTTCTCTGGGGATTCACCGCCTCCGGCCACATCAATGTTCCGCTCATCGTGCTGCTGGCCTTCGCCAACGGCCTCGCCATGTCGCTGAACACGCCTAGCTACCAGGCGATGGTTCCGGAACTCGTTCCCCGCGAAGACCTCAACAACGCCATCGCGCTCAATTCCGCGCAGTTCAACATGTCGCGCGTCATCGGCCCCACGCTTGGCGGATTCGCCATGGCCTGGGTCGGAATCTCCGGCAATTTCCTCCTCAACGCCATCAGCTTCGTGGCCGTCCTGATCGCGTTGATGCAGATCACCTATCCGCCTGTCTACGCGGGTGAGGACAACAACACTGTATGGGAGACTATCTCGGAGGGCTTCCGCTATCTCTTCGACCATCGCGAAATGCTGCTGCTGATCACTCTTACCGGCCTCGCCAGCACGCTGGCACTTCCGTTCGTCAATTTCATTCCACTCTTCGCGAAGGACATTCTTCACACCGGCGAGCGCGGCTTTGGAATTCTTATGGCCTTCTCCGGCATCGGTTCGTTCTTCGGCGCCGCCACCATCGCCTATATCCGGAAGATCCGCTGCCGCGGACGTTTCGTTGTCCGCTCAGCCGTGGCCTTTTATATCTTCGTCATACTGTTCAGCTTTTCGCGCAACTTCTGGCTCTCCGGACTGCTGCTCGCAGCCGCCGGTTACTGGATGATTCTCATGGTAGCCACCGTCAACTCCATGTTGCAGCATCTCTCCGCCGACGAGATGCGCGGACGCGTCATGAGCATCTACGCCACCGCATTCCTCGGTTTCGCGCCCATCGGAAGCCTTCTCGCAGGCGCGCTCTCCAGTTTCTTCGGAGCTCCCATCACGATCGCCTCACTGTCGGCGATTGCCCTGGTCATTTCTCTTTATCTGTATTCCACGCAACCGGCGTTGCGTTGCTCTGATTGATTGCCCTACCGGAGAGAACGCACACTTTGAGGCGTTTATGAAGACACAATTCCCTGCGGCTCCACTTCGGCGCCAGTTTTGCGGGTGAGCTTCGGCTTTTCCGCAGGCTCGGCCATTCCCAGCCACTTTCTCACCGTCGGCAACGCCGCTCGCATCGCCACCTCGCCCGCGTGAATCAACTCCGGCGCTCGCTCGAATGCATCGTAGGAGAATCCCTCTACATTCGGCTCCACGATCAGGTCAGCATCTCTCTTCCACTCGTTGCTCATCCGATCCTGTGCAATGGAAAAGCACTGCCCTATGACGTCGAACGGACTCCGCGGCCCGCGCATCTGTACCCAATGCGCGCTCAGGTAGACACCGAGCACCCGGTCCGCGCCCATCTGCCTGAGTGGCGTCGTCGGCACTGCGTAGCTCAGCATTCCATCCACCAGCATCCGTCCGTCGGCTTCAACCGGTTGAAACATTCCGGGATACGCACAACTCGCACGCACCGCATCAGCGATGCTGCCGCTGCGAAATACCACTGGCTCGCCGGTTTTGAAATCCGTCGCCACCACCGCCAGCGGGATCTTCAGATCTTCAAATCTCGAGCAATGCAGGTATTGCGCCAGCCATTGTTCCATGCGGTCATTGCTGAAGAATCCATAGCGCGAGAGCGTCCACCGGGCAAATGTGCGAAACCGCACCTGCGACGAAATTTCCTTCATCTCGTTTGCGGAAAATCCGCAGCAATATATAGCTCCGATCAGCGATCCAACGCTCGTCCCGCCGACGTAGTCCACCGGAATATTTTCTTCCTCCAGGACTTTCAGCAGCCCTATATGCGCGATGCCGCGCGCAAATCCGCCGCCCAGCGCCACTCCCAGCGTCGGACGCTTTGTGGAAAAAGATTGTTCTTCGGATTTGGGTCCTCGCGACAAGTGGCGAGCGAAGGCCTGAACCGATCGGACGATCTTGGCGAACTCGCTCACGCTTTCACCTCTCCCCACGTTGTTCTATTTCATACGATGCCGAGTCTTTTTCAGTCGTTACAGGGAATTTTGTCTCCTACATATCCGCCCCGTATACCTCCAGCACCGTGCGAAACGTATTTGCGTGTGCCAATGCAGTCTGGTCAATGGGATTTCCGTATCCGCCGCCCATCGTGATCACCAGCGGCACACCCATCTTCCGGCACATTTCCGCTACCAGCCGGTCGCGCGCCTTCAGTCCATCGTGGGTCAGCGAAAGCCTCCCCAGGACATCGCACTCCAGCGCGTCCACGCCTGATTGATAAAACACAATCTTGGGTGCAAACTCTTCCACTTCTCTCAACGCCAGTTCTAGTACCTTTAGATATTCCTCGTCACCAGTCTGGTCTTCCAGTTCAATGTCCAGCCGGCTCTGCTGTTTGCGAAAAGGAAAGTTCTTTCGTCCATGCAGCGAGAGCGTGAAGACATCGTCGTCCAATTGAAAGATCTGCGCCGTCCCGTCACCTTGGTGGACATCGCAATCCACCACCGCGATGCGCTTCAGTCCTTTCTCCCGGCGGGCCCACTCCACTGCTATCGCAATATCGTTGAAGACGCAGTAGCCCGAACCCTCCGCGCGAAACGCGTGATGCGTTCCACCTGCCAGCGTGCCTCCGAACCCTCTTGCAATCGCATCCCCGGTCGCCGCCAGGGTTCCGCCCACGCTCGCCAGCGTGCGCCGGACAAGCTGCTCCGACCACGGAAACCCTATCCGCCGCATCGCTTGCGCATCCAGCGACCCATCCAGAAAGCGCCTCACATATTCCGTGTCGTGAATCGTCTCTATCGCTTCCCGTGTGGCCAGTGGCGCTGGTTCAAAGTCATATGCGCCATCCGTCGCCAGCAGTTCGCGCACCAGTCGGTACTTGCGCATCGGAAACTTGTGTCCCGCTGGAAGCACGATTTCATGATGATCCGTGTAGAAGAGCCTTCGCCGCATTTGTCTCAGTCTAGCAAGATTGCCCCAGCGCGAAGCACTCGCCCGCCCCGGAGAATATATAGCTTCCGGCGCATTCTCATTGCCAGCGGTGCTCCTTGTTTGCGAACATGGATTCCTCGTCGTTCATATCACTTCCGGACTGCTTGTTGACCACTGCTGGCAAAACCGTACGCGAGACATCTGCAGGCGGCATCGTCATCCGCATGCTACGTGGCAAGTGGCATGTCGCCATCATTGAGCCCAACACCATTAACGCCGACAGCGTCACCCGGCGCGCCCGTTCCCGTCCTGATGGCACGGTCTTTGCCCTGCCCAAGGGCGGCGTGGATGAAGGCGAAACTCCCCCGCAAAGCGCCGAGCGCGAAGTTTGGGAGGAGACCGGCCTGCGCGGCGAGCGCATCACCCGCCTCACCTCTATCCGTTACTTTTATGTGCGTTCTTGGGGAGGCCGCGAGCGCGTCTCAAAGGTCGTCACCTTCTACCTGTTCCGCTATCTCTCCGGCCGCCTCGGCCACATTTCACCGGAGATGCGCGTCGAAGTCCGCCGGGCCCTTTGGGTTCCCCTCGAAACGGCCCACAAGAAGCTCACCTACAAGGGCGAGCGCCAGGCCATCCAAATCGCACAGCAATACGTCCGCGCCCATCCTGGGCTTGCGAACACACCACATCACGGATGAAGGACTCTCATGCCAGCCACCCCGCACACTGAAAAGCACTTCACGTCTGGCGAGGTCGTTCGCGACATCGTCATTGGCATGTCCGATGGCCTCACTGTTCCCTTCGCCCTTGCCGCTGGACTGGCCGGTGCCGCTGAAATGCTACACAGCACTTCAGTCATTGTCATCGCTGGCCTGGCCGAGATCGCTGCCGGCTCCATCGCCATGGGACTCGGCGGCTACCTCGCCGCCAAGAGCGACTCCGAGCACTATGTGAAGGAATACGACCGCGAGGTTCGCGAGGTTCGCGAGATTCCCGATGAAGAGGCCGACGAAGTCCTGGAAGTCTTCCAGAACTACGGCCTCACTTCGGAAGAGAGCATGCCGATCGTGGATGCCCTGCGCAAGCGCCCCAAGGATTGGGTGGACTTCATGATGCGCTTCGAGCTCGGACTGGAACAACCCGACCCCAAGCGAGCGCTCCGCAGCGCCCTCACCATTGCACTCTCGTATGTGGCTGGCGGTTTCATTCCGCTCTCGCCTTACATCGCTATGCGGTCGGCACATTCGGCCCTGTTCGTCTCTGTAGCTGTCACCTTGGTGGCACTTGGTGTTTTCGGATACATCAAGGGACTTTTCACAGGGTTAAACCCGCTTCGTGGTGCCATCCAGACCATGGTGATCGGGGGACTGGCCGCCGGAGCTGCCTTCACTATTGCGCGCTGGATCTCCTAAGTTACTCCTGTGCAAAAGTTTGCAAAAATATTTGTTGACTGAATGAGTATTCATTCAGTATCTTTGTTTCAACTTAATAGGGCGCGCGTCGTTGCCATCCTCACCCCACATTATCGACGCGCGCCGTTTCCTTTTCAGGGGCGTTTCTTATAGCTAATAAGTGGTGACTATCATGCTCCAGAATTTGCCTCCAAGAACGATCCTCATCCTCCTCCATCGCGCTCGGCGTTGATTCTTCTCTTGCGCGAACCCCGGTCTTTGCTGCTAGCTTTACCGTCGCAATCGTAATTTCCGGAGAATTTCTCGCATATGTATAAGCGCATCGAAAAGGTCGCCGTACTTGGAGCGGGCACCATGGGCTCCCGCATTGCCGCTCACCTCGCCAACGCCGGCGTTCCGTGCCTCCTGCTCGACATCGTGCCTCCCGGAGCCACCGGAGCCGATCGCAACAAGATCGCCGCTGCCGGTCTCGACGCCGCGAAGAAGTCCAAGCCTGCGGCATTTTTTGAGCCGGGTCTGGCCCGCCTTGTCACCGTCGGTAACTTCGAAGACGACCTCGCTCTCCTCGCCGGTTGCGACTGGATCATCGAAGCCGTCATCGAGAACCTCGACATCAAGCGCGACCTCCTCCGCAAAGTCGAATCCGTTCGCAAGCCAGGCACTGTCATCACCACCAACACCAGCGGCCTTCCCGTCCATTCCATCGCCCAGGGCTTCTCCGACGATTTCCGCCGCTGCTGGTTCGGCACGCACTTCTTCAATCCGCCGCGCTACATGCGCCTGCTGGAGATCATCCCCACCCCCGAGAGCGATCCCGCGGCCATCGCCGCCATCGAGCATTTCTGCGATCTTCGACTCGGCAAGGGCATCGTCCGCGCCAAGGACACTCCGAACTTCATCGCCAACCGTATCGGCACCTTCAGCGTGCTCAACATCATCCGCCTGATGCAGGAGATGGATTTCTCCATCGAAGACGTCGACTCCCTTACCGGCACCGTCATCGGATTCCCCAAGTCCGCTACCTTCCGCACCATCGACATGGTCGGACTCGACATCCTCGGCCACGTCGTCTCCAACATGAGCAAGGGTGGCGTCGCTCTGGACGAACGCGGCGACCTCAAGATCCCCGCCTTCTACGCGCAGATGCTCGAGCGCAAGTGGCTCGGCGACAAGACCAAGGGCGGTTTCTACAAAAAGACTAAGACCGCCGACGGCGAAGAACGCCTCGGCCTCGATTGGAAAACGCTCGACTATCGTCCGCGCCAGAAACCAAAATTCCCCGCCCTTGAAATGGCCAAGCAGGTCGAGGATCTTGGCGAGCGCGTTCGCATGTTGATTGGCATGGATGGCGGCAAGCTCGACAAGGCCGGACAATTCCTCTGGACCGCTCTCAGCGAGCTTTGGACCTACGCTGCGAATCGCATCCCCGAAATCTCCGACACTGTCGTCGAGATCGACCGCGCCATGAAACTCGGCTTCAACTGGGAGATGGGTCCGTTCGAACTCTGGGATGCCGCTGGCGTGGAAGCCACCGTCGCGCGCATGAAGTCCGAAGGCAAGCCCATCAGCGCCAACGTCGAGAAGCTTCTCGCCACCGGCCACAAGTCCTGGTATCTCGACAGCCCTGGCGCGGCCAGCGGTCGCACTTACTTCGACCTCGCCTCAGGCGCCTACGCGCCCGAGCAAGTCTCCGAGGGTGTCTGGTCTGTAACCGTTGCGAAGAAATCCAACGGCGTCGTCAAGAAAAACGCCGGTGCTTCTCTCATCGATCTCGGCAATGGCGTAGGTTGCATCGAGTTCCACTCAAAGATGAACGCCATTGGCGGCGACATCCTCCAGTTTGTCCAGCAGACCCTGGGATTCCAGGGTGTCGCTCCCGCGCAGACCGGCGCTGCCGGATACAAGTCCGGCGGCATCGGAGACAACTTCGAAGCCTTCGTCATCACCAGTGACGCGCAACACTTCTCCGTCGGCGCCAACATCATGTTGCTGCTCATGGCAATTCAGGAAGAAGAGTGGGACGACATCGACCTCATGTCCCGCCAGTTCCAGAACATGACGCAGTCCATCAAGTTCTCGCCCAAGCCCGTCGTCGTTGCGCCCTTCGGCATGGCGCTCGGCGGAGGCTGCGAAGTCTCCCTCCACGCGCCAGTTCGCCAGCCGCACGCCGAGCTCTACATGGGTCTCGTCGAAGTCGGCGTCGGACTCCTCCCCGGCGGCGGCGGATGCAAGGAGATGACGCTCCGCGCCGTCGATGCTGCATCGTCCATCCGTCCGGATGGCCGCGGCGAGTCCGTCGAATTCATGGAAGCCGTGAAGAAAGCCTTCGAGACCATCGCCATGGCCAAGGTCTCCACTTCGGCCTTTGAAGCCAAATCCATCGGCTATCTCGCCAAGTCCGATGACGTCACCATGAATCGCGAGCGCGTCCTCTCCGACGCCAAGGCCCGCGCGATTGAAATGGTCAAGACCGGTTACAGGCCGCCGGTTCCGCGCAATGACGTCCTCGCCCCCGGCGAGAACATCCTGGCAACGCTCAAGCTTGGAGTGCATCTCATGCGGCAGGGAGAGTTCATCTCCGATCACGAAGTGAAGATCGGAAATAAGGTTGCCGAAGTGCTTTGCGGTGGAGCCGTCACGCCCGGCACTCTGGTAAGCGAGCAATACCTGCTTGACTGCGAGCGCGAAGGCTTCAAGTCGCTCTGCGGCGAACGCAAGACCATGGAACGAATTCAGTACACGTTGAAAACAGGAAAACCGCTGCGCAACTAATCACGGGATAGGCAACGTTATGAGAGAAGTCGTCATTGCATCCGCCGTCCGCACGCCGGTCGGCAAGGCTAACAAGGGAACCCTCCGCGCCACGCGTCCCGACGATCTCGGCGCGATCGCCATCAAGGGAGCGCTCGCGCGCCTGCCGCAACTCGATCCGCGCGAGATCGAGGATGTCATTCTCGGATGCGCCATGCCGGAAGCCGAGCAGGGCATGAACGTTGCTCGCATCGCTTCCCTGCGCGCGGGTCTGCCCGTCGAAACTTCCGCCATGACCATCAATCGCTTCTGCTCCTCCGGCTTGCAGTCGATTGCCATGGCCGCCGAGCGCATCATGGCCGGTGGTGCTGAAGTCATCGTCGCCGGTGGAGCCGAGTCCATGACCATGATCCCCATGGGCGGGCACAAGGTCTCCTGCAATCCCTGGCTCGTCGCCAACTATCCCGACGCCTACCTCTCCATGGGCCTCACCGCCGAGCGCCTCGCGCAACGCTACGGCATCACCCGCGAGCAGTCCGACGAATTCAGCTACCAGAGCCACCAGAAGGCGCTCAAGGCCATTGCCACCGGCAATTTCTCCGACGAGATCGTCCCCGTGCCCGTCACTTTCACCGCGCCTGCCGTTTCCTCGCGCGGATCGCAGGCAGTGAAGTTGCAAACGCAGACCATCCAGTTCTCCGTCGATGAAGGGCCCCGCGCCGACACCACGCTCGAAGCTCTTGCAGCGCTCAAGCCCGCCTTCCACGCCAAGGGCACTGTCACCGCCGGCAACTCTTCGCAGATGAGCGATGGCGCTGCCGCTGCCGTCGTCATGTCCGCCGAACACGCGAAAGCGCTTGGCATCAAGCCGCTCGTTCGCTACGTCGCCTTCGCCACCGCAGGCTACAAGCCTGAAGAGATGGGCCTCGGACCGGTCTTCGCGATTCCGAAGGCGCTCAAGTTGGCCGGCCTCACACTCGACCAGATCGATGTCATCGAACTCAACGAGGCCTTTGCCGCGCAGTCGCTCGCGGTCATCAAGGAACTCGGCCTCGATCTCAACAAACTCAATCCTAACGGCGGAGCCATCGCGCTCGGGCACCCCCTCGGCTGCACCGGTGCCAAGCTCACCGCCACTGTTATTCGCGAACTCAAACGCCGCAACGGACGCTACGGCATGGTCACCATGTGCGTCGGCGGAGGCATGGGTGCGGCAGGCATTTTTGAAAACATCATGTGAGATAAAGCCACGGCAAACGCAGAGAGCTATGCGAAAGAGTCAACACATTTGTGAGCTTTGATTTTCTCCGTGCCTCTGTGTCTCTGTGGTGAAAGTTTTTAAGAAAGGACCCGAGGATGGCATCGACAACCTCTAAGCGCAAGATTGCAGGCGGCAGCTTCCTTATCGAGGAGACTAATCCTCGTGAAGTCTTCACGCCTGAAGATTTCACCGAGGAACACCTTCAGATCGCCAAAACTGCGGAGGAGTTTTACGTCAACGAGATTCTGCCAAACGCCGACAAGATCGAGCAGAAGGATTTCGCTCTCTCTCGCGAACTGCTCAAGAAGCTTGCCGAGCTCGGCCTCACTAGCGTCGACGTTCCTGAGCAGTACGGTGGCACCGACATGGACAAGGTCACATCGTCCATCATCGCGGAAAACATCTCGCGCTCCGGCAGTTTCAGCGTCAGCTTCGGAGCCCATGTCGGCATCGGTACGCTTCCCATCGTCTGGTTCGGCACCGAGGAGCAGAAGCAGAAGTACCTCACCAAGATTGCCAGCGGCGAGTGGATCAGCGCCTATGCCCTCTCGGAGAGTTCGTCCGGCTCCGATGCTCTCAACTGCCGCGCCAAGGCCGTGCTCTCGCCCGATGGCAAGCACTACATTCTCAACGGCGAGAAGATGTGGATCACCAATGCCGGCTTCGCCGACGTTTTCATCGTCTTCGCCAAGGTCGATGGCGAAAAGTTCAGCGCCTTCATTGTCGAGCGCAACTTCCCTGGCTTTGCCGTCGGCGCCGAGGAGCACAAGCTCGGCATCCGTGGCTCCTCCACCGCGCCGCTCATTCTCAACGACTGCAAGGTGCCTGTCGAAAACCTTCTCGGCGACATCGGCAAGGGACACATCATCGCCTTCAACATCCTCAACGTGGGCCGCTTCAAGCTCGGCGCGGCCTGCATCGGAGGCGCGCGCGAGTCGCTCAAGCACTCCATCCAGTGGGCCAAAGACCGCAAGGCCTTTGGCAAGACCATCGCCGACTTTGGCCTCATTCGCGAAAAGATTGCGCAGATGGCCGTCGGCATCTACGCTGGAGAATCCCTCGTCTACCGCACCGTTGGCATGATGGACGCCGCACTCAGCGAAATCGACAAGTCCGGCCCGGACGCCACCCGCGAGATCCGCAAGGCCATCGAGGAATACGCCGTCGAATGTTCCATCATTAAGGTTTGGGCCTCGGAAATGCTCGATGGAATCGTCGACGAAACCGTACAGATTTACGGCGGCTACGGCTACGTCGAGGAGTATCCGGCCGAGCGCGCCTATCGCGACTCGCGCATCAACCGCATCTTCGAAGGCACCAACGAAATCAATCGCCTCATCATCACCGGATGGCTGATGAAGCGCGCCATGAGCGGCCAGCTTGCGTTGCTGCCCGCCATCAAGCGCCTCATGGATGAAGTGATGAGTGGTCCGTCGATGCCGGAAGAAGATGATCGTCCGCTCGCCGCCGAGCGCGCCATCGTCGCCAGCGCTCGTAAACTGAGCCTGCTGATTGCCGGTGCCGCCTCGCAGAAATACATGCAGGCGCTCGTCGATAAGCAGGAAGTCATGGGCGCCATCGCCGACATGGTGATCGAGACCTACGCGATGGATACCTGTGTCGCCCGCGCGGAAAGGCTGCTCGCCGCCAAGGGCGAAGCCGGCGCAAGCCTTGCTGTCGCCATGACCCGCGCATATCTCGCCGGATCCATGGCAATCGTCGAGCGCATGGCAAAAAAGGTCATGGCCGACGTCGCCGAGGGCGACATGCTGCGCACGCAGATGTCCATCCTCCGCCGTCTCACCAAGTACGAACCCATCAACGTCATCGCTGCCCAGGAACAGATCGCCGCGAAGGTGCTTGAGCAGGGCAAGTACGTTCTTTGATTCTTCCACGCACACGAAAGGCGCGAGCTTCTTCCTCGCGCCTTTTTTCTTGTCTCGATACTATTGCTTCGCGTCGCGCTCCCGCTTTAACTCCTCCATAACGCTGCTCACCAGCTCCTTCGCATCGTTCAGGCATTGCAGCACAATCTGTATGTCCATCGCCGGCTTGCCCGGCTGTCGAGCGCTCTGGCAATAGACGCCGTGCTGCCCCACCATGGTCAACGCGTCTGTCAAAACGTCCATCGTCACGGCAAGCCGCCCGCGCGCCACGCCCATCATGAACTCGTGTTGCTCCAATTCTTCCCGCTTCTCGTTAAATACGCTCATGCTTCGATTGTACTTGCCGCAAACGAACAACTCCACGCGCTCGCTTTTCGTCCTATAATGCTCCGCGTCATGGAGGTCCGCGATGGCCCCTATTGTTCTTCTCGTTAATGGCACGGAACGGCGCGTCGAGGTCGCTTCCGATGAGAGTCTTCTTTCTGTCCTGCGTGATCGCTTGCAGATGACCGGCACCAAGTACGGTTGCGGAGAGGGCCAGTGTGGCGCGTGCACTGTGCTCATCGATGGCCGCCCCGCCCGCTCTTGTCTCACTCTTGCCTCCCAGGTTGCCGGCAGAAAGATCACTACCATCGAAGGCCTCGAACACGATGGCAAACTCCATCCCGTGCAGGAAGCGTTTCTCCACGAAGAAGCATTCCAGTGCGGCTACTGCACTTCGGGCATGATCATGTCTACCGTCGGTTTTCTGGCTAGCACCCCGAAGCCCACCGAGGAAGAGATCAAGCGCCACATGGATGGCAACATCTGTCGATGTGGAACCTACCCTCGCATTGTGCAGGCTGTCGCCCGCGCTGCGGAAATGGCGCGGAAGGGGTGACGCGATGAACAACCACATCGACCACGAACTCGAACAGGCTCTCATCCAGCACGAAGTTGATGGCCGCCTTCACTGGTTCGAACTCGATCGCCGTGATTTCTTTAAGCTGCTCGGTTGCGGAGTTGTCGTCTGCCTCTGCACCCGCGATGCTCTTTCGCAGGAATCCGGCCGTGGCTTCTGGCAGCACGAATTACCCAAAGATATAGCCGCCTGGATTCACATCTCGGAGAACAATGCCGTTACTGTCTTCACCGGCAAGGTCGAGATGGGCCAGAATATTCGCACCTCCCTCGCGCAGCAGGTCGCGGAAGAATTGCGCGTTCCCATCGCCTCCATCGCGATGATCATGGGAGATACTGATCGCACTGCCTGGGACGCCGGCACGTTTGGCAGCCGTACCACGCCCACCATGGGCCCACAGCTTCGCGCAGCCGCCGCCAGTGCGCGCGACCTCCTTATTGCCACGGCCGCGCAGCAATGGAAGGTCTCGCCCACGGCCCTTTCCGCCGCCAACGGCAGAATCATCGATTCGAAGTCGCGCCAGTCCATCACCTACGGCCAGCTCATGCACGGCCAGCAGTTGGTAAAGCTGATCACGACTCCCGCTCCACTCACGCCTCCCGTGGACTGGAAGATTGCTGGAACTCCCGTCCCCAAGATCGATGGCCGGGCCTTCGTCACTGGCCGGCACAAGTATTCCGCCGATCTATCGCGTCCCGATATGTTGTTCGGCAAGGTCTTGCGTCCCTCCGGCTTCAAGGCCACGCTCACTTCGCTGGACACGAAAGCTGCGGAAGCTATTCCCGGCGTCATCGTCGCTCATGATGGCGACTTTGTTGCTGTTGCCGCCGCCGATTCGTCAACTGCCGAGCGCGCTCTTCGCGCCATCAAAGCCAAGTGGAGCGTTCCGCCCCAGCCATCCAACGCCGATCTCTTTTCCTACCTCAAGGATCACGTCACTGCTTCTCGCCGCGACGAGCCGCACATCGTGGGTTCCGTAGACCGCGCTCTTGCTGATGCCGACATCAAGTTGTCGCAAACCTACACCGTCCAGTACATCGCCCACGCGCCTCTCGAACCCCGTGCCGCGCTCGCCGAGTGGCAGGGCGACAAACTCACGGTCTACACCGGCACGCAACGCCCATTCGCTGTACGCGACGAGCTCGCCGACGCCTTCCATATTTCTTCCGATAAAGTTCGAGTCCTCGTCCCAGACACCGGTTCCGCGTATGGCGGCAAGCACACCGGGGATGCAGCCGTCGAAGCTGCGCGCATCGCGAAGGCCGCGGGCAAACCCGTGAAACTTGTCTGGACGCGCGAAGAGGAATTCACCTGGGCCTACTTCCGCCCCGCAGGCGTCATCGATATCCGCAGTGGTGCTCACAAGGACGGAACCATCGTTGCCTGGGAGTTTCACAATTACAATTCCGGCCCAGCTGGCATTGGCAGTCCTTACAGCATAGCCAATCAGAAGATCGAATTTCACCCCGTAGATTCGCCGCTCCGCCAGGGCTCTTATCGTTCGCTCGCCGCTGCGGCAAATCATTTCGCCCGTGAAAGTCACATGGACGAACTCGCGCACGCCGTCGCCATGGACCCGCTCGACTTCCGTCTCAAGAATCTCGATGACGATCGCCTTCGTGCAGTTTTTCAAGCTGCTGCGGACAAATTTGGATGGCGCAATCGCAAGCCCTCCTCCACTCGAGGTTTCGGTATCGCTGGTGGTTTCGAGAAAGGCGGTTATGTCGCCACTTGCGCTGAAGTCGAAATCGTCGGCGAAAAAAATGTCCACATTCGCCGCGTAGTGGAAGCTTTCGACTGCGGCCCGGTCATCAATCCCAACGGACTGCGCAATCAAATCATGGGCGGAATCGTCCAGGGCATTGGCGGTGCGCTCTTCGAAGCCATCCGTTTCTCCAATGGACGCATTCTCAATCCATACTTCTCGGAGTACCGTGTGCCTCGCTTTGCCGACGCACCGGAGATCGAAATCATTCTCATGGATCGCAAAGACAAGCCTCCCATGGGTGCCGGCGAAACGCCGTTGATCGGCCTCGCTCCGGCCGTTGGAAACGCAATCTTCTCCGCGACTGGCATCCGCCTGCGCAGCCTTCCAATGGTTCCCAACGGGCTTCCCTCCAAGCGCGCTTGAGACTTGCAGCGGCGGCCTGCCAGTTTGAGCCTTTTTGGCAGCGCCGCCGTCGAATCCTTTCTTCGTCCTTGCGAACCCAACCCGCTTCGGCGTTAGAATGCACTTGTATGAGCGCGCTTCCGGCATCCCGCCGGCGCATTCCCGAAACGCTGCCAATCGGGAGGTAGCTATGCCTCATTACGAATACCACTGCGAAAAGTGCGGTAAGGATTTCGAGAAGTTCCTCACCATTCACGAAGCGGACACGGAAAAGGTGAAGTGTCCGTCCTGCGGCAGCACCAGGATTGAGCAGAAATTCTCGTCCTTCTTTGCCGTCACAGCAAAGAAGTCCTGATCGCAAACGCGCGGACGGATCTATTCTTCCTCCTGCGTTGCTCGTTTTCCATCCACGCGATACAATCTCGTCCACTTCAACTAGGGGTGGAATGATGAAAAGAACCGTAGCACTTCTGAGCACCATGGTGTTTCTGTTTGCGCTTTCTGTGGCGGCGCAGCAGATGCAGCACAAAAAACCTGAAGACAAGAGCAAACGCCCGAGCCCTCCTGCTACCGCCGAAATGGCGTTTGCCAATGGCAAGAAGATCACCATCGACTACAGCAGCCCCAGGATGCGCGGCCGCAAAATCATGGGTGGCCTCGTCCCTTATGGCAAGATCTGGCGCACCGGCGCGAACGAGGCCACCAGCTTCGTCACCGAGGCCGATCTCGTCGTCAACGGTACCAAGGTTCCCGCCGGCAAGTACACGCTCTACACCCTTCCCGGCGCGGACGCGTGGAAGCTGATCATCAACAAACAGACAGGCCAATGGGGACTTACCTATCATGAGGATCAGGACCTCGCTCGCATTCCGATGAAGGTCGGCAAGACCAAGGCTCCTGTCGAGGATTTCACCATCGCATTTGTGAAGCACGGCTCCAAGGCCGCCGATCTCGTAATGGAATGGGAGAACACCCGCCTTAGCGTGCCCATTAAGGAAGTGAAATAACCTTCCCCACAAAAAAAGGGCGTGGTCATTGGCCACGCCCTGCTTGCTTTCGAATGATCCGTTGTCGCTATGGCCTCCAGCGCAGGATCGGCTTCCGGGCCGCTCCCGTTTCGTCCATGCGCGACACGCGTGTGCTGTACGGCGCGTTCTTAATCAGTTCCGGATTCGTCTCTGCCTCTTCCGCAACCGCCTTCATCGCGTCGATGAACAAATCAAGTTCTTCCTTCGACTCGCTCTCCGTCGGCTCAATCATCAGCGCACCGTGCACGATCATAGGGAACGACACCGTGTACGGATGGAACCCGTAGTCGATCAGCCTCTTCGCGATGTCACCCGTCTTGATTCCGTTTTTTGCCTGAAGTTTATCGCTGAAGACAACCTCGTGCATCGACGGTGTCGAGTACGGCAGATCGAACACGCCTTCCAGCTTCTTGCGAATGTAGTTCGCGTTCAACACGGCGTCTTCCGTAGTCTGGCGCAACCCGTCTGGCCCGTTTGCCATGATGTACGCCAACGCTCGGATGTGCATGCCAAAGTTTCCGTAGAACATCCGCACCCGCCCAATTGACTGTGGACGGTTATATTCCAGCGCCAGCTTTCCATTCTTTTCGACCACCACCGGTGTCGGCAGGAACGGCTCCAAAATCTTCTTCACCGCAACAGGCCCGGACCCTGGTCCGCCGCCTCCATGTGGCGTCGAAAATGTCTTATGCAGATTCAGGTGCATCACGTCGACACCAAAATCGCCTGGCCGTGCCTTCCCGACCAGCGCGTTCATGTTGGCGCCGTCCATATAGAGCAGTCCGCCCTTGTTGTGCAGAATCTCCGCAATCTTTCCGATCTGCTGTTCGAAAACGCCGATCGTGCTCGGATTTGTCAGCATCAATCCTGCAACGTCTTCGTTCATCTGCGCTTCCAGCGAAGGTAGATCGACCATCCCGGCCGCATTCGATTTCAGGTTCTCAACTTCGTAACCCGCCATCGCTGCCGTTGCCGGATTGGTGCCGTGCGCAGAGTCCGGAATCAAAATCTTCTTCCGCGGATTTCCCTTCGACTCCAGGTATGCGCGAACCAGCAGAATGCCTGTCAACTCGCCATGCGCACCTGCGGCCGGTTGTAGCGTAATCGCATCCATGCCACAGATTTCCACCAGTTGTTCGCTCAGCGTCTTCAGGATTTGCAACGACCCCTGCGAAATCTGCTCCGGTTGATAGGGATGCGCTCCCGCCAGTCCGTCGAGTCGCGCCACGACTTCGTTCACGCGCGCGTTGTACTTCATCGTGCACGAACCCAGTGGATACATGCCGTGGTCCACCGCGTAGTTCCACGTCGAAAGCCGTGTGAAGTGGCGGATGATTTCGAACTCGCTAACCTCCGGCAAGTTGCCCAGGTCTTTGCGCGCTATATTGCCGAGTGCCCGCTTCTCGTCCACTTCCGGCACGTCGAGCGGCGTCAACCGGTATGCCTTTTTCCCCGGCGACGACTTTTCGAAGATCAATCCCTCATTCTGGCTGACGTGCGTGCTGACCTTCTTGATCTTGCTGTTGTCAGTCATTACCGCACCTCCTTCGCCGCAGCGTCGATCTGCTCGCGCGTGTTCAACTCCGTGCAGCACCACAGCGATGCGTTGCCGAGTTCCGGATAAAACTTCTTCAGCGGAAGTCCGCCAATAATCTTCTTTTCGTTCAACCGGCGCGAAATCCCTGGCGCGTCCTCATTTGTTTGCACCACGAACTCGTTAAACCGCGGAGCGCCATCGAAGAGCACCTTTGCGTTCTTTGCAAATAGTTGCCGCGCGTATGCGGCCTTTGCCAGATTCTGCTTCGCCAGTTCCTTCAGTCCTTCTCGCCCGTAGACGGTCATATAAATATTGACCATCAGTGCGATCAGTGCCTGGTTCGTGCAGATATTCGAGGTCGCCTTCTCGCGCCGAATATGCTGTTCGCGCGTTGAAAGCGTCAACACGTATCCGCGCTTTCCGTTTCTGTCCGTCGTCTCGCCCACCAGCCGTCCGGGAATTTGCCGGATGAATTTCTCCTTCGTCGCGATCACTCCGGCGTACGGACCACCGAAGCTCAGCGGCACTCCAAACGACTGCGTCTCCATCGAGATGATGTCCGCTTCCGCCGGCGGCTTCACGATGCCCAGCGAGAGCGCCTCGGCGATCGACACCACCAACAACGCGCCGCGCTTGTGCGCCATCTCTGCCAGCGTTGCAATGTCCTCAATCGTGCCGAAGAAGTTCGGCGATTGCACCAGCACGCATGCCGTGTCGTCCGTGATCGCCGCTTCCAGGGCCTTCAGGTCCACGCGGCCATCGCTTCCGAACCCAACTTCCGTGAAAGGCATATGCTGATGCTGAATGTACGTCGTGATGACTTCCCTGTACTCGGGATGTACGCTCCGCGCCACCACTGTGTGGCCGCGTCCCGTCAGTCGAACCGCCATCATCAATGCCTCGGCAGCTCCCGTCGAACCGTCGTACATCGACGCGTTCGCAACTTCCATGCCGGTCAGTTCGCAAATCATCGTCTGGAACTCGAAGATCGCCTGCAAGGTTCCCTGCGCGATTTCCGGCTGATATGGTGTATACGCCGTGAACCATTCGCCGCGCGAAATCAGCGCGTCGATTGCCACGGGACGGTAATGGTTGTATGCCCCGGCGCCAAGGAAAATTGAATACCCTGTGCCGTTTTCTTCGGCGCGCGCGCGGAACCACTCGATAATCTCGCTTTCCGCCATCTGGCGCGGAATTGCAAGATCGCGGTCGAGCCGGTACTCCTTCGGGATCGGTGCGAACAAATCATCAATCGACTTGACGCCGATCTCGCGCAGCATCTGCTCGCGGTCGGTTGGAGAATTTGGAAGATAGCGCATGAATAATTGTTCCATCGCGCCACCGGACGCGCGGTATGCGCGTCCGGCAGCGGCAGAGATCGTTTGCGCGGAGAATAAAAATTGATTTCATTTTTTCCGCGCGGCCGAGTGTCTTGTTTACTGCTCTTCAGCGACAAACTTTTCGTAGTCCGCTGCCGAAAGCAGTGCGTGGGCTTCCGCCGGGTCTTTCAGGGTCACTTTCACCATCCACGCTGAATGCGGCTCGGTGTTGACCTTCTCCGGCGCATTCGCCAGTGCCGGGTTTACTTCCGCGATTGTTCCGCTCATCGGCGCATACAGATCGCTCACCGCCTTCACCGATTCCACCGTGCCGAAGCTCTTGCCGGCCGTGATCTCGCTGCCTACTTTCGGCAGTTCGACAAAGACGATGTCTCCGAGGGAATTCTGAGCGTGGTCCGTGATGCCGATCGTGCCCGTGTTGCCCTCGATCTTGATCCATTCATGTTCTTTCGTGTACTTCAACTCTGCGGGATACGCCATGTTGCTCTCCGTGAATATGGCTTGAGTCTCGGGCCTTGGCCCTTTCGGAAATACCTCGGGGCATTCGCCCCGCAATTACCAACTTGTTCCAGACTGTTACGACTTTTTCGGACGCTTGTAAAACGGGATCGGAACTACTTTGCACTTCACTTTCTGCCCGCGGATCTCCACGGCAACTTCCGTATCCACGGCAGATAACTCCACCGGCACATAAGCAAGTGCGATGTTGCGCTTAAGGAACGGCGCCGGCGATCCGCTCGTCACGTAGCCGATCTCCTTGCCACTGAGGTCGAGGACCTTGTATCCGTCGCGCGGGATGCCGCGATCCACGTTTTCCAGTGCCACCAGCGTACGCTTGATGCCCTCTTGCTGCTGCTTCGCCAGTGCCGCGCGTCCCGTAAAATCTCCTTTATCCATCTTCAGGAAGCGCGTCAGCCCTGCTTCCCACACGGTAATCGTGTCCGATATCTCGTGGCCATAGAGCGACAGTGCGCCTTCCAGGCGCAGCGTGTTGCGCGCGCCCAGTCCACACGGGACAATATCGAACTCCTTACCTGCTTTCATCACTTCATTCCACACGCGCGCGCTCGTCGCCTCGTCACTTGGCACGTAGATCTCGAACCCATCTTCGGCCGTGTAGCCGGTGCGCGCAATCAGCGTGTTCGGCAATCCGCAGACCGTCCCATGCGTGAACCAGTAAAACTTTACCTGTGTCAGGCCGGCGTCCGTCAGCTTCTGCAGCGTCTTCCAGCCATTCGGTCCCTGGATCGCAATTTGCGTGTAGTTGTCGCTCAGGTCCTCAACCGTGCAGTTGTAACCCTTCGCCGCCTCACGAACCCAATTCACGTCCTTTTCGCGAGTACCGGCATTGATCACCAGCAGGTAATCGTTCTCGCCCAACCGGTGCACGATCACGTCGTCCACAAACGTCCCTTGCGGGTAGAGCAGCGCCGAGTATTGCGCCTGACCAATTTGCAGCTTTGACGCGTCGTTCATCGTCATGTGTTGTACGGCGGCCAACGCTTCCGCGCCTGCCAGGCGGATATCGCCCATGTGACTGACGTCGAAGATGCCCACGCTCTTGCGCACCGCCAGATGTTCGGCCACCAGGCCGCCCGTCGTGCGTTCGCCGCTCGCCGGATATTCGACTGGCATATCCCAGCCGTTGAAATCGACCATCTTTGCGCCCATCTTTCGATGAACCTGATTGAGCGCTGTCTTTCGAATAGGAGTTTCTGTAGTGGATGACAAGTCGGGATTCCTCGCGGACGTAGAGCTTATTTTGTATCGATAAGACAAGAGAACCTTGTACGTTAACATGCATGACGGGCAGGGTCAATCTTCCGCGACCCGCATCCTTAGCGGGTTTTCAGCCGCCATCCCGTCACGGGAATTCTCCTCGCTTCTCCATCCCGCCGTTTACGAACAGCGCCTTAACAGGATAAAGTTCATCCATGGCGGAACGCTTCCATTGCTGTGTTTGCGAGCAGACCGAAGACAAATGCGAGTGTGATAAATATTGTTTTCTTTGCCACGGCTCTCATAATGTCCGGCTCTGCGAAGACGGCCAGTACTATTGCCTCGAGTGTCGCGAAGCTTGCGACTATCGACCTGAACAATAGCGCCAGAAAAAAGCCCCGGTCGATGCCAGGGCTCATGTCTCTTCACGCTCGGCCATTTCCGGCCAGCACGCTTTCTAGAAAGTAAATGCTAGGCCGCCACGGATCGACCGCGACGTCTGCACAAGATACATCGTGTGCCCATCGCTTCCCAGTACCGGGCGATACCCCTCCGCCAGCAGGTTTCGAAGATCGATCAGTGCTTCCATTCCGTTCGGAATAAACCGGCGCGCCGGAATCGGTTGCCGTATGAAGAAGCTGAGATAAGGATCGCTCTGCCCTGGAGACGAGTTGAACATGTCTACCGGCGTTAGAGCCGTTCCGCTCACCCAGCGATACGAACCGAGAACCGTAGTTTTCCATCCGGGGATGATTCCGGAGACTTTGGTCGCCAACGAATTGCGGTCCGCCACACGAAGTGCCTCGCGTGCATTATCCAGCATCAGCGGACCATCCGGCGTCGTCAGCACTCCACCATAGGAATAATCAACCGTACCCGTTATATCGCTGAACAGCTTCCTCTGGTACACCGCGCGCACGCCCGACGTCCGCAGTGTTCCTCCGTTGTACAGGAACGTGCCTGAATAGACGTCCGGCACAATGTCCCCGCTCATATCTGCGTACTGGCCCACTCCTGTCAGGGCGACGTTCCTGACCACATCCCGGTACGCGGCGATTTGCATCTTGTTCTTGCCGTACCGGTGCGAGATGGAAAGTTCGTTGTGGCTGGCCCGCTCTAGTTGTGGAGCGAATCCCAGCAACGATACTCGCGGACCGGATTCCGAAAGGTCCGCGGGCGCGCTGTCGAATCCCTTGGCGCGGCGCATGTTCGGAAGCGAGGTGGCATAGCGGTACTCCACCACCGTGTTCTCGCCCAAGTGCAGGTCCGCACTCCCAAACGGACGGAAGGCTGTCGCGCGCCCGGAGAATTGCACCGTCTCCAGTTGCCCGCCATACGTCATTTCCAAAAAGTTCGTCAGCAGTGACGTGTTCGCCATCGAGAGTGCTAGCGCCTGCAATGCGGCATGACGAGCTGCAAGGTCGGGCGTCGCAAACCGTTTTGCCGTCAGTGTCACTTCTGGACGTGAGCCGTTGGGCAATTGATGAGAATAAGACGCCCGGAAGGCCGAAGGCATCCCATTGGCATACCCGAGGTCCCCGTTGAAGGAGAGCGTTCCGTTGCCAAACAGCGACTGTTCGAACTGAATGTTCGTGCTCATGTCGCTGCCGGAGAATGCCTCGCCGTTTGTTCCCGCCAGGAACGAGACTTGCGCTTTCAGCACTCCCTCTTTGGCATTGTCCGAGTTCCGGACCACGACCAGTCCGTCATCGGCCAGGCGCAGTATTGGCCGGTTTGCCATCGACCGCAGCGTCCAGCGCCAGTCGTCCTGGTCTTCCTGGGTGTTACCGCGCTTCGGTACAAGTTGAATGGCCTCGAACAGGGTATTCAACGTGACATTTACCACCATGTTCGCGCCAGACTGCAAACCGACTTTTTCGCGGATTGTGGGTAGGTACGAGGGAGCCGATACCTTGACCGTGTACGTCCCAGGCAGCAGTCCCCGCACCCTGTAATGTCCATGAACGTCGGTGTACGTAACCAGTTCCTGGGCGGCCGACGCAGTCAGAACCTCTACCGCGGCGCCCATCTGCGGAACGCCGCCGGAGTTCTTGACATAACCCGAGATCGTAGCCGGGTTGACGGCTGCCGACGCTGTCAGACCTAGCGACAGGACGAGCAGTACCCCTCCGAGCTTGCGGGTCATGAACCCCCCTTTGTTACTCATCGACGACGGAATATTCTCCGTCGTGTTACTCGACTTGGAACGGAGCCGATGGATCGATCGTCTGCCCCGAGATCTTATCGTTCACCTTCACGGTGACCCGGTATAACCCTGGGTCGAGACTGGCGAGCGCAAGGCTCTTTTCCAACGTAAGTTGACCGCCGACTTTGTTGCCCATCTGTTCGGTGGTCTCCACTGTGTGCAGCACGGACTTATTCGTCTGCGCGTTCACAATATCGTATTCCACGGTCGCATCGGGCCGGTTCGTCTTGTGGTCCGTGCCGAGGTTATACACCTGCATCCACAAGTTCAGTCGCTGGGCGCGCTTGAACACCACCGGTTTGTTCGCAGCGTCCGGAACGCGCGGCCGCACCTTTGTATCTCCAATGACAAAGTTCCCGGCGCCGACGTTCTTCGCCGCCACTTTCTCCATCAGGTCGGCCAGGATCAGCGATGACGATGACAACTTGTCGTCCGAGAATTCCGGCACGCGTATGGCCTGCGTCCACGTCCCCGTGCGGTCCCCGTTCACGTCTTTTACCGCGACGTCCACTTTGTACAGGCCCGGACGTAACGGCAGGGCCTTCCAGTACACCGAGGCATTATCCACTTCCTTCGGCAGCAATTCCGCCGGTACATCGATTCCTACGGTGTCCTCGAATGTTTGCGCCACGCGGCCCGTGATCGTCGTAACCCGCCCGAAGATATTCACGCTGCCTCGTTGCACGCCGTCTTTATTGACGAACGTAATGTCTTTGTTCTTTACCTGGATCGTGATTGGCACCAATACGGTGTCGTCGGTCACCTTCACGAAGTCCGCCCGCACTTCAAACGGCAGCAGGTTATAGCGGATCTTGTGCGTCACTGCCTCTTCCAAGTCACGGAACTTGATCGGCGGCGGCGCGTTGATCTTCGCCATCAGTTCGAGATTGTCAAACTCAGTGCTGGAGGTCGACAGCCCATCCGGATTGAATCCATACTGGTTCCCCGTGATGCGGTCCGCCTTTGACGACAATCCCATCTCTTCCGACATCGTCAGGCCGGCGTTCGGTGTATAGAGCAGCGCGTCCTTCTCGTTCGGGTTCATCGTGAGGTGATAGTCACCGCACATGCACGTATCCACGAATTCCAGGATCACGTTGTTCCCGATTCCCGGCAGGTACCGGTAGCGCCAGTCTTCAAATGGATATGTCGAAGTGGTGCCCCCGCCTTCCGACATCGGACGGTTATATGTTCCTCCGGAAGGATGCGATTCGATCTCGTCCGGCTTGCCCCAGATGATGTAAATGCGTCCGCGGTCGGTCTTCCAGCCCGGAATGCCCGCTGCAAAGTGTTCATTCGCGTATGCTATGCGCCGGTAATACTCTTCCTTGTATTCGTTTTCCGGAGTGTCCGGGGTCGGGTCGCGCCGCAGCCAGAACTGCTCGATGAACTGGTCCCGTTCTTCATCGTTCGAAAGCAGCTTGAACGCTTGCTCTTCTTCTGGAGTGATGATGTACCGGACGTCCTGGTCCAGCCATTTCTGATAAGTCTTGGAGACCTCTTTCCTCCAGTTCTTTTCCCGCTGCTTCACCTCTTTCTTTGTGAGCGGACGGCTGAGCGGGTCCTTAGCCGGTTCTGTCGATTTTGAATTCTGGGCTAGCGCAAAACTCCCAAGAAGAAAAATCCCGGCTACAAGAACACCTACGAAGGGTCGAGAAGGAAAGTACCGCATTGCAGAACTCCTAGGGCTATTGGGGCTTGCTAGATTGTATGTTTTTGCCCCCTTCAAAGCAAGAACAGTGCCTTACCCGAAAGGGCACTTTTTGGCGCGGAGAGCTGCCACCTTGAAGTACACTAACCCTTGACGGCAGATTGAGTTGCGCGGGTATTTCCAATTTACTCACTCTTCCCGCGTATAATTGAGATGCCGAAATCTCCCGAATTGTCCATTCGCACGAACGTGTGATCGATAGCGGTGTATATCCACTACTGCTCACTTGCTGGCGAATGGGCTGGAGTCCCCCTCCCAAAGGGGGGTTCCAGACGAAGAAATTTCGAAGTTTTGCTTTCCGATGAAACTTTCGTCCGTCTCAATCCGTAAGTACTTCTGTGCGAAGTCGCCTGCGCCATGGGGCAGCACTGGTTACAGACGGGCAGGCGCGGATTCGCTAAGAAGTTTTCATTCCCGACCGAGGACTGATGAAAACCTGGAAAAAAGTTTGGATCGCAATTGGCGCCCTGGTTGCCGTGGTCGCCATTGTCGCCTTTAGCGTTCAGCAGGCCCGCAAAGGCGTTGTCACCGTTCAGACCGGTAAGGTGATCCGTGAGGACCTCCGCTCTACCGTAACCGCCTCCGGTGAAATCAAGCCGAAGATGTATGTCAACGTTGGCGCGAACGCCTTCGGCAAGATCACGCACCTCTTCGTGAAGGAAGGCGACCACGTTAAGAAAGGCGAGTTGCTGGCGCAGATCGAGAACATCCAGCCGGAAGCCGATGTTCAGGCAACCAAGGCCAGCCTCCAGGCCGCGCAGACCGATTACATTGCTGCACAAGCCGCCTACAATACGGCCGTCGCCGATCTCGCCCGGGCCAAGGCGGATGATCAGCAGAAACGTCTCGACTGGCAGCGCGCCGAAGGACTTTTCAAGGATCAATTGATCGCCAAGCAGGACTACGACGCCAAACGTGCGGCCTATGAAGCTTCCGCCTCCGGCCTCGTTCAGGCTAAGGCGAAGATCGCTCAGACGAAGGCCCAGGCCGAGTCGGCACATAGCAACATCGCTCAGCAGAGGGCCACCCTCGTCCGTTACGACGACGTCCTCAGCAAGACTATTTATAAGGCTCCGTTTGACGGCATTGTCACCAACTTGCCCGTGCGTGAGGGCGAGACCGTCGTCGTCGGCATTCAGAATTCGCCCGGCTCTACGCTCATGACTTTGGCGGATAACTCCGTCATCACCGCCGAAGTGATGGTGGATGAAACCGACATCATGAACGTCAAGGTTGGCGAACCTGCCGAAGTTACCATTGACGCTATTCCCAACAAGGTCTTCAAGGGCACCGTCACCGAGATCGGCGACAATGCCCTTCTCCGCTCCACCGGCGTCGCCACCTCGCAGACCACGGCCAGCAGCCAGGAAGCCAAGGATTTCAAGGTTGTTGTGACCTTGACCGACCCGCCTCGTGACCTTCGCCCGGGACTTTCGGCAACTGCCAAGATCACCACTGCCAGCAAACAGAACGTACTTGCGATTCCGATTCAGGCACTCACCATTCGGCAGCGAATCGACCTCGAGCCTGATAAGAAGAAGGGTACGAGCGATCGCAGCGTCGAAGCCGCCGAACCCGCCGCCGCGCGCAAGAAGGACAAGGAAGAGATTCAGGGAGTGTTTGTCGTTCGCAACGGCAAAGCACAGTTCGTCAAAGTAGCCACCGGCATCACCGGTACCACTGACATTGAGGTTCTGGATGGCCTTAAGGAAGGCGACCAGATTATCACTGGCAGTTACAAGGTCCTGCGCACGCTCCGTCCCGGGGCAAGCGTCAGAATCGATAACAGCCTTCCGAAGCAGGAAGATAACTCCTAAGTCGATCGAAGGGCCGGCAACGGACTGCCGCGATTTCGGCGAAAGTGAGATTTCCATGGACGAGGAGAAAGACAGGATGGCGACCCAACTGGCCGGTGTTTCGCAGGAGACCCAGGCACCACCCGACGGCTGCATGATCAGCACCAACGATCTGTGGAAGACCTACGACATGGGCTCGGAGCAACAGGTTCATGCCCTGCGTGGCGTCGATCTCCGGATCAATCGCGGTGAGTATGTCGCCATCATGGGCCCCTCCGGTTCTGGAAAGTCCACGTTGATGAACCTGATCGGATGTCTCGATACTCCAACCCGCGGCGAGTACTGGCTCAACGGCCAGCTCGTTAGCGAACTCGACGACGACGAACTCGCGCGGATTCGCAACAAGGAAATCGGCTTCGTCTTCCAGACCTTCAACCTGCTGGCCCGCGCCACCGCGCTCCACAATGTCGAACTGCCGTTGATTTATGCCGGCATTCCTGCCGAGGAACGTCTTGAGCGTGCCAAAACCGCGCTCGATCAGGTCGGCATCGCACAGCGCATGAATCACAAACCCAACGAGTTGTCGGGAGGACAGCGCCAGCGCGTTGCCATCGCTCGCGCGCTCGTCAACCGGCCATCCATCATCCTCGCCGACGAACCAACCGGTAACCTCGACACCCAGACCGGCAACGAAATCATGGCCATCTTTGACCACCTCCATGAAGCCGGCAACACCATCGTTCTCGTCACTCACGAACACGACATCGCCGAATACGCCCACCGCGTCATTCACATCAGGGACGGAGTCATCGCCATCGACGAGAAGACTGCCCGCGGATAGCGCTTTCCGCGTGGCGCCATCATGAGGGGCTTGGGCCCCTCATCTTTTTTGCTCGTAATCGTCGGGGCTTCTCCCGCATCTCCTCACACAACACGCACCTCTCGTCAGGGTTTGACCTTGTGTGACCTTGCCGGTTCACTGCCTGTCGTCTACGCTGAATAAAGAGGTTCCCCCGATGCGTCGTTTTGCTCTTATTACGATTGTGCTTTTTTTCGGCCTTTTGTCGGTTTCATTTGCACAGAATTCGGTCCCTACATACAGGCTCAGGACACGTTCCTTCTCGGAGATCATCGCCAAACAGCGCCAACTCGTTGGCGACTACTGTCGCGCCGATTTCGAAGGCGGCCGCTTGACCCCAAACGGGTGGAGCAAGATGGGACCGCTCACCACCATGCGCACGAACCCGGACTTTTCTTCCATCGTGATCGTCTCGCGCTACCAGATGGACTCGCCCTCTCGTCCCAGTAACGACGTCGACGTCTCGTACCTCGTCATCGGCCGCTACGAAAACGGCATCGGCCTCAACCGCTCGTCGCGCGCCAGCAACGTTACTTTCCGCGTCGTCGAAAAGGATGGCGACCTCGTAATCTCCGACATTGGTTCGCCTGCGCCTCACGTCTCCTTGCGTGCCGCCGTCGCGTGGATGAAGGATCTCCTCGCCAAGTCCCATAGCGAGCTTGAGAAGGATCAGCTCAGGAACGCCCTCAAGACCTTGCAGCCCCCTGCGCCCCCGGCCCGGTAATCGCCGGCTTGCATTTTCATCAGGAATAACAAAGCCTCCCGGCCGGGAGGCTTTGTGTCGTACTACGAGTCTACTTCCTACCGCGACTCTCCACTATCGAGTCCGGTCGCAGCGTCAGCCACTGGCGTTGGAGTCAACGGGCCCGTTCTCGCAAAGAAGTTGTGGTCCCATAAGCTGCGGTAAAACTTGCCGGCCAGTGCCGCCGCTCTCGGCCCGTACGTCGGACGCCCGCCCTGTAGCATGAAAACCGCCACCACGCGTCCGCGCTGCGTATTTGCAAACGACACAAACCAACCCAGCCGTGTGCCGCCTTCCGAACACGTTCCTGTTTTGCCCACCACTTCTTCGTCGGTAAAGCTCTGGCGCAGCAGCCTTGCCGTGCCGTAATCCACCGCACCAGCAATGCCCGGCATGATCTCAGGCACGTATTGTGCAATGTTCAGGTAGCGTTTCACTTTCGGCTGAAAATCGTCTTCCTGTTGCAGTGTCGTCGGATGTTGCAGGTAATAAAGTGTGCCGCCGTTTGCGATCGCCGACATCAGCGCGCCCAGTTGCAGCGGCGTCATGTTTACGCCCTGCCCGAATGAGCACATCCGGCCCACTCCGCCTTCTGCCGCTGGAATCTCGTGCGACGGATATGTTCCCAGGTGTTCCCCGGCAATGCCCCATCCCGCCAGTTCACCCAGTCCGAACTCATGTGCGTAATGCGCCACTCGTTCGAATCCAAGCTTTCGGCCCAACGCTTCAAAGTACAGGTTGTTGGAGTGCGCCAGCGCCTGTGTCATGTCCAGACGTACGCCGTGGCCAATGTTGATCTTCGTATCCTTTGTGACGATGCCTTCGCTCAACCCCGCCAGCGCCACCGAGAGCTTGATTGTCGAGCACGGGATTGCGCCGCCCGCAAGCGCCAGCTTCTGGTTCACCATCGCCAGGATGCGCCCCGTCTCCGGGTCAATCACCACCACCGCCCCGTTCATGTCTCCCAGTGCTTCAATCGCCGCCTGCCGCACCACTGGGTCTTCGCCGGCTGTGATATCGCCCGCCGTCTGGTCTTCCGAGTACGAACTCGTCGTCCACGTCTGGTAGTAGCGACGCCGGCGGATTCTCGGCCTGCGCACGTATCGCGCACGTACCGTCCGCACTGGTGCTCTTCTCACAACCGTGCGCTTCTTTACGACCGTACGCCTCACCACGGTGCGCGTGTGCACGGTCTTGACCCTGCGCCTCACCACCACATGCCGGGCTTTCACAACCCGCTTCTTCGCGATCCTTCGCTCCGTTACCTTCCGGGCATGAGCCTTAGTGTATTGTCGCGACGACACCGTTGCCCCGAACACTCCTAGCGGCAATAGCAGCGCGACAATGATCGCTAATACAAAACTCTGGATGGCAAAGCTTCTTTTTATGGACACCTGGTACTCCGGCTCGCTCAACATATGTGAATATGCCACCCGAGGCATTCGCCCGAATGGTCGCTCTGTTTCCCGATTGGTAACTCCCGCGATGGTAAGGGACTTTGGGATTCGAAAACAAGCCCGAAATCGCCCGGAGAATACACTCCGGTACCACCCCATCCGTCACAGGTATAAACACTTACGTCCAACTAGTGATGCTACGGTCTGCCGTCACCCTGAGGACATGCGCCTTCGGTGGAAGCCCCGTGACCCGATAGTTACCATGGGGACTTTCAAGACCATTGACCAGTTTGAGTCCTCCCACCAAAACCCTGTGGAAATCCACAATTCGGTCCCCAATTAACCCCAAAGTGCTTCAGATCGCGTGTTTTGCGGCATTGGTTACTTTTCATTCTAACCGAGCCGCACGAACGCCCGCCACACGCTTCACCTTTTCTCTATCGGATGAGAAAAGATTGTCAACCAGTAAACCCTGCACGACTTTGGCCACAAATATTGAAAGAGAACCGAAGTCCCCTTTCTGAAGGTAACCGGAGTGCTTTATCGGTTCTCGTTCCGTTTTCTCAGGAATGCCGGCACATCAAGGTCATCTTGCTCGAACTCTGCCTTCACGTTTTTCGTCACTCCGTCCAGTGAACTGTTGTCCCGCACCGGCGAAGGAGCCTCCCATACGCGGGTTGTGGGTTCCTGCGGTTCCTCGTCTTCCCGTCGCGTCGCTGCAGGTGTCTCCACCAGCCGCGCCTCCGATTCGTCCTCTACCACTTCCCGTGGCACGGAACGCGCCGGATAAGCCGCATCTTCTCGCTGCGCAATCGGCGGAACCGGCGCATTCTGCGCGCCCGCTGCCCGCGACTGCGCGATCACCTGCGAAGCCGTCAATGTCCGCTCTCGCGTCCGCTGCACGTGATCCGTCCGGAATCCCGTCGCGATCACCGTAATCTTCACTTCGTCCTTCAGCCGCTCGTCCAGCACTGCGCCGAAGATGATATTTGCGTCCTCATGCGCCGCGCTCTGGATGATCGTTGACGCCTGGTTTACTTCCGCCAGTCGCAGCGTGCTCGATCCGCTGATGTTGATCAGGATGCCGCGTGCCCCGTCAATCGCTCCCGCCTCCAGCAGCGGAGACGCAATTGCCCTCTGCGCCGCGTCCACCGTGCGGTTGTCGCCTCGTCCCGTAGCTGTCCCCATCACCGCGTAGCCCATGCCCGCCATGATTGCCTTTACGTCTGCGAAGTCGCGATTGATGATGCCCGGGATCGTGATGATGTCCGAAATCCCCTGCACGCCTTGCCGCAGAATGTCGTCGGCGATGCGGAATGATTCAAAGAACCCTGCGTCCTGCGCCACTGCCAGCAGTTTCTCGTTCGGGATAACGATCACCGTATCCACCGAATCGATCAGCTCTTGCAGTCCGCGCTCCGCCTGTGTCAACCGTCGCCGTCCTTCAAACGCAAACGGCTTCGTGACCACCGCCACCGTTAGCGCTCCCATCTCGCTCGCCAGCGAAGCGATGATCGGCGCCGCGCCCGTGCCCGTACCGCCGCCCAGGCCGGTTGTGACGAACACCATGTCCGCCCCTTCCAGTGCTTCGATGATCTTGTCGGCGTCCTCTAATGCGGCCTTGCGCCCCACTTCCGGATTCGCTCCCGCACCCAGGCCGTTCGTCAGCTTCACGCCTAACTGAAGCTTCACCGGCGCGCGCGACATCGTCAGCGCTTGCAGGTCCGTGTTCGCCGTCACGAACTCCACGCCTTCCACACCCGCTTCTATCATGCGGTTGACTGCGTTTCCTCCGCCGCCGCCCACGCCAATTACTTTGATCTTCGCGTTATTCCGCGGGTCCTCGTTGAATTGAATTCGTATGTCTTTGCCTTCCATCACGTCTCTCGCCTGTTCGCTCTCGCTGGATTTAGTCACCCGCGATTCCCCTTGTCAGAATCTAACTATCGCTATTCATTCGAGCCGGCGCCATTGCCTTCCATGAGTCCACCCGCCCATGTGTGAACTTTGAAAGTATCTGTCTGCCTCGTCCCTCTCGTCCGCCTAGAACCCGAACGTCGACTTCGCGAAGAAACCTTTCAGCTTTGCTCCCAGCCCTGCGTCTTCTTTCACCTTCAACACCCGCGCCCTGTGCGCGTAGAACACCATCCCGATTCCCACTGCGAATTCCGGTTCCGCCAGTTCCACCGGCAGCTTTGCCATTCCCAGTGGAATGCCCAACCTTGCCGGACGTCCCACCACGTCTTCCGTCAATTCCAGCAGGCCCTGAAGACGCGCTCCTCCGCCTGTCAGAATCATGCCTCCGCTCACTAGATCGTAAACCCCTGCACGCCGCAGATTATCGCGCAGCATCTCCATCAGTTCCCGCGCCCGAGGCTCCAGTATTTCTCCCAGCATCCTCTGCTGCATCAGTCGCGACGGCCGGTCGCCCACTGAAGGCACTTCGATCTCGTTCGCCTCCGGGATATGACTCACCATGGCGCATCCGAACTGACGCTTGATCTTCTCCGCCTCGGAAAGCGGCGTTCTCAGTCCCACCGCCACATCATTTGTGAAATGTTCTCCGCCGACCGGGATCACCGCCGTATGCACCACCACGCCGTCATGGAATACCACGATATCCGTTGAGCCCGCGCCGATGTCCGCCACCACCGCACCGAGTTCCCGTTCGTCGCTCCGCAACACCGCGTCCGACGCTGCCAGCGCTTCGTACACCGTGTCCGTTACTTCCATCCCTGCCCGGTTCAGCACGCTCACCACGTTCTGCGTTGCGCTCGTCGAGGCTGTCACCACATGCACGCGGACCTCGAGCTGGCGTCCGATCATTCCCTTTGGGTCACGGATTCCGCCTTGCTCGTCGAGAATAAATTCCTGCGGCAGCAGGTGTAGAATTTGCCTGTCTTCCGGCAGCGAGATACTTCGCGCCTTTTCTACCGCCATCCGGACATCGTCGCGCGTAATCTCCCTCGCCCGTGATCCGAAGCTGATACCGCCCTGGCTGTTGACCGCGCGGATGTGCGAGCCCGAAATGCCTACCGCCGCGCTTCCCAGTGGCAGTTCCGCCGTCCCTTCCGCGTCTTCCACGGATTTCTTCACCGACGCCGCTGCCTTCTCCAGGTCGACGATCAGTCCTTTGCGTGTGCCTTTTGACTCCGAAATTCCATGGCCCCGGTACCGCAATCCAGTCTCCGTGACCTCAGCCGTCAAGGTGAAGGTTTTTGCGCTGCCGGCATCGATCACCGTAATCAGATTTACGTTATTCTTACCCATTCCCCAACCCGCCGGGCCCTGCTCACGGGGCTCCGGTGTTAATGTCGCTTCTGCTTGTGTGGCATCGCTCGCTGCTGTTTTTTTACTCGCGCGCTCTCTTTCGGAGCTGTCGCCGGAATCTCCCCTTGTATGTCGGGGTTCACGACCACCTGCCCGTCATATCGCAAGTCCACCGAATCCAGTCTGGGAAACTGCTGACGCCACTCCTGCACGTGCGCTACATACACCTTATACCGTTCCAGGAAGTTCGACGAACCCAGGTGCA
>Ga0307375_10001047_pt1 | contig 31470 bp, 30 predicted proteins | sample TR1MG_FD_202531 | JGI IMG/M metagenome (GOLD analysis project Ga0307375, IMG submission 202531) | Soil microbial communities from Risofladan, Vaasa, Finland - TR-1 | ecosystem: Environmental > Terrestrial > Soil > Coastal area > Acid sulfate soil | place: Finland: Risofladan, Vaasa | collected... | reverse complement strand
GAAGTCAGTCGTCCTCGAGAATCCGGGATTCGTGAGTCACAGATACCCTGGGGGGTATACTCCCTCGATGGAAAACATTGTAATCCCAACCACGACCCGAGCACCCCGATCGTGCGCGAGCACACTGAGTTGGAGGCGTCAGCGGATCCTCTTCCTTCTCGCCGGCGCGTTCACCCTGGTGAGCACCGGGCTCGCCTTCGTCGCGAGTCCCTGGTTCGGGTTGGTGGCGGCGCTGGTCGGGGCCAACCAACTCTTCATGGCCGCGATGGGTTGGTGTCCCATGTCGAGGCTTCTGGACCGTTTTGCGTCGCGGACCGTGTGACGCCTGGTCGACCTGTCGCCGGTTGGCTAGGAGGTGGCACGCTCGCTCAGCACGTAGGTGCGCACCGCAAAGGCGAAACCCTCGCGATCGTTGGAGAGCGTGACCTTGTCGGCGGCGTGTTGGACGGCGGCGTTGGCGTTGCCCATCGCAATGGCGAGGCCGGCGCGCTCGAACATAGCAACGTCGGTCGCCATGTCGCCAATGACGGCGATCTGGTCGCGGCGCAGTCCGAAGTGCACACAGAAGAAGTCGACCACGCTGCCCTTGTTAGCGCGGCGGTTGGTCACGTCGAGGTAGTAGGGCTGGGAGGCGGCTGCGGCGAGTTGGTCGGCGAAATGCCGGTGCACGGCGCCGCGGGCGCGCTCCATGATCGCGCGATCGTCGCTCACCCCGACGAGCTTGACGACGTTACGGGTTAGATGAGTGAAGTCGTCAACGACCACGGGCTCGAAGGCGACGGTGCGCGCCTCGCGCACCACGTGGGGACTCTCGAGGTTGCGCACGAACCAGTCGCCGCCCTGGTAGAGCCACACGTCGAGCCCGGCGTGGGTCAATACATCGACTCCGCGCGGGACGAGCAGTTCGGCGATGGCGAGTTGGGAGATCACCGCGAGGTCGGGCGTGGTTATGAGCGCGCCGTTGAAGGCAGCCAGTGGCGTGGTGAGCCCGAGTGGCTCGATTAGGGCGGCCATACCGCGCGGCGGACGTCCGCTCGTGAGGGCGAGCGCTACTCCCGCCTCGCGCAGTTCCTGCGCCACCGCGATGGTCGCGTCGGTGAGCTCCTTGGACGAGGTGACGATCGTGCCGTCGACGTCGGCGACGAGCAGTCGTATGGCGCTCATTCGGGCAGGCACCACGCGTCGGGTGTCACGATGCGCTCGATGGACTCGGGGCCCCACGAGCCGGGCTCGTAGGTTTCGATCGGCGGGGGCATCTCGAGCAGCGGCTCGGCCACCCGCCAGAGCCGCTCGATCCCGTCAGCGCGAGTGAAGAGCAGTTGGTTGTTGAGCATGGCCTGGAGGATCAGGTGCTCGTAGGCGGCCAGGTGGTTGGCCATTTGGAAGGAGTCCTCGTAGCGGAAGGTCATCTGTGCGCGGTCCAGGATCATCGAGGGACCGGGTCGCTTGGTCAGAAAGTGCGCGCAGATCGACCCGGGATCGGCGAAGTCGATGGTCAACCGGTTCCCCCGGGGCTGGACGATCTCGTGATCGACCGGCAAGATGTCGGTGGGCGGGCGTCGCAGGCCCAGGGTGATCACCTGTCGACTGGCCGCCAGCCGCTTGCCGGTGCGCAGGTAGAACGGCACGCCGCGCCAGCGCTCGTTGTCGATTGCGACGCGAAGGGCGACGAAGGTCTCGGTCACCGAGTCGGCCGCGACCTTGGGCTCGTCGCGGTAGCCCTCGTACTGTGCGCGCACCACGTCGGCCGGATCGACCGGCCGCAGTGCGTGAAAGACCTTGTGTACTTCGTCGCGTAGCAGGGTGGCCTCGAGCGAGGCGGGCTCTTCCATGGCGACGAAGCCGAGCACTTGGAACAGGTGGGTGACGACCATGTCGCGAAAGGCGCCGGTCGCCTCGTAGAAGGGTCCGCGACCCTCGATCGAGAGCGTCTCGGGGACATCGATCTGGACGTAGCGCACGTGGTGGCGGTTCCACAGGGGCTCGAAGAAGCCGTTCGAGAAGCGCAACGCCAGGACGTTGTCGACCGACTCCTTGCCCAGGAAGTGATCGATGCGAAATATCTGGGACTCGTCGAAGTGCTCGGCGAGCGCCGCGTTCAACGTGCGCGCCGAGGCGAGGTCGGTGCCGAAGGGTTTCTCGCAGATGACCTTGGCGCCCTCGTTGAGGCCGGCGGTGCCGAGCATCTCGATCATGGCCAGCACGGCGTCGGGTGGTACGGCCAGGTGAAAGAGGCGCGCGGGGCGACCGTGGGCCGCGGCGTCAATGCGGTCAAGTTCGTCAAGCAGATCACTGGGCTCGTCGGGGTCGGCAACGGCGAAGGTGAGCATGCGCTCGAAGTTCTCCCACTCGGGGCCCTCGGGCGGGTGTGAGCCGAAGAGGCGCACGGCATCGCGGGCGTGGGCGCGAAAGGCCTCGGTGGAGAGCGCGAACGCGCGCGGCGCCGAGCCGATGATGTGACTGTCGGGCGAGAGGAGTCCGGCGGCCGCGAGGTGGAAGAGTCCGGGAATGATCTTGCGCTTGGCCAGGTCGCCGGTCGCTCCAAAGAGGACGATGGCGTGCGTGGGGGCTCGTTCGCTCGTCGGCACGGTCTCGCCTGGATTCACGTCGCGTCGCTCCCGTCTCGTCAGATCAGCTCGGGGCCCAGCGCGGCGTCGTCGGCCAGCACGAGGGAATGCTCCGCGACGATCCGGCCCGCGGGTATCGAGGTGTCGCCGTCCAACAGCAGGGTAAGCGCCCAGTGCTTCTCCTCGCCGCTCACCAGCCAGACCAGCTGCTCGGCTCGCGCGAGGGCGGGGTAGGTGAGCGTCATACGCCGATGGCCTTGGTAGTTCTCAGTGATCGCGACCAGCTCATCGTGGAGCTCGAGCGCGGGATCGCTCGGTGTGAGCGACGCCGTGTGGCCATCCTCGCCGAGTCCGAGGTGCACGAGGTCGAACCGTTCGGGGAGTTGGGTGGCGTAGTGCGAGGCGGCGGCGTCCAGGTCGTGATCCTCGGTGGGCATCGCCACGATGCGCGCACCGCAGGCCGCGAAGCTGGACTCGAGCAGCGTGAGGTTGCGCAAGGCGGCGTTGTTGGTCACTCGTTCGTCGACCTGGTAGATGACCACGTCGCTCCACGGCAGCGCCAATCGCGCGAGCAGCTCGAAGGTGGTGGCGGGGGTGTGACCTCCGCTCAATGCGAGCGCGCACGAGCCCGACACGGCCACTGCCTGGGCTATGCGCTCACCGATGTAGTCGCTCGCGGCCCGCGCGAGCGCGTCGAGGTCGTGGTAGTCGTGCAGATCGTGATGCAAGTTACGACGTCCTCTCGATGTGGCCGCCGAACTCGGCGCGCATCGCGGACAAGACCTTGGCCGAGAATTCGCCCAGCCCCCTCGACTCGAAGCGCTGGAAGAGGGCCGCGCTGATCACCGGGACGGGCACCGACTCGTCGATGGCGGCTTCGAGGGTCCAGCGGGCTTCGCCCGAGTCCGACACCCGGCCCGTGAACTCGCTCAACTGGGGCGAGCGCGCGAGGGCGTCGGCGCTCAGATCCATCAACCACGAGCTGATCACCGAGCCGTGGCGCCAGAGTTCGGTCACCTCGGCGAGGTCGAAGTCGTAGGCGAAGTACTCGGGGTGGCGAAGGGGCGCGGTCTCGGCGTCCTCGGGAGCCGATTCGCCACCCACGTTGGCGTGGTGCAGGACGTTGAGCCCCTCGGCGATGGCGGCCATCATGGCGTACTCGATGCCGTTGTGGATCATCTTGACGAAGTGGCCCGCGCCGCTGGGTCCGCAGTGCAGATAGCCGTCGGGGGCGGTGCCGTCAGTGCGTGCGCGCGACGGCGTCGGTGTCGTGCCGTCGGCCCCCGGCGCGATGGTCTTGAAGATCGGGTCCAGTCGGGTGACCACCTCGGTCTCGCCACCGATCATCAGGCTGTAGCCGCGCTCGAGTCCCCAGACGCCGCCACTGGTGCCGCAGTCGACGTAGTGGATGTCGATTTCGGCGAGTTGGCGCGCGCGCGCGATGTCGTCGCGGTAGAAGGAGTTGCCCCCGTCGATGATGACGTCGTCGGCCTCGAGCAGGGCGGCGAGTTCGTCCACCGCGGCCTGGGTGACGGCCGCGGGCAGCATGAGCCATACCGTGCGGGGCGGCTCGAGGCGGCTCACGAGATCTGCGAGCGAGTCCGCGCCCTCGACGTTCGCGCCGACGAGCGAGGTGACCGCGCTGGGGTTGACGTCATAGACCACGCAGCGGTGGCCGTCGTTGGTGAGACGGCGCACGAGGTTCGCCCCCATTCGCCCGAGTCCCACGAGTGCGAGTTGGAGTGGCGTGGTGGTGGTCATTGGCTCTCGTTTCTCTGCAGTGAGCGGTAGTGGCGAATCAAGGCGTTGGTGGATGAGTCGTGGGCGAGTTCGGGCTCGAAACTGGTTTCGAGCTCGGGAATGATCGCGCGCGCCAGCTGCTTACCTAACTCCACCCCCCACTGGTCGAAGGAGTCGATGTCCCAGATGGTGCCCTGGACGAAGACCGAGTGCTCGTAGAGCGCGATGAGCGAACCCAGCAGGCGCGGGCTCAGCAACTCGCCGAGCAGGACGTTGGAGGGTCGGTTGCCCTCGGTCACCCGGTGGGCGATCTCACCCTCGGGCGCCCCTTGGGCGCGCAACTCGTCCTCGCTGCGCCCGAAGGCCAGGGCCTCGGCCTGGGCGAACATGTTCGCGGACAAGATGTCGTGGTGCTCGCCCAGGGGGTTGAGGCCCTTGGCGAAGCCGATCAGGTCCACCGGCACGATGGTGGTGCCCTGGTGCAGCAGTTGGAAGAAGCTGTGCTGGCCGTTGGTGCCGGGTTCGCCCCAGATGACCGCCGAACTGTCCACGCCGAGCGGCGCGCCGTCGCGGGTGACGTGCTTGCCGTTGGACTCCATCGTGAGTTGTTGGAGGTAGGCGGGCAGTCGGCGCAGGTAGTGGTCGTAGGGCATGATGCCAGCCGTGGCGCAGCCCAGGAAGTTGCGGTTCCACAGGGCGAGCAGGCCGAGCAGTACCGGAAGGTTCTGTTCGAGCGGCGTGTTCGCAAAGTGCTGGTCCATGTCGTGAAAGCCGCCCAGCAGCGCAGCGAATCCCTCGGGTCCCAGCGCCAGCATCGTCGACAGGCCAATCGCTGAGTCCATGGAGTAGCGGCCCCCCACCCAGTCCCAAAACCCGAACATGTTGGTCGGATCGATGCCGAAGGCGCGCACCTGCTCCTCGTTGGTGGACACCGCGACGAAGTGCGACGCCACGGCGGCGGGATCGCCGATCTTCTCGATGAGCCAGAAGCGCGCGGACTGCGCGTTGGTGATCGTTTCGAGGGTGGTGAAGGTCTTGGACGAGACGATGAAGAGGGTTTCGCCCGCGTCGAGGTCACGGAGCGTCTCGACCAGATCCGTGGCGTCGATGTTCGAGACGAAGCGGAAGGTGAGCTCGCGGCTCGCGTAGTGGCGAAGCGCCTCGTAGGCCATTTCGGGTCCCAGGTCCGAGCCACCGATGCCGATGTTGACGACGTTCCTGATCTTCTTGCCGGTGTGCCCGCGCCAGGCGCCCGAGCGGATCCGGTCGCACAGGTCGGCCATTCGCGCGAGGACCGCGTGCACCTGGGCGACGACATCGACGTCGTCGACGCTCAATGAGGTGCCCAGGGGCATCCGCAGGGCCACGTGCAGGGCCGGGCGATCCTCGGAGGTGTTGACGTGCTCGCCCGCGAACATGGCGGCGCGCCGCTCCTCCAGACCCGACTCGCGCGCGAGTTCGGCGAGCAGTCCCAGTGTTTCGTCGGTGACCCTGTTCTTGGAGTAGTCGAGGTAGATGCCCGCCGCCGACGCGCACAGGCGCTCACCACGCCCGGGGTCGTTGTCGAAGAGGCTCCGCAGGTGCAGGGTCCGCAGCAAAGCGGCGTGCGCCTCGAGCTTCTTCCAGGCCGTGCGTTGGCTGACCGGGGTGGAGCTCATCGTCGTCTCCCGATGCGATGGGTGCCCTTGAGCACCTCGAGGAGCGGCGCGCCGTCGCCCCAGCCCGGTGTTCGCCCTGACGGGACCCGACTTCGGCCCACACCGACGGTGAGGAGTCTGTTCATGATGTGCTCATCTCTGGTAGTTCGAGGTGGTCGTACGAGCAGAGGCGCAACTGAGTAACGCGGTCTGACTCCACCCTAGTTGCGGCGGCCCGTCAACGGACTTCGCTCCCCAGGGTCAAAGGTGATGGAGTGCGATGCGGTGATTGGGTCGCGGTCGAGTCATCATCAGATCAGTTGGTGCGTTCGAAGCGAGGGCTCTCGTGTGCAGTGTCGCGGCGCCGCGAATTAGCGTGGCTGAGAGATGAAGCGCTCGACGAAGAGCACCGAGAGGCTGTCGTGAAGATTGTCACACTGTGCACGGGCAACGTTGCACGCTCAGTGATGCTCGGCTACATGTTGACCACGATCGGCGACGCGAACGGGTCGGCGTGGGAGATACGCACGGCCGGTACCCACGTCACCGAGGGACTCGCCATGAGTGGGCGAACCCGCGATGCGCTGCTCGCGATCGACGAGCTCGGCGAGCACCGGTACGGTGCGCACCGTAGTCACCAGCTCAGCGAGCACGACGTGGCTTGGGCCGACATCGTGCTCGCCGCCGAAGCCGATCACGTGCGCTACGTGAGAGAACGTCATTCGCCCGACGATCATCGGGTTGTCCAGTTGGCTCAGTTCGTGCGCTACGCGCCGTGGGATCTCGACCTGGTCGACCAGTTGCTGGTCGTCTCGCGTCACGCGCCCGACACGTTCTATGACGTCGCCGATCCCGCCGGTGGCGACCAGGAGGTCTACAACGAGTGCGCGCGCCAACTCTGGGATCTGGCGATGGCGTTCGCAACCCTTTGCCCACCGGGCCCCGCGTAGCCGACGGGCGATCCCGATTACCCGCGCCACACTGAGGGCTCGCTCGGTCACGATCGTCGAGTTCCGTTCGCCGGGGAGGACTTGGGTCACGAGCGGACACGTGAATCAGTGGTCCGGATGCGCCACGACCTTGCCAGCAACCTCTGGACGCTCCACTGACCAGATCAAGACGAGCGCCGACAGACTTCGACACCGTCGAACCGGGGACCGTGCGTGAACGACTTGATGCGATCGAACTGGATCGGACTGGGACCGTCTGGGGTTGAGAGGGCACCTTCGCGCTCCGCGCGTACGCGGCGAAGGGGTCGGCCCTAGTTCTCGCTCGCTCGCGTGTCGGCGAACTGCTCGCGCAGCTGCTTTCGGTTGAGCTTGCCCACCGCCGTCGTGGGGATGGCGTCAACGAAGAACACCCGTTGCGGCTTCTTGTACGAGGCGATCCGCGAAGCGACGTGGGCAATGAGCTCGGACTCGTCGGTGACGTGGTCGGCGCGCAGCACCACCACGGCCGTCACCGCCTCCACCCAGCGCTCGTCGCGCAGCCCGATCACGGCGCACGCGCTGACGGCGGGGTGGCTCATGAGCGCGTCTTCGACTTCGCGGGGATAGACGTTGTAGCCGCCCGAGATGATCATGTCCGATACCCGGTCCTTCAAGAAGAGATAGCCGTGCTCGTCGAAGAGGCCCACGTCGCGCGTGTGCACCCAGCCGTCGTTCGAGAACGTCTCCGCGCTGAGCTGGGGGGCGTTGAAGTAACCGGCGACCGCCGAAGGCGCGCGCACGACGATCTCACCGGGCGTGCCGGTCGCGACCTCGGCGCCGTGCTCGTCCACGAGCTTGATCCGCACGTCCAGCGCGGGCTGACCGCACGACTCGAGCAGCGAACCCGAGTGGTCCTCGGGCCGCAGCACGGCGAGGCACAGCGGCACCTCGGTCTGGCCGTAGTACTGCCAAAACCGCTCACGGCCCCACAGTGCCATGGCGCGCTCCATCACCGTTCGCGGCATGGGCGACGCGCCGTAGATGATCTGGCGAAGCGACGATACGTCGGTGTCGGCGGCGTCGGGGTGATCGACCAGCATCTGCAGCATCGTCGGCACCAGGTTGATGGCGGTAATCCGTTCCTCTTCGAGGGTGCGTAGAAAACCGCGGGGTTCAAAACCGGGAAGGATGACGGTGCGCGCGCCGCGCAGCCAGAAGGGCAGCACGAAGACACCGCTGGCGTGGATTAGCGACGCGGCGTGGGCCATCACGTCATCGGCTCTGACGTCGATCAGGTTCAACAAGACGTTGCGACAGATCGCGGCGTAGGAGGCCTGGGTGTGCTGGGCCGCCTTCAAGGTACCGGTGGTACCCGACGTGAAGAGTGTCAGCACCACGTCATCGGGTCGCGCTTCGACGCGAGGGGCGACCGGGGAGCACGATCGGGCCACCGCCATCAGGTCGACGCCGTCGAGCACGTCGCCCAGACCGAGGCAGACGAGACCCGGTACCTCACCGGCGAGCTCGTGCGCGCGCTCGGCGAGACCTTCGCCCACCACGAGGTAGCGGCACTGCGTGTCAACCAGCATGCGCACGTGCTCGCCCAGCGACAGGCGCGCGTTCAACGGGACGCGGTTGATGCCGGCCTTCACGCACGCGAAGTCGAGGGGCACGCTGTACGGGCCGTTGTTGACTAGCAGGGCCACCCGTGACGAGGCGACGGCGCCCGCCTGGTGCAGCGCGTGGGCGAGTTGGCTGCTGAGACGGTCGACGTCGTCGAAGCTGAGGTGCTCGGCGCCGTAGGTGATGGCCGTGCGCGCGCCGTGCTGGCGCGCGCCGCGTTCGATCAGTTCGAGGTAGGTGGGTGCGCTCGCGTGCGCACCCGGTGCCTGCGTGGTCGTCACATCATCTCCTTGGGTGCCCGGTCCGTGGCGGTACCGCATTCGCTCACGTGAAGTCGCCGTGACGTCCGGAGCCCTCGGTGAATCGCTGGGCACCGGCGCGACCCTCGGCCGCGACCATCGGCGCGCCGCGTTCGCCCTCGCGGCGCAGGGCCTCGTCCAACGCGAGGTCCCACTGGGCGTAGGCCGAGGAGCGATCGGTCAGCATGCACTGCTGGGGGAACGCCGCAATCTGGTGGGCCAGTTCCTGGGCGACGCCGAGCGACGCGCCCGCCGGCGCGATTCGATTCGCCAGACCCATGGCCAGCGCCTCCTCGGCGCCGACCGGCCGCCCGGTGAGGATCATGTCGAGGGCGCGACCCATGCCGACCACCCGCGGCAGCCGCACCGTGCCGCCGTCGATGAGTGGAACGCCCCAGCGCCGACAGAACACGCCGAAGATCGCGTCCTCGGCGGCGACGCGCAGGTCTGCGAACAGGGCGAGCTCGAGGCCGCCGGCAACCGCGTAGCCATCGACCGCCGCGATGACGGGTTTGGCGAGGGCGAGTCGACTCGGTCCCATCGGTCCGGCGCCACCGCCGTCGCGACGCAGTTCGTTGCCTAGTGAGGGATCACTGATCGCCCCGAGGTCCGCTCCCGCGCAGAAGTGGCCACCGGCGCCGGTGAGCACGGCCACGCGACACGATTCGTCGGCCTCGAATTCGAGGAACGCCTGGCGCAGCTCGCGTGCCATTGGACCGTGCACGGCGTTGCGCTTGCCCGGTCGATTCATGGTCACGGTGCGCACCGGACCATCGGTGGTGACTGAAATGAACTCCATGACGCGGCCTCATCGTGGTGGCGACGCCGTCGCGTTCGACGCCGTCGCTCGGAGCCTAGTCCTGACGGTGTGCGAGGTAGCTAGGCGACCGCGTCGATCTAGTCGCGCTGCACCGCGCGCAGACCACCCCAGGCGAGGGTCGCGCTGCGAGCGGCGAGGCGCTCGGCCTCGTGCGTCGATGGCGTGGGCCATCCCTTGCGGTTCTGCTGGGTGAGCCAGGTGAGCGCGGCACCCTCGGCGATGCCGACTACGCCCGCGGCGAGCTGGCGGCGGTGATCGTCGCTGATCGAGATATTGATGTAGGGCTCGAGGAACGAGATCAGTCCCAGTTCGAGGTTGCGCAGTTCGGCCGCGGTCTCGCCCTCGTGGGAGTGGATGAACAGGACTCGAAAGGCGTCGGTCTCGCTGACCACCAGATCGAAGTACACGCGAAAGGCCACCTCGATCTTGGACCGGGGCGATTCGACCGCCGAGACCGCCTGGTCGAGCTGGTTCAGCAACTTCTGGGCCGTCTCGGCCACGATCTGGCGGTACAGGTCGGTCTTGGACTCGAAGTACTGGTAGAGGATCGGCTTGGTGAAGCCGGCTTCGCGGGCGATGTCATCCATGGTCGTGGCCTGGAAGCCCTTCTCAGCGAAGATCCGGCGCGCGACGATCAGGAGTTGGCGGCGTCGCTCAATGTGTTGGGGCCGGTTGTCGTTGATCAGCATCGGGGCAAATCCTAGTGGGGTGGTGCGATACCTATCGAGGAGAGCAACCCGTTGAGGCGTTGTGGCAGCGAGACGAGGTTGAAGTGCTCTCGCGCCACGAGGAGATTGGCCTCCAGGAGCGTCTCGTCGGGCGCCGAGAGGTACGCCTTGATGGCCGCGACGTCGTCGAGGTCGAAGAAGTGGAAGCCGAAGCCCCGGATCTCAAGCGCGACGGGGTAGGGGTTGAGCGCGAGGGGTCGGCGGTGGGTTACCGACTCGAGGACCGGGTTGCCGAACCCCTCCCACGTGGAGGGCATCACGACGAGATCGCTCGCGGCGTAGGCGTCGTGGATCGAGTGCGGCGCCAGCCCGCGCAGCACGGGGATGCCCGAGACGCGAACCAGTTCGTCCAGACGGGGCCCGTAGCCGTCCTCGGCGGGCCCGAGCAGCCACATCGTGGCCCCCAGCGCGCGGCACAGTTCGAGCGCGCCCGTGATGTTCTTGCGTTCCAGCGCCCTGGTCGCGAGCAGGACCAGAGGTTCTCCGCCGACACCGAGTCGCTCGCGCGTGGCGCGTCGCTCGCCTCGGGGCGGATCGCAGTCGAATTGGTTCATGATCGTGGTGGCTTCGATGCCGCGCGCGTGGAGTTCGCGACGTGACAGCTCGTTGATCGTGACGTGATGCCACCCGGGCCGGTCACGCGGCCCCTCCAGGTGCGCGAACGCCTCGCGCTGCCACGCGAGGTCGTGGTGGCGAAAGAGGGCTTGGCGACCTTCGAGCACGTCGTAGAGCGCCGTGCGGGCCGGTTCGTTCAGCGGCAGCGACGCCATGTTCTCCACGATGACCAGGTCCGCGTCGAGGGCCCTCGCGAGGGCGTGTGGTGCGGGCGCGGTGGTATCGGTGATGGCGAGTCCCTCGAGCACCACGTCGGCGTGACCGGAGCCGGCGACGGTCGAGACCCGGTGGCCGAGCGACCGGAGGGCCGCGATCCACTTCGCCGCCTCGATGGCGACTCCGTCGCTTCCCCCGAGGCGAAAACTCACGACGACGATGCGGGCCACGGGTCGAGGCTAGGCGGCCCGTAGCCAATTTCGGGTCCGGTAGTAGAGTTGGCGACGGCGGTGGCCCGGGGTCGGTGCCGCCTTCTGGAGGACATTTCGTGGTCAAACGTGCTCTCATTACCGGCATCACCGGTCAGGACGGCTCGTACCTGGCCGAGCTCTTGTTGGACGAAGGCTACGAAGTGATCGGGCTGATGCGGCGAAGTTCCACGGTCAACATCGAACGGATCAGCCACATCCAGGAGCGGCTGACGTTGGTCTCGGGCGATTTGATGGACGAAGTCTCGTTGATCAACGTGCTGCGCGACTTTCGTCCCGCCGAGGTCTACAACCTCGCCGCCCAGAGTTTCGTGCAGGCCTCGTGGAGCCAGCCGGTGCTGACGGGCGAGACCACCGCGCTCGGGGTCACGCGCATGCTGGACGCGATTCGTATCGTGGATCCCGAGATCCGCTTCTACCAGGCGAGTTCCTCAGAGATGTTCGGACGGGTGACCAGCGTTCCCCAGAACGAGCTGACCTCCTTCTATCCGCGCAGCCCCTACGGGGTCGCCAAGGTGTACGGTCACTGGATCACGGTCAATTACCGCGAGAGTTATCACCTGCACGCCTCCTCGGGCATCCTGTTCAACCACGAGTCGCCGCGTCGCGGGCTCGAGTTCGTCACTCGCAAGGTCACCCACGGCGTGGCGCGAATCAAGGCGGGACTCGACCGTGAACTGCGCCTGGGCAACCTCGACGCCCAGCGCGATTGGGGCTTCGCGGCCGACTACGTGCGCGCCATGTGGCTCATGTTGCAGCGTGAGCGACCCGACGACTTCGTCGTGGCCACCGGCGAGACGCACTCGGTGCGCGAACTCTGCGAGGTGGCGTTCTCGGTGGTCGGTCTGCGCTACGAGGATCACGTCGTCGTGGACCCGGCGTTCCTACGCCCCGCCGAGGTGGACTTGCTGGTGGGTGACGCCGCCAAGGCCCGCCAGCAACTCGACTGGAAGCCCGAGGTCGACTTCTACACCCTGGTCGAGATGATGGTGGCCGCGGACACGCACGCCCTGACGGACTAGGTCATTGACCAGCACCGACACCCCCGCAGTGGCCACGTTGCGCGATGCCGTCGTGGTGTCGGGGGGCTTTCCCCTCCTCGCGGGTGTGGACCTCGATCTGTATCCGGGCTCGCTCAGTGTGGTGACCGGGCCCAACGGCGCGGGCAAGACGAGCCTGTTGCGCCTGCTGGCGGGCTTGGTCGCGCTGTCCCAGGGTCACGGGCGCGTGGCCGGGGTGAATCTCAAAGAGGGCGACCTGCGCCTGCTGCGGCGCCGAGTTGGCTGGCTCGGTCACGAGGGCTCGTTCTACGACGACCTCAGCGTGCGTGAGAATCTGACCTTCGCCGCCCGGGCGCTGGCGCGACCCCTCGACGAGCTCGACGCCGCCATCGAGCGCGTCGGCCTGGGGGCGCGCGCGGACACCGCAGCGCGTCAGTTGAGCGCCGGTCAGCGCCGCCGACTCGGGCTGGCCTGGCTGTTGTTGCGCCGACCCGAACTCTGGTTGCTCGACGAACCCTACGCGTCGCTCGACGACGAGGGCCGCTCCTTCTTCGACGCACTGCTCGGCGACGTGATCGCGAGCGGCGCCACGGTGGTGGTGAGCGCCCACGACCCGCTGCGCAGTGAGGCGCTGCATCCCAAGAACCTGATCATGGCCGGAGGGCGCATCGTGCGCGAGCAGTCGTGATCCGCACAGCGCGTCTCGTCGCCGCGAAGGACCTGCGCATCGAGTTGCGTAGCCGGGTGCTGCTCTGGCAGGTCGTGCCCTTCGGGGTCATGGCGCTGGTCCTGAGCGGCCTCGCGCTCGGGCCCGAGCACGCCGGACACTCGAGCGCCGGACCGGGTCTCTTCTATCTGGTGATGCTGCTCGTGGCGCTGCTCATGATCAATCGCAGCCAGGCCATCGAGTCCACGCCGGGCACGAGATCGTCGGTGGCCACCTTGGGGCTGGACCCCGCGGGTGTCTTTCTGGGTAAGTCACTCGCCCTGGCGGTGGAGCTGTGGGTGAGCGCGGCGGTGTTGCTCGCCGGGGCGGTGCTGATGTTGCACACGGCCCGGCACGGCGCGCTCATCGCACTGCCCAGCATCGTGGTGACCCTCGGCGCCCTGGCCGGCGCGGGCACCCTCTACGGCGCCCTCACCGGGGGTGAGCACGGCACCGCGACCCTGTTGCCGGTCCTGGCGCTGCCGGGCTTCGCCCCGCTGCTCATCGCGGGCGAGCGCGCTTTCAGCGCGGCGCTGGACGGCGGAGCGCTGTGGCAGTGGTGGGTGATTTCGGTGGTCGCGCTGGTCGCGTACCTGGGGGTCGGGATTCTCCTTTACGGTGTTCTGGAGGAATCTGCATGAAACTGCTCGCCCAACGACTACTCGGACCGCTCACGCTCGTACTGCTGGGCGCCACCGCCTGGCTCGGTCTGGTGGTCACGCCACCGGACAAGGTGCAGGGTGACCTGGTTCGCCTGGTGTACGTGCACCCGGCCGTGGCGTGGGTGGCGCTGTACCTCTCCTTCGGCACCGCCACCATCGCCAGCGCCCTCTATCTGTGGCGACGCACCCGCTCGATGGTCGCCGACCGGGTAGCGCACTGCGCGATGGAGGTCAGCCTGGTCTTCATCATCCTGACGCTCATCACCGGCTCGATCTGGGGCCGTCCGACCTGGGGCGTGTGGTGGGCGTGGGACGCGCGGCTCACCTCGACGGCCATCCTCGGGGTGCTGGCGCTCGGGTACCTGGCGCTTCGTCGGGCCAACGATGACCCCACGCTGCGCGCCCGTCGCAGCGCGGTCCTGGCGATTCTCGCGGCGATCAACGTGCCGATCATCCACTTCTCGGTCCTGTGGTGGAAGACGCTGCACCAGGGTGCGACGGTGTTCACCTCCACGCGAAAGCTCTTGATCCACGGCATCATGGCCTGGACCCTGCTGCTCAGCTTCATCGCCTTCTCGCTGGCCTACGTCTGGCTGCTGCGCGCGCGCTACCGCCTCGAGGTGCGTCGCGAGCGGTCGCGCGAACTGCGCCTCGGCGAGGCACTCTCCCAGCGCCGACGCGAAGGGGCGTTCTAGTGGGCTACGTCGCGGCCGGGTACGGGTTCGCCTTTGGGGGGCTGGCGCTCTACGCGCTGTCGATCTGGTGGCGGGGACGTCGTGGCCAGTACTGACACGCTCGACCTGACGCCCGTCGATCCGCCCGCCCCCGCCCGCCGAGGACGCTGGCGCACGGTCGGCGTCCTGGTGGTGCTGGCGCTCGCCGTCGTCGCGCTGTTGAGCCAGGGCCTGCTGCACTCGCTCAACTACTTCAAGACCGTCGATGAAGTGCTCGCGAACCGTCAGGCGGTGGGCACCAGCGAGATCCGACTCGAGGGCGTGGTGCAGCCGCACTCGATTACTCGCACGTCCTCGGGCGCCTCGTTCGACGTGGGCTCGGGCGCCAAGAAGATCCACGTCGTCGTGCGCGGCACGCCCCCGCAGCTCTTCCAGGCGAACATCCCGGTGGTCGTGGTGGGCCACTTCAGCTCGGCGAGTTCGCTCACCTTCGACGGGTCCCAGATCATGGTCAAGCACACCGCCTCCTACATCGCCCAGCACCCCTCGCGCGTGAAGGCACCCAACGGGAGCGTGCGGTGATCCTCACGTGGCTCGGGCGCGTGGCGCTCTACGCGGCGCTCGTCGCGACGGTCGGCGGCGTGGTCGACCAGGCGATCGCCCTGCGCCGCGCGCGGCGCTCGCGTGCGCTCTGGTGGGCCGCGGGCAGCCTCGCCGCCGTGGTCGGCGCGGTCGCGGTGATGCAGTACGCGCTGATCACCCACAACTTCTCGTTGGCCTACGTGGCCGAGAACAACGCGACGTTCACTCCGCTGCTGTACTCGATCACGGGCATGTGGTCGGCGCTCGAGGGATCGCTCTTGTTGTGGGTGCTGCTGCTCGACGCGCTCACCCTGGCCGTGGTGCTCTACTACCGTCGCTCGCGCGCCGACGCGGTGGTCGGGTGGGCGACGATCGTGCTGTTCGTGGTGGAGGGGTTCTTCACGCTGCTGATGGCCGGATCGGCCGACCCGTTCCTGCACAACCCGGCGCTAGTGCACCAGGGTGCGGGCCCCAACGCTCTCCTGCAGGACAATCCGCTGGTGGCCGCGCACCCGCCGCTGCTCTACGCGGGCTTCGTCGGCTTCACGGTGCCCTTCGCCTTCGCGATCGCGATGTTGATCACCGGGCGCGTGCACGAACGCTGGCCCCTCGAGCAGCGGCGATGGACGGTGCTCGCCTGGGGAGCGTTGTCGGTGGGCATCGTGCTCGGCGCCTGGTGGAGCTACCAGGTGCTCGGATGGGGTGGATTCTGGGGTTGGGACCCGGTCGAGAACGCGGCGTTGCTGCCGTGGCTGACCGCGACCGCCTACATTCACTCGGTCATCGTGCAGGACCGGCGCGGGCTCTTTCGGGTGTGGAACCTTTCGCTGGCGATCGCGACCTTCGCCCTGACGGTGCTGGGCACCTTCTTCACGCGCTCGGGCGTACTGCAGAGCGTGCACTCGTTCTCCTCGTCCACCCTGGGGCCGCTCATCATCGGCTTCTTCTTGCTCTGCGTGGCCACGGGGGTGGTCCTGCTCGCCCGGCGCGGTGACCAGTTGCGCTCGCCGGTGGGCGTGGATCATCCACTCTCGCGCGAGGGGCTGTTCGTGGCCAACAACGTGCTCTTCGTGGGCTTCGCCATCGTGGTCCTGCTCGGCACCGTCTTCCCGCTGCTCTACGAGGCGGTCAACGGCGGCCAGGTCACCGTCGGCACGCCGTACTTCGCGTCGGTGGCCGCGCCCCTCGCCGTGGGGTTGCTGGCGCTCATGGCCCTGGCGCCGTTGGTGGGCTGGCGCAGCGTGGATCGCGCCGTGCTGTGGTCGCGCCTGCGCGCCAGCGCCTGGTTCGCCCTGGCGCTCGTGGTCGTGCTGGTGGCCTTGGGGGTGCGCCGTCCTACGGTGCTCGTGGCCTACTTCTTCGCCGCCAGCGCCGCGGGGGCGGCACTTCGCACGCTGCGCGGCGCGCTCGTGAGCGCGCGTCGACGCGGCGCCTGGACCCGGGCACTGCGCGCGCCGAGCACCGGGGGCATGATTGTGCACCTGGGCGTGGTGGTCCTCGCCGTGGGGATCGTGACCTCCACCTCGTACGCGACGCGCGCCGAGGTCACCCTCGCCAAGGGTCAGACCACGGTGGTCGACGGTCAGTACGTGGCCTTTGACGGCTTCGCCCAGGTCCGCAACGCGCTCGAAAGCCAGACCCAGCTGCTGGTGCGGGTCTCGGGTCACCAACTACGCCCGGCGATCACGACGTTCAACGGACGTACGAGCCAGAGCGTGGGCACCCCGGCCATCGACTCGACCCTGTGGCGTGACGTGTACGTCACCTTCGACGCGGTGGGCGGCAACGGGGCCGCCTCGGGTGCCCAGGTGCAGAACAACCTTCGCGCGGGATCGGTCGTGCTCGGGGTCACGGTCGAGCCGCTCCTCGCATGGCTGTGGATCGGCGGGCTGATGGTCGGGCTCGGCGCGTTGGCCTCGTTCGTGCGGCGTCGTCACAGTGACGAGGTGGCCGCGTGAGACGCAGCGTCATGGTCACCTCCCTGGTCGCGCTCGCGGTTGTCGTGGCCTTCTCGCTGCTGCTCGCGACGCGCCACCCGGTGAATGACGCCAGTGCCACCCAGAGCCCACTGCTGGGTAAGAGCGCGCCGGTGCTCTCGGGTCACGAACTCGGTGGGGGCACCTTCAACCTCGCCCAGCACCGGGGCGACGTGGTGGTGGTGAACTTCTGGGCGTCGTGGTGCGGACCGTGCGTGCGCGAGGCGCCCGAGCTGTCGAGCTTCGCGTGGCACGAGCGTTCGCGCGGTGTGCGGCTGGTGGGGGTCGTCTTCAACGACACCGTGGCCGGCGCGAGCGCGTTCGCGCACCACTACGGATCGCTCTACCCGTCGATCATCGATCCCAACGGCGTGCTGGCCAATCGCTACGGGGTGACCTCGCCGCCCACGACCTTCGTCATCGACCGCCGCGGTCGCGTCGCCGCCACGCTCGTCGGTCCGGTGAGCGCCGCCCAGCTCGAGGGCGTCGTGGCCCGGGTGCACACGTGAGCATCCTGCGCTCCTTCCGGCTGTGGTTGTTGGCCCTGGTGGCTCTGGGCGCCTTCGTCCTCGTGAGTGCCCCGAGCACCTCGAGCGCCCAGGCGCGCATCGCGCACCTTGAGTCACTGGTGCGCTGCCCGTCGTGCGAGGACCTCTCGGTCGCCCAATCCAACGCGACCTCGGCGATCGCGGTGCGCCACGAGATCGCCCAGAAGGTCCACCACGGTAGTTCTGACGATCAGATCCTCACGTCGCTCGAGGACACCTACGGCACCTCTATTCTGCTCAGCCCGCCGACCACGGGCCTGGGCGTGTTGCTCTGGGTGGTACCGCTCGTGCTCGTCGTCGTGCTCGGCGTGGTGGTGTTGGGCCTGTGGAGGCGCCGATGAAGCGCGCGGCGCAGTTGCGCGACGAGATCGCACTGCGCGAGGCGTCGCTCCTCGACGCCTCGCGCGAACGCGATGCCGGCGACCTATCGAGCGACGCCTACGAGAGCATCGCCGCGCGCGAGCGCGCGGCGATCGAGCGTCTGCGCGTCGCGCTCGATGAACTCGGGCCCGAACCCACCTCGACGGGTCGAGTACGGCGCCGCAAGAAGCGCTGGCTCGTGGTGGCCCTCGTCTGCTTCGCGCTCGCCCTGGGTGGCGTGCTCTGGTCGGCGGTCTCGCCGCGACAGGCCGGCAACTCGATCACGGGCTCGATCTCACTGGGCCACGCCCAGCAGATCACTCAGTTGTTGAGCGAGGCCGAGGCCGACACGGCCAACGGCAACGTCACCGCCGCGCTCTACGCCTACCAACGGGTGCTCGAGCTCGACGCGAGCAACGTGGCCGCGCTCACCCAGGCCGGGTGGCTGGACTTCTCGGCCGGCAGCGCGGACAAGAACGTCGCTACCGTGAAGGTGGGCATCGGCTACCTGCAGCAGGCGATCTCGCTGGCCCCGCGCAATCCCGCGCCGCGGCTCTACTACGCGATCGTCGCCGACTCGATTCCCGGTAACCGCTCAGTGGCCAAGCACCAGTTCGAGGAGTTCTTGGCGCTCAAGCCGTCGTCGGCCCAACTCGCGATCGCCAAGCCGTTCCTCGCCGCCCTGCACCTGACCCAGCCCTCCTAGAGGGCCAGACCAATGGTGACTGCGACGGCGCCGAGGGTCGCGGTGGCGAGCATTGCACTGACAACGCCGCGGCGAAGCACGAGCAGCCACACGAGTGCCGCCGCGAGCAGGGTGAACTGCCAGTACTGGTGCAGGGCCAGCGCGAGGGGCAGCGCCGAACCACCGATCGCTCCCACGACGCAGGGTCCGGCCCCCTGGAGGAACGCGACGGCGCGAGCGTTGTCACGAACACGCTTGAATCTCGACGCGCCGGCGAGCACGAAGACGAACGACGGAGTGAAGGCGATGACGGTGGCGAGGAGCGCCCCACTGAGCCCCCGCGCGGCGTAGCCCACCACGGCCGTCGTCAGCACGACGGGGCCCGGGGTCAGTTGACCCAGAGCGACGGCGTTCAAGAACTGTGGACCGCTCATCCAGTGGTAGGTGGAGACGACATCGTGCTGCATCAGGGGAATGATGACGAAGCCGCCGCCGTAGGAGAGTGCGCCAACCTTGAGGGCCTCCCACGAAAGGGCCGCGAGCCCCGTCAAGCCCGCGAGGTGACCCACGAGTGCCGGCGCGAGGACACCGCGATTCCCAGCGCCCCTGGGTACACGGATCGCCATTTCGATGGCGCCGCACAGGAGGAGGACGACCACGAGAAGGGCTCCTCCCATCATCGCGCTGAGAGCGCCCGTCACACCGTAGAGGACCCACCTGACTCGCTGACCCGTGCGCACACCAGCGCGTCGCCAACTTGTAGGGACGAGTCGCGCCGAGGCGTGCAGTGCGACCCCGGGCACCGCCGCACCAGCGCCGGCGGCAGCGCCGAGCACCCAGGCGGGCGGGTGGCCGAGTAGCAGTCCCGCGAGCGCGAGGATGATGACCAGCCCGGGCGCAATGAAGCAGATTCCGCCAACGAGCCCCCCGAGCAGGCCACGCGCGCGCCACGCGCAGAAGATCGCCAACTGGGTGGAGGCCGGCCCGGGCAGGAGATTCGTGGCGGCGATGGCGTCTTCGAACTCCTTCGCACTGATCCATTCGAAGCGGTCGACGAAGCGGTCGCGCATCAGGGCGATGTGCGTCGGCGGACCTCCGAAGCCGATGGTGCCGAGTCGTAACCACTCGCGCGCGACGACACCCAGTCCGGGGCGAGCGGGCTCGCGATTGGCGGGCATGAGTGGTCCGACTGAGTTAGGCGGTCACGCTGCAGGAGTCGTCGCCGCGCGCCCGCGAGGTGAGCGTGACCTTGGTGCGCTCGGCGCCGAGGCCCTCGAGCAGGCCCGCGATCAGCCCGCGATCAACCGCGCACAGCACGGGGTGGTGGGTCGCCACCGAACCGAAGGGGCAGTTCTCTGAGACGACCGAGGTGGTGGACTCGCTCTGCTCGGCGCGCGCGGCGAAACCGTGGGCCGTCAACAGTCCCGCGATCGAGGACATCGCGTTCTTCACCGACCGATTCGAGTCGCTCGGGGTGACGCCCGCCCCGAGCGTGCGTCCGTATTCGACGCCGACGTCGTGAGCCATGGTCTCGGACTCCTCGGGCCCCAGGCGCTCGAGGGCCATCTCGAGCAGCGCCACCAACAGGGCGTCGCGGCGCACGGAGCCGTCCATCGTGAGGCTGTCGTCGACCACGCGGTAGCCCTTCGCAGGACGTCCGACTGTGGTTTTGCGCACGTTGTCGTAGGTGACGTAGCCGCCCTCGCTCAGTCGCTCGAGGTGGTGGCGCACCACGTTGGCGTGCACGTGGCAGTGCTGGGCGAGCGCCGAGGCGGTGGCCCCGGGGTGCTGGCGCAGGTACAGGTAGATCTTGCGGCGCGTGTTGTCACCGAACGAATGCGTGAGACTCGTGACCGTCGCGGTGAAGAGCTCCGGATCAAGCCCGTAGTCGGCGGGTGTTTGCGACATATGCAGAAGTGTAGGAGCCAACGGTGCTCGCGCGACGGTAACTTGGAAGGACCGCCCAATCAAGGAACGCCCGTGAGTCAGAACTCCTCTCTTCGCAGTGACCTCGCCGCCATTGTCGAGCCCCAACTCGTGCGAACCCTTGGAGAATTGGGGTTCCTGGGCGAAGTCGATGAGCGCGCGGGCCGCGTCGAACTCATTGTGCCGGTGACCCAGTGGCCGAACCTCGACGTGTTGCGCGCGAGCGTTCTCGAGCGCGCCCCGGGCGCCGAAGTGGTCGTGCGCGCGATGAACGACGATGAGCGCCTGGCGCTGCGCAACTTCTTGCGCTCGGCGATGGCGGGCGAGCCGGGCCCGGGACATCACGAGCCCGCGGAGCCCGCGCCGCGCTTTCTCGACAAGACCTCCAGGACCCGGGTGCTGGGCCTCTCTTCGGGCAAGGGGGGCGTGGGCAAGTCGTCGGTGAGCGTAAACCTCGCCATCGCGCTCGCCCAACTTGGTTACCAGGTGGGCGTGCTCGACGCCGACGTCTACGGCTTCTCGTTGCCCAAGATGCTCGGCGCCGCGAGCGATCCCATCGTGCTCGGCGACATCGTCATTCCCACGCTGGCCCACGGCGTGCGCTGCGTCTCGATGGGTTACTTCGTGCCCGACGAGCAGCCCGTGATCTGGCGCGGTCCGATGCTGCACAAGGCCATCGAGCAGTTGGTCACCGAGGCGTGGTGGGATGAGCCGGACTTCCTGCTCATCGACATGCCACCGGGCACCGGCGACGTCGCGCTGACCCTGAGCGAGGTGGTGCCCCTGATCGAGATGTACGTGGTGACCACGCCCCAGGGCGCAGCCCAGCGCGTCGCGCAGCGCTCGGCGTACGCCGCGCGCAAGCTCAAGCTGGCGGTGCGCGGGGTGATCGAGAACATGAGCTGGTTCACCGGCGAGGACGGACGACGCTACGAGATCTTCGGCGCGGGTGGCGGCGCCAAATTGGCGAATGATCTCGGTGTGCCCCTGCTCGGCCAGATCCCGCTCGAGATCGCGCTGCGCGAGGGGGGCGACGCCGGCCAGCCGGTCGTGGTCGCCCAACCCGACTCCGAGGTCGCGCGGGCCTTCGTCGAACTCGCCGGCACCATCGCGGCCCAGGGGCGTGCGAGGGTCTACCGCCAGGAACTCAAACTGCTGTAGGGCGCAAGTCGCCGGTGCAGGATTTGACCTCCTCAGTGCCGAGGTCTAAAGATGGCCGCTAGATCAACACGAGGAAGAAGAACATGTCCGCACATTCGTCCGCCACGGTTGCCCTTAGTCCTGACGACTTCTTGAATATTGAATCACGCCTCTCGCCCGAAGAGATCGCCATTCGCGACGTGGTGCGGGCCTTCGTACGCGAGCGAATCGAGCCGAACGTCGCCGATTGGTTCGAGGCCGGTCACGGCCCCATCGAGTTGATGAAGGAGTTGGGCTCGATCGGTGTACTGGGCATGCACCTGGAGGGCTACGGCTGTGCGGGCACCAGCGCCACCGCCTACGGACTCGCGTGCCTAGAGCTCGAGGCCGGTGACAGCGGGGTGCGCAGCATGGTCTCGGTCCAGGGATCGCTCGCCATGTTCGCCATTCACCGTTTCGGCTCCGAGGAGCAGCGCAACGAGTGGTTGCCGCGCATGGCGGCGGGCGAGGCCATTGGCTGTTTCGGACTCACCGAACCCGACGCCGGATCGGACCCGGGCTCGATGCGAACCCGGGCGCGACGCGACGGGTCCGACTGGATCTTGAACGGCCAGAAGATGTGGATCACCAATGGCTCGGTGGCCGACGTGGCGGTCGTGTGGGCCCAGAGCGACGAGGGGATCCGCGGCTTCGTCGTGCCCCGGGACACCCCGGGCTTCACTACCCAGGACATCAAGAAGAAGCTCTCGCTGCGCGCGTCCACGACCTCGGAGTTGATGCTCGACGACGTGCGGCTCCCGGCCGAGGCGATGCTGCCCGAGGCGCACTCGCTGCGTGGCCCGCTGTCGTGTCTGGACGAGGCCCGCTACGGCATCGTGTGGGGCGCGGCGGGCGCGGCGCGCTCGTGCTACCTGACCGCGCTGGACTACGCGGGCCAGCGTGAGGTGTTCGGCAAGCCGATCGCTTCCTACCAGATTCAACAGCAGAAGCTCGCAATGATGGCCCTGGCGGTGAACCGCTCCACCCTGATGGCGCTGCACCTGGGTCGGATGAAGGACGAGGGGCTGCTTCGTCCCGAGCACGTGAGCATGGGCAAGTTGGGCAACGTCAACGACGCGCTCGAGGTGGCCCGCACGGCGCGCCAGGTGTTGGGCGCCAACGGCATCTCGCTCGAGTATCCGGTGATTCGCCACATGGCGAACCTCGAGTCCGTGGTCACCTACGAAGGGACCGCCGACGTGCACGCGCTGGTCATCGGTGGTGCGGTCACTGGAATCTCGGCCTTTCGCTGAACCTCCGGCCGAGCGGACGTGCGTCGTCATCGGTGTCTCGCGCCGCGACGAGCCAGTACCTTGGGACGTTCGTGCGGGCGACGTCGGCTCATGACCGGCGCGGTAGGTTTCGAACTATTGCGCGCGGGGGGAGGGTGTGATGAACGAGTGGGAGCGAACCTTGCGTCGCTTCGTCAATCCCGTGTCGACGGGCTTGACCGGTGCTTGGTGTCGCTCGCCAATCCTGCGCTGGGCCCGCCGCCACGAGGTGGGCCCGCTCCTGCACATGCCCCGCTTTCGCCGTGCGGGCCGTGGCACGCGTGGTGGACCGACGAGCCCGAAGGGCTGAAGCACGACCCGTCGACCGGACGGCTGGAGCAAACATCCAAAACTAGTTGATTTGCGCCCGTTCTCACTTTCTGGCATCGTGGCTTAATGCGCCGCGTGGCGCGAGTACGGGGAGGCAGCATGCGTCGTCTTGAGAACTTCGTCGGGGGCGCGTACGTCGCGTCCAAGAGTGGTCGCTATGAGGAGTTGATCAACCCCGCCACGGGCGACCCCTTCGCCGAGGCGCCGGTCTCGAATCTGAATGACGTCGATCACGCCATGGAGGTGGCCAGTCGCGCGTTCGCGTCATGGAAGCGCACCACGCCCTCCCAGCGCAGCCGAGCGCTCTTGCAGATCGCCGACGCCATCGAGGCGCGACAGCAGGAGCTCGTGGAGATCGAAGCGGAGAACTGCGGCAAGATCATCGCGCTCACCCTCAGCGAGGAGATCCCGCCGATGGTGGATCAGATCCGCTTCTTCGCGGGTGCCGCACGCCTGCTCGAGGGCCGCGGCGCCACCGAGTACATGGAGGGCTTCACCAGTTACGTGCGCCGTGAGCCGATCGGCGTCTGCGCGGCGGTTACGCCGTGGAACTACCCGATGATGATGGCCGTGTGGAAGTGGGCCCCGGCGCTGGCGGCGGGCAACACAATGGTGCTCAAGCCCTCGGACACGACGCCCGCGTCGACGTTGTTCATGGCCGAACTTATGTCGCAGTTTCTGCCCGAGGGCGTGTTCAACGTCATCTGCGGCGATCGCGAGACGGGCCGCATGCTGGTGGAGCACCCCGTTCCGGCGATGGCGTCGATTACCGGTTCGGTGCGCGCGGGCATGGACGTGGCGTCCACCGCGTCGTCCACGCTCAAGCGGGTACACCTCGAGTTGGGCGGCAAGGCACCGGTCATCGTCTTCGACGACGCCGATTTCGCCTCGGCGGCCGAGAACATCGCGGTCGCGGGCTTCTTCAACGCCGGACAGGACTGCACCGCGGCGACGCGAGTACTGGTTGCCTCATCGGCCTACGACGAGTTCGTTGACGCCCTCTCCTCGCAGGCCAAGGCCACGATCGTGGGCGCGCCCCAGAACGAGGATGCGCTCTTTGGCCCGGTCAACAACGTCAACCAATTCGAGCGTGTCACCGGCTTCATCGGCCGCGCCCCTAAGCACTCGTCAGTGGTCGCCGGGGGAGTCCAGGTGGGCGAGCGGGGTTACTTCATTGCGCCGACGGTGATTGCGGGACTGCACCAGGACGACGAGATGATCCAGAACGAGATCTTCGGACCGGTCATCACGATCCAACGATTCGACGACGACGAGCAGGCGCTGTCGTACGCGAACGGCGTGCGCTACGCCCTCGCCTCTTCGGTGTGGACCCGTGACCACGGACGCGCCATGCGCTTTACTCGTGACCTTGACTTCGGCTGCGTGTGGGTCAACGCGCACATCCCGCTCGTGGCCGAGATGCCCCACGGGGGCTTCAAGCAGTCTGGCTACGGCAAGGATCTCTCGGTCTACGGCTTCGAGGACTACACACGAATCAAGCACGTGATGCACAACATCGAGGCGTAGCTGCTCAATGACTCGCACCGTCGTACGTCTGCGCCGGGCCGGACTCTGGTGCGCTGGGCGGTCGAGGGCGTGACGGGGCCACCGAGTCCGACGAGCGAGTTGTTCGACGCCGAGCAGTTGCCCGAGGGCACGCGCCTGCTCGAGGAGGGAGCGACGATCGGCGCACGCATTCGCGCGGGCCGATCGAAGTTCTGCGTCGCACGCGCGGTGGCCAGCGAAGTCGAGTGGAAGCGCTCGTTGATGGTCCGCGGTGAGTTGGAGTGGAGCATGATCATGGGTCTCGCCTCGCTCGAAGAGCAGGTCGACGCTCTCGTGCGACTCGACGAGTATGCCCAGCGCACCGGCGTGGTCATCGACCGGGGTCTGGTGATCCCGAACTGGGTCACCGGTTTGCCCGAACGGCTTCGCGAGCGAGCTCCGCGTGGTACGAGTTTCGTGCTGGGCGGCACGCAGGAGCACGTTGCGCTCGCCCAGGCCGCGCCGATCATGCCTTGTTTCAACGACTGGCACATCGGGTCGCCCGCTGCGGTCGAGAACACCATCGCCGCGATTGAGGCGGGCGGGAACTACATGGGGGTGCTCGCCCAGTTCGTGTGGGACCTTCCCTACGTCGAGAGCGACATCGACACCGTGGCCGACAACGTGCGCGCCATCGCCATCGCGGCCCAGAAGGTCGATGACGGTGTGGTCGTCGATTCCTATATGGACGACGGCATGCCCGCGCACTTCGCGGACAACGCGTCGCTCGTGGGCTACGCCCGACTCGAGCGCTACGTGGTCGAGGAACTGTGCGGTGCGCGCTACGCCACCGGGTTCGGTCAATTGATCTCGGATATTCCCACCAAGATCTCGATCTGGTTGGCCCTGCATCGCGTGCTGAACCACCAGCACCCGTCGCTTTCGTATCTCTATGGGAACACCCTTGACGCCTCGGACAGCGTGATCGCGGGCAATTTCGGAATCAGCGCGGCTGAGACCGTCGCGTTCGCCGCGGTTGAGCGCCGGTACCGCACTGGAATCGCACTGTTGCCCAATCCGGCCACCGAGGCGCTCCAGGTGCCGACCGTCGCCGAGATCGAGGAGGTGCACGCGGTGGCGCGGGCCGCCGCGAGCAAGGCGATCGAGCTGGAGGACCTGTTCGACTTTCGCGGGCTCGAGGAGTCGCGCGACGAACTGGTGAGCACCGGACTGCGGTTCTACGAGAACATCCTTGCGGGACTCGCCGACACCGGCGTCAACGTGCGTGATCCGTTCCAGGTGCTGCTCGGCATCCGTCGCATCGGTGCCGCGAGACTCGAGAACCTCTTTCATCCGGGTGCGCGTGACGAGCGAGCGCCCAACGGCATCGTGCCGGTCAGTCCGACCGAGTTCACGCGACGAATCGTTCGACTGGCCGACGAGGAGTTGGAGCGCGTCTACGCACGCGCCCTGGGCGAGGCGGTGGCGGGTCGAACCTTCCTCGTGGGTTCGAGCGACACCCACGCCTACGGCATGTACGTGCTCGAGCGAGTGCTGCGGGCGCTGCGAGCCGAGGTGGTCGAGCTCGGGGTCGATCTGGATCCCGAGGACGTGGCCGCGCGCGTTAGGGGGCGCGGCGGTCGGCTGGGCGTGGCAATCTCCTCGCACAACGGCCAGTGCCTGCCCTACGTGCGCCGACTCGTCGCGCTGCTCGCTGATCGAGAGGGCACCGAGATCTTCGTGGGGGGCAAGTTGAACTACATCGCGCCGGGTGCCTCGGAGCCGAGCGACGTCACGGGCCAGCTTCGCGAGGCGGGCGCCGTGCCCTGCGCACAGGTTGTCGATCTCGTCGCGCACTTCGCGAGGCCGCTCTCGTAGCCGATTGGGACTACTCAGGCACGCGGTGCGATCTCGGGCGAAATACTCTAGTTCTAGTTGTATAGTCAGTTTTGCGGTGCGTATGTGACGCGTTCCACTCCGGAACGCGCTGAGTCCGACGGACTCGAAGAGTGAGGAGCGACCGATGCTGCTATTTGAGAACAAGTCCATCAAGACCGAACCGCTCGATGTCGGCGAGGGGAAGTTCAACCTCGTCGACTTGGTGTCCCAGGCGCAGAACGCGCCGGTCTCGGCCGGTATGGCGGAGATTTGGCCGGGGGCTCCCGTCGACTTTGATTACGACAATGACTGCGCGGTCTGCTACATGATCGAGGGCGAGATCACCTTGACCGAAGGCGACGAGCGACGTAGTTTCCTGCCCGGTGACCTGGTTTATATCCCTCAGCAGGCTGGTTCGGTCGTGCTGTGGGAGACCACCACGTACGGCAAGTTCATGTACGTGACGTACCCCCACTGGCGCTGACATCTCCCTATCGCGCAACGACGTGATCCTCGCGTCGTTGCGCGGCCATTGACGAGTCGGCGAGCCCCGTGGCGCGGGGTGTCCCGGACGCGTCGAGCGCCCCCGCGGGTGCAGTGGCGCCACCCGCAGTTCGCGTCCGTGGCCCGGCGCCCTCGCGGGGGGGGATCGCTGGAGGGAGAGGAAAGAAGTCGCTTGCGCTTAAACCACTGAAGTTGTATGTTTAAGAATCAAGAGCGGGAAAGCCCGAGAATTGGGCCCGCGACTGAAGGGGGGGCGTGATGTCGACGATTGTTCACGAGGGCCTGGACGGGGCGATTACTGATCTGCGCACGGCGCTCGGCGTCAAGTACGTGCTCACTGAGCCTTACCACCGCGCGATCCGTTCAGCCTCGGCCGCGCCGTTTGGTGTGCACCTGTGGCAGGACACGCTGCCCGATGTGGTGGTGCGCCCCGGCTCGACGGCCGAGGTGGTCGAGGTGGTCAGGATCGCCAATCAGTGGCGGGTGCCGATCGTGCCACGCGGCGCGGGTGCCGGGCTCGCCGATGGGGCCATGCCGCTCAAGCGCGGCATCGTTGTCGACATCAAGCGCATGCACGAGGTGCTGGAAATCGACGACGAAAACCACACGGTGACCGTCCAACCCGGCATCAACATGATGGAGTTGAACAAGATCCTGCGCCCGCTCAACCTATGGTTCCCTGACGATCCGGCTTCGTACCCGGTGAACGTGCTTGGCGGACGCATCGGAACCGGTGGATGGAGTCTCGTCGGCGGTGGCTACGGTCACATTCCAGACAACGTGGTGTCGATGGAGGTGGTGCTGCCGACGGGCGTGGTTATTCGCGTCGGCGAGGGTGGCGGGCGTAAGGTCCGAAAGTCCAGTACCGGCTTCCGGCTGAAGGACCTGTTCATCGGCCATCAGGGCTCGTTGGGCATCTGCACCGAGGTCACCTTGGACCTCGCTCCACGGCCCGAGGCCGAGTTCCCCGCGTTCTTCGCCATGCGCTCGTGGGAGGATGCCCACCGCCTCACGCTCGCGCTGGGCAAGAGTGGCCTGCGCACGCTGTGCGGCATCTTCCAGTTCGACGAGCGCAAGATTGACTTCCTGCGTCGCGACGACGAGGCCTGGATTCCCCTGCCCCAGTGGGTGAAGGGCGCCACCGGGGCGATTTGCTACGGCACCGAGGCCGAGGTGAACGCCGCCAAGAAGATCGTCTTCGACATTGCGAGTGCGCACGGAGGGACCTACCTTGGCCAGGAGATGTCCGAAGGTGACTGGGCGAGTCGTCACGATCGCTACCACCTCGCGTACCACGGTCGCTCGCAGGGCACGATTCGCCTGCTGGCCTGGAGCATCGACGACTGCGCGGTGCCGTGGGCCTCACTGCCGGCGGTGAAGAAGCGCTGGTACGAGATCGCCGACGCGCTGGTGGACAAGTACCCCGAGCACTTCGACGTCTGGGGAATGTTCATGTACACGAACAACCCGTTCCGACCGTGGGGGGATCACCTCGCCGAACTCGACATTGGCATCAATGAACTGGAAATGACGCCCGAGATCTGGCACGACTGGATCGAGGCCAAGACCGAGATTGCGCGCGTCGCGGTTCGCCACGGCGGCTCGGTCTCGGCGTGTCACGGCGGCACCCGCGAGGGCGAGGTCAACGTGTCGTGCTACGAGGAGCTGGCGGAGGGCCAGTTCGACCTCATGAAGCAGATCAAGCGGATGCTCGATCCGAACAACATCATGAATCCCGGCAAGTACAACCTGGACGAGGCCTACGAAGGTGGGGAGCGATGAACCAGCAACTCAGTTACAAGCCGTTCTACGTCGAGGTACTCGACGGCACGAACGTGCCCGAGCCCATCATCAAGGACTGCTTTGCCGTCTTCGCGTGCCGGCACAAGTTCTGTCGCGAGGTGTGTCCCGTGTACCAGGACGACCGGGACGAGTCGCACACCTCCTACGGGTTTCACGCGACGCTGCTCGCGATCTCCCAGGGCATGGGCGAACTATCCGACGTTCGCGAGCAGGTCACCAACTGTCTCGAGTGCGGCGCGTGCGAGCTGCGCTGTCCGAACACGCTCTTCGGGGGCGATTTCTACGGCGCCTCGACGACCACGGTCGACCTCGTGCGCAAGGTCCGACGTGATCTGGTCGCCGCGGAGATCGGATTCGAGAAGTACGAGGCGATACTCGAGGTCATCGACCGCTACCTGGCCTACTTCGAGGGCCCCGAGGAGGACCTCACCCGCTGGGCCGATGGGTTGAACCTTCCCTTCAGCGGCGAGACGATGCTCTTCGTCGACTACTTCAACGCCTTCGAAACCACCGTCGTCGCGCGCAACGCCGCCAAGATCATGGCCGCGGCGGGGGTCGAGTTCGGCATCCTGCGTCGTCCGGGCGCCACGCTGGGCGAGCTGCTTGACGTGAACCTCGAGGCGTTTGTCGAGCACGCGCGCCATAACGTGCGCGAGCTCGCTGCGGCCGGCGCCACCAAGGTGGTGATGATCAATCCGCACGACTACACGTACTTCACTCGTGACTACGTGTCCTACCTGGGCGAGTTGCCGTTCGAGGTGGTGTACATCACCGACTTCATCTCCGGTCTGATTGACGAGGGCGCGATCTCGTTCGAGGGCGCCAGCCCTCTGGGGTCGGGCAAGGTGAGCTTTCACGATCCCTGCACGCTGAACAAGATCTGCGGCATCAACGAGTCGCCCCGGCGAATCATCCGGTCCTTGCCCGGAGTGGAGTTCGTGGACGTTTCGCCGGTCGCGCAGTGGAGTTACTGCTGCGGCAAGGGGAACGCCAGCTTCAAGACCCTGCACCCGGACACGTCCTACCGCATCGGCACCAAGCGGTTACAGGCGGCCGCGGACGTCGGGGTGGAACGACTCATCGTGGCCTGCCCGCATTGTGAAGACCAGTTGACCGACGTGCAGGCGCGCAGTGGCGCACCGGTGTCGCCCGTGCACCTGCTCACGCTGGTGGCCCAGGCCATGGGTGTCGCGTGAGCGAGCAACCACGCAGGACGAAACGGAAGCGAGGAGATCTACATGAGTGACATGCGTTCAGAAGACGGCCGGGCGGTGTGGACTGACGGGCACTGGGAGATCGAACCCAGCCTGGTGGGAACGCACATTCCCCTGCCGCGTCAGGAGATGAATCTGGCCGAGCGCCAGCGCATCATCCAACAGCGTCTGCACTACCTGGAGTTCGTGCACGATCACTTCGCCGATGGAACCGTGGACCCGCCCGAGGGCGTCGAAGTGGTGAAGCCCGCCATCGACGTGGGTCACTAGTCCGTCGGGTTCGTCATCGTCGACACGAGCGACGCGGGAGCAGCGGTCTGCAACGAGGAGAAGAGAGGAAGTACGGTGCGAGTCTTTGTCACGGTGAAGCACGTTCCCGACACGACGGAGGTCCGTTTCGGTCCCGACGGGTCACTGCTCGTCGATCGGGCGCCGACCAAGATCAACGACTACGATCGCAACGCGCTCGAGGCAGCGGCGCAACTGCGCGAGGGCGGCGCCGAGGTAGTGATCGGCTGTGTTGGTCCGCCCGAAGCCACCAAGACCCTGAAGGAAGCGCTCGCCTTCGGTGCCGAGCACGCCGTGCTGGTGAGCGGGACCTGGGCTCGCTCGATTGACTCGGCTACGACGGCGCGGGTGTTGGCGGCCCTGGCTCGTCACGAGGGCCCCTTTGATCTGTTCGTGAGTGGCGACGTGTCCGAAGACGGCTATGACGGGCTGGTGCCTGGCCTGCTCGCCAGCGAGATGGGCGTGCCATTGCTTCGCGGCGTTCACTCGATGATCGTTGATTCCGCAACCGTTGTTGCGTCTAGGGCCCTGGAAGATGCCAACGAGGAGTGGCAGCTCGATCTTCCGGCCGCACTCTCGGTGACTCGACTGTTGAACGCGCCGAGAACTATCACCACCATGCAGGTGATGAAGGTGCCGATGAGTCGTGTGCGAACCATCAGCGCGGGTGAGCTCGGGATTGACGAGGCGAGCCTGGACGAGGCGGCGCACACGGTGCGCACGCTCGAGGTTCGACCCGCCGCCCAGGGGCGTCACAACGAGATGCTCGCGGGTAGTCCTGCGGAGGTGGTCCACGAGTTGCTCACGCGGCTCGAGGCGATGGGGGTGCTGACGTGAGACGCGTACTCGTGGTGATCGAGCCGGGGCTGGATCCGACGCCGTTGTTGACGCTCGCGCGAGGGGTGAGCGAGCGCAGTGCCGTGCTGGTGCTGGGCGCACCCGGGGAGTCACTCACGGTCGCCCTGCAGGTTGACGCGCGTTGGGGGGTGGCGGTCGAGGGCCTGGAGGTCGCCGA
>Ga0307375_10001046_pt1 | contig 31472 bp, 29 predicted proteins | sample TR1MG_FD_202531 | JGI IMG/M metagenome (GOLD analysis project Ga0307375, IMG submission 202531) | Soil microbial communities from Risofladan, Vaasa, Finland - TR-1 | ecosystem: Environmental > Terrestrial > Soil > Coastal area > Acid sulfate soil | place: Finland: Risofladan, Vaasa | collected... | reverse complement strand
TGGCATCAGATAGGATGCCTGCCATGGGTTTCACGACGAATACAGTTCTTTGATCCCTAATGCCTGGTCGCTTCAAGAGGACGCTCATGCGCGCGTCCCCCGCGCCCTGGAATCGGAGGTGTCGGAGAGTGAAGGCGCTGTGGCTCTCGTTTGATGCAAAAGCGTGTCGCACAGATCCAGCAAACGCTGCGCCCGTTCGTCCCAAGAGTGCCGAGCCGCATAAGCCCTTCGTAAAGCCCGATCGGTCTGGCTAAAGGGATAGCGCGCAAGAACCCGCTCGATGGCCAAAAGATAACTGTCATGATCGCGGGCCATGTGAACATATTGCCGATGTTGCCGGAGCTCGGGTAGATCCACCGATACCACTTCTTGCCCTAGAGCCAAGTATTCGAGGAGTTTCAACGGATTGACGCTAGCGGTATGCCCGTCATAACGATAAGCAACAAGCCCTATATCGAATGCCTGTATCCATAAAGGGAGTTCACTGTAGCGCACCTCTCCTAGGGCATAGACATTCGGCAATTGTCGCAAACGCCCAATATCAACCTCTTCTTTCCCGACCATCACCAAAGACGCATACGGGAAACGACGCGCAATCTTCTCCAAAAGTAGGAGATCAACCCGCGGCCCAATAATCCCTTGGAAGCCAATAATGGGCCTTGGGATGGACGCAAAGATATCGGGTACATCGCCCACTGACGCAAAGTGGCTGATATCGACCCCTTGGGGAATATATATGGGCGTCTTCCCTTGATACGCTTTACTGTCAACCAAGGTCTTAGAGGTCACCACCGTGGCATCTGCGCGCGCTAACATAAGGCGTTCGCAAATCTCTACGAGGCGAGAATCCGAATCCGCCATGCGCGCATAATCGTCCATACAGAAGTAGATGGTGGCATGCGGGCACACGCTATCTACCAAAGCTACGGCAGCTGGGTTTGTCGCCACCAAGATCTTCTTATGATCTGGGAAACGCGCAAGTATGGGGCGTAATTGACGCTCGATCAGCCAGCCATTCACGGCACGCACTGCGGCAAACTGGTGGTAAGGAAACGCGCGCGGATGTACGACGAGCGGCCCTGAACCGTGCTCTTGGGGCCGGGGCCGTAGCGCGGCGACGACCTTCTGCATGACTCTCGCCCAATCCTTCCACGACCATCGCGGGCTACGTTGGGCCATACTATTGATCCAGATAACGGGGTGTTTGCGCGCCACGACTTTCAACACATGCTCTAAGGTGCAGGGGTGACGGCCAAAGTCAGGCCCAACCGCTATAAACACATAAGGGCGATCCGTCACTTGACCTTCTCCCATTGAACGGTCAAGCGCCCGGTGAGATAGAAATAGAAGCCGGCGACAGCCGCCCAGTTCAGCACGCAGAAGGTATAGGGGATATTGAGCCAAGGCCGTTTTGAGCGTCGCGCGAGCGTCGCCGATGCCGCTAGACCATAAAACGCCACCTGACCTGCCGTCGCGACGATCCCCACCCATCCAGACAGGGCCATGCCACCGATTAGCATCCCCACTAAGGCATAAGGGACGAGTAGACGAAACACTTTATGCGACCAAAACTGCCACGCAATAGGGCTTCCCGGCAACAGCAGCCGCCCATAACGACCAATCACCTGATAGTTCCCGGCCAGCGTCCGACGTTTTCTAATGAATTCATGCGCTCCTATCTGGGTCGCTCGCTCAAAAGCAAAAGCACGGCGCTCGTAGGCTACGCGATAGCCTTGCTTTATGACTTCGAGCGGTATCGCGAGATCATCCAGAATGGTATCGACCGGCAGAGCTTGGAAAAGCTCGCGGCGGATAGCGTAGACTGGCCCCGTCACACCCACTACCGAGCCGACTATGGCCTCCCAGGAACGAATCGCCTTTTCATAGCGCCAATAGGCGCCCAAGGTCCGGCTAAAGCCTGTCTTTAACGATACGAGCCCAAGCTCTCCAGACACCGCGCCGATCTCTGGATCTGCGAACCGATCGACTAGGCGCCCAATCGTGTCTTCATCAAACATTTCGCCGACATCGGTCATGATAATGATGGGCTCGTCGACTAGGCTCATGGCATAGTTAACAGTTGCCATCTTTCCAGACCGCGTTTGTTTTCCAATCACCAACAGGCGGGGGTCGACAACACTTTGTGCATTAACCAAGGTGTCGTCGGAAGACCCGTCTGAAACGACCAGCACGCGCAAGAGATGTGCCGGGTAATGAGAATCCAGAACGATGCGAAGCTTATCGGCAATGACGGATTGCTCATTGTAAGCCGGAATGACGACCGCAACCTTCGGTAGGCCGCGTTGCCACTTCCGACGGGGCTTCTCGCCAATTAGGTACGCAAAAAACCACAGCAACAGTGGGTATCCGGCATATGTGTAGACAACAAAGACAAGCGATGCGAAAAACATAACGATCATACGGCCTCCAAAACTCGGCCATACAGCGCCTCAAAACGCTCTACGCGCTTTTCCGGAGAAAAGCGTGGGTAGAGAACCGCGTGAGCCTTATGGCCCATGCGCACTGCCTTTTCACGATCTCCCATGAGCGTAGCTATTGCCCGCGCCAAAGCCATCGCATCGCCAGGACGCACCAAAAGAGCTGACACACCATGAACGAGCATCTCCGGCACCGCCCCAACACTTGTCGACACGATGGGCAATTGCCATTGCATAGCCTCCAGGATAACGTTGGGCATACCCTCCTTAAAGGACGGCAAAACCAGCATATCGAGACAGGCATAAAGTTCGTCCATATGCTTAACATGACCCAGGAAGCGCGCATGGGGGCCCACGCCTTCCCCTTGCGCCTTTGCCAACAACAGTTCCCGATCCGGTCCATCTCCCGCGAATACCAGGGTGAATGTCGCGCCTTGACGTACCAGGCGCCCGGCCGCCTCAAGCAAAAGTGCCTGACCCTTTTCGTGACTCAAGCGCCCTATGCAACCTATGACCCAGTCTTTCGCCTCCCCCGCATTGCGAACAGGCTGGGTGCGCACCAAAGCCGCAGGTGACATCACTTCCACAGCGTTCTCAATGATAATGAGTTTGCGACGCTGGCGCGGTGGCACGGTTCTGTCTGCGAGCTCGCGCGAAACAGAAACGATGGCGTCGGCGTAAGAAACCAGCGCCTTATTCAGTCTATGATAGAGTCGGACCTTGAGATTCTCCTCGGTCGTGCCATGCAAAAACGCAATCCAGGGGCGGCCGGTCATCCGTCGCAATATCAGCCCGAAAACTGATTCCTTGTAACCGTGAGTCTGCAAAAGGCTTCCGAATCGCTCAAGGAGAAGACCGCGCAATACCGTGATCGGCGCAAGATCCCAATGATATCTTTGCCGCAGGACCACAACCCTGATACCACGCTCGCGGCACGCCACAAGGAACGGGGAATCCCTTTCCTTGGTATTGGCAAAAGTGCATAACATCACTTCAAACCGTCCGCGCTTACGCAGCTCCGGTATCACCTGAAGGAGCCCTTTTGCTGGCCCTCCCACAATATGGGTAGATATCAACACGACAATTCTGGGCAACATGCCAACGCGTGGGTGGCGGACCAAGGCCAGGGCGTCTATTTTAAGCCGTGACTGATTGCGCATGACAAGCCTTACTGTGAGACCAAGACAGAACCCGGGCCGGATTGCCCCCAACGATACTATTGGGCGGCACGTCTTCTACCACCACAGCGCCTGCCGCCACGATCGCATTCTCACCTACCGTCACACCCTTCAAGATAATGGCCCCCATGCATATCCATGCGTTGTTGCCAATCACTATGGGGCGGCTGCTTTTGCGATCCGCAGGCTCCCCGGCACGCCGGGCGATCGGGTCTACAGGGTGATTGTCGTAGGCAAACATGGCCACCCTATTGGCTATGAGAACGTCGCACCCGATCAGTACATCGCATCCCACAGACACCGAGAAATGGGAGCCACAATGGCTGCGGTCACCAATAACAAGTCGCGGGTGCTCAAAGACCTTGGCCCCGACAAGTGTCGACGTGCCGTGCATGACAACATCTTCCCCCACTTCCACCTCAAGACCGCCCCAAATAGACGGAATGCCGTCAAACAGGCACAGGCCTCTCCCGCATGAGCGACACTGCCTCCGAAACAAGGGCTCGTCGTACAGTTTTCTTTTAAGCCAGCCGCCCACGTGCTTGCGCACGATCCGCTCTTTTTCCAAAAGGCCGTACACCAGGGGAATGGTTGGAATATTGATCCTCTGCATACCCTTGTAGCCGCGATACAAAACATCCGCGACGCGCCCCTCGCGCCTACGTACCTTGTCTAGATACGACATCGCTTCCCCTCATGAGCATGGACACATAGACCCTATCCGCAGCGATTATGATAGCCACCAGAATGTACAAAATGACGGCATAGGCCTCGGATAGGAACGATGCGGTAATGAAATATCCGAACAGACCCAACACCACCGAAAGACCGATCATTCTCAGTTCCGGGAAATCCTTCTGCCTTCTCAGCCGATTGGCAACCTGCATGGCCCGCTTTAGCAATGCGAGGAACACGAGGCCACCCAAGATACCAAGCTCCGCCGTGGCCTCCAGCAAGGCATTGTGGGCATCCATCCAACGCTCACCAATATCGTCTTTCACCAAATGTCCCTCGGCAATCGGAAAGTTACGCATGCCTACACCAAACGGATGCGCCTCCACAATCCTTATCCCGCGCTCCCATATCGCAACGCGGCCAGTGCGCGCGGTCAGGTTATAGTCATCCTGGATATGAATAAGTGTATTGATCGTGTGATGAACCTTCGGTGGGCCAAAGGCATATATGCCGACGACGAACGCCATAACCGCCAGCAGGGCTAGCGCTGTGCGGTTACCGAATCTAAAGTACATAAATAGGGCGAAGACGAGAGAGACCCCTAAATAACTACCACGCGACACACTCATAAAAACGGCGTAGATCAACACGACGCCCGCCGCCCATTTCACCATCCTACCGATCCCGGAAGCGGGAAGCCCCAACAACAGACCCAAGGCAATCACTGATGTCATGGCGATCTCGTTCTTACCGAGCTGAACGATCGTTACTCCTTTAATACCATAATGTAGAAGCACCATATCCAATATCAGGGTATTGACGACAACAGTCCAAATCATTCTTCTGAGATCCTGCGGCGTCCTTGTCGTCACGATCAACAAGACCACAAGCACCATATCCTTCATATAATTCCCAAAAAGGAAGCGTGCGCTCCCGCCCGGCCAGACCGCGATCGGAATCGTTATAAGGCCCAATATAAATAGCGCAAGATAGGGTCGCATGAGCCGGTGCCCAAACACGCCCTCCTTCCAGCCTCCACCCTCAAACAGCAAAACGAGAACCGATAAACCCACCAATAACTTGCCGATTTCGAAGTGGCCAAGGTGAGGCAAGTTGCCGACCTTAGCCAAAAATACAAACATCGATGCGAGCGTCAGCCGATTGGCAATGGGTGTCTCATTAATATGCGTTGTCTGCCAAGGCCTGTAAGCACCGCGCGTCTCAGTTCCTGTCCGTGCCATCTGTGACATCAACATTCTTGTCTCTCCATAGAATCACTTCTTTAAGTCCGCCGCACTGCCAACAACCATGACCGTGGGACTGCCCATAGACGCAATAGAGCCCCGGCAATCAAATAGGCGATGCCCATAAACCAAGGTGCAATGGTAAAAAACGATAAAGCCACAAGGTAGGCGCCCATGGCTCGCATAAGGAGATTTAACGGTAAGGTATCGACGCCGCGGCGCCTCATGTCGAAGCGCTGCACGATCGCCAACACCATCCACCGCAAAACGATGGCCCAAGCCACCCCGATCAGACCGAATCGGTGGGCAAGAACCAAAACCACGCTTGCGTACGCAAAAAGGGCGACGATCTGGGCACGCATATTGCTCCCCGCGGAGTCCTGAGCCACGGCGAGACTTGAATGCACGAGCTCGACGGCCTTTATGAGGATAACAATCGTAAGGACAGCGAAGACCGGAAAGGCCAATGTGTAATTGCGATTCAAAAGCAATGGGATCACCCACGGTAGCACCGCGGCAGCCGTCAATCCCATGAGAGGAAGGACCACGAGATTGACGCGCACAATTTCGGGCGCCTTGGCATGCCCGTCGCCTTCGTATATTTGGGAAAAGTGCGAGAGCAGTACGCGCGATAACATGTGCACGGGCTTATTGAGGACATTAAACAAGGTCAGTGCCAGCACATAGACGCCTAAGCTCGGCAGGCCCAGTGTGTGCCTAATAATTAAGCGATCCGCAAGTTCACCCACCGCAAAAACCGACGACCCTAAAAATACCGGCCAAGCGGTGCTCCAAAAGGCGCGACGCCAAGGCCCTGGCCACTTTAGGCGCGGGCGCTGTCTGCCTAAGCCGTACACTACAACTACAAGGGCTGTGACGTAGGCCCCTGCGATCTGTCCGATAATTGGAGCCCAATAGGTATGATTCACAAAAAGCAGTCCGAATATCCAGGCGGAAGTCGCAAGCGAGGCGATAACCAAAAGCGCTGCCTCACGACGCCTCCAAAGGCGAGCGCGCGCGGCACTCAAGGCAATATTAAAGGCATGGTAGGGCGGCAAGGCCAGAAGGGCTGCCGCCAGGATCCGCAGACCGAAGATATAAGCGATCGCTGAGCCAAAGTACAAAAGCACGGCAATGCCGGCAAGGCGCGTCACGATAAAGGTCAGGAACTCCCCATCATCTATCGATCCGCCGGCGACCCACTTGACAGTCGCAGGCGCGAGGCCCAGGCCCGAGGCATACGCGCCGAACAGGAAGTAGGCCTGAAATAGCCCATACAACCCCAAATCCGCACGCGATATGTCGCGGCTGATCAAGATTGTGATCCCAAACGTCACAATCGAGGCGGCCACGTTGGCACCATAGAGCGTGCCTGCGTAGCGGATGATCTCTTTTAGGGTCATACGCGCCTCGCGTTCCTTCGCCGAATCGCGAAAACTCTAGGCGAAGGCGACCTCACAAGCCCTTGAATTCTCATCTCTTTCTTTTGCCAATCCATGGCCAAAACTCCGTCTACATCGCTGCCGCTTCGGGTTTGTCTGCATAGCGCAAGGAGCGCGCCGGATTCCCAATTGCAGTCGCCTCATCCGGCACGGCCTTTGTCACGACGCTGCCGGCAGAGACAATGCAGTGGCGCCCCACATCGGCCATCACGAGACACCCTTCGCCCAACCAGCTGCCATCCCCAATGTGCACCGTTTGCAACTCAAGGACATTGCTCCTGATACGCCTACCCCGACGCCCCCCTCCGTGATGGTACTTGCCGCTCAAAACCGATACTCGGCTTGCTACCATCACATCGTCACCCAGTTTTGCCGTCCCTATGATTGAAAAGCTCCCGATCCCCACGCATCGCCCAACCTCCGCACTCGGATGGGAGAAAAATGAACCGAAGCCTACGGCGATATCGTAATGGCAATCGTTCAGAGTCTGCATATAAAAAGACGCGCGCACTAATTGTCCGATACGCCCCGGCAATAGACTGAGTAGTTTTGCGGAAAAATCAAAAAACCGCTCGGACCCAAAACTCCGATAGGCGAATACCGCGGGCAGCGCCAAAGGCCACGTCACCGAATGAGCCATAAGGACCGCCGCGACTTTCAGTTCGTAACGCATGTTGACCTCTCACGCGTCCTGCAATATCACAGGCGCTTCGTGCAAATAGCGGGTGCTACGGCGTTTCGCGGCCATATCGGCATAGATACGGGCAGCGGTTAACTCGTCCGTTCCCAATGCCACGGCAAGCTCCGCCGCTGACCGTCCATGCTCGATATAGGAAAGCGCCTTGTCGAGATCTCCATAAGGCAGGGCGAAGTAGAAAGCCTCTTGCTCTTGGGGGAGGCTGTATGTATCGCTCGTGGGCGTGGAATCAACGATCTCCTTGGGGAGCCCCATATGCTGCGCAAGTCCGTATACCTGCGTTTTATAAAGGTGGGCAATCGGTTTAATATCGGCTGCCCCGTCCCCATTTTTGACGAAGAATCCCTGATCGTATTCAAGCTTATTAGGTGTACCAACAACCACATAATTCAAACGGTCCGCGTGATAGTATTCGACGTTCTTACGAGTCCGTTGCTTGAAATTCGTAGCCGCCACGATCTGGAGATACTCCTTCAGCCCTAAACGATACTTGACGCGCTCGCCATTGGGGCCCGCGGCAACCAAATAGAAATGATTAAATTGTCCAACGAGGCCCCCTGCGATCGTAAGCATATTGCGCCATCCCGGCCCATACCCTGGGATCACTTCACGGATCGCCGAATCCCTCCGTTCATAACACCCAAAAGACTCCAAAGCCGGCGTGATGTCATGACGCTCATAAGGAACCCCGAGCGTCTCCACTACCTGAAGGGCGAGGCGCTCTGAATCCGGCGACGATTCCCGCTCCGGTAACAGCAATGCCAGTACGCGCTGGCTACCGAGGGCAGCGGCGGCCAAAGCGCAGCAGACCGCGCTATCGACTCCACCGGACACCGCCACGACCGCACCGCGCCTGTGGAACCGTACGACCGTTTCCTTAAACTGCCGCCCAATACTAGCGATGGTTTTGTCATAATCCATCGCAAGGGGCGAATCCACCGTCCATTCCTTTACCGGATGCACATGTCTCTCCTAGGCGGTCATAGACGAGGCCCCGGGAAACATCTTCCGGGCAACGTATTTGTCGATAGATTCCAGACTATCCAGATTGTCTGGAACCATTTCCGCGTCCTCCACGCGTATCCCATAGGTTTCCTCAAGAAACGCGATGAGCTCAATCACCCCCGTCGAATCGATAATCCCAAGATCCAAAAACGACGCGTGATCGGTAATAGCTGCATCATGCAAGCCCATAAGAAAGTTATCCGCAATGTAATCCTTTACCTGGTCCCTTACGCTCTTCATCTCGATTGCTCCCGCTCTTCCTAAACGATGCCGTTATACAGCCCATAACGCCCTAGGTTTTTCTGTACTTTTCTTTCTCGCTATAGAGGAAAGGCCCGACTTGCGTATCTTCCCGGTATCTGTTTTTGGTAGGGAGGAAACGATATGGACGGCCCTTGGTACCATATAGCTTTCCATATGTTCGTGGCAGAAACGCACGATATCCCGCTCCGTCTGCAACGCCTCCGCCTGGAGAACAACAAAGGCGTGCACGGCTTGCCCCAAAACATCATCATCAACGCCGATGACCGCGACCTCGGCAACAGCGGGCAAGGCATAGAGAATGTTTTCGACCTCTTTCGGGCTCACCTTTTCGCCGCGACTTTTTATAATGTCATCAGACCTCCCTATGAAATACAGGTAGCCGTCTTCGTCCATATGAAAAATGTCGCCGGAGTGCAGAACCATCTCGCCCGGATGGGGGCCAGGCTTCAGCCGTTTGGCCGTTTCCTCAGGGCGCCGCCAATAGCCCCGCATAACGTGGCTACCCCTTACAACTAGCTCACCGATCGAACCGGGTGGCAAACGCTTGCCCTCCGGGTCTACCAAATAAACCTCCTCATTGGGCATACCACGACCGACACTCGTAGGCCTTACTTGGAGTTCCTCTGGCGGCAAATAAGTCACGCGCTGACATTCCGTAAGGCCGTACATCGAGAAGATACGCGCTCTTGGAAACTTGGCCTGCAAGCGCTCTATATGTTGCGGGGGGAGACTCGCTGCGGTATTGGTGATCGTACGAACGCAACTGCAGTCGTAGGCCGAAAAGATTCCCTCCCGCCCCAGCAAAATCGAAAACATGGTGGGAACGCCCGGGAACACCGTGGCCCGCTCTTGCACAATCATCTTGACAACCGCAGCCGGGAACGCAAACGAGCGCTCAAGAAGCACACATCCGCCGACCATAAAGGCCATAATTATCTGATAAAGGCCATAATCAAAGGCGAGCGGCAGGCAAGACAAGATACGATCATGGCTTTGAAGTTCTAGGTATTCTGAAACGGAACGCGCCGCGCTTATCATATTAAGGTGCGTCAACATGACGCCCTTGGGCTCGCCTGTAGACCCGGATGTATAAATAATGGCGGCCAGATCTTGGTCGATCACGGCGACTCGGGGACCCGGCGCAACGGCCCACGCCTCCGCAAACGGCAAGTAAAGGAGATCTTCGTCGGCCACGCTCGCTTCATTTAAAATCGTAAGCTTGGGCTGATAGGCCTGAAGCGCAAAAGCATAAGCGCCGCGCAGATTACCGTCGCTTATCAGAACCGACGCCTCCGCGTTTCTCATGATAAAAGCCAGTTTGTCTGCCTTCGTGAGCGGATTAATGGGCACGACCACTGCGCCCGCCTTTAATGCGCCGTAGATAGCCACGACTGCAGCGAGCGAGTTGTCCATAAAAATGACCACCCTCTCACCGTGCTTCACACCTCGTTCTACTAAACTTTTTGCGAGACCCTCGCTACGGCTATCTATATCCGCGTAGCTAAAATGTTCGCCATCGAACACTAAAGCCTCGGCTTTGGGCCTTAGCGTAGCCATCCTCGATAATGAATCGTGCACCAACATACAGATCCCCTTTCGTTCTAGCCGGCTTTTGCTTCCGGCATCACGCCCTGTGACCCGGGCTCTGCCCCACGACCTTCAATAAACTGTTCGTGAAGCAGCATGGTTGAATAAATTGCGACGAATGCCATATTGTCCGCAAATCCTATTGTCTTGCCGCGACGGCATTTGTCAAAGAGTTTACAGGCGGACTCAACATCGAAATATCCGACTTCCTGCAGTCGCTTTTTTTCAAAAGCCTCCGCGACACACGGATCAGGGACACCCTTATGAAAGAAACTCTGGCTATCGGGCGCACGATACGGCTGTTTCTGCCGTTCGCGCACGGAGTCCGGTATACGGCCACGACCTAGGGCCTTGAGGATATATTTCTCCTTCAGCCCCATGAGTTTGTAGCGTGATGGAAGCCGATTGGCATATTCGATCACCTTGAGATCCAGGAACGGAACCCGCGTCTCTACACTGTGAGCTAGAGCCACCCTGTCACCTTGTGAGCTCAGAAGATACCCGGACAGCAACGTGCGGGCCTCGATGTATTGATCCACGGAAAGGGCGTCCCATTTCTCATGCCCGTCTGGTAATAGCGCTTGGGCCGCCGCCTTATAATCGAACTCCAAAGACTTCCTCACATCGGGGTTCAGAAACTGTAAGGCGCGGCGCGTCGTTTGCCAACGCGGCCAATGGCCGAATCCCGGCCGGTCGGCGCAATCCAACTCCTGCCCAAAGAACTTCTGGGCGTAAGCTGCACATGCCGTAGGGGAGGCGCCTAAATACGGATAGAGACGCTGGAGCAGTGCCGGGCGCATACGCGAGCTTGGTGCGCGCGCCCAAAACCTCCGTACCCGCGCCTCACGAAAAAGGTCGTAGCCGGCCAGAGTCTCATCGGCGCCCTCCCCCGTCAGAACGACCTTGATACCCTGTGCACGCACGCTTTGGGCCAATAACATCATAGGCACGGGCGCTGTCCTCACCATCGGACTCTCCGCATGCCACACGGCCTTTGGAAACGCTTGCCCGATGTCGGCTGCGCTGACCGTGATCTCGGTATGGGACGTACCAAACCTATGGACGACGGCCTTTTGGTAGGGTCCCTCATCAAATTCGCGATCCGCGAATCGCAAGGAGAATGTTGGCACAGGCCCTTCGAGTACGCGGCTTATATAAGACACGATCATGGCCGAATCGAGACCACCGCTTATGTAGGCCCCGACCGGAACATCCGATCTCACCTGGCGTCTGACCGCGTTCAACAGGGCCTCGTCAAGGCCTTCCAGGCATTCCTGAAAGGTGCGCGTATCCACGTCCGATTGTGCCGGGAAAGACCAGTCCCAGTAGCGTAGATCGCGGCGTGAGCCGCGCTCATCAAACACAACCGTGCAACCAGGCGCCACACTTTCTATCCCTGCGAAGACCGTATCGGACCCCGGTGTGCCCCAATAGGTAAGGACCTGCGCCACTCCCGAAAGATTGAGTGAGCGTGGAACCTCGGGGCAAGCGAAAATCGCTTTAACCTCAGATCCAAAATAGAGCCTGTCGCATCGCCTATGAAAAAACAACGGCCGTATCCCCGCGCGATCACGCGTCAAGATCACGCGCCTTTGCGCCATGTCCCATAGCGCGATCGCAAACTGACCGTTCAGATGGCTCGGGAAATCGTCGCCATACTCCTCATAGAGATGGACAATCACTTCGGTATCGCTTTTTGTGGAAAAGGCGTGGCCGCGTTTCTGCAGGTGTCGCCTAAGCTCTATGTAGTTGAATATTTCTCCGTTGAAGGTCACCCAAATCGTGTGATCCTCGTTCGTGATCGGCTGGGCACCGCCGACTAGGTCTATGATGCTAAGACGCGCGTGTCCTAAACAGGCTAGGTTGTCGCGATAAAACCCCTGACCATCCGGTCCTCGGTGATGCAGGCGACGTATCATCCCCTCGACTTCTGCGTTCTTGGGTGGCAAGCCACCCTGGAATGCTACAATTCCCGCTATCCCACACATATCCTGCCCCTCTAAGCCTCACGATTGACCTGCAATTTCTCAAGCTCCACACTGACTTGCTTTACAATCTGCGCGACTTGGTCTTGACCAAACCGAAGCGAAATGCGATTACGCCTTTGCAAAATGGTCACCATATTCCGTAAAAGCGCCTCTACGCCTTTCAACCGCGGTTCGATACCTGCCACCGCCTGCACAAGCTGATCCATATCCCGCATGGCGGATGCAAACGGCCCATCTGTCAGCTGGGGCAGTCCAGGGGCACGCCCGACTCGCACGCCACGCGCGCGATACGGATCCCACTGTAGTTCGAGTGCCGCAGACTCCACAACTGACCCATCTACCACAAGGCCGTCATCGGCGAAGGCGCAAGTGAGTGCGGTATCGCAGAGGGTGTTTATCAATCTCGGTATGCCGCCCGTATAGCCATAGATGAGAGGCATCGACTCCCTAGTAAAGAGTTTCTCAGGGTCTTCGGCACCGGCTATTCGGAGGCGGTGATAAACATAGTCGCCCGCCTCGGCCTCAGTGAGTGCCGCGATATGAAAACGCAGCCTTACTCGTTGAGTCAGCTGCTCAAGACCGGGCGCGTCCAGGGTATCGTTAAGCTCAGGCTGTCCGACCAAAATCACGTGCAGAATCTTCTGCTTTTCCGTTTCCAATCCGGACAACATCCGGATCTCTTCCAGAACTCGGCGGCTCAGGTTTTGTGCCTCATCGACGATAAGGACCAACTGCTTATGTTTAAGGAAGCTCTCAATCAAAAACGATGAGAGCATGTCCATAAGCTCGACCTTACCGGCGTTGAAGGGATTCAGACCAAACTCCACCAACACTGCCTCTAAAAACTGCGTTTCATCAAGCTGTGTCTGAAAAATCTTTGCTACCACGACACTGTCATCGAACTCTGATAGGAGCTTGCGTATAAGCGTAGTCTTCCCAGCCCCGACTTCGCCTGTGATAATCACAAACCCATCGTGGTTGCGGATGCTGTAGTCCATATAGGCCTTGGCGCGCGAATGCCCGGCACTCATGTATAGGAAATCCGAATCCGGTGTAATCTGGAACGGATGCTCTTTGAGTTTGAAATGATCAATATACATGGCTAATACGACACGGAGTTGGTGTAGTGGATGAACGGGTTGCTGCGCATGCGGTTCGGATTCGTGAGATACGACACGCCGATGATGCCACGCCATTCTTTATAGCCCAGTACAGGATCGCTGCTGACGGCTTGATCATACATACCCTCAAGACTGATGCTGAGTCGCGGCGACAGACGATAACGAAGGCGCATGCCACCCCCTACGCTTTGAGTATTGGCGTTGTAATTGAAATAGTGGACCTTCACGTAGTCTCCGAAGATCGAATCCGTGACTCGATCTGAAAAGTCATACCCTAAGTTTATTACTCCGCCTTGAAGCTGTTGGCTGAGCGTGGCCGTCAAATAGTCCAGATGTTGCCAAAACGCGTTTATTCGATCAGTACCATAGGTGCGGCGATACTCATACCCGAGGTTTGCCATCCGCCCGTAGTACAGTCCGCCCCCGGTAATCTGTGCGGGATTGGTCGCTACCGGGACTAATAGGTTTTGCGCCGGCGCCTCCAAAAGGGAGTAGCGCCCCGCATCCCCATAACCCTGATCGCCAGCCAAAATTACCCGTGATCGCGGGCCCAGATCGACATTAAGAGCAAGCCTTACCAATGAGCCGGTCAGGGTCCCCGCTTGTCCATTTTGCTCGATATGGGTCTGTCCGCCTTGCGCGATGAGGCCGGCGTTGCCGACGTGGGTATCAAGGCCCAGGAAGACGTCCTGACGACGATAATCCGGATTCACGATCGTGTTCTGGTAAAACACCTCGGATGGCACATAGTTGACTGACGCCTTTGTGTGACGCGAAAAAGCATGGACGAAACGGGTTTTGGCTACCCACCGGTAGTTGCTGGTCGAATAAGTGACCGGGAATGTCGATGGTTCCTTTTGGTAATAAAAGTTTTGATACCGTAGATCGGCCTTAAAGGCGTCTATGGGATCCACATACCAGGAAAGGTTGGGGCCAGCCGAGAACGCGTTTGTATTCTGAAGATTGGTGGGCTCCATAACATACCGAGGGTCGATCGGCGCTTGGGTGAATATATCCCGCTCAGACAAACTCAAGACCTTCGGTATGAGAAAGACGTGAGTGAGCGAATTCAACCCAAACAACACGTCGTTGCCGTAGGTCCCGTAGGTGAATTCTCGCCCTATAGCCTCCAAATCCAGGTGTGTGTCCACTCGTCGGCTATGCTCCTGGTAAGAAAATAGGCCGCGCAAGGTATTTATGTATTCATCTTGCCTGTTCGTTGGTGATCTATAGATATTATTGGTAAATATCCCGTCGTAACCGACTCCATACTCGATATGATCGGCCTGCGCCCTTCCGCTAAAGGCTATAAGGGCGCAGGACCCCAAACCCAGCATCCTCAGGATGCGGGGCACTATCTTTGAGTTACGCACGCCTTAATTCCAAATGACGCGACGTGGTTGCGGCTCGTCATTGAAGATAACGCCCAAAAACTTCTGCTCATCGATAGCCTTGGCAGCGCTCCAGATCTGTGACTCGGTAGCCTTGCCGTAAGGAACCACAAGAAGCACAAAGTCAGCCAACTCCGCCAACACGGCCGCATCCGCCGACTCCGCAGGCGAGGCGGCATCGAGGATAATATAGCGATCGGGATAGCGTTCCTTTAGGTGACTTACGAGTTCGCGCATGCGCCGCGAATCCATGTGCTCCGTGCTGGCATCGCTCTTTCGCCCCGCTGGAATCAATCGGAAGCGCGGAAGGCCGCCTTCATGAATGATCTGGGAGACACCCACATCCTCGTCCTCAAGATAATCGGTGAGACCGTAATGGATCTCGCCACCAACAAACCTATCCTGCTTGGGATCGCGAAGCCGACAGTCCACAAGGAGCGCGGTTTTGCTTTCATCAAAAGCAAACGCCGCAGATAGGTTTAGAGCGACGAAACTTGCGCCACCGTCCGGTACGACCGACGTTACAAGGACGACGCAGTTGCTGGAACCGGCATTCTGCAGAATGTGTGTCCGCATGTGCCGAAATGCGTCCACTACCTTCGCATCTTCCATATCTTGGTAGATGATCTTCGCCTCTCCGAGATCGGAACGATCCAGCTGAAACTTTTGGGACATCCGCGGTATTTGCGCGGTATATGTGGCCAAATCCTTATGGGAGACAAGGAGAGGCTGTTCTTGGGCTGCCCTAGTGGCGACCGTAGGGATCGGCTGGGTCGCTTCATCCATGGCGCGCGCTTTCTGTAATGCTTTCTCGACTTTGCTCATATGCTTCTGCCTGATAGGACAATGCTGATGGCTATAAACAACACGCAAAACATCAGAACACCGAGCCAATGGACACTCCTACGTGCCGTTAAGGATTCGCTTGGCGCATAAAGATGGGGAACTACCGCAAGCAACGGCAAATTTAGGGTCTCTGGTATGATCGCTTCGGCACGTACACGGGCATCCATCTGGGTCCGCCCATAGAGGAGCCCGAATGGCAGCACTAGGCCGAGTATGATGCCGCCTATCACAAAGAATGCTAATGGCGGGCTAATAGCCTCGGCTGGCAGATTGGCCGGCTCATACACACGAAACGAGAGCGCCTGCTGACGCTTATTCAGGTTCAACGCCACGCGGGCCTGCTCGCGCCGGCGCAAAAGCCCGTCGAGCGTCTGCTGGTTTACGTTGTAATCGCGCAACAGCGTGGACACGGCAGATGACCCTTCAGAATTGTGCAGAGTCGCCAACTGCGCCTTCAACAACTGCTGGGATTCCTTGGCCTCAGCCTGCAAAGTGGCTACGTGCGCCTGCGTATCGTTGAATTCGTGCTCAAGATTATTAAAAAACTGCCCCGAACCGACCGCAAACGTCAGAGACTTCTGACCGGGGTGCAAAGTCTTTTCCTGAGCGCTCAACCGGGTGAGCTTTCCTCGCAAAGTTCGGATCTCGGATTTTAAGGCCTGGATCCCAGGGTAAGTGTCCCGATAATACAGACGCAGCTTTTGGAGTTGCGCCTCGTCAGCGATAAGGCGTGAGCGATCAAGCCCCCCTTGGGCCAAGAGGGAGTTGTTCTGGCCTTGGCCTGTCAGTTCCTGCTCAAGAACGCGCACGCGACCCTGATCTTCCTTCAGCTCAATTTGGCTTTTGTCATAAGCTGCCTGCAGATCAGCAACGCGCCTGCGCTGATAGCGCGCATAGGTTTGATTGGCATCAAGCGTATCGGCTTTGAGTTTTTTGAGCTCTTGGGTTTCGCTTCTGATGCGCTCACGATAAGAGGCGACCTCCTGGTTCAGGAATGCGTAGGCTTCGGTCGCCTGCCGTAGAGCTGAGGCACGATCCTGTCCGATAAACTGCGCGACTACCGCTTTCGTGAGGTGATAGGCGCGCGCCGGATTGCGGTCTTTGAAAGACACGCTGATCAGGTTTGTGCCCAAATCCGCCACGGTGGCGTTGCTGCGCACGCTTTTCAACAGACCTGCTTTCTCCCGAGCTGACGTCTTTTGTGTAAAAAACCCGGCCGTGGCCATAGCCGGCATCAGCACTTCGCGACTCGTAATCAAATCCTGGGCGATTTTCGCGCGTTGCTGGCCGACATCCGGCTGATAGGCCGCACCTTTTTCAAGGGGGTTTACCATGCGCTTGTTATTCACAAGAATCATGGATGTCGACTGGTAGGCCTTGGGCCACATGAGCCCCGCGATGGTAGCCAGTGCCGTCACTGCAATAAATGTCCCGGCGATAAAGCGGCGATGGGAAAACGCCTCCTTGCCGAGGATGTGAGCATTCTGCTCAAAAGTCAGTCTCATACGATATCCCTTCCTTGGGTTACATGGCTAAAAGAGGCGTTGCGGGACGGTCACGACGTCACCTGGGCGCAGACGATAGTTTGTACCTAGCCGCCCCTCGCTCAAGATATTACCAAGCAAGACGTGCATGACATGTTCCGAGTGCCCAACCTGGCGATGGATCTCGGTGTCATTGGCGGCCGCGAAGGAGTTGACTCCGCCAGCATCCAAAACCGCATCAAGGACAGTCATACCGGGCTCGTAGTTGAGAGACGTAGGATGTTGAACAGCCCCCGTCACTCGCACACGATTCTCATAGCTGTCCGCTACGACTTGCTTTACGATCACTGTGACCTGCGGATTCCGAACGTAGTAAGCGAGCTTGTGTTGTATGGTGCGCGCTACGTCCGAGGCCGTGTGCCCTGCCACCGCCACCGCTCCTATCAGTGGCATTGATATTCGTCCGTCAGGACGCACCGGGACAGTCTCCGAAAGACCCGTGTTATGCCAGACCGATATTTCGACGACGTCGGCTACCGCTAAGCGGTAGTGCGGCGTTTTAGCAAGCACCGCCTTCGATTCCTTGAGCGACGCGGTCTGAGGGGGTCGCATGGGCGCTTCAGCGCAAGCGCTGAGACCAACCAGTGCGAGAACAGCGACTAGTGGTTTTATCTTCATATGTTCCATCCTAGGGTCTATCTTCCTTGTGAGAGCAACTGAACCATAACGCTACGGGCTCATCGCTTATATCCGACTTAGGTCCGCCCGCCGGACCTCTATATAACTAGCGTGCGCCATCCTGAAAAATAAGCACCTGGAGCGTCTGAAAAAGGATAATGATATCGAGGAATAGTGAATTATTTTTGACGTAATAAAGGTCATATTTCAGTTTTTCTACGGCATCTTCAACCGAAGCCCCATAGGGATAACGCACCTGAGCCCACCCGGTAATACCCGGCTTTATCGCATGCCGGTAGCGGTAGTAGGGAATGGACTGTGCCAGTTTATCGACAAAGAACGGGCGCTCGGGGCGCGGGCCTACGAAACTCATGTCGCCTTGCAAAACATTCAAAGCCTGGGGGAGCTCATCGATCCGTACCTTACGAATCAGACCGCCAACGCGCGTCGCGCGACTATCGTCTTTAGTCGCCCACTGTGGAGCGCCGTCCTTTTCCGCATTCACACGCATGCTGCGGAATTTGAGGAGCCCAAAAGCTCGCCCATCTCGGCCTACCCGGTCCTGTCGATAAAACACAGGGCCACCGTCTTCAAGCTTAATCGCCAGGGCCGTAAGGAGCATAATCGGAAAACAGAGCACCAGCAGGGCCGTGCTCGCGAGCACGTCGAATACCCTCTTAACCCAGGTCTTGACGAACCCTTGCTGAAATCCATCCGCAAACACGAGCCAACTCGCGTTCAGCGATGCGAGTTCAATGCAGCCGCTCTCGCGCTCAAAAAACGTCGTCAGATCCACCACTCGCATACCGGACAATTTACACTCCAGCAACTCATTTATGGGGATAGACAGCCTGCGGTCACGATTGGCCACTACGATTTCCGTAACGCGATTATGCTTAGCGATCACCGAAAGCGATTGGGTGCCCCGCAGAATCAGGGATCCACCGCCATCTTCCTCGTCTCCGCAGGGAACGAACCCTACGATACTGAAACCAGGCCGTCCTGGACCGCCCTTCGCAAGGGCGCGCACGGCCCTGGCCCGTTGTCCGGTTCCAAGCACGAGAACTTGGCGATTGACCGCGGTGCGGCTCGTGATCGCCACATACAAAAGTCGCGTGAGCATCGTGCCACAGAGCGCTACCATGACGACGTATGCCAAAGTGGCTGGCGGCAAAATTAAGGAAGGAACAAGCGGCAGGAATGCACAAAAGACAATAAAGCAAAAGGAAAGACTCACGACCAGCCGAGGAAAGTAGCCCCACTGCCCTTCCTTCAAATCGCGCTGATAGAGACCGAAGGCGGTCATGACTACCAATATCACGCCAATAAACAAAAAGGCCTTACCGGTCAGGGCCATACTCACTTGGGAGTCGGCGCCGAGAGACGCGGATTTCAGGAGGATGCCCGCATACAAAGCGCCCCATAAAACCAGAATCTCAGAGAGGCCCAGAATCAATAGACCCCGGGGTAGGTAGTGCCGGAAGATGCGAATCATGCTACGTCCTTGTAACAGCTCAGTCGGCGCCATTTAGCGTCGAGATCGCTCCCGAATCAATCCGACTTCAGTCCTCCGACTTATCGCGCAACCGCAGACGCGCAAGTCGCTCAGCAATACGGGCCTCCAGTCCCCGATCGGTCGGTTCATAGTACGAAGCCGATGCCATTCCTTCCGGAAAATATGAAACACCGGCGGCATAGGCCTCGGGCTCGTCGTGAGGATAACGATAATCACGGCCATGACCCAAAGATCGGGCCAGTGCTGTTGGGGCATTGCGCAAATGAGCGGGCACAGGCAAGGTCCCATGCGCCAAGACATCGCGTCTTGCCGCCTGCAAGGCCTTGTAGACGGCGTTGCTCTTGGGGGCCGAGGCGAGATAAACGGCCGCTTGCGCCAGCATCAAATCCCCCTCCGGGCTCCCTAGGCGCTCAAAGGCCTGCCAGGCATCCAAGGCCACCGTAAGGGCTCGGGGGTCCGCATTGCCAATATCCTCACTCGCCGCACGCACGAGGCGGCGCGCGACATAACGAGGGTCGCAGCCGCCATCCAATAACCGTACAAGCCAGTACAGCGCGGCATCCGGATGCGAGCCCCGCACCGCCTTATGGAGGGCCGAGATCTGGTCATAGAGAAGGTCGCCGCCTTTATCGAAACGTCGGTAACTCGTACCCGCAGCACGCTGTATAAAAGCGGCATCGATAACAGCGGTACCGGCATTGCCTGCGAGCTCAGCTGCCAGTTCCAGCAGGGAGAGAGCGCGCCGGGCATCACCATCGGCAAGCTCGGCTATGAGCGCAAGATCGTCGGGTGCACACGCAAACGCACCAGCAAGACCCAGAGGCTCTGCTAGGGCCCGCGTCAACAAACGCGCCAAATCATCGACACAAAGCGGCTGCAAGACATGCAGACGCAACCGCGAGAGCAAGGCCGAACTCAACGCAAAGGCCGGGTTCTCGGTAGTGGCGCCTATCAAAACGACGCTGCCCTCTTCGAGCGGTCGCAGCAACGCATCTTGCTGAGCCCGGGTATAGCGGTGAATCTCATCGATAAAAGCGACTAAGCGCGCCCCTTGCTTGAGCGCCTCCTGGCCCTCTTCTTCCAGGCTCTTCAGTTCCCGTACGCCGCTTGTCAAAGCACTTAAGGCGACAAATCGATACCCAGAGGCCTTGGCAAGCAACCTTGCCAAAGTCGTCTTCCCGCTTCCGGGAGGACCATAGAGAATGGTCGGATAGGGGTGCCCGCGCTCGTAGGCGACGCGCAAAGGGGCGCCTGGCGCCAAGAGGTCAGACTGACCTACGAAGTCAGTAAGGGCAGAGGGCCGTAAGCGGTCGGCAAGGGGAGTCGGCACTATTCGCGGACGAGGGCTGTGTGTGGCGGCGGACGGAACCTAAATGTGGACGCCGGGAGGATCCCGTTTAGCTTAAGGTCCCGCAGGCGGATGTCGGTTGTTTGTCCCAAGGCATCGCGCAACATGATGTGCGCGATCCGCAGACCACTATAGCCGATACGGATCCAGCGAAACCCCTGCCCCCGACCGCGAGGCTTGAGTTTGATCCACTGCAGACCATCCTGCACAGGGAGGTTCTGAACTAAAAAGAGGCGCGTCAAATGCCCACGGCCAGCCAACAACAGGGCCGGTGTACGTCCCAAGGCACGGCTCAGACTATATTGGGTCGCTTGCGCAAGTCCCGGATCGTAGAGCCAGACGCTTGATCCTCGCCCCATGATCTGCTCTTTATACGGGCTCTGATAATCCCAACGAAACCGTCCCGGCCGCTTCAGCCAAACATGTCCCGCGCCGCGGGTCACAACCGCGCCATGGCGGTCGCGCACCACCTGCGTAAACCGTCCACTTAACGTATGGACCTCAGCAAAAAAACGCGCCAGATTGGCCGCCAGAACCGACGACGGCATTACCCATAAGACCGCCAACAGTAGCACACGACGCATAGATCTATGTCTCCGGCGGGGGTGGCGCGATGGCTTCGCGACTCCCATTTGATAAAATATCGCGACCGAGGAACCTCGGCGTCTTTAACCGACCCGGCCATCATAGCAATACTAAACCGCGGGAAGCGACACCCTGAGTAAAACGGGCGGCCTTATAGGTCTGCAGGCTCGCAATGGAGGACTATCTCGGCCTTCCTGTTCTCAATGGACTTACCGCCCGATAGGCGGAGTGTAACGCTTGGGGAGACATGAGAGGCGCCGTCAGGCGCTCAGCCCAAGAACCCGCCGAAGCGACCTCGCACATCACCGCGAGGCGCCATAGGAATCTCCAGCATTTGTGCCAGGGAGGACATCAAGTGTCCGCATACCGATTACCGGACGGGAATTTTCTGAAACCGGCCTCGCCTGCATTCGTGCGCAGGTACGGAGCGACACGGTGCGGACAGCATTGTTGCGCAGCATCTCGCTCTTCGCGATGCCTAAATCGGCTGGGATGAGGTAGTGCGCCAAATCGGCCTCATCCCAGATGACCGCCAATAGCCGGTTTCCCATTGTGCCCGGGATCCGCATTCCCAACCGCGCCCCACACATGTTAAATCTCGCCTTGAAACACCTGCTGCCAATTGGCAAATGCGTAGCGGTATCGATTTGCGAATCACCGTCGTCGTCATGGCGCTCAGCCCCTCAAGCCAAGCGCCCGCAGCCAAGCATCAACCTGGCCAAAGGCGTCCTGCTGCCACTGCTCTGGGCTGCGGTCGCCTAACACATACGTGTCTTCGACGAAGCGGCGCACACATGTCGGCCCAAAACCATTGGCGGTATCGAACTTGCCACCAATGAAGCCGTAGCCTGCCGCGCCACTTGTATGTTCGAGCAGTGGACGGCATGCCTTGGCGAGCGCCTCAGGTCCGCCGGGGTAATTACGGATGCAGTAGTAGATGTCGTAGGCATCCTTCTGCTTGTAGCGCCCTTCGACTGCGTGCCCCTTCATTGCGAGGAGAGCCGGGATTGAGCAGACCGCGATTTCGACACGGTTCATACCACCTGCGGGCATCGGCCCGGTGATCGCTACCAACTGATAGAAGCGCGTCGCCAAGTCAGCGCCGTCTGCTCTTTGCACCGCGAAGTCACTAATCAATGGTGGAACGTTTTTAACGATTTCGGCATCACGCGGCATCAGGAAGTCGATAATAATGTCGATTGGGGCCCCACCATCTTGGGTGGGGACCTGACGCACAAGTTGAAACCGCCGCAACTCTGCGCGTTGGTGATAACCGTGGCTACGCAAAGCGTCAATAAGTGTGGCATATTCACCATCACCCAATACCTCAGCATTCAATCCAACATCCACGTCGAGCGTGCCGACATGCGGCATGTCTTCATTCCCCAGCAGCAACCACGGTACCGCGCCACCAACGATGGCAAATTTGCCTTTGAAGCTTCCCAGTATCTGGCCGATTTCGATCAGCACCGTCTTCACGGCCGCCGTTGTACGATCATCGTAATCGGCGGCGGACTGTGGCTCGCTTGGGGTTATTTCGACCATGTCAGCCTTTCTCGCCGTAGATAATCGGCCGCCTCTCGCCCACGTTCGCCGGCATCGGCAAGGTCAAGATAGGTTTGGGCAGGGCTCGTACACATTGCTCCAGGAGCCGTCTCCACCGCATCGCGGAACAGGCCAGGATCCTTGAGAAGCGTCACCACCACGTTTTCACCTTGGGAAATCGTGGAGAGCTTCAATGCGGACTGGAGTTGTTCGAGCCCTGTCTCGTCTGCGTAGAAATACTGCGTACCTGTCCGACCGTACGGAGCGAGCCAGTGCGCCGCAGAGAAGGAGGCAAATACTGCCAAACCCATCTCGCCATCTGCACACAGCACGCTGCGCGCAGCGTCTTCAAACGCACTACCGTGCAGGGTTGTATAGAAGGCCTGGCGTTTGCCGGACGGCGGCTCATAGACCTTGTGCCATTCATCCAACAGTGCGTCGGGCTCGGATAGGAACAGGCCATCATCGGACACCTGCGCCCACTCCCGATCGAGTAGACCGTTACGCACGTTGCTCATGTGACCCAGGCTGACGTCGGCAGCCTGCGCAAGCTCCGTAACGCGCCACGCCCGACCGGGATTGCGAAGCATTACGCGTAGTACCTGGGCGGATTTCGGCTTGAACAACGACTTGAGATCACGCCGCTCGGCCACGGGTTTGCTCGCAACTTGGCGTTCGATAAAGATGCTGTCGAAGATTAGGCGGGCATTGCCTTCGAGGTCGAGAAAGCCCACTCCTTGCTCGCGGCACAGTGCTTGAGCATCGGGTGACAGGTAGGGGGCGATAAAAACAGGCGTGGCATCTTGCGCATGGCGAGCCACATAGTCGCGCAATCGGAGCAGGGCCGTCCGAACATGGCGTGGCTGGCCGGTGGACTTCACTTCGCAGACCAGCGCATAGCGTCTACCAGACACATCGACATGCGCCACAATGTCCACGCCCTCGTGAGGCCCGAGCGCCTCGCGCTCAACGTCCAGAAGCTTGATTGCAGGTACTTGTTCCAAGAGCAGACGAAGGGCCTGCGTCGCTTGGCGCTCCACTTTCATCCCTTCAGTAGCTTTCAGCATTTGCTGAAAGTACCATTTTTAGAGAAAGTGTCAAGCGAAATTTCACTAATAGGGGATTTTTGGGGAACGCTAAAAACACCTAAAATACAGGGCGCTACACGACTACGGGCCTCGGTAAAGAAGCGCATCAGATTGGCCGCCAGTACCAACGACGGCATTACCCGTGAGAGACTGCCAACAGTAGCACACGACGCATAGATCTATGTCTCCGGCGGGGGTGGCGCGATGACCTCGCGACTCCCGTTTGATTGCAAGGGACCTACCACACCCGAGCGCTCCATTTGCTCGATCAGTCGAGCCGCTCGGTTATACCCGATACGCAACCGCCGTTGTACCCCCGATACCGAGGCCCGGCGAGTCTCTGTCACAATCCGCAAGGCCTCGTCATATAAATCGTCGGCCTCGTCATCTTCCGATGCCCCCTCTACCGACCCCTCGGCACCCTCCTCCACCGCGAAAATGCGCTCGTCATAGACAGCGGGCCCGGTTCGTTTCAAGGCCTCTACGACCTTATGTACCTCGGCATCGGCCACGAACGCGCCATGGACACGCACAGGGAATCCTGTCCCGGCCTGCAAAAACAGCATATCGCCATGGCCTAGCAATTGTTCGGCCCCCATTTGGTCTAGTACCGTCCGCGAGTCCACCTTGGCCGAGACCTGAAAAGCGATACGCGCGGGGATATTGGCCTTGATAAGGCCTGTGATCACATCGACCGAGGGCCTTTGCGTCGCAAGCACCAGATGAAGACCGGCGGCGCGCGCCTTTTGAGCAAGACGCGCAATCAATTCCTCGACCTTCTTCCCAACCACCATCATAAGATCGGCCAACTCATCGATCACAATCACGATATAGGGGAGCCGGCCCAACTCGCGAACCTCGCCTGGAGGGGCGTTCGGGTCATTCAGAATCTCGCCGCGTGCATGGGCCTCATCATAGCGCTTGTTATAACCGGCAAGATTGCGCACCCCAAGGGCGGCCATGGAACGATAGCGCCTATCCATCTCGCCTATGCACCAGCGTAGCGCCTGCGCCGCCTGCTTCATATCGGTCACCACCGGCGCCAAGAGGTGCGGCAAGCCATCGTACACCGCAAGCTCCAGCATTTTGGGGTCAATCAGTATTAAGCGCACATCCTTAGGCGTGGCCTTGAACACGAAGCTCAAAATGAGCGCGTTTAAGCATACCGATTTACCAGAACCGGTTGTGCCCGCGATCAGAAGATGGGGCATGCGCGCCAAATCCGTGACGATGGACTGGCCACTGATATCTTTGCCCAGCGCTAAGGCAAGCGGCGAGGTCACGGCTTCATAGGCACTGGAAGACAGGATTTCGCGCAAACGCACGATCTCCCGTCGCTCGTTTGGAATCTCAAGCCCAACGAAGGCCTTGCCGGGAATATTCTCGACGACCCGGACGCTCACGACCGAGAGCGCGCGCGCCAGATCGCGTTGCAAAGTCGTGATCTGACTGGCCTTCACACCCGGCGCAGGTTCGATCTCAAAACGCGTAATCACAGGCCCTGGATGCACGGCGGCGACCTTAACCTCGACATGAAAATCGAGCAGCTTCTTTTCAAGCAGTCGCGACATCGCGTGCAAGGATTCCTCGGAAAAGTGCGCCTTTTCGATCGAGGGTTCATCCAACAAAGACAGTGCCGGCAAGCCCGGGTTCGGTGGCTCTAAAAAGCTCGTCTGACGCTCGCGCGCCGCGCGGGGGCTTTCCTCAGGCTCTATGGCAGGCTCAATGCGCGGGGGCACCGTGCGCTTCAAAATCCGCCGCCCCTTCTCCACCGTTTGTTCGCGTTCCTGGCGCGCGCGCCGCCCCCGCCAGAAATCGCGCATCCTCCCCACATAGATACGAAGCAGCGCCATACCCGTAAAGGTCAGCTGCCCCAACCAATCCATGACCCCAAGCCACGAAAGCCCGGTCGCCAAGGTAAATCCTGCCAGGAACACCGCCAACAAAAACAGGGTGGCCCCAACAGGATTGATCGCACGCGTAAGCATGGTCGCCATGAATTCACCAACGAGGCCACCTGCGCGAAACGGCAACGACGCCGGGCCGCGAAAATCTAGGCTCGCCAGTCCGCAGGTCCCCACAAAGGCGAGTACCACCCCAAGCAAGATGATCACGTGCGGCCGGTCCTGGAACGAAACGCGCGGTCGCAGTAAACGCACCCCGCCCCAGCCGATCAAAATCGGAATGACGTAGGCCGGCAGACCGAGGAGCGCCAGCAAAATATCGGAAAGCCAAGCCCCGACAATACCCCCGCTATTGCGAACCAATCCGTCGCCGCTACGCGACCAACTGGGGTCGGTAGAATGAAACGTCCAGAGCGCTAGAATCATATAAAGGGCGACTGCGAGCACCATGAATAGCAGCGCTTCGCGCACCAAACGATGACCTGTCGGTGTCAAGGGCGCACGCGATCGCTTAAACTGGGCTTGAGCCATACTTGACGTCCACGTTCCACAATCCGCTGGGTTGATTCTCGATTGGCATCATGACAAAGCCGCCGCTACCGCCTCGTGAGTAATCCGGCCAGCCTGCACGTTCAGGCCCCCAGACAGCCTCTTATCACCCGCCCCTGATACCGCGAGCACCTGCACATAGGGTAACAAAACGGCTGACAAGGCCTGTGACGCCGTGCGTGGCACGGCCCCCGGCATATTCGTCACTCCAAAATGCACCACACCCTCCTCCACAAAGGTCGGGGATCCATAGTCGGTCGGCCGCATAGTCTCAACGCAACCCCCCTGGTCAATCGCGATATCCATAATGACCGCCCCGCGACGCATAGCCGCCACCATGGGACGCGTAATAACACGCGGCGCACGGGCACCTGTCACAAGCACGGCGCCAATCACGAGATCGGCATGCCGCACGGCATCAGCGATCGTTTCCTCATAGGCCGGCAGCGCCGTCACATTGGCGCCCACCGAGACCATGGCGCTCAAACGCGAAGGTAGCTTATCAAAAACCGTGACATGAGCCCCGAGTGCGGCTGCGAGCCTGACCGCATTACCGCCCGCAGCACCCGCGCCGATCACTACCACCTGCCCCCGCTCAGTCCCGGCCAGACCTCCGAGTAAAATGCCGCGCCCGCCCGCCGGGGCATGCAAAAGAGTAGCGCCAATTTGGACTGCCAACCGCCCGGCAATGTCGCTCATAGGCGCCAATAATGGGAGTGCACCGTCTTGAACGACGGTCTCAAAGGCCACCGCCGTCACGCGAGCCTTTTGCAGAGCCTGGGTCAAAGGACCGTTTGCGGCCAAATGGAGATAGGAAAAGAGGATATGTTCAGCCTGTAACAGGGGGTACTCGGCCAAAACGGGCTCTTTGACCTTGACGATCAGTTGTGCGGCCCGATACAACGCGCCGGCATCGGCCACGATCCGTGCCCCATGAACCGCGTACTCATCGTCGCCAAACCCACTACCCTGACCGGCACCGGCCTGGAGAAAGACCTCATGGCCGGCTTCAACAAGGGCGGCCACCGCGTGCGGCACCAACGCCACCCGCGCCTCCCATGGCTTTATTTCCCTCGGTACGCCTATACGCATCCTGTCCTCCGAGCCTTAGTCTAACGGCGTTTGGCAATGCCTGCTATGGCGCGTTGATCCCGACCGACAAAAGGGGCAGTATGCCCTATAATGCTCGTATCTTTGTCATATTGAGGTCAGTCATGCCTGCGTCCCGTCATGCGCGTCTCCTAATACTGGGCTCCGGTCCCGCCGGCTACACGGCCGCCGTCTATGCTGCGCGCGCGAATCTGAACCCCGTACTCATCACCGGCCTCGAACAAGGGGGCCAGCTCATGACAACGACCGAGGTCGATAATTGGCCAGGCGATATTGAAGGTCTCATGGGGCCTGACCTCATGGACCGCATGAAGCGTCACGCAGAACGCTTTCACACCGAGATCATTTTTGATCACATCCACACGGCCGACTTAAAGCGGCGCCCCTTTGTACTGAAAGGCGATGCCTCTGAATACACCTGCGATGCCCTTATTATCGCAACCGGGGCCTCCGCCAAGTACCTGGGGCTTCCCTCCGAGGAGCGCTATCGGGGTAAAGGGGTGTCCGCGTGCGCGACCTGCGATGGCTTCTTTTTTAAAGGTCTGCCGGTCGCCGTAATTGGCGGCGGCAATTCGGCCGTCGAAGAGGCGCTCTATCTTTCCGCGATCGCCTCTGAGGTCGTGGTTGTACATAGGCGGGACCGATTCAAAGCCGAGGCAATCCTTATTGATCAATTGCTGGCAAAGACCCGGACCGGTAATGTCCGAGTGGAATGGAACGCTGGTCTCTCCGAGATACTGGGAGACAAAAACGGGGTCTCCGGGATCCGTATCGACACCGCACAAGGCCCAAAGGAGATTGCCGTGCAAGGCGTTTTCGTGGCCATTGGACACGCGCCGAACACTGGCCTCTTTGAGGGGCAACTGGACATGATGAAAGGCTATATCAAGACTCAAGGAACCGAGGGGCACCTGACCGCCACCAGCATACCGGGCGTTTTCGCAGCGGGCGATGTCCAGGATTTTATCTATCGGCAGGCCATCACATCAGCCGGGAGTGGCTGTATGGCGGCGCTGGATGCCGAGCGCTACTTAGCGAAGCTCGAAGGGGACGCATCCCATGGCGGAAAAACCTGAGGATCCAAAGACGCTCTTTGCAGGCGCAGTCGAGGGTGTACGTAAGCTCACCCAAGATCGCGTGGTTCCCTTTCGCAAACGCGTACGCCCTATCCCGCGACAGTCGCTGCGTGAAGCCGAGGCCATCGCAGCCGACATGCTCACGTTTTCGTCCACCGACATCGATGTCGGCACAGGAGAGGAACTGCTGTTTTTCCGTTCCGGCATCTCCAAAGAGGTCGTGCGGCGCATAAAACGCGGACAGATCGCAGTCGAGGGCGAATTGGACTTGCACGGTCTGACCGTAGATCAAGCCCGTCTCGCGTTTGCAGGCTTTCTTCAGGCGGCCCGCAATCAGGGCAAGCGTTGCGTTCGCATCATTCACGGCAAAGGCTTGGGTTCCGAGGCGCGGCTTCCGATCCTCAAAGGCTGTGTCAACACTTGGCTACGACAAAAAGACGAGGTCTTGGCCTTTTGCTCGGCGCGTCCCGAGGATGGGGGCACAGGCGCGGTCTATGTCCTTTTAAAGCGCGCCTCTTAAGCTTTATGGTCTAAAAGAACAATGGCATGCGCGCTCATGCCCTCGCCGCGACCGGTGTAACCCATACCTTCGGTCGTTGTCGCTTTCACGTTGACGACATCAATCGCGACCTCGAGATCGGCCGCTAGGTGCGCCATCATAAGGCCTACATAGGGCGCAAGCCGCGGCGCCTCGGCCACGATCGTGGCATCCATATTCACGACGAATAGACCACGCTCTTTTAGCATCTGGACTACGGCACGCAACAACACGCGACTGTCGCAATCTTTGTAGCGGGGATCCTTGGCCGGGAAGTGCCGTCCCAAATCCCCCAAGGCCGCAGCCCCCAGAGCCGCGCTGGTCACCGCATGCATCAGCACATCGGCATCCGAGTGCCCCGCAAGCCCGCGCGGATAGGGGATCGTGACGCCCCCCAATATCAGGGGCCGGCCCTCGACAAGACCATGCGCATCGAACCCTTGCCCTACCCGCATGACACCCCCTCGTGATGCTTCTGATGCGCCAAATACATCTCGGCCAAAGACAGATCCTCCGGCAGTGTAATTTTGATGTTATCGGGGCTCCCGGGCACAAGCCGGGGCCTGCCCCCTAAACGCTCGATAGCGGAGGCCTCGTCTGTGACCGCATCCCCGGCCGCGACCGCCGCCTCCAGGGCCTCGCGAAGACGCGCGTACGGAAACACCTGCGGGGTCTGGGCCAGCCACAGCCCGCGCCGATCTATGGTGCCACCGACATACCCCTCAGGGCCTTCACGTTTCACGGTATCGGCCACGGCCCGCGCCAAAAGCGCGCCATCCGGTGCCGATTGCGCGACCTCATGCAACCGTTGCAGATCCTCTGCACGCACACAAGGACGCGCCGCATCGTGCACAAAGACCAAGTCCTCGGGGCGGGCTTGTGCGCTTAAGGCGGCGAGACCCTTTAAGACCGTCAAGGCCCGCTCCGCGCCACCCTCGAAGGTTACCAAGGGGGTCGTTAACGAGAGGGGGTAGCGAGACCAATAGGGGTCACCGGGGGCCAATCCGACTGCGATCGCCAAGCACCCTAAACCATCGAGTCGACGCAGGGTGTGTGCGAGAACTGTAGCCCCCGCAAGCGGCAGGTATTGCTTTGGCAATGCCGATCCAAAACGCGACCCGCGTCCCGCCGCAGGCACAATAGCCCATGTACGCACCGCAGACACGTCTCTTTAAGGACCGGCTGCGATCGATGAACGAATGACGTCTTGCGCAGCCTCCAGCGCAATCCCTTCGACAACGGCCAGTTCCCGCACGAGATACCCTGATGCCAACTCCAGTAAACGCGCCTCTTCAAACGACAGCCCGTGCCCCGCCTTAAGGCGCGTCAAATCGCGCACTGCGGCCCCGACCTCCAGGCAACAGCCCGACTGGATACGGCGCTCCAAATCCTTGTAATGATCCGCCCAATGTCCCACGGGGCGCTCGGAGCTCTTCTCGCCTAAAACCCGCAAAAGGTCCTTGATCTCCTGACCCCGCAAGAGCAAACGTAAACCATTGTGTATAGCCCTTTCCTTTGGCACCTTGATCGTGATGTGGTTATGGGGGATATGGATTACATAACAGAGTTCGTGCATGGTCCCGAAAACAAGATCCTCCATGGCCTCTATGACGCCCACGCCAGCCGTAGGATAAAACACATCTTGCCCGACCTTAAACTCCGTCTTCCTCACGAGAGCCTCCTTGGCACAAGCGTGCCTCGCTCATTATGCCCTTAAGCCTTACCCCCCGACAATGCGGCGGAAGCTCTCACTTCCCTGCATATTGGATTACAATGCGGCCCCTATGACACCCTTAAGTCCCCACAGCGGCGGTTTATACTCGCCCCTTGCGCCGCCGCCGGCCTCGTCGGGGCACGAACAATGGCTGGATTTGCATGCGAGCGCCCGCGGTCTTGCGCTTGCGCAAGCGGCCTGCGCCGATCGTCTCCTGATCGTCATTACCCAAGACGTGCGCGCCCGCGAACGCCTGGAAGACGAACTGCACTTCTACCTCGACGCCAAGGGCCCGCCCGTCCTCACGTTTCCCGACTGGGAGTGTTTACCCTACGATGCCTTTTCGCCCCACCCGGATATCATCTCCGAGCGCCTAGCGACTCTCGCGGCCCTACCCCACCTCAAAAGTGGACTCGTGTTGCTCGCGGCCTCCACCCTGATGCACTATCTGCCGCCGGCCG
>Ga0307375_10001045_pt1 | contig 31476 bp, 36 predicted proteins | sample TR1MG_FD_202531 | JGI IMG/M metagenome (GOLD analysis project Ga0307375, IMG submission 202531) | Soil microbial communities from Risofladan, Vaasa, Finland - TR-1 | ecosystem: Environmental > Terrestrial > Soil > Coastal area > Acid sulfate soil | place: Finland: Risofladan, Vaasa | collected... | reverse complement strand
GGCGGGCATGAGGCTGCGCTCGGAAGGGGGAATGAATTTTGAGGCCAGTGGTGGCTTTCTGAAGTGGCTGTTCTGGGGCTGTTTCCTGTTGAGTCTTCCGGGCGTGAGCCGTTGGCTGGTCAACGAGTCGGTGCCGGGAGCGCAACAGCTTGTTATTGCTGGAGCGAGCGGAGCGCAATACACGGCCGGGATCGAGCGGGTCACGAACGACTTCGTCAGCGATTTTCTGATTGGGCACGTCGTTCCGGTCGTTGCCGCCTCACTTGTATTCAAGGCGGTTCTCGATATGAGCCAGGGCTCTAGCCCTCTGGCCTCAATAATCGCGGCTCTGTTTCTTCTGGGCGTCCAGGGGTTTTACAACCTGGCAACGGGAAGCTGGATGCAGAGCGGAGATGCCTATGGCGTGACGGACATGCTGATGAGCATGTTCGACTACGCCGCAAACCGCATCAGCCCGATTGTCGGCGGGCTCGCTCTTTCCGCGGCAATTCTGAATCACGTGCGGCATCGGCCGTGGGGCGGCCTCGCCGCCAGCGGTCTTGCATTCCTCAGCGTGAGCGGAATCTGGGCGCTCGTCACACATTTTGCGGGGGTGAATCTGTGAAACGGCATTTTCTTAAACTCTGCGGTGCAATCGTGCTCTGTCTCGGAGCATGCCTCGGTTACTCATGTGGGTTCTGGCTTTCGCTGCCTGCGATTGGAGCGCAACCTGGGGCAACAGGGAATCCGAACGAATGGACCGCTGACCGGATCAAACTCCCAACGTGGCGTCTCCGATGCCCGGAGTTCCGTAATTTCTGTTTTGGACTATGCACGAACGAGGAGTACCTGCAATGAACCACCGCTTGCTGCTCCAATCCGTTGCTTTTGTCGTCGAGGGGTTGCTGCTTGTTCTCGTATTCTCTGCCGCCCTCCATTTCGAAATTGCAAGGCTCCTCTTTGCGATTGGCGTTGCGGCACTCTGCCTGATTGCGGAGGTCTTTGTGGTGGTCAAGGCTGCACGGCGTCTTTGGAAGTGGAGCGGCAGGTTGGCAGACGTGATCGTGCGTTATGGCTCGGTCAAGGTGATCCGCGCGGCAACCGCGGCAGGAAATCGAGGTGAGGCGTGAACAGTGGCTCTTTCGACGGTGGATTGCTCGGGCTGACCAACTGGGTTGGAAATGCCCTGATGCCGATTCTGGCCGTGCTTATCCTTGCACTTGGCATTTTCAAATACGCGCGCGGCTATCACATCGAGCCCTACATTGCCGGAACCATGAGCGCACTGTCGGTCTCCGGTTTGCTGCGTCTGGCGGAGGTTTTCGCGAGCCAGGGAACGGGCACGACGCAGTATTGGGCGGCAATTCTCTGCCTCGCCAATTGGGTGGGGAACGTGATTCTTCCCGTGTACGGAGGGATTGAGATTGCGCGCGCCGTCCTCGGGCTGGGCGGATTCTTCGAACGGCTTTATATCGGCGACGACTGGATTCGTCACTTTGTTGCTGGCGGGGCCTGCCTCTGTGTGTCGGGGCTGATGCGCCTGATGGAACACTTCATCGCAGCCGGGACGGCGGGGGTGGCGTAGATGGCATTACGTATGAGCCCGGTGTCGCGCAACCTGCACGCCAAGATCACTCTGCTTGGCCTTGAGCTCGAAGACATGTTGTTTCTCGCCATGGCATGCGCCATCGCCATGCTGGTCGGGCAGTTTCTCTTTCCAAATCGGTACATGTTCTTTTTGCCCATGAACTGGTTCCTGATGCTGATGGTGCTGGTTCTGGGCGTGCCGGGTCTGGTGGTGTTCAAGTACGGCAAGCCGCGCGGCTATTTGCTCGACCTGGTGACGTATTACGGGCTGCCTCGAAGCTTTTGCGCGTGTGCCCGCGATCGGAAACTGACGCGAGAATTTCTCATCGATCCCAACGAGCCGGAGGTCAACTGATGCCCAGGACAACAGCACAGCATGAACGCTCGCTTGAGGATCCGGCGGTTTGTGAACTGCTGAAGATTCGGGACTTCCTCGACAACGTAATGGTTCGCACCGATGGCTGTTACGTCGCCGGCTTCCGCGTGGCCGGATCCATGACCTATTTCGGCGATGACGAGGAGCGAAACGAAGCCAAGAGCGTTCTCGAATCCCTGCTGAGGGCGATGCCTGAACAAAGCATGCGACTGCAGTTCCGCTACGAAGTCGTCGAAAGCCTCAACGGATTGCTCGATCAATACCGGCAGGAGATGCGTTGCGGAAACGCGGAGGTTCAGGCTCTGGACGAACAGAGGATGGACATTTGGACAGATAGGGAACGGCAGGGCGCATATTTGTCGCGAATCGCGGCGGTCTACCTGATCTGGGATCCCGCCAGGCACAAGCGCGCGATGATCGCGGGCGGAGCACCCATGAGCAAGGAAGACCGCAGGCTGGCGCATGGAAGCTTCCCCTTATCCATTAGCAAATCGATCCAGAAATCAAGGAAAGAACACGAAGATACTCTTGCGGAATTCGAGTCGCTCATCGCCGGCATCGAGTCTGCGATGAAAGCCGGCGGCCTGAGACCTGAACGGATGTCGGAAAACGATCTGTTTCTTGAGATCAAGCGGTCGATGCGCCCGATGGATCCGGATCGGAAGCCGCTCAAGGCGCATCCGGCGGAGACTCGCTACATCTCTCCGCGCGAACGTGCCACGGTGGTCAGCATTTTGGGCCAGACAGAGAGCTACATCAACATCGACGGGCTTCTTTGGAGCTTTATCAGCCTGGATGCACCTCCGGATGGGACTTACCCTGGCATCCTTCGCCAGTTGATGACAATAGGGTTTCCCGTCGTCATTTCGACTCATGTTTCGATCCCCGACCAGCGAGTAGTGCTCGACAAGTATAAGAAGAAGCTGCGCAAGATGCAGGCGGCACAGAAGGATTCGAAGGGGAACCTTCGCGTGGACGTCACTGCCCAGGTGGCAACGCATGAGCTGATCCAGATCCAGCAGGAACTGATTGCAAACTCGGTCAAAACTGCGCGGTTCAGCATGATTATCGGGATCCGCACTTCGGCCCCAGCTTGGTCCGCAGAACAGTACGAGAAAGCGGAGAGGGAGCTTGCGAACAGGCGGCAAAAGGTCCTGCATATCGTGGCGCATATGAATGGGGCGCGCGGGCTTTCGGAATCGCTCGCGGCACGGCGCATTTACCTCTCCACGTTGCCGGGTCTGGCGGAGGATGACCGGCGGGACCTCGATCTCCTCACGCCTCACAGCGCCGATTTGCTTCCTCTGGAACTGCCGTGGCCCGGAACGAGCCACTCGCCTCTGATGCTGTTCGAAACGCCCTACCGTCAGTTGTTGCCGTTTTCGCCTTTCGATCCCGCTCTTGAAAACGCCAATGCGATCATTGCGGCCACTTCTGGAACGGGAAAGAGTGTGCTGGTCGGCAAGATGCTGCTCACCTGCGCGCGACAGGATGTGAAAGTGTCGATCATCGAACGGGGCGACAGCTACTACCATCCGGTAACGTTCATGGGCGGCGAGATGATCACCATGTCGCTCGATAGCCGCCATACGATCAATCCGTTTGATCTCGAACCCGGACAAACGGAGCCCTCGAACGATCACCTTTCGTTTCTCAAGAATCTCACCCGTTTCATGATCGGCGACAGCGGGGAGGGTGACACCGACCTGCTCGACAACCTGATCATGAACGCCATTCGCAAGACCTATGCCCGAGCACAGATGCGGATGAACAACACGATCCCGCTCTACAGTGATCTCTACGACGAGCTTCAGAACTACTACGACGAAGACAAGAATCCTCGTGTAAACGAGATGGCGCGCATCGCCGCGGCGAAGTTGCGGGCTTGGGTGAACAACGGAATGTATGCTCGCCTGTTTGACGCGCCGACGACCATCGACATGTCGACGCAGTGGCTCTACTTCAACGTGGAGCAGCTCAAAGACGATCCGAAGCTCGAAATTGCGATGAGCCTTCTGATCGCCTATACGACCACCAAGCGGGCTCAGGGAAAAACGAACAAGCGTTGCATCACCGTGCTCGATGAATGCTGGGCACTCCTCCAATCTCCGAGCCTGGCGCCGGTCGTTGTCCAATTGTTCAGGACCGCAAGAAAGCGCAATGCCTGCGTATGGGGCATCTCACAGGCCGTCGAGGACTTCACCGGAACACCGGACAAGCCTAACGAGTTCGGTGGGGCAATTCTCGCGACCACCGCGATCAAGATGATTGGGCGGCAAAAGGGCAACTTCGACGTTCTCCGCTATTTCGTTCACCTGAATGAGACGACGCTCAATCGAGTCAAGGGCCTCGGCATGACCGAGAAGGGCAGGAAGAGCGAGTTCCTGATCGTCATCGGGGAGAAGGCCGAGACCACACACAGCCTGTATATCGTGCCCACACCGCTTGAGTACTGGCTGTTGACGACGTACCCCCGTGAGCGCTGGTACCGGCAGTGGTGGCTCGCCACGCATCGCGAGCTGAGCCTCATGGAAAGTTTCGGCGAGCTTGCAAACCGTTTCCCGAACGGCCTGTCCGAGATGTCCGAGTTACCCGAGGAACGTTCGGGCGAGGTGAGCCGCATGGGCACGGCGGGTGCGATATCAATTCCCAAAGTGGGCAACGCTCGAACCGCGGAGGTTGTGACGACTGACGAGGTTATTGAGGAGGAATTGGTATGAGGCTGGCACCGCGATCCGAACGCATCGCCTTCACGTGCTGTGTGATCCTCATTTTGTGTCTTGCCGCGCCTACCGCGACGTACGCACAGTTCGGAGGGATTTTCTCGGCGATTCTCGGCACGATCACCGGGCCGATCGGAGGGGCGCTGACCGACATTAACCGGATCCGGACCGAGGTCCTACAGACCGAGCAGCAGGTCCTCTGGCCGGTAGCCCTTATTGAGGAATCGCGAAATTACATCGCCACCATCAAGGCGAGCTACCGCGGTTGGATGAACAACGTATTTGCCCTTCGCGTAAACAGCGCCATTCTGCCTGCGTCTCGGAGCCTGGAGTCGGAGTTCCTCAGTGCGCAAACCAGTCAGATGGTGAGCTTCAATCGGAACTACACAACAGAATATGGGGCTCAGCCCGCGATGGGAGCGGCGCCGCAACTCAATCTTCAGATGATGGATATCGAGGATGCAACGGCGAAGGACGCGACGGAACAATCGATGGCCGCTGACCAGGCGACACAAACCATGCTCCAGACGGCCCAAAAGATCGAAGACCAGGCCGAGAGCACGGCCCCTGGAACAGCGGACATGATTGCTGCCGAGGCCCGGATGGCCGAGCTTGCCAGCATCGCAATGCAGCAGAAGCTGCTTGCCTATCAGTTGCGCGAGGCGGCAATCGAGATTGCGCATCGAAACGCAGTGCTGAAGCAGTCGGCGACCAACATGCAGAACCTGAACCAGCAGCTACTGAACCGTCTTGGGGGTGGACAATGAGGCGCTTTCTACATCATCCTCTGGCACAGAGGGTTACGATTGCGGCAGCAGGGATTGCGATTCTTTCGACCGTCGCTGTCCAGCCTGCCCACTCGCAGTTCGGCATCGACATCGCCGCCATCCTCGCCGGCCTCAAGGAGGTTGACAGCGCCCTGAACAGCGCCGTGGCATCGCCCCTGCGGCTCATCAACCAGCTTGAACAACAGGAGCAGCAGTTCCAGCAGCAGGTTCTTTATCCGATCTCGGCCATCGACAGCGCGCGGCAGATGGCGACGGGGTTCTCCAGTTCGTTTCTCAGCTTCCGCCAGCTTGGCGCACTGAACCTATCGAGTGCACAGCTCCCGTACCCTCAGCAACTGGAACGGCAAATGCTTTCCGCAGACCCCAATGACATTGGGACCATCGGAAGCGCCTACCAGAACGTCTACTCGCCGCTGCCGGCGCAATCAGCGGTCCCGCAAAACATCGCCTACCAGATCGATATGGGTGACGCACAGGCGCAGGACGCGATCAAGAAGGCAATTGAACTCGATGCTTTTGCGGCGCGGGAAATGGAAGTGGCGCAGAAGCTGAATCAACAGATTGCTGCGTCCGCGCCCGGAACGGCGCCGATGCTCGACGCGGAGGCCAGCGCCTGGGTGGTGCAGGCAAACGCCTATACCCAGATGGGAATGGCCGAATTGCTGCGCCTGAACAGCGCCAGCGTTTCAAACCGCAGTGGTGCGCTTAAAGACTCGACCGCACAGATGCAGAACATGAACCAGAGGATGTTGCAAATCCTAACTCCCCACTGATGAAGAGGGTTTCTATGCCGACCGGGATCTTCGAATTTCAGACCATGCTCACCTCCGCTGTCAGCGGTATCAGCGGCAGCCTGCTTTCCACCGAGCAGGGCGTTTCCTATGTTCTGATGACGATCTGCCTCGTTCTGGGGGTTTACGAGGCATATATGAGAGGCGGCGACCTTCGCTCGCTTGCCGGGACTCTGTTGAAATACGCGATCGCGGCGTTTCTGATCGGAAACTGGACGGCATTCTTCTCCGACGTGTATGGCGGCTTCAACCAACTTGCCAGCGCGATTGACAGCAGTTACGGAGGAGTGGACTTAGCGAAGGATTGGTTGGCACAACTCGACAATCTATTTAAGTTGCAAGGGTATCAGAGCATTTTCAAAGCAATTCCGTGGACGCCGTCTGCATTAATTACTCTGGTCGAAATCGCTCTCGCATACATCATCTATCCGATCGCAGTTCAAATCTTCGCTCTGATTTACACATTCTGGGGCACCTGTCTCTTCGCCATGGGGCCATTTGTCATTGCACTGGCTCCCAGTTCACTGATCAATTCCTTGACCAAATACTACGCGCTGAACCTTGGGATATGGAACGCTTGGTCTATCATCTACGCGGTCTTTGGCTGCCTCATCACCGCCATCCACGCAAACGACGTGAACGCGATCCTGAACGGCGATCTGGGCAGCTTCGGTTTGGGACCAACTCTGGGTGCGACAGGAGCGCTCGATGGCGGCATCGAGACGATTGGGCTGATCAGCATCATGTATGCGATCTGCATCCTTCTGATTCCGATGGTGGCGGCATTCATCCTGCGAGGCCAGTTTTCCGCGGTCGGCGTGGGCATGTCGATGGCTGTTTCGAGAATCACGCACGGAATCACAAGAGGAGCGGAAATGGGCGCGGCGGCCGGACCGGCAGGAGCAGTTGCCGGCGGCCTCGTCGGAGGAGGGATGGGATTGATGGGCGGGGGTATGCCCTCGACTCTTTCGACGGGAGGCGCCTTCGGGGCAATGAGCGTCAGCCAGGGAGGCAGCGGAAGCATGCCGCCGCCCAATACGCCCGATGACCCGAATATGACGCGATTCGCGTAACAAAGGAGCAATCGGTGATGACGAGGGCAAAGCTGAAAAATGAGACGCCGAAGTTTTACGAGATGGATGGAGCGCTCAGGGCTTATTCCAACCGCAGTATCGTTCTCGCGGGTATCATGGGTCTTGTCGCTCTGATTGCGATGGCGGGCTTTCTGTTTGTGCGCATGGAACCGCCGACGGTGATCCGTATCGGCAGCAACGGACAGGCAACAGTCATCTCCCCCTATCGAAACGCGAAAGCGCACATGCTCCCCGCGCTTCTTGGCAGCAGGTCCGCTGCTGCTGCGCCGGATGAGTATGAGAAAGATGCCTTCATCACTAGCTTCCTTGCCCGCTATCTGAACTACGATTCGCATACACTCTCGCAAAACTGGGCGGATGCGATCAATCAGATGACGGCGAATCTTCGCCGGACGGCTCTCGCCGATATGGAGAAGAGCGACACAGTCGGCAAGCTCGAACAGGAGCAGGCAAGCTCCACCTTCAAGCTGAACCATATCGAGCAAGATAAGGTCGAGCCTCTTGTGTACACGGCCTTTGGCGTGCGCACAGTTCGGACCCTCAACAGCAACCAGGAGTCGATTGACCAACTTGTGGAGGAATTCCACATTCGGCTGGTCAACGTGGACCGCTCGGCAGAAAACCCGAGCGGTTTGCTTGTCGGGGACTACTGGTCAAAGCAGATCGAGGGTGAGAAGCGGGATGCGGTGCTGGCCGGCGGCCCATTCTCAGGGAATGGGCCCAGTCCGGCGGAAGGGAGCAATCAACCATGAGCACAGAAGCGGCACGAGTCATGCCGATGCCCGGCACGACAGCGCCGAGCAACGAGAGGAAGCGGCGGCGCAGAGGAGCGGAAGCTGATAAAGAACGAAACGGCTCCCTGGTCCTCTATTTCCTGGGCGCAGGCAGCGAGAACGAGGGGCAACCAATCGTTCTCAAGGAACCGTTCTCGAACGAAGGTGGCGCGATGGTTGAATCGCTCAAACGCGACGTTCCGTACTACCGCGTCGAAGTGTGGCGGTCCCGCGCCATTGTGAAAGAAGGGACCGTCGAGATTAAGAAAGAGCCGGTTTCCGCACGGACTTGAGAGCACCGGGCGGACGAATTCAGAAAAACCAATCGATAAAGCACAGCTTTCCGATTCGGTTCTCTGAGCCACCTTGCGGGCTTACTCGCAGGGATTCGTACCGCTGACCCGGCATTCAAGCCTGGTTAGTTCCCCTTCAACATCGGTCGGGAAGGAACCAGGTCAGCCGGCATCAGGCGGGTTGGCATGGATTTTTCCTGTGCCCAAAACACAAGGAGAACTCTCATGCAAAGTGTCTATGGAAATCGAATTGTGATGCTGGATATCGACACCAACGGACGCATCGAGGAACGGATCCCCGGCACAGGTCAGGAGTGCTGGCTCGATCACACGCTTCTCGGCGCAATGTACCCGAACATCCACGTGGCGCTGGTCAGCGTTCCAACCGAGCCTCTGGACGATGTGGAAGAGGCGCGGGTTGCCGACCGGATGACGGCGATCTCGCACAACGGGGTCACCTACAGGATGGTCGGTGCGTCCGGTTCGGCCAAAAACGGCAAGTACTACTACTGCGATGCCCAACACGAACCTCTGATCGCCAAACGGTTCCAGCAATGGCCCGAGGCAGCCATCACGTACTTCGGCATTCTCGTATCCGACTGCAAGGTCGTGCACGTGGAGGCTGAATCCACAGTGATGGTGGTTAAGGATTTGGAACTTGGGACGAACGATTGTCGGGGATGGATCCGGAAGAGTCTCTTTGAAAAGCTCGCGCTTCCCGAAAGGCACTTCTATCAGTTCCGCCTCGCGTTCGCCGAAACCCAGGCGAAGGGGAGCTTCAAGGTCATGACGGACGAGGTAGCCGATGCGCTCAACATCGACATCATCGTTCCGGAAAGCTCGATCAAGCCGAGTATCAAGATGCCGAACGCCGTGGCCAGCATGATCGGCCCTGGCTCACGCATTTCCAGGAGCTCCATCGTTCTGGGAATTCGGGAGGTCTCGCGCCCCCTCCAGTTCGAGTCGAGCTATACGGTACTTCAGCACGCGCCCGCGGAGTCGATTGAAACCGAAATCGTTCCCCAGGCCGTGGAAGCAATCGAAACACTCAAAGCTGCGTGGAGAGAAGGGAATCACCGCAAGGTGGTGGAGCTGATTGGCCACGAGGTTCGCCGGGACGACGAGGCGGAAGGGGAAGAATTCCAACGCGTTGTCGAGGCGGCCCTGTTGGCGGACGGTTCGGGCGAAATCACTCGCCATCCCTATATCCACACCCAACTCAGCAAACTGATGGCGCACTGGGCCTACAAGCTGATGACCGGAGGCGGCGTCGAACTGCCAGCCTTTGCGCTGGCGGACGACGGCTTTCTGGTGCTTCAGTGTGGCAAGGTTCTGTGCGGTGCCGACTGGATGCCTCTCGGGGCTGCCATCACCACCATTTCGTCGAAGCGCGGCCTGTGCGTGCGCTATCCGGTACGCATGAAAGAAGACCTCCTTCCGCTCGAACATCTGCGGGGCGAGCAATTGATGGTTCAGCTGATGGCGCGATTTGGACTGGACGTGGAAGTTGCGGTCCAAGTTGTAGCCGATCAGTTGACGCTGGAAGGGACCTACACACTCCATTCGGAGACCGCCAAGCGTAACGGCGGAGATTACGACTTCGACTGGGTATGTGTCATCGATGAGGACCGGTTTCCACGCTTCGTGGACAGCCGCTTCCGCATGGAACACGAACATGAGGTCACGAAGACGAAGGCTGGACGCGTCAAGTCTCCGTGGTTCTCGCTCGAGTTCGTGGCCCTGAAGTCGCGCGGGAATCAAATCGGTGTTATCACCGACCTGATGAGTTCCTGCGTCGCCGGCGGCCGTCCGGATCTGCTCTATGAGCTGGTCGCGGAACTGCAACTGGAGATCGACTCGCTCAAGCACAATACCAACGCGGACCGGAAGAAGCTGCAGGCGATTCGCCAGCAGGTGTCTCCGGCGCCCTGGCTTGCCCTCAAGGAAGCCAAGGCAATCAACGACCAGGAACTTCCCATGTCGCTCGATGTTCTGCCCACGGATCGAATCGGAAGGCTCTACAACATCCTTCGGAAGCATATCGAAGAGCTGATGGAAAAGCCCTTCCCGATCGAGCAGTTCCGCGGACTGATCACCGGCAACGAAGTAACAGGTCCGATGTTCGCAGAATCACGCCTGATCAACTCCGTCTATGCAGCTGGACACGGGATGATTCAGGCCAGACTTTCACTGGAGAAGAAGGCACACGAGCAGGCGGCTGAGCGCGCGGCGGAAGCCAGGCGGTCAGGCGACAGGCAGCGCATCGCCGCAGAGCAGCGAGCGTTCTCGAAAGCGAAGGCTCGCTACCGCCGCGCTCAGGAACAGGTCCGCGAACAGGCGGCCTCCCTGCAATCGATTATCCGCAGCTGGGGTGATGGAAAGCAGGAAGACCGGGTGGGTTGGTGCCAGGCGCTCCATACCGTCGTCTCGCGGGGGAAAGGCATGGGCTCGATCTTGTTTCACGCCTTTCCGCAGGAGGTGATCGACTCGATTGCGGCGCGCACGGGCGGCATACGGACCCAGGTTCAATGCCCCGTTCAGAGAGTGCGAGTTGTCGTCGAGAGCGATTGTCTCTATTCGGTCCGCGGAGACAGGAAGGAATTCCTGCTCCGTATGGACGGCGGGACGAAGCAGATCGTGAGGGATCGTTGAGTGCGCGATGGGCCGTTCGTTGACCTTCGCAGACAATTTGCAACCAGCCACCCGGTGGAGAAGCAAGCGAACGGTTTGTCTCCTCCGGGGCAGACGTTCGCCTGCTGTTGCTTCCGGAAGGGGGGGAGAACAGTATGCGGTTCTTCAACTGGCGCAGGACGGATGGAGCGGTACGGGTCTCTGTTCGTATCGAGCGCACGCCACAGCAGTGGTTCTTCCAATGGAAGGTGTGCGGAAGACGACGCTACTCGAAACGCGAGCTGCTTGACCTTGAAATGCGGGTCAGGAAGTTCGTCAACCGAAGCCCGGCAATTGGGCCGGACATAGTCACTCACACCGTTTGGCTGTGAGAAAAACCACCTGGTTGAAGGGGATTGCCGCATGGCGTCCTCTTCTTCCGGGAGAAGCGAAGGAGACAATCGCATGCTCCTGGGTAAAACTGTAATTCCATTCCTCCTGGTTGGCGGAGTCCTGGCCGGCGCTCAGAACATCGTGCATCAGACGGTTCACTCCGACCGCGTCACCCAAATCCATACCGCGCTCGATCACATCAGCATCATCGCTTTGCCCGAGAAGATCACGCGTGTCGCGGCAGGAAGCCAGACGATGCAGATCGAATGGCATGGAAACGACGTCTTCATCAAACCCCTTCAGAGCGGACAAGCGACGGACCTGATGGTCTGGACGGACCACCAGTTTTCGGCCTACGAGCTCGAAGCGCCGGGCGACGTGAAGCAGATGACCTTCGTCCTCGACGAAACCACATCGCCGGTTCCTCAGGCGAGCGGTACTGACAAGGGTGCAAAGCCAACCGCTGCAGAGATCGATCGGCTCACCGATTCGACGATTGGTTCCGCCCTGCTCCATGTCACTCCCGTCGTGCCGCGCGGCGTGCGCGCTGAAAAGGACCACGTCAGCGTGTGTATCAAGGACGTCGTACGGGACGGCAACGGGCTCTACATTCGCTTTGTGGTGACCAATTCGAGCGCTCTGCCGTATCGTATCCTCTCGCCCAACATTTTCGAGATCGTGCCGCGGCAAAGTGCCGATCTGCTGCCCTCAATGAGAGATGAGCAGATTACCGACAGGGCTGTTTCCCAGTTCCAGTCCAATCAGAGTGCCCAGGTCATAGTGCGGCGTACGGATATTCCGCAGAAGGATCTCTCTCCGGGAGCGACGGCCGAGGGAGTGGTCGAAATCCAACCAGAGGACATCGAGAAGCCCGCGGTCTATGAGTTTGTCTTCGGCAGCGATGGCGATCATTCCATCAAGGCGACGGCGGTGCTCTGATGGCGGGACTCGAATTCATCACCCCGGAGGAGGCGCGTGCGCGCCTCCTTGTTGTATACAGGCGGTCCGGCGACGAGAGCTTCGTCGAGACGCTGCGGCGGCCGTTTCTGAACCCTGTCGAACAGCGTAACGCGACCGGAAAGCGCAATCTCCACCCCTTGCTGCTGGTTGGTCTCGGGCTGCTGGTGCTAGCCGGCGCCTCCATGATCTTTTTCAGCTTTCACATTCCGGGCTTCTAAGGGAGGTTCATTGTGCAACAGGAAATTCGCTATCGCCGGCATAACGATGCACAAGACGCGCTCCTTCTCGCCTGGGTTCTCATCCTGGGTGTGTTCGGCGTTCTCTATTTCGTTGCCTATGACAGGCTGCATGTGCGCCCGGGCCAGCTCATCGAGATGACGGTCTATCCGCTCCTGGCGGCTGTGTTCCTGTGGGAGGTGCTGCGGTACAAGGCCACACGGATCGCGAAAATGGAAGCGGCGTGGCCTCGCCCGATCCCGCATGTGCCCCGGCGACAGGAGGAACGATACCTTGCGGAAGCGAGGAAACAGTCCTCCGTGCTGCTTGGTTATGACATCTTCGGCAAGCCGTTCTACTGGTCCGACAAGACCCGAACCATGCAGTCGAATGCTTTTGGCATGACAGGAGCGGGCAAGACGAATCTTCTCGAAGCGGTGACCGAGCAGGACATCGCCCGCGGAGCGCCCATCATCTTCATCGACGGAAAGGGCGACAAGAAGCTTTTGACGGAACTGTTGCCGTCCATCGAGGCCGCGGGTCGGATGCAGGACCTGCGGATCATCGACCCAATGCGGCCGGAAATCTCCGCTCGCTACAACCCCTTCTGGGCGCCGCAGGGCAATGCCGAGGAGCACGTTGCTTTTGTCTTCGAGTCCTTCAACATGGAGAAAGACTTCTTTGAAGGCCACCAGCGCGTGTACCTCGAAAACATCGCGCGTATCCTCCACTACTCGGGAAAACGGTTCAACTTTCACGATGTGCTGGTCTGCGCCTACGATCAGGCGCTCCTCAAGACGCAGATGAAAGCGGCGCTCGACCGCGTAAGCAGCAACCACTCGATCACCCCGCAGCAGAGATTGACTCTCACCATGAGTGTGCGCAATCTGCTCGAATCGTTCGACGACAAGGAACGGGTTTCGAAGATCCAGGGGCTGATCAACGAAATGATGACGTTCATGGGTGACGACATGGCCATGATCACCGGCCCCTACGACGAGTTGCTTTCGCTCGACGACGTGATCGACAAGGGGCTCATCCTCTTCATGAGCCTGAATGTGAATGTCAACGAACGGGCGGTCACCGCGCTCGGCCGAATGCTTCTTCAGAACCTGCAGCTGATGATCGGAAGGCGCTATTCGCGGGCTGAAGAGGGCGAACACCAGCCGTTTGTCAGCGTCATCATGGACGAGTTCTCGCCCTTCGCTTACGAGAACTTCGCCCACATTCTCCAGACGGCCCGCGGCGCCAACGTGGCTTTCCTGTTTGCGCTCCAGAGCGCGCCGCAGTTGCTTCAGGTCGGACGGGGGTTCCGGAACGACGTGTCCAGTGCTCCGAACACCACTTTCATGTTGCGCACTAAGGATGAGGAGACTGCCAAATACTTCCTCAATGCCAGCGCGCGGGTTCGGCAGATGCGGCGCAGTATGCGGGTAGAGAAGAGGGGCGTGTTCAATACGGAGTTCGAGGAAGGAACGGAAGGAAGCCAGACGGAGATCAAGGACACGCTCGCCCAGGACGAGCACATCAAGAAGATGCCGGTCGGTCAGATGGAAATGCTGGTGACTGATCCCATCCTTGGCACGATCCACAAGCACCTCCACATCAAGAGGGCGTCGAGCCAGTGGCTGCCGCGCGTGCCCATGAACGTCTTCCCCAAACTCGACACTCTGGCTTCGGAATCGCAGGGTCTGAACCTCAGTTTTCCGACACCGGAGCTTGAAGAGAAGAGACAGAGGAGGCGGAAGAAATGAAGCATTGGACATTCGCGGTTCTCCTCTTGCTGCTCTCGGTCGGTACAGCGGGCGCGTTCGAGACAGATCATCCGGCGCCTGATCGCAGCTCGTACGACCCGATGGCGCTTGGGAAGCGGGCGGAGCAGCCGAAAGGAATCATCGAGACGACACTGGAGGGGATCAATCCGCGCAACCGGAATTACGGCGAGGTGGTCGCGGACTGGCGGCAGGATGCCTTCGGAAATACTCTTCGCCAAGCGTATTTCTGGAGCCTGATCGGGCTCGGGATGGGCCTCGGAATCTCCCTTGCCGGGAATGGATGGCTGCTAAGAGAGCGGGAACGGAGGCTCACCATTTCCGCGGATGTGGTCACGCAGCTTTTCAATGCGTACACCGGTTCGCGTGCCAAGGCTCTGGAAGTGATCGGCAAATACAATGCGCTGATCGACCGCTACAACCGGATCGACGGTGAGCTGTGCACTCTGAAGGCGAGCATCGCGGCAGAAGCAGCTCCAAACTCCGATGCCGTCTCGGAATTCGAGCAGGCAAAGAGCGACAAGCCTGGAGAGCCGCCCTGCGCGAATGAAACGGATGAGCATGTGCCGGAGCAGGAATCCGCAGACGGATACGCCGCTTTGTCAGGAAAAGTAACCGAGCTCGAGACTCGTCTGCGGAGAAGAGAAGCGCAACTTCAGGCAAAGGACAACCAGATCACGAACCTGAGAGGGCGCCTGGCGCGCGCCCACGACTCGCTTGAGGGTGAGCGTAAGCAAAGAGCATAAACTTCTAGGCGGACTTGACCGTGGTTATCTTCTGCGTGAGCTTCGGATCTCTCTGGTGGCTGCGGCCCGGCTACCGGGCGTCTGATCCACTACAGTTTTCATTCCGGGCAGCGCTCTTCAATACGACGGGATTCCGTTCCGGATCGCACGAGCATCGGCGTTGGCATGTTCCAGGTGTGATCCGGATCAATGCCGGAATGCACAGCGGCAGGACTCGGGCGGAAGACTTCATAGGGCGCAGCTTCAACAGCTCGCCGATTGAACGTCGCGGTGAATGGAACCGCATGCTCCTGGGACGGGCAATAGGCAGAGAGACTCCCGCGGATAAGCTGCTCCTGTGTGTCCATAGCCTCACCATTGGCAGAATCGATTTCGACACAGGATGGTGCGGGAAGGGTATCGATGTTGTAGCCGCGAGTGCCCATCGCGGAATTCAGGAAACGCTTCTTCTCGCATCATTGAACGCGGAAATTCGCTCAACACTGGGAACGTGGGAGGTCACGTGGAACGGTTTTCGACTGAGGATGCCCTCATAACGGAAGACGAAAGTCCCAAGCACTTGCGGCGGGGCGTTCTTCAGTTCAATCCCGGACGCGATCTCCCCATGATTCTCGCGGTGCGAAATGCGACCTTCATCAGCCACGGACAGCTGTTTTCCCATCTCGTTGCCCAGGGAACGGAGTCAAATCGGCAGGGCTTTTGCTGGCGGCTGAAGCGACTGGCCGATGTCGGCCTGATCCAAAAGCTTCCTCAGATCATGCCGTATTCGGGCGCAACGTACTCGATCACCAGAGAAGGCCTCGCCTGTCTTGAAAGCTGCGGGGAGGGATTGGTCAGCATTACCTCCGATTCCAGGTCGTTGCCAAATGCTCGTCAGGCTGCGCACAACCTGGAGCTTGGCGAAATCAGAGGGGCTCTCAGAAGATCCCGAATCCTGCGGAGATGGATCTCGGATATCGAACTCAGATCCATGAATCTGGCGATCGTCCAGCCACTCGCCAAGGATTACGACGCAGTTGCCGATCTCTCGATCGAACACTGCATGGAGGTATCGGCTGGTATCGAGTACGAGAGGACGCTGAAAGCCGCCCAGCGTTATCGGGAAATTGTGAAAGTAGTCAAGGAAGAACGGCAGCTTGATCTGCTCCTCTACCTCACCTCATCGATCGATCTTGTTTACCAGCTCAGAGCTGAATTTGAGGAGCTGGATTTTCCGATCGTGTTCGCACCATCCGGACCATTCTGCCGCAATCCGTTGGATCTTCCCATGTACAGCACGCTGTTCCCCGGTCCGAAAAGGATGAGACTGGCCGAGATCGTATCTGCTTTGCGCCGCCCATAGCATTGGCTGGAGTCGTACTAACTTCCCCCTGAGCTTGCGATGGATTGCCCGGCCGGCGGCAAATGGGAACAGTCCATTTCCGTCGTATTTGTGTAACTTCAGAGATCGCATGGACAACGCGGAGATGACCCCTTGCTTAAGCCCGGACAGGTCTTTATTTCGCCCATACACGCCTTTACAGCCGCCCTGTAACTCGCTGCACGCTCTGATCTTATTCTTGACTATCCCCCAAAACAGTGTGATTTGTAGCCAAATTGCCCAGCATTTGTTTGTGACTCAATCGCCGGCCCATATGGACGAATCTGAGCGGTCAGGACTCGCGATTGCAGGGGTGATGCTAAGCTTCCTCGTCTACGCACTGGCTCGGATCATTCGAGCTGAACTGTCAGTCCAGTTTGGCCAGGTTGTCCGCCATTTTCGAACCGGCGGCGCAAAGAGTCAGACAAAAAAGCGGAGTGGCTGCAGGATGTACCTGGCAAGTCCAACTCTGCGATCTATGAAGCAAGTGGTAAGGCCGGTGATGATTTATCTCTCGCAGCCGGCGGGAAGGCGGAGAAGTGAGCACGCTACCGGCGATTTGCTTTTACCAGGCCGAATCCGCGGCGTAGCAGATAATCAAAGATCCGTTGTGGGAGGAGTGTCCTCAAAAATGGCACCCAGACTGCGCTGCTTCAGCGCGGTAGCGGAATGCCGGTGCACGGGATCGCGCCACATTGGGCATCAGCTCTGCCACTCTCTGCGGGTCACCACCTTTTTCGAGCGCCCTTCCAAGGGTGTTCCGAATCGACTTGCGTACCGCATCGTAATCGTCGATGGTGTTCTCCGTGGCGGATAGAGTGTCAGCGGGATTTGTTCTGAATGGTCCCGGTTCGACAAGCGAAACGTGGTTGTCAGGTGGCCAGACTTCATAGCCCAGCGCTTCGGAGTACCCAGACAGGGCCTTCTTCGATGTGGAATGGAACGCTTCGCCGGGCTCGACGACCCATGTCGCCAGCGAGCCGACATCGATAATCCGATCCGACCCGCGCTTGCGCATCGCAGGCAAAACGGCGTAGGTCATTCGGACAACGCCAAAGAAATTGGTCTCGAAGATCGCGCGGGCAGTCGCGATCAGAGTCGCTTCCGCGATACTCACCTGCCAAACTCCCGCGTTGTTCACCAGCACATCTTCGTGACCCGCTCGTGTCAGGCCGTCTTCGACGCAGCGATGGACAGAGCCGTCGGAAGTGACGTCTGGCACCAGCATTTCGACTCCGTCCTCATCCGGATAGCTGCTGCGGCTGGTTCCAAACTTGCGAAACCCTTTGGCTGCAAAGAGCCGAGCGGTCATCTTTCCAATGCCGGAAGAAGCGCCTGTGACGAGAACGTTCTGCCGCAAGTCTCCCATCTCTCTAAAGTTTCCAGAACCAACGGATCGATTCTACGGCGTTCGATCCGTCCAGCGAGGTAACCATGTATCCCAACTGTCCCACTCTCCGAGAGCTGGTGATCGGCCTTGGCCTGTTGCGACCAGCTGGCGCAGCCGAGAAACACGCCGCTCACCAGAAGTGCACGACGTACCTCCAGTACCGCATTTGCGGCGGCTCGTGCATCCAGTCGGTTCTGGATCGGCAATTGGCTATCGCCATTCTTGAGCGTTGGCTGGCCTTGTAGCTCGTTCCTCCATTCCATCCCCACTTACGATTCGATTCCAGAAGCAGTTCCGATCTCCCGACCCATCTCTTTGAAAAGGAGACTTCCATGTCCACAGCCCACCTGTATCGTCGCGCGCTCTGGCGATTTGCGACGAGCATTGTGTTCACCATCCTGAACATCGTTGTCTGCATCCTGATGATCCATTGGGACTCGGAGCATGAGATTCCATCCTCACTATTGCTCCTGACGGTGCCGCTCCCGCTCACGCTCGCGAACATGTGGCGCCGCACGATGAACGATCTCGCTTACATCGGCGCCGCTGTTTCCGCCGCTAACACCGAGGCTCCTTACCGAGCGTCGGAGCAGGTCTGATTCAAGCTCTCAACCCGAATGTGTCCGCGCCTCGCCAGTCGGCCGGGGTTTTGTCATTTCCAGCCTACAAACCAATGAAGGAGGAAGCGCCATGTCCCATCGTCAGCGCCGGTATTCAAAGCGCGAGTTGCTCGGCAACTTGCATGTGGACTATGTCATGTCCGTCACCGATCTCGGCCTTGCGGCCGGGTCGAACCGCTGGGACGTGTTGCGCGCGTTCCTGGCCGCAGGGGAAGCCCGGGCGGAACGGCTCGTCGAGGAAGAGGACGGATTTCTGATTCTGCAGAGCGTTCCGGGACAGCCGAACACCGGGGGGATCTACCTCTTTACCGAGCCGTTGCAGGCCTTCTTCTGGATTCGATTTGACGTGAAGGAGGACACGCTCAATGGCAACGACTTCCAGTTTGCGCTCCGCGTGTATCACCTGCTGGACCTGATCGATGGCAATCGGAAGAAGTTCGATCGTCGCCACCGCCGGCGGAGAAACCATTCCTGTCAGCCCAACCATACCGACCGCGACGCCCAGGTGATGACCGCGGTCCCGTGCTAGCGGGATCAGCGACTTCCGGTTCATTTGACCGAGTTTTGGAACCGGGGTACAACAACACAGCTTGAAAGGAAGGGAGCACGAGCCATGGCTCACGTACAAGCCCCAGCATGGCAGCCACCGCGACCGCAGCCGGAGATCCTGCCGGCTTCGGTCGGGCAGGCAGCCGAATACATGGCATGGTTCGTGAACCGGCGTGCCTATACGCGGCAAACAGACCGGCCGGACGAACACTCGGGCAAGTACTACTTCTATCTGGCCCGCAATCGCCAGACCAAAGAACGGCTGGCCCTCGATCCTTACGTGATTCAAAAACATCTGGCAGGAGAGCGGACCATCGGCCTCTATGCCATCAATCCCGAGACCCAATGTTCGAAGTGGGTTGCGATCGACGCGGACTATGAAGGCGCCTACCGCGATCTCAGGACGTTGAAGTGGGAGCTCGAACAGGATGGAGTTCACGCCATCGTCGAGATGTCCCGCCGCGGAGCGCATCTTTGGATCCTGTGCGAGCGGCCGTTGCCGGCACGACTCTGCCGCATCTATATATATAGTCTCGCGCTCCGGCTGGATGTTCCCATCAAAGGTACGTTCAGGCAAGTCGACGGAATCGAGATCTTCCCCCGTCAGGATGAGATCGGAGCAGCGGAGTTCGGGAATGCCATCCGCGGTCCTCTCGGCATCCATCGCGCCAACATGCACCGGTACTGGTTCGAGGACGCTCCGAGCAACCTTGCCGACCAGCTCAACTACCTGCGATCGGTGAAGCGGCTTACCGCTGCGGAACTGGAAACCTTCACCCAGGGCCTTTCGATTCCTGAATCGGTCTGCAGCCGACCGCCAATTGAACCGGCGTCGCCTGCTGATTGTCGTCCAGGTTTCCAGATCCTCCAGCACGTAAAAGTTCAATTCAAACGAAGCGGCAACTATTGGGCGCAGTGCCCGTCCTGCGCCCAGCAGGGGCACGACCGCTCGCGGGATAACCTGGCAATTTCGGTTGCCGACCCGCGCTACTACAAATGCTGGGCCGGATGCACGCGCGAAATGATCCGCGAAGCACTGGGTCAACCCGTTCCGAAACAAACCTATCGCTGAGCACCCGGAGGTGAGTGTGAAGGAGAGTCGGCTGACCACGATAGCGCGCCGCGGGCTGGCACTGCCCGCGGAGACCCTGGAGCGGATTCGTAGGACGGGCATCCGCTGCCGGCCACAAGTAGATGTCGTTTACCAGCAGCAGGCGAGGACCTGGAAGCTGCGAGGCGAGGAATCAGGCGGCGCGGTCGAACTCCTGGGCCACTACGTCGGCTTCGTCGGTGTGGAGGGTGGTGCACTCCCATGGTTGCAACGGGTCCAGAACTTTCTCCCGAACGGCATGCACGCGGTGATCGTGGGCGACGAGTTTGTGCGCATGGAGATTTTTCGCTTTGAAAACACCTACGACCTGCTGATCACGAAACATTGGCTCGACGGCCGGGATGGCAGACGGGCGGAGCTACGGAGCAGGATCCTCTATCTAGGCCGCAATGGCTTCCTTGAAACCGAGCTGTGGGGCAAAGATGCAGCGTTTCGCGGCGGCGCAATGCCTCATTTCCTTTCCCGCAGCGGCGAACCGGGGCCGCCGGAATCGCAGTGGACGGATGCGACGCTCAAGGTGACGGAGGCGGTTTGTTGCTGCGGCTGCCGGCATTCGCATTTATTGGAGGCCGCGCCGTTGCAGAACTTGGTCGAGGTACCAGCATGATCGACTGGCATCATCCGCGTATCTATGAGCGGTTGCGCTGTTTCGGCCTCGCCCTATTCGCAATCGGAGTTGCCTCGCACAACGTCGCCAACCCGCCGGTAGCGATCGCCGCGATCATCGTGGCAACGCTGCTCGTCGTCCGGCTGAAGATCGAGCTGGAGATCGGCCGCGACGAAGATCAGCCGAGCCTCGAACGGAAACTCAGGCACATTGATCTGATCAACGCCGTGGCCTTCGTTCCGGTAGTCTATGGAACCATCGCGCTGATCCACCAGGCTTCGGACGTTGGGATGTTCCTTGAAACATGAGCACGCGTCAGCGGCTGCGGGCCGTGATACAGCACAGAGGAAGGGGAGGACATGCACTTTACGGCGAAGGAACTGGTTAGCATAGTCGCGCAGGAATGGTATGTCATCTGCGCCTACTTCGGAATGTACGTTCTGCTCGAAATCCGCAAGCACGACGAGAAGATCGCGTCGCATCGCGTCGTTCGTCATGCCCTCTGGGCAGCGTCTTTCGTGATTGTTCTGCACGCCGCGGTCGTTGTTGATTCACTGATGCGCCGAACGAGGTTCAGTTTCGCTCTCTTCGACTACGAGATGGTCATGTGCCTCACCGGATGCACGATGTTCCTGCTCGGGGAAATGTTCGAGGAAGTTCCGAAGCCAGCAGAGGCAGGGAAGGAGCGGCAGCAGTGAGCGCGGACTGGACACCGCTCGAACAGATGCTGGGACCAACTCTCTGCGAGAGGTTCATGTTCATGGGTAGAGCAGGAGAACTCTACCTCTACAAGCACATCGACACGCGGCGATACCTCAACCTGAGTGCGGACGGCCAGTGCTTTCGATACACCGAGAACGGTTATGTGCCCGAGGAGCACGAGAAGGCGATCACACATGTTTTTAGGTAAGAGTTTGCAGGAGTCGCGCTGGAACGACGAAGGCGTGAGAAATGGAGGAATACCCCATGAGTAAGACGGTGAACAAGGTCATCCTGCTGGGCAATGTCGGCAAGGATCCCGAAATCGCATCCACGAACGGTGGAACGCTGGTTGCCAAACTTTCGCTGGCAACGTCTGAGCGGTTCAAAGACAAACAAGGCGAGTGGCAGGAGCGCACGGAGTGGCACAACCTGGTTGCGTATGCGCGTGGCGCGGAGATTCTGCGCGACTACGTGCGGAAGGGGTCGAAGCTGTTCGTCGAGGGACGGCTCACCACGCGGTCCTGGGACGATAAGGAGACGGGAAAGAAAATCTACCGGACGGAAATCGTTGTAGGCGATATCAGCCTCCTTTCGAGCAGCGATGGAAACGGCAAGGGCGGCGAAGGGGACAACCGGCAGGCCTCGCGTATTAAGGCAGCAAATCATGAGCCCGAAGAATACGGCGATCTCGGTATCACGGATCAGGACGTGCCATTCTGAATGACTGCATATTGACATCTATGCAGTCATTGACTACACTGTGTCTTGAGGTGCATGCAGCGTGCCCATTCTAACCGTACGAAATCTCCCCGATGAGACCCACCGCGCGCTCCGCCACCGCGCTGCAGAGCATGGGCGTTCGACCGAGGCTGAGGTGCGCTCCATCCTCGAAGAAGCCGTCCGGCCTCCAAAACGCCTGAAGATCGGAACCGAACTCTACCGCATCGGGCAGGAGGTCGGAGGCATGGATGATCTGGAAATTCCCCGCGACCGGAGTGAAATCCGGGGAGCGGATTTCGAATGATCCTGCTCGACACCAACGTCCTCTCCGAGCCTCTCAAATCCAAGCCCTTTCCCAAGGTCATCGAGTGGCTGGACAGGCAGGCCGCCGAGACTCTCCACTTAAGCACCATCAGCTATGCCGAACTCCGTTTCGGCGTAATGCGCATGCCAGAGGGTAAGCGTAAGAACGACCTTGCCGCCAGAGTTGAGCAGGCGCTTCAACTCTTCAAGGACCGGACACTGACCTTCGATCTCGAAGCCGCCGAGCGCTTGGCTCAGATCCTTACCCGCACAGAAAAGATCGGCAGGAAGACTCCGGCTCCCGATGCATACATCGCAGCCATCGCCATGGCGCATGGCTTCGCCGTGGCCACGCGGAACGTCGATCACTTTCAGGATACGGGCGTTTCCGTAATCAATCCCTGGGAATAAGCTCGGGCAGGTGGGTCCTCTGCGCGGCCTCCCAGCTTCCGGCGCTGCTCCGAGCCGTTCTGAAGCCCGTCAGAAGCATTTCTGGCTAGGGTTCGAAAGCGAACTGCGCGCAGAAGCTCTTCCGTTCGTTCTTAGGTGCAAATAGAAATAGTGGCTAGCAATGGAACGCGCCGAAGGCGGCATAATCCCCCATATCCTTTTTGATTCATCGCCCTGAAACCTCCAAGCGTCATAATCGTCAGTGTTTATGAGGGTGCAAGCGCGGCGAAGATGTTCCGGAGGTATGAACCCAATGGGTGAGAAACAAAACCGGCCTTTCCACTTCTCTTTCAACTCGTCGCTTAAGGTTGATTTTCAGGGATCACGAATCACCTCCGACGCCGGCCTGTTGCTGGTTCGGGAGTTGGACGAGCGGCTCGGCCTCGGCCAACTCATCTCCGACAACCTGAAGGATGAGCGCCGGGGCAAGAATACCCAACTTCCCCTTTCCGATCTGTTGCGCCAGTCGATCTATTCTCGCCTGGCTGGTTATGAAGACCTCAACGACGCCGAGCGTCTTTCGCAAGACCCGGCCTTCCGCCTGATTGGTTCGGAGAAGATTCGCGACCGCGGCGCGGCTCTGCCCTCGCGGCTCCATTGGTTCGAGACTCAGGTTCTGACGCAAGCTAAGAACCTCAGCGGCCTGGCGGCCATGAGCCGGGAAATGATTGCAAGGGCCGAAGGACAGGACCGGTCATCGCGAGCGGTACTCGATATGGACTCAACCGAGATTCCGGTTTACGGCGAACAAGAGCAGAGCGCCTACAACAAACACTATGCATCCACCTGCTACCACCCGCTGCTGCTGTTCAATGCTGGAGGCGACTGTGTGGCAGCAAAACTGCGGCCCGGCAACGTTCACAGCGCCGACGATTGGAAGCAGCTCCTGATGCCGGAGATTGAACGGTTGAAGAAGCTGGACAAGGATGTTTGGTTCCGGGCCGACGCGGCCTTTGCCAAGCCCGATATTTACGATGCACTGGAAGAGTACGGGGTGAAGTACGCGATTCGGATTCCGGCCAACGACTGCTTGTTGCGGGACATTGCCGAATTGCTCATCCGTCCGGTAGGGCGTCCGGCAAACAAGCCGGTGGTTTGGTACAAGGGCTTTCTCTATCGGGCCGCAAGTTGGACGACGGCGCGTCGCGTGGTTGCCAAGGTTGAGCATCATGCCGGAGAGCTCTTCCCCCGGCTGGGCTTCATCGTCACCAACACGCAGTTGGCAAATCGGAAGGTCGTTCGCTTCTACAACCAGCGTGGCATGGCGGAGCAATGGATCAAGGAAGGCAAGCAGGCGGTGAAGATGACGCGGCTGAGCTGCCACCGGTTTCGGAGCAATGAGGTCCGGTTATGGCTCAGCATACTGGCCTACAATCTGGGAAACCTGTGGCGCCGGCTGACTTTGCCGGCCGGCATCTCAGACTGGTCGCTTACCAGTCTGCAGCAGCGGCTGGTGAAGACCGGCGGGCGGCTGGTCAAGCACGCTCGGTACTACTGGTTGATGCTGGCCGAGGGCCACCTGACGAGAACCCGGTTCGCGGCGATGTTGCGGAATATCGCGTTGTTGCCGCTTCCTGCAAACTGATCGGCTGACGGCAAAGACGGCAAAGCGAATCACGGAGGGCAAAGGAGGATGGATAGGTGTCGGCGCAATTGACTTGGAGGGCCCTCGATGAGGGGGGCGAGGGATGGACAGCGGCAAATCCTCAGCTTTTCTGCCGGAAAAGCTGGCTTTTTGGGCGCCAACGTTCCTTTGGCCTTGCAATCTGCCCCAGGAGCGATACTATTTCCTGAAACCGGTGCCGAAAAAGGAGATTCCGGTTTACAGTCGTTGAGAGGTTTTCCCCTCGGTTTCCCCTTGCTCGCCGAACCTCACTCCGGGGGAGGTTCCTGTGTAACGGCGGCGCAACTTGTCACAAAGAAGAGACGACTGCCATCGATAGACTTAGACTGCTCGTCTTCAGCGACACGCGCCCGGCGCGCTAGTTTTCTTCAAGGATGTTTGCCATGGCTCTCTCTCAAGTCCGCGGCGCAGCGCGCCGGCTCTTCGCTCTTTCCGTGCTTCTTTCCCGGCGGGCTGCCGGAATGAATACGTTGCGTCTTGCCGGCCTGGCGGCGCTGGCCGCGCCGCTTCTGGCGGGCACTCCGCTGGCCGCGCAGACGGCGCACTTCAGCGGGGCGATCACAACACTGGGCAGCGGATTCAACACTCCCTCTGCCGTAGCGGTGGACTCGAGCGGCAACGTCTTCGTCGCCGATTCCGGCAACAACGCGGTGAAGGAGATGCCGGCCGGCTGCGCCACTTCAAACTGCGTGACGGTGCTGGGAGGCGGCTTTAACGATCCCGCTGGCGTGGCATTGGACTCGAGCGGCAACGTCTATGTGGCCGACTATGGCAACAACGCGATGAAGGAGATGCCGTCCGGGTGCACTGCCGCTGCGTATAACGGTGGCACCTGCACGATCACGACGTTGGGCGGCGGCTTCGACGGCCCCGACAGCGTGACGGTGGACTCGAGCGGCAATGTCTATCTCGGCGATGACTCCCACAACGCTGTAAAAGAGATGCCGCCCGGGTGCACGGCCGCTGCGTATAGCGGTGGCGCCTGTACGATCAAGACGCTGGGCGGCGGATTCTTCTTCCCCCACGGCGTGGAGGTGGACTCGAGCGGCAATGTCTACGTGGCAGACACTGATCACAGCGCGGTGAAGGAGATGCCGCCCGGCTGCGCCTCTTCAAGCTGCGTGACCACGCTGGGCGGCGGTTTCGCCTACCCTTCCGACGTGGCATTGGACAGCAGCGGCAATGTCTATGTGGCCGATACGGGCCACGGCGCGGTGAAGGAGATGCCGCCCGGCTGCGCCTCTACAAGCTGCGTGACGACGCTGAGAGGCGGCTACTATTTCCCCGGCGGCGTGGCATTGGACGGCAGCGGCAGCGTCTATGTGGCCGACTATGGCTCAAACTCGGTGACGGAGATCATGCGGGGGAGCGTGAACTTCTTCTCTGTCCCGATCGGGTCCAGCTCCGCGGCGATGTCTCTGACGTTTACCTTTGACTCAGCAGGAACCATCGGCGCGCCGTCCGTCCTGACCCAGGGCGCAGCTGGCCTGGACTTCAGGGATGCCGGCACCGGCACCTGCACCACCAACGGCGTCAGCCACAGCTATGCCATTGGCGACACCTGCACCGTGAACGTGACCTTCAACCCCATCGCGCCCGGATTGCGCATGGGAGCCGTTGAGTTGTTGGCCGGCTCCGGAAATCTGATCGCCACCGGCCTGGTGAAGGGCATCGGCATCGGTCCGGAAGTGGTTTTCAGCCCGTCCACAATCAGCTCGCTGGGTAGCGGCTTCAACCGTCTCCACGGCGTGGCGGTGGACGGCAGCGGCAACCTCTTCGTCGCCGATACCAACAATAACGCGGTGAAGGAGATGCCGCCCGGCTGTGCCTCTCCGGCGTGCATAACCACCTTGGGCGGCGGCTTCTTCGGCCCCTATGGCGTGGCGGTGGACGGCAGCGGCAACGTCTATGTGGCAGACAGCTATAACAACGCGGTGAAGGAGATGCCGCCCGGCTGCGCCTCTTCGGCCTGCGTAACCACGCTGGGCGGCGGCTTCTCTTATCCCTCTGGCGTTGCGGTGGACGGCGGCGGCAACGTCTATGTGGCGGACGTCGGCAGCAACGCGGTGAAGGAGATGCCGCCCGGCTGCGCCTCTTCGGCCTGCGTAACCAGGCTGGGCGGCGGCTTCTCCGCCCCCTATGGCGTGGCGGTGGACGGCAGCGGCAACGTCTATGTGGCGGGCATCGGCAACAACTTAGTGAAGGAGATGCCGCCTGGCTGCACAGCAGCCGAATATACTGCCGGCCACTGCACAATCACGACGCTCGGCGGCGGCTTCGACGGTCCCTATGGTGTGGCGGTGGATGCGGGAGGCAGCGTCTATGTGACAGACGGCTATCACAACGCGATGAAGGAGATGCCGTCCGGCTGTGCCTCCTCGGCGTGCGTAACCACGCTGGGCGGCGGATTCAACCTGCCGACCGGCGTGACATTGGACGGCAGCGGCAACGTCTTTGTGGCCGACTCCATCAACAACTCAGTGAAGGAGGTCAATCGCGCCGCGTCGCCCTCGCTGACCTTCGCATCCACGCCATTCGGCGTGCAGAGCAGTGACAGCCCGCAATCGGTCACCGTCTCAAACGCAGGCAACGCCAGCCTCACCTTCCCGATTCCCGGCACCGGCGACAATCCGAGCATCGCCAGCGGCTTCACCCTCGACAGCGCCACCACCTGCCCGCAGTTGAGTGCCTCCAGCTCGGCCGCCGGCACGCTGGCAATGGACGCAAGCTGCGTCTACGCCGTGGACTTCATCCCCACCGTTGCCGGCCCCAACTCCGGCTCGGCGGTGCTCATGGACGACAACCTGAACGCCACTGCGCCCGGCTATGTCACCCAGAGCATCAGCCTCTCCGGTACGGGCCTGCTCAGTCTGTCACCTGCCACGCTGCCCGCCGCAACCGTCGACGCCGCCTATTCGCAAACCTTCACGGCCTCTGGCGGCGCCGGCCCGTACCTGTTCACCATCACTGCCGGCTCCTTGCCCCCCGGCATGAGCCTCAGTTCCAGTGGCACGCTCTCCGGCACGCCCACGGCGGCTGGAGCGTCCAGCTTTACCGTGACGGTCACGGACTCGAGCACCGGTTCGTATACCGGAAGCCAGGCCTATGCGCTCACCGTCAACATGGCGCCGACCACCACCACGCTCAGCGTGAGCAACTCCTCCCTCAATCCCGGACAGAGCGTCACGCTGACGGCCACCGTCACCGCCGCCGCCGGCATGCCCACCGGCACCGTCAGCTTCTATGACGGCACCACGCTGCTGGGCACAGCGCCCCTGAATACTTCCGGCGTGGCCACCCTGAGCACCACTTCGCTCTCCGCTGGCGCCACGCATGTCATCACCGCCACCTACAGCGGCGACAGCAACTTCCTCACCAGCACCACCACCGCGTCCACTTCGGTCGTTGTAGCGCCGCTGGACTTCACCCTGACGCTCTCCGGTCCCGCCATCCAGACGGCGGTTCCGGGCAGCGCCATCAGCTACCAGGTGGTCGTCGATCCGCTTTACGGCAGTTACGCCGGCCCGGTCAGCTTTACCGTCAGCGGCCTGCCGGCGGGCGCGACTGCAACGTTTGATCCCGCGACCGTCGCGGCCAACGGCGGCAAGCAGACCATCACGGTGACCATCCAGACCGCGGCGCTGGCGGCAGCCAGGCCAGCTCCCTCCGTTGAGCGCAGGCTGATGCCGCTGACACTGGCTCTGCTGTTCCTGCCGTTGATTGGCGCGGGGCGCATGCGACGGCAAGGCCGGCGGATGAATCGATGGGTGTGCCTTGTGCTTCTGCTTGGAGGCATGGCAGCCACGGCAGCGGTCTCGGGCTGCGGCTCGAGCAACGGCTTCTTCGCCGAGGCGCAGCAAAGCTACAACGTCACCATCACCGCTGACGGTGGCGGGGTGGAGCACTCCGCCACCGTGACCCTTCAGGTCGAATAACCCATGAGGAGACCATCGATGCGCAACGTTGTTGGCAGTGTGCTCCTTTTGGGAGCGATAGCAGTGACCCGGCTGGCCGCGCAGACTGCGCCGCCGCCGCAGGGCCGCTTCGATGCGGCTTTCACGTACAATCCGATGCGGTCCAACGTCGTCGGCAGCGGCGGCTTCTGGATGCAGGGGGCGAGCGCGCAGGCCGAGGTGCGTCTGACGCACGGGCTGGGTGTAGCCGCCGATATCGGCGGGCTGCACACGGGCAACATCAACTCCAGCGGCGTGGGCCTGGATATGATCACTTACACCTTCGGCCCCCGCTATGCCTGGTCGCCGGCGCGCCACAAGGTGTCGTTCTACGGGCAGGGGCTGGTGGGCGGAGCGCATGGCTTCAACGGCCTGTTCCCGCACGCAGCGGCACCGCAGGCCAGCGCCAGCAGCCTGGCTGTGCTGGCGGGCGGCGGCTTCGACGCGACGCTGTCGCCGCATCTCGCCTTGCGCGTCATCGAAGCCGACTGGCTGCGCACCCAACTGCCCAACTCCACCACCGGAGTACAAAACAACTTACGCCTCGGTGCCGGACTCGTCTTCCACTTCTGATGAGGGTGGCCAATTGAACCATCCTCGCAGGATCTCATTACGATGGGATGGAGACTCTCTGCAGAAAAGTGCTCGGAGAGCCAGACATCGAGAATGGGCCGTTCGTACTGGAGTGGATTCGTGCCCGCACCGCCCATATTCCGGAGGTTGACAGCTCACAAGAATCCGGGCCTCTATCAACCTCCGAGAGGAACTGTCTGAATGGCGACCGCGATGCCGTCAGTTTTCGTACCGAGAATCGGCACCGTGATTTGATAGTTCACTTGTTGCCGTCGGGCAATGTCTGGAATGAGAATGCAGGGGGAGGTAACATCTGTGCCGGGTGCTCCTCGAATTCTTGCCGGAGCTGTCGCCAACGCCCCTTCTTGGGACTTGTAACGGAAGCCGGCAAGGGTTCAGTGATGAGCTGACAAAAGCTTCCCAGTTGACGGGAACAGCCCAACGCGCGTTTCCAGATCCTAATCCAAACGGGAGATCCCCCTTTTATACCCATGCTCCTTCAAAATCGGTCATAATCTGAGGTGCGCCGGTAGTAAGGGCGCGGAGGAGGAAGGAAGTAAACCGAACAACCGATAGGAACTTATAGCAACCGGCGGCAGCAGGAGAAGGAGCGAAGCGCACGGCTCTTAACCGACAGGTTGTAGGTTTGAATCCTACCGCGTCCACCATCCCGATCACAAGAACCTTAGAGCAATTGAGAACGATGTGGAAAGGCGCCGAGGGGCGGCCGCTGTGCCCAGTTTTGCGACCACGCCATTTCAAAATGAACGGGATTCGGCCGCTGAAAAGGGATGATCCGCCATAATACCCCTCTGAATGGCCCCAACCGTGGGCGAAAATTGCTTCTATAAATTTGGAGGTGTATACTTTCATTATTGGAGGACCCTTCGATGGCCACCGCGATTCAGGTTCCACAGATTGCCGGGTACAATTTCGAGGCCGCGCCTAACTTAGCTGACTCCGCTACCCGGAAGCGGCTGAGTCCTTCAGCGATCAAGGGCTTCTTTCGGATTGCGGCAAAGTGGCATATCAAAGACGAGGATGCGAGGCAACTGCTCGGGGGCATCTCGACCGGATCGTTCTATTCGCTCAAGAAGAATCCCCGCGTCCTCGATCAGGACACTCTGACCCGGATCTCTCTTCTGGTGGGCATTTTCAAGGCCCTGAACATTCTCTATAGCAGTCGGCTAGCTGACGCCTGGATGACTCTGCCCAACACGAACCCGATGTTTCGCGGCAATACTCCACTCGCATATGTGCTGCGGCTGGGGTTGCCCGGCATGATGCACGTCAGACAGTTGCTGGACGCGCGCCGGGGCGGGCAATGAATCCAGGGCGCAAGGACGTTTCCCTTACCGATACGCACCGCCTGATCCCGTCGAAGTATTCCCCTTCGGGCACCGTTCTTGCCGAATTGGCAGGAGAGGGAGAAGACGAGTTCGTCCAAGACCTGGTCTCGATTGATGCGGCAACGAATGCGCGGCTCAGGGGGGACGAGGGATTGCTGCCGGGAATCAGCGTACACGAGCTGGTGTACGGGATCAGTTATTCGAACATCGTGAACGCCGCATACGCGAACGCCTCTCCCTTCGGCGGGCGATTCAATACCAGCGAACGCGGAGCCTGGTACGCCGGGGCCGAAAGGGAGACATCGGTCGCGGAGGTCGCATTCCACAAGCTGCGGGAGCTGGAAGAGGTTTCCTGGAGCGAGGAGGAGATCTCGACCTGCGACGATTACCTGGCCGATTTTCACGCGGAGTTCGAGAGCCTATTTGGCAAACGGCCCCAAGACTTCGCGGATTATCTCAAACCCCGCCCGATTCCGGAGTGCTATGCCCAATCGCAGCGCCTGGCATCGGAATTGATCGCGCACGGTGCGAACGGGATCATCTATCCCAGTGTGCGCCGCCCGTGTGGCACGTGTGTTGTCTGTTTCAGGCCGGCGCTGGTTTATCACGTGAGGCGCGACCGACGATTGGAGTTCCGCCTCAAGGCGGGGCGCCGGTTCGTGGGATCTCAAGTGCGAGAGATAGGCATTCCCGCCTGAGACCCGAAGGAACTTCCCAAGGCAGATCGAAAAGCGAGTAAGTCCCTCCTTCGCCCAAAGTGGGTGCCGGCGGCAAATCTAGGCTCGGCTGAAGAGTTCACTACACGGCCAAGATAGGTCCGAGTAAACGTCACAGGGCAGCCACCGCAAAGTCTCCGGGTCGTCGTCATCCCAAAATCGCATGCGCGATCCTCCGAAATCCATTGCAAAAACTCAGTCAATTTCAAATCCCAAGGAAGGTCAACCATGGAAACTGCGCAGACTGCCGCAGAGGCCCTCGTGCGCCTGGAGGAGCCCTTTGCTTCCAAAGACGTGAAGTGGCTGGTTGCTGCCACTTCAAGAGACGGTCGTAAAGGCCGTGTCACC
>Ga0307375_10001040_pt1 | contig 31528 bp, 23 predicted proteins | sample TR1MG_FD_202531 | JGI IMG/M metagenome (GOLD analysis project Ga0307375, IMG submission 202531) | Soil microbial communities from Risofladan, Vaasa, Finland - TR-1 | ecosystem: Environmental > Terrestrial > Soil > Coastal area > Acid sulfate soil | place: Finland: Risofladan, Vaasa | collected... | reverse complement strand
TGATCGATGCGCAGGGAGAACTGGTCCGCGTTCGTCACCACTTTGGACGCGGTGGCGTAGGTGCGATCGCCGAAGGCTCCGGAGGGATCGTTGGGGAGCGGATAGCGCGCCAGAATGTCGGCGATGGTGGACGGGACGGGCACCTGCAGGGTGTCCGTGGAGCCGTCGGAGTAGGTCACTTTGTCCACGCCGGTGCGTTCGGCGGCTGTGGGCACGGGCATCACCTGCGTGGTGCCCAGCACCTGGCGAAAGCCCTGGTACTCCGTGAAGTAGAAGGTGCGGTTGCGGCCGTCGTAGATGTGCGGGATATAAACGGGTCCGCCGTTGGTAAAGCCGAACTCGTTGCGGCGGAAAGGCGGAATTCGGCCGGGGTAGGCCGCCGTGGGATGGTCAAAGTAATTGCGCGCGTCGAATGCGGAGTTGCGCACAAACTCAAATAAAGAGCCGTGGAAACCGATGGCGCCGGAACGGGTGATGATGTTGGTGAATCCGGAGGCACCGCGGCCAATCTCGGCCGGCATCCAGCCGGAGCTGGACTGGATCTCCTCGACCGCATCCACGTTGAAGTTTGACAAAGTGGAGCCGCCCATCTCCGGATCGCTGATGTCGGAGCCGTCCATGGCGAAGGTGGCTTCCACGCCGCGCTGCCCGTTGATGGCAAACTGTGCGGTAAAGTTGGTGGCGCCGTTGGCGTCTGTCATGGTGCCGGCGGCCAGCAGAAGCAGAGAGCTGAAATCACGCTTGTTGAGCGGCAGAGAACTGACGGCCTGGCTGGAGAGCTGTTCGCCGCCCGTAGAGCCCTGGATGTTTTGCGCCGTTAGGGTAAGCTCCCCGCGCGCGGAGAGCGTGAGCAGCGCGGCCGGAGTCTCCGCTGTCACCGTGATCGGCTGCGCGTAATTGACGGTTTTGCCTTGCGCCCGAACCTGCAGTTGATATGGCCCCGGCTTCACGTTCGCCACGCGGAAGAGGCCATCAGCGCCTGTGATTGCGTGCTCGGTGACTTGCCCGCTGGAAAGTGTGATGCGTGCCCCGGAGATGGGAGCGCCCGCGGCATCGTGCAATGCGCCCTGCCACACGGCCTGCGCCGCCGGTTGCGCCGCCGCGGCTGCGCCGAAAAGGCACACCGCCAGCGCACACAGCCACACACCCATCCATACCGGAACCGGATGTGCTGCGCCGGTCCCACCTATCCCTGCTAAACGCCGTCTTTCTTGCATTTTGCCTTCTTTGCGGGGACCGCGGGGCGCCTGAAACAATACGGAAAGATAATGGCACCAACCGTCATGATCGGATTGCGCCGGCCACGGTAAAATCCCAAATTTTTCCTCTGCAGCGCGGCACAGAACCGGAACCGGAGGCTGGCTGCCGCGGAATCGAAAGTGCGCTACTGTAGAGACCGCTTTTTGCCGGATACGCGAGCCCCAATGTAAAGGTTTTCTCCGGAAGCAGCTCCCACGAATTATATCGTCCATTTGGCCTCTCTGGCTGGGGTGCAAGGACTGACACAGTAGCTGGCGCGCAAATGGCTGCGCACCTTTTACACTGGAGCCAGCCATGCCGGAAGACCTTTCAGCCACGGACACCATTGCAGCCATCTCCACTCCACCGGGGCGCGGGGGCATTGGAATTGTGCGCCTGAGCGGGCCGTTGGCCGCCGAGTATGCCGCGCAGCTGGTGAACCTGCGCCAGCCGCTGGAGCACGCGCGCGCGCGGCTGGCCGACGTGCTGGATGAGCTCTCCGCAGGCAACGAACGCATTGACGAGGCCGTGGTGACCTGGTTTGCCGCGCCCAACTCCTACACGGCAGAGGACCTGGTGGAGATTGCCGCACATGGTTCGCCGGTGGTGCTGGAACTGCTGCTGCGGCGCGCGCTGGACCTGGGCGCGCGGCTGGCCGAGCCGGGTGAGTTCACACAGCGCGCCCTTCTGGCTGGCAAGCTGGACCTGACGCAGGCCGAGGCGGTGCGCGACCTGATTGATGCGCAGACGCTAACGCAGGCGCGGCAGGCAGCCAGCCAGATGGGCGGGGCGCTGAGCCGCCGCGTGCGGCCCACCAAGGAGGCGCTGGTGGAGCTGATTGCGCTGCTCGAGGCGGGCATCGATTTTGCCGAAGACGATGTGGACGTGACTCCGAAAGAAGAGATTGCGCGCCGCATTGCCCAGCTGGAGCCGCCGCTGGCCGCGCTGGAGGCCACCTTTGCCCGCGGGCGCATTGTGCACGACGGCCTGACGCTGGCCATCATGGGCAGGCCAAACGCCGGAAAAAGTTCGCTCTTCAATCGCCTGGTGGAGCGTGACCGCGCCATTGTGACGGCCACGCCCGGCACCACGCGGGACCTGGTCACCGAGCGCATTTCACTCGACGGCATTCCGCTGGAGCTGGTGGACACGGCGGGCCTGCGCGAGGCCAGTGAAGAGGTGGAGATGCTGGGCGTTGCCCGCAGCCGCGAGGCGCTGGCCGATGCCGCGCTGGTACTGGTGGTGCTGGATGGGACCGAGCCGCTGAACGGCGAGGAGCGCGCGCTGCTGGCGGCCGTTGCGGGACGGCCCGCGCTGGTCGCCATCAACAAGAGTGACCTGGCGGCGAGCGACCGCGTCTCCGCGGACCTGGCCGAGGCTGCCTGGGCCCATGTGCCGGCCTTGCCCACCTCCGCACTCACCGGCGAGGGCATTGCAGCGCTGCGTGAGCGGCTGGTGGCGCTGGCCACGGGCGGCGCCGCCTCCGAGCCCGGCCTGCTGACGAGTCTGCGCCACCAGCAGGCCATTGCCACTGCGCGCGCCGCGCTGGCAGACGCGGCAAGGGCGAATGACAGCGCCATTCCGCACGAGATGATCCTCATCGATCTCTATCGCGGGCTGTGGGCGCTGGACTCGCTCACCGGCCAGACCACCCCGGACGACATTCTAAATTTGATCTTCTCTACCTTCTGTATCGGAAAATAGAGCAGCGTCCAAGTTGCGCTACAGTAACAATCCAACTGGCGTAAAACAACGGTAAGGCCACACTCTACCTGCATTTCTCTTGTATACTTGAGCCATTGGCAATGAGCATACGAATGAAGGACATAGCTAAGGATCTTGGCGTGTCCACCGTCACTGTTTCCAAGGTATTACGGAATCACCCCGATGTCGGCGAGAAAACCCGGCAGCGTGTTCTTGCGCGCGTCAAGGAGTTGGATTACCGACCGAACCTTGCCGCGCGCGGATTAGTAACAGGCCATACTTATCTAGTAGGACTTATCGTTCCAGCTTTACTGCATCCTTTTTTTGCGGAAGTCGCCGCATCTGTTTCGGATGCTCTTCGCAAGGAAGACTATTATCTGGTCCTCTCTTCTTCTGAAGAAGATCCCGAATTAGAGGAGCAAGAGATTGACCAGCTATTGGCCCGACGGCTCGACGCGTTGATCATTGCATCGTGCCGACGCACGACCGAAATCTTTTCCCGTATTGAAAAGCAAAGAACACCCTATGTATTGATTGACCGTAGCTTTCCGGAATTCTCATCCAATTTCGTGGGAAGCGACGATGTTGAAGTGGGGATTTTGGCGACGCAGCATTTGGTGGATATAGGTTGCAAGAGAATCGCTCATATCCGTGGACCGCAAATAAGTCCTGGCATCCAGAGGTTAGAGGGATACAAGAAAGCGCTTCAGCAGAATGGAAGAAGCGTGATTGATGAATACATAATCTTCGAACCCAAAGGCGATGTCGGGGGCTTACAGCGTGGAGCGGAAGCGTTGCGGCAACTCTTGAAGTGCAAACAGGTTCCCGATGGGGTTTTCTGCTTCAACGATCCCTTGGCAATGGGCGCAGTTAGTGAGGCGGTAAATCAGGGCCTCAGGATACCCGAAGACATTGCCATCATCGGCTGCGGCAACCTTCACTATGACGATTCGCTGAGGGTTCCTCTCTCCAGCATTGATCAGCACAGTCATCGGATTGGAACTGAGGCCGCCAGCCTGGTGCTGAATATCTTGAAATCGAAGACGCCTCCCAAACTCAGGAAGATTCTCCTCGCCCCGAAACTCATTGTAAGAGAGTCAACGCGACGATAATCTGCAAAGCGCGGTAGGTAAAGCGCACTTGCAAGCCGCCCACACGATAAGCCGGCCCAAAGCTTTCTTGCCTCTGGTGTCATTGAATGCGCGTCGCCAGCGCTAACGTGCCTTCTTGGAAGTGGATTCGGAGATCTGGCTTCGCGCCCGAACCACCAGCTCAAGGGCGGCCTGGGCTACGGGATCCTGCGGGTTAATCGCCTTCGCGGTCAACAGTTCCTTTTCGCCATTTTCAAGATCTCCGGCCTGGCAATCGATAATGCCAAGTTTTCTGTGAAGGTCGGCCTTCGCCTGGCAGTTGCCACACGCGGTGATCGCCTCCTGCAGCTGCCGAATCGCTTCGGGCCAATCATGCGCAGACGCAGCCTGGATGCCGTTGTTTGCCAGCGTATCGCTGCGATCCAGGATGCTCCGCTCTTTTTGAACGGAAACATAGCGCCGCATCAACTGCTCCGACTCAGTCGGGTCAGTAGCGCGCAAGGCACGAGCAAGGCTGAACAGCGCCTGATTAAACTTCGGATCGATCTCAATCGCCTTCCTCCAAGCCGCCATGGCCTTTGCCGTCTCGGATTCCTTCTCAAGAGACTGGCCAAGTTCATACCAGGCCATGACGTTGCGGGGCTGCAGTTTGACGGTCTCCTCAAACAGATCGGCTGCAGCCGCGTACTTGCCTTCGTGCTTGTTGATCAGTGCGAGAAAATACCGCGGCTCGGACATCTGTGGACCCAGGCGGCAGGAATCATCAAACTCAGACCGCGCATCGGCATTGCGGCCCAGGTCAAATAGAATTCGCCCGCGATAGAAATGGGCCACGGCTGATTGCGGGGCAAGACGGACCGCCTCGCCCGCCTGCTCGAGGGCTGCGTGCAGATCGTAACCATTGGCGAGGGCTAGCGCCAGATCCAGATGAGCCGCCGCCAGATTAGGCGCCAAGTCTGCCACCTTCCGAAGTAGCGCGATCCCTTCGCTCATCATGCCCATTTGTACCTTTGCTTTTCCAGCTGTCGACAACGTGGCGGGGTCTTTTGGTGCAAGCGCAACTGCTATGTCCAGTTCCTTCTCTGCCTCGGATTTCCTGTTCTGCTGAGCAAGAATTAGCCCCAGATTCAAATGACCTTCTATAAATTTCGGATCGTCTTCAATGGCCTGCCGCAGAAGTCGTTCTGCGGAAACCAGATTACCGCTCTTGGCATAAATCATCGCCAGATTCCCGCGCGCTTCTACGAGTTCAGGGCCAATTTCAAGTGCGGATTCCAACGATTTTTGCGCAGATTGCAGGTCACCTCTCGCCAATTCCAGGCGGCCCAATTCAGCTGGGATTTTGGCCAGAGGGGGACCAACATCCAATGCCTTTCTGAGCACATCCTCTGCGCCCTTCATATCGTGCGTCATCTCCAGCGCCAACGCGAGATTGTAAGCCGTCTGGGCGCTTCCTGGGTCTTCTTCTAGCATGTGGCGATAAATCTGGGCCGCTTCTGCCGGCTTTCCGGATTGCATCAAATCATTGGCCTTGGTTCCCTCAGATGCCAGTTGGCTGTTTAGGGACTCTTTGCTCTGTTCTTTCCGCAACTGTGCCACCAACTGCGCAGCCTCATGCGACTGCCCAAGCGCCCGCATCACCGCGACAAGCTGGTACTGGGTTGCTCGATCGCCAGGTTTCAACGTGATGGCTTTCCGCAGGCGGGGCAGCGCCTGAGCGGGCTTTCCCATGCGCGCCAAGACGAATCCGAGTTGATATTGCGCTTCAAAATCATCCGGCGCCCTGGCAGCTCCCAGCTCAAGCTCCGGCTTTGCCTTGGCGTAATCGCCCAGTTGCTGATAAACGGTGCCAAGCATGACGTGCCCCGCAGGATCGTTGGGTTCCCGCCGCACGTAATCCCGGGCGGGCGCAAGGGCCTCGCTGTATGCCGACGCGTCGATAAGTGCCTTGACCCGCGCAGTCAGAGCGACCATGTCGTTGGGATTCCTGCGGACCACCTCCTTGTATTCATCTGCGGCCTCGCGATCACGGCGCTCGTTCGCAAAGATGTTGCCAAGGGTAAAGTACGCAGACGTCATGTCGGGATGGCTCTTGAGTAAGTTCGTTATTAACTGGATGGCATCGGCCACCCCGGCTCCATCCAGGGCCGGCTGCCCATTGGCCTGCCTGGCCTTGGCAGACTTATAGGTCGCCGTTGCCAAAGCGAGTTGCATGTCCGTAGCGTCCGGTTGAATCCGGAGTGCCTGTCGCCAGAAACCTATGGCGGGGGCGTATCGTCTCTCCTTCACCAGAACCTGCGCCATCCCGTCCAGAGCGCAGACCAAACGAGGGTCTTTGTCGAGCGCTTTGCGGAATTCGGCTTCCGCCTCGGTTGGTTCGCTTAGGGATGACCCGATCGCACAATGGGCCTGCAGCAATGCGGGATCATATTGCAGGGCCAGGCGGAATTCACTTACTGCGGCCGCTTGCTGCTGCTGACTTTGCCGAACGAGCCCAAGGTCGAAATGCGCCTCGGCCGAGCGCGGCTCCAGCCGCAAGGCCTGTTTAAACGCCGCGACTGCACAGTTCAGATCGCCTTTCTCCGCGAACCAGGCACCCACAGCGTCATACACTCTTGAGGGCGGCGTGCCTGCCGGAGGGTGCGCAGCCGATGCCGGCGGTTTGCACGTGTCCGGCAGTTGCGCCGCGGCCCGCGCGCCGAGAAACAGTAGAAATGCGCTACAGCAAATGAGTAATCGCGTCATGATGGATCCGTTCCGGGCATAATGGCCAGAGTCATTGCGAATTGCCATTACGGGGCTCGGTCACTTCGAGTATGCGATCCGCAGTCACATCGTGCAACAACTGTCGTGTACCCGACGGCCAGTTGACCTCGATTTCCTTCATCACGCGCGAACTGCCCAGACCGAAATGGACGCGTGGGTCGCTGGAAGCAGCATAGCCCGTGCTGGTGGTCGCCTCGTTGTAAAGCATCCTGCCATCGTCTGTGGTTATGCGAATCCGGGCGCCAATGCCCATCCGGTTGCTTTTCGTTCCGACAAGTTTGAGCAGGACCCAGTGATTGTGCGTTTCGGTGACGTTGCGGAACACGCTGACCGGGGCACCCAGAGCGGTCACTACGAGATCCATCCGTCCGTCGTTGTCTAGGTCCCCGTACGCGAGACCGCGGTGCGGGGCGGGCCGTATGAAGTCGGCCCCAGCAGATGCGCTCACATCTTCAAACTGCCCGTTCCCGCGATTGCGAAAGACCGAGTTCGGTTCGGCATAGCGAAAATGCGATGAAATTTTCCCGATATTGTCCAGGACATTGCTGCGGGCCACCACCAGGTCCTTCCAACCATCGTTGTCGAGATCGACGATCCCGTTCGACCATCCGGACATCGGCCTGGTGAGATTTGCAAGTCGGCTCTCCTGACCCGAATTGCGAAACTGTCCTTTGCCTTTGTTTATGAACAATGGAAACGTTTCGTTTTCGATCGCGGTATGCCAGATGTCCGGCAAGCCATCGTTGTTCAGATCTCGGAAGTCAGCGCCCATTCCTGCAAGGGCAGTTCCCTCGTCGTTGTAGGCCACACCTGCCTCAAAACCCACCTCCTCAAAGCGCTTTCCCCCCAGATTGCGAAACAGGAGGTTCGGGCTGTTGTCGTTGGCCACAAACACGTCGAGAAATCCGTCGCCGTCGTAATCTGCAAACACGACTCCCATTCCCTTGCCCAGCACGGCTGAAATCCCAGTCTCCGCCGAAACATCGGTAAACGTACCATCGCCATTGTTACGGTACAGTGTGTTGGGAAGTGGAGCGAAGCTGTCGGGGTGACAGTAACCGCGGCCATCCAGACCCTGGCAGACAGGCTCGTAGCGCTGATCCCATTGGCAGTAATTTGCCACGAACAGGTCCAGCAGTCCGTCGTTGTTGTAGTCGAACCAGCCGGCCGCGATGGACCACATTTTGCGGCCCTTGTACACCGCGCCGCCCAAACCCGCTTTCGCGGTGACGTCGGTGAACGTGCCGTCGCCGTTGTTGTGAAAGAGCTGATTCCCGTTGACGTTGGCCACAAACAGGTCGGGCCAGCCGTCGTTGTCGTAATCACCCACCGCCGCTCCCATCCCATAACCCGCTCCTGCGACGCCGGCGCGCTCGGTGACATCGGTGAACGTTCCATCGCCGTTGTTGTGAAACAGGCGGTTGTAGTACTTGGGGCTCGTTTTCACCAAGGATGGCATTTCGGCACCGTTGACCAGGTAAATGTCGAGCAGACCGTCCCCGTCGTAGTCGAACAAGGCAATGCCAGCGGGCATTGTCTCCGGCTGGTGTTTCTCCGGGGTGGGGCAGTTCTCGGTGACAAAATGTACGCCGGACTTTTGAGCAATGTCCTCGAACCGGATGGTCGATGGAGCAGAGGCGTGTGTGGAAATGTTGTGAGGCGACTGGCTCCAGATCGGTCGAGACCAGGGAAGAAGGGCTTGAGGAACGAGCAGACTGGAAACGCGCAGAAAGGTTCGTCGAGAGCGATCAACGATCGATGCTGGATTGACAGATCGAGGCGATTTGAAGCACTTCGCAAGTACAATCCCGCCGAGCACGACGAAGCAAAGCAATAGGATCAACACAGCCAAACGAACTCCTCTTTGCTGTTCCTCTTTAGCATAGATTGAGAATCAAAGAAAAGAAATCATCGCCGCGTTCTTGTGCGCGGCGATGACAAATTGATCGTTAATTGTTCTCTTATAGCAGCTTGCAACTGCTTTCGAGTTGCTTGGCAAGTTCCCCGGTCTCATCCGTCATAGCGGAGGAGACCGGGGACACACTGGAGATTTGAAGATCGAGTTACAAAACTACAAAGTCACAGTGCTAATAGTAGAACTTCAGACTCATCTGCAACTCACGCGGCACGTTCCACTGACTCGTGACTTGCCCGAAATTCGCGTTGGAAATGTTCGTGCTCGGAGGATTGAAAACGACATTGTTGAAGAGGTTGAACGACTCGGCTCGGAACTCAAAGTATCGCTCTTCGCCGATCCCTATGTGGAACTGGCGGAACAAGGACATATCGACATTGTTCCAATGTTGTCCGACCCACGGGTTCACTTTTTCATTGCCATACGTGTAGGGTGCCTGTTGAGCGAAGGCGCTTGTATTAAACCATTGCTGCTGCGTATGGACACCGGGCCCACTGTTCGGGTCGCCAATTACGTCCACACGCTGCTGGTTGCAGCAGCCTACATTTTCGGGGTCGCTGCCGGTGGTCACCGTGTAAGGCTTCCCGGAAGTGATTTGTACAATGCCGTTGAGCGCCCATCCGCCAACCACATTGGAGACCAGCCTGGAAGTAGAGTGGTTATACGGCGACCGTGCCGTGAATGCCACTGAGAATACGTGCTTCTGGTTAAGGTCTGAGGTGCCGTAGTCGCCGGCTTTGTTGTATGGATTCGTCGAGTCACAGCTTGCACCCAGATTGCAGCCGTCGGCATTCGAGTGCGAAAGCGTGTAGGCAGCCAGGAAGCTGACACCGTGGGTGGGACGTTTGGTTACGGTAACTTGCAAGGCGCTGTAACGGCTGTTGCCGACGCTCTGGTCGAACCATTGTTGCAGCATGTAGGGGTATGGCCGCCGGGCTTGAACATCGCCGGGTCCCGGTTGGGGGACGTTCATGACGGGTCCCCAGTCCTCATGCCTGCCATTCGAACCGACATAGTTCGCATCGAGAGTGATGTTGTCCGGCAATTCCCGCTGGATCCCTACGTTCCACTGGTCATAGACCGGAGTCTGGAAGTTTGGATCCACCATCCACTGGCTGACCTGGCTGAAGTCGTTGATTGGATAAACGACCGATCCACCACTGCCAAATTGCAGCGGATCGGCCGCATCCACAGTTGGAATATTGAGGTTCAGGCCGTTGTTTTGGATGGTGGCGACCGCCGGCCAGTTCCCGCCGAAGTTCTGCGAGAGCTGAGTGATGGCAGCCCACTCGTCGTAGAAGCGGCTATAAGCTGCACGAATGACTGTCTTGTTGTTGACGCGGTAGGCCAGTCCAAGCCGGGGAGCCCAGTTGGCTAGCGAGTTCTTGATCACGCGGAGCGTTGGGCTAACGATTGCGTGCGCGGGAAGCCCGCCCGGAGCAGGCGTGCTGGACGCAGTGTAGTTACCCGTCGGAATGCAGGGCGCCCCTTGGGTTGCCGAGCAGTCCGGCGGAAGTGCGTTGAGGATGTATTGGCCAGTGACGGGATTGGCTTCGCCCGTGTAGTAGTTCCCCCCGTCACCTGTCCCATAAATCGGGGTCAAGACCATGTCGTTGCGGAACCCCAGGTTGATGGTTAGACGGCTCGTCGCCTTGAACTGGTCCTGAATGTAGAACCCGTTGATCCAGCCGCCGCTAGCTACTTCGTGGATGTTCCGGTAGCCGGCTGAGGCCGGAACACCGAGCAGCAAGGACGCCCAACTGTTTCCGCCCACGCCTTGCTCTGCACCCACACCCGCGGTTTGCACGGCTGTGAAACCGATATTGGAGTATGCGATCGGCGAAGTGAAGTTATTTGTTTCAAAATCCGCGCCAACCTTGATCGTGTGCCTGCTCAGGATCTTGGTGAATGAACCGCCGTACTGCCAGTTATCCCCCAACCCTGAGGCTTGCAACTGCGAACCACTCAATCCGACATAACCGTCCGCCGTATATTGCGGAGCATACTCCGTGCCGTTGAGGACCATAAAGAACGGTGACATCCCGAGTGACTTCAAATCTCCAAGAAATGCCGCATCCTCGCCGCTATGAGCTGTTCCTGTGTAGGTGTACCCGTAGTTTCTGCCGAAGTACACATCCGAGAAGGCGGTCGGGCTGTACGTGTGCGTCCAATGTCCAATGTAGTTGTGGCCGGGAACATGTACGAAGGCATTGCCGATTGTACCCGACGGATTTGTCTTGAACAGATCGAATTGGCTGTAGCGAAACATGATCTGGTTATTGTTGCCGAAGTTCTGATCGACACGGAGCGTTCCCGAATATTGGTCGGCTGTGGACTTTCCGGGGTAAAAGAGGTTCGCCCCGTTTACCGTGGTGTCACTGCCACTCGGGATGATCGTCTGGTATAGCGCCGAGATCGGATTGATCCGGGACTGTGGGATACAGTTGATGTGGCCGTTGCACAAAGCAGTGTTGCCCGGCCCTTCGTTGTACTCCTGGGTAAAGGTTTGGCGCGAGTATGAATTGGTTTGGGAATCATAGGTCGTGGTCGCCGGGTCATAGATGGTTACACCCAGTGCGCTGAAGTCACCGGAGCGCATCGCATCCGTTGCTGCCAGCGTTCCTTCTTCCGATGCGGAGCGATACTTGTAAGCCTCCCAGGCTGCGAAGAAGAAGGTGCGGTTCTTGCCGTTATACAGCTTTGGAATCGAGAGTGGGCCGCCGATCGTCGCGCCATACTGGTTCTGGCGCAGGGGAGCGAGATTTTTCGCAAAGTAGCCTGTGGCATCCATCACCTGGTTTCGCAGGTACTCCCAAAGTGCGCCATGGTACTGGTTGGTTCCGGATTTTGTGAGCACGCTCACTGCCGCTCCCGCGCCGCCGCCATACTCGGCGAGATCGTTGTGGCCCTGGCTCTTAAACTCCTGAATGGCGTCCACGATTGGCGCATAGTTATATGTCCCCGAAAGCGTGTTCAGGTCGTTAGCGCCATCGAGTATGAAAAGGTTGCTGCGGTTGCGGGCGCCGTTCACTGCTGGGAAACTGAATTGCCCGACCGACGCACCATTCCACCCGCCGCCTCCGCCGCTGTTCTGGTCGGTATTGAGGTTCGCGACGCCCGCCGTGATCGTCAATAACTCGGTGAAGTTGCGGCCGTTCAAAGGCAGGTCGTTCATCTGGGCCGGCGAAACGACCGTGCCCAACTCCGAGGTTGAAGTTTCCAGCGCGGGTGCCGCGGCGGTTACCGTGACGGTGCTCGACGTTGCACCGACTGTCAGTTGAAAGTCGAACGCCGCGGTCTGGCCAACCTGGAGGGTTACCGGTGGCTGCGACACCGTGGTAAAGCCGGTTGCGGTGGCCTGCATGCCATAAGTGCCCGGCACGACGTTCGGGAAGGCATATATTCCGTCGGTATTGGTGCTTGTTTTTCTCACGACTCCGGTATTGACGTTCGTGAGCTCAACCTGCGCATTCGCAATTGCAGCGCCGCTTGAATCCTTGACGACGCCGTTGACGTTCGCGGTTGCCTGTTGGGCCATGACTGCCGGGACTATCAGGCCTGCAATGCAGAAGAACATCACAAGCAACCCCCAATGCCCAGGGCATACCCAGCACTTTCCTGACTTGTTGCTCATTTTGGTGGCCTCCATATCAATCAGTAGGTTTCGAGGAATTAGACCGCAGTTGGCCACGGCCCCTGATTTGTGAAATTCTGGCGCTGACTCGAAGCCTGTGTAGAGTGTGTTTCCACACTGCTTCGATTACTTTAACGATTACCGGACGCACTTTAAACTTCATTCGAAAGGCCTGTCAAGGATTATTTTGTGGACATCCGTGCTTCTGAAGATTGAGCGTTGTCGCCTGCGAATGGCCATTTTGATTCAATTCCAGGCTCACGGTAAATTCACATCGGAATGCCTTCATAACTCATTCACTAAATCGCTAAAGTGGCGATGCCTTGTGAGGGAGCAATATGTGCTCAAGAGAAATCCTGAATCAGATGTCGAAGTGTCTTATTCAGATTCTTGATCGGCCTGGCCAACGCTTTGTACCCGCCACGAAGCAGAATTCCGCAAACGCCCGGGCCTGCGCTCCGCTGCCGGACTGCATTCGCAATCGGATTGTCATGATGCAGTGCGCTCGCTGAACGTGATTGCGGGGGTCGGAGCGGCCGCCATGGATACTCTGTATTTTGGGTTGCGCTGAAGGCGAATTGAGGGGACCTGGCCAGCACCACGCCCCGAGCAATGCTCGTTGTACTATCGTACGCAAGAGGGAAAATTCCATTGCAATTACGCCATCTCTGCTTGCATGCTCAGCGCTCTGCCCTGCGTGACGACGCTGAAAGATGCACGAATCCACTGCAGCTCTCACCCCTTCTTTTACTCGCGATAGTCTGGGGCAGCTTTACTCTTGCGTGCGTGTTTCCGTCCCTGGCCCACGCGGCAGGCCAGCAGGGGCAGGCGACCGGCGGAGAGATGACAAATGCGGGTCCGCAATCAGCGGTATTCGACGCCCAGCATCGCCCCATAACGGCCGGCGGCTTCGTAAAGACGGGTCCGGTTGTGTTTATCGATGCGGCAAAGCAGGCTGGGCTCTCGAGGTGGCGGAATATTACCGGTAATCCGGATAAGCGAGTGATCATTGAAGCCAAGGGCTCCGGAGTGTGCCTCCTCGATTACGACAATGACGGTTGGCTCGATATTTATCTTGTGAATGGGTCGACACTGGGCGCTCTGGCAGGCAAGGAGAGCTCACCTCATGCGGCCCTGTTCCACAACAATCATGACGGCACATTCAGCGACGTAACCGCGAGCGCGGGTGTGGCGAATGACCGCTGGGGAACGGGTTGCGTTGTCGGCGATTTCAACAACGACAGCTGGCCCGATCTCTACGTGACCGGTGTCGGGCCAAGCCGGCTCTATCGCAACAATCACGACGGCACGTTTACAGATATCGCCGTGAAGGCGGGTGTGGCCCTCGACGAAGATACGGCCGCAGGTTTGATTGACCATACTGGCGCCACATTTGGGGATTACGATGGTGATGGCAATCTCGATCTGTTTGTGGCCAGCTATATTGATTTCGAAAAGAAAGATGCCCCCGCCTCGAAGGCCTCCGGCTACTATTTTTGCCAGTATCGCGGCATAGAGGTGATGTGCGGACCACGTGGCCTTCGGGGGGCACACGACCATCTCTTCCACAACAATGGCAACGGCACTTTTACCGACATAAGCAAGAAGCTTGGCGTCGACGATCCCAATGGCTACTACGGACTCGACGCGCTCTTTGCCGACGTCAACAACGACGGCAAACCGGACCTCCTGGTGGCCAATGACTCCACACCAAACTATCTGTACGTGAACAAGAGGGATGGCACGTTCAAGGACGAGAGTTATGAAAGCGGATTTGCTCTCAACGGAGACGGGCGCGAGGCGGCCAATATGGGTCTCGCCGTGGGAGATTATGAGAACAACGGCCATCTCTCCGTATTGAGCACAACCTTCTCAGATGATTACCCCATACTCTTCAACAACGATGGCACGGGAATCTTCACCGATGACAGTTACCAGTCCGGAATTGCCGAGGCTTCGATTCCGTTCGTGAAATTCGGAGATGGATTCTTAGACTACGATAATGACGGCTGGAAGGATCTCCTGATCGTAAATGGCCATGTCTACCCCCAGGTAGATCAGCATCCGGAGTGGGGACAAAGTTACGCTCAGCGCCCGCTACTCTATCGCAATCTGGGCAACGGGAAATTCAAGCTGGTGCCCGCAGTGGAGGGAACTGGACTGGCAACCGTCACCGTTGGCCGCGGCGCTGCGTTTGGGGATCTGTTCAATAACGGCAAGATCGACGTGGTCATCAACAGCATGGATGGCGTCCCGGTGCTGCTGCGCAATGTCAATCCCGACCACCACCACTGGGTCGAAATCAAGCTCATTGGTGGAACAAAGAGCCCGCGCGATGCAGTTGGTGCAATCGTCTATCTTACCGCCAACAAGATGCGTCAGCGGGAAGATGTTCTGAGCGGCGGAAGCTATCTCTCCTCGAATGATATGCGCGTTCACTTCGGTTTGGGCGACGCGAACAAAGTCGATCAGGTGGAGATTCACTGGCCCAGCGGGATGGTAGAGAAATTGGGCCTGCCTTTCGTAGATCGTATCTATACCATCACCGAAGGTAGGGGCATTACCGGCGCGATGTGCGATGGCAAGCCGTGCGACCCATCTCATTAGACGAGCCCGCCGTGGACACTCCCTCTCATGCACCAAAGAGCGCGCTTCCCGCACCAGTTTCGATGGAACAGCTGTTCCTGGGATCGGAGGGTAAAGGCTACGCAGACACGTTGCCGCAATCCTTCACGCAAACTGGATTTTGAAAGCAATGGCATGATTGCTGGGCCAGACTTTCGGTGAAGCAATCATCAGACCCTCGGGTGCTTGTTTCCACTTTAACGGCTCGGCCGATCCCAGCAACTCGACCCTGGCGATCCGGCGCGATTCAAGACCGCGCGCTGGGGCGAGCGAGGTAATGCGGGTCTCGCGTGGGTTCTGTCCCATCACAAAGGCGTAGAGGGCGCCGGCTTTGGTGGTAAAACGTACGTCGGCTCCGGTCAAATCCTTGCGCTCCTTTTCGTTGAAGTGCTCCGGAGTGCCATCCATGCCACCCCCGGCACTTGTTTTAAAGGTGCCAGGGCCTTCCCCGAAGATCTTCCATGGCCGAGTAGCATGGATCCCGTCGGAGTTGACTTTCATCCACGCTGTAATCTCGTCAACAATTTTCAATTCCTCGTCATCGGGCATACCGCTGGCCGGAAGCGGCACATTCAACAGTAGATTGCCATTGCGGCTGACGACATCCACGAGCATGTCGATGACGGTTTTCGGGCGCTTGTAGGTTATGCCTCGCTTGTAGTGCCAGTCGCCAATGCAAGTGTCGGTCTGGAACGGGTCTGGTTCGATGCTGTCGGCGATGCCGCGCTCAATATCAAGCGTGCAGGCTCCGGTGACGCATTCGCTTCGACGCTTGGCGGTGTAGACCACGTCGAGCTTGCCGCCGTGCCAGCGCAGGCTCTGGTTGTAGTAGTGAGCAACGAGTGAACGGCCCCATCGGCCGAAGGGAACGGCACCATCTTCGTAGTACAGATCCGGCTGATGCTGATCGATCAGATCCTGCGCGCGCAGAAACCATTCGCGCTTCCAGTCTTCACTTTCGTTGCCCTGCTCAGCCCATGCCAGAGGAGCCGGCGTGTGCGGCGGGAAGTAAAGATCGTAGTTGACTGGGTTGTTGCCGTCGTAGGGTACGCCTGCGAATGAGCCTTTCTTGTCGGCGCCTTTGTTCGTGGTCCACCAGTTATAGCTGCCCCATACGTGTTCGCTGACGCCGAAGCGCAAGCCAGCCGCGCGCGCGGCCCGGCGCCACTCACCGACAATGTCGCGCTTGGGCCCCATCTTCATGGAGTTCCAGCGCCGGCCGCGTGAGTTCCACAAGTCGAAGTTGTCACAATGGACACCCATGCTAACGAAGTACTTCGCACCAGCCTCAGCGTAGCGCCGGATGAGCGCCGTCGGATCGAACAATTCGGCCTTCCAAAGCGGAATGGTGTCCTTGTATCCGAACTTCGAAGGGTGACCGTAAGTCTTCAGGTGGTATTGGTAATGAGGACTGCCCTCGATGTACATGTTGCGCGCATACCAATCCCCTTGACCGATGGCCGATGTCGGACCCCAATGCGCCCACATGCCAAACTTCGCGTCGCGGAACCATTCGGGTGACTTTGCCGACTCGAAGGAACCCTCTGCTGAGAATGGCCCGGACTGAATGGCGATGTCTTCGGCTCGGGCGTAGCGCGCGCCGCGAGCAGTACAGGCAGCCGAAATTGCGGCTGCTTTCAAGAAGTCTCTACGGGTCGTTGTCATGGATTTCCCCTCTGCCTGGTAGTACTTCGGGACACTCTATGAACTCTCCCGCGGGCCGTTGTGATCTCTATCTCAACTTATCGGCGACACTTCCGCTGCGACATTGAGCTTGGACCTTGTTCCATCAAACTCTCACGCATCATCTACTCGGTCGGAGCCCGAAGATCAACTCATCGTGCGTAACCAGCGAGCTTCAGCACATATGCGTAGTGTCCGGGCAAATGCTCCGGCAGCACTACCTGCAGTTTTTCGCCTGCGGCTTTCGTGAGCAGTGGCTTGGCATCGCCAAGCATGGTCACCCGAACGTCCGGACGCGCAGCCACGTCTTCAATCGTCGCCACATGCGATTTGGGAGATCCCAAAATCGTCACATACAGATCGCTTCCCTTGCGTGTGAAGCGCAGATCGTCGCCTTCGTCAGTCTTGCCGACGGCGCGCTCCCACGGCACGGTGTCGTAGATCGCTTCGCCATTTTGCTTGAGCCAAGTCCCCAGCGCTTTCAACCGCTCCATCTGCACTGGAGGAATGGTTCCATCGGCTTCTGGCCCCACATCCAGGAGCAGGTTGCCGTTCTTACTCACAATGTCTACCAACAGCGAAATCAATTCGGCGGGAGCAATGGTCTGCGCCTCGCCCTCGGCGCGGTTATAGCCAAACGACTGCCCCAGACCGCGGCACTCCTCCCACTTCTTCGCAGCAATCTTGTCCAGCTTTTGATACTCCGGCGAATTAAAATCCGCGTGCTTGATTCCGAATCGATCGTCCACTACTCCATCCGGCACAGCATTGTAATAATCCGCCTCAACCTGCATCGGTCGGCCCGTCTTCGGCCAGTCGATGTCGTTCCACAGAACCGCCGGGTGATAACGATTAATCAGCTCATGAATCTGCGCGAAGGCGTAGTCCCCATAGGCCTTTGATTCCGGCTTCACGCTCTCGTAGTCCAAGGGCGCTTCGATGGGACCAGAGTTAAACGTCCAGTCGTACCCGCCGGAGTAATAGAGCCCCATTTTCATTTTCTCTTTGCGTACGGCCGCTGTCAGCTCGCCCACAATGTCACGCTCCGCGTGCCGCTCGCTCTGGGGAATTGACGGATTCGGATTCACCGTCGTACTCGGCCATAGCGTGAAGCCCTCGTGGTGCTTCGTCGTCAGCACCACATAGCGCGCTCCCGCGTCGCGGAAGGTCTTTGCCCACTCGTCGGGATTCCACTTCTTCGACTCGCGGTTGAAGATGGGAGCAAAGTCGTAGTAGCTGAAATTCGCCCCGTAGTGTTCCTTGTGATAAGCCTGTGTCGGCGAGCCCGGAATGCGCATGACGTTCAGGTACCACTCCGCATAGGGGTTGTTCTTGATGTAGTCCACGTTCGCGAAGTCGTGATCGGGATGGGATAGCGGCGCCCAGCCCGGCACCGAGTACAGTCCCCAGTGGATGAAGATGCCCAACTTCGCCCCCGCATACCATTGCGGCAGCGGATGACTGTTCAACGACTCAAGCGTCGGCTTGTATGTCACATGTTCTTGGGCTGTACACATGCTGCTTGCCGACATTAACAACCCCGCCAAGGCCAGGAAAAGTCCTACTTTCCGAATCATCGCCAATCCTCCTGTACTCATCAGCGCTCATCTTGCGGCATCGCAAACTTTTGCGATCATACCGGCGAATTGAGATGCCGCCAATCGTGTCGTTTGAGCACACCTAAAGCCAATTTCAGCGGAACTTCCGCAACCGCTGAGCTGTGCATGACCAATGGAACCGCTCGGCGATTCATGGCGATCCCAAAAGGGATTACAGGATAAGTCCACAAGCCGGATTTGCCTGGCCATGTATCCCGTCCTGCAGGCGCGACATCGCAGGGCAGCGGAACTGAGCTAAAAATAAGCCCCTAAGCAAAATCAACTTTGAGCGTAAAGCCGATCCGGGAAGCAAGGTCAGCGGGAACCCGGACGCGTAACGCAGAGTCGTCTTGAATCCATTGAACTTTGTCCCCGCGCCCAAGAATCTGCACGCGCTGAATCTTTCCAGGATTCTGCGCGCTCCATAATCCGAGTGCATTCACTTCCGCGATTTCGGGTTTGCCCATCACAAAGGCAAAGACAGTGTTGCCTTTCCTGGTGAAGCGTACATCCTCTCCTGTCAGATCCTTCTTCTTGTTTTCGTTAAAGTTGCTGGTTGCGATCTTACCGGTTTCGATCTTTTGGCGGGTCGATGGCCCCTCTCCATAAATCTTCCAGGGCCGAGTGCCATAGATTCCATCCCCGTTCACTTCCATCCATTCCGTGATCCCTTCGAGGATCTCCATTTCCTCGGAATCCAGGTGTCCCGAGTTTGGCAGCGGGAAGTTCAATAGAAGATTGCCGTTCTTGCTCACGATGTCGACGAGAAGATCGATCACTTTCTTGGCAGTCTTATATTTCTGTCCGCGCTTGTAGTGCCATTGGCCAATACATGTATCAGTTTGCCAGGGTTTCTCAGATATGCCATCAGCCACACCACGCTCATGATCGAGCACGCAGGTTCCAATCGCGCAATCGGTGCTCTCCTTGCTGGTATAAACAGCCTTGTTCATGCCAGCGTTCAACTGTGCACTCACGTTGTAAAGATGAGACACCATTCGCAGACCGTACTCTTCAAAAGGCAGATGACCGTCGGTATACAGCAGATCGGGTTGGTACTTGTCGATCAGGTCTGTGATGCGATCGAGATATTGACGTTTCCAAGAATCCGGAATCCCGTCATCGTTCCAACCCAATTCGTCCACAAAACGAGCACAATCGGCATCGTGATAGAGATCGGCAAACTCCGGCTTGATGCCGTCGTAGGGAACGCCGGCCAGCGAACCGGTCTTGTCTGCACCGTGACTCACCGCAAACCACTTGTAGCTGATCCAAAGATGCTCGCTCACGCCAAAACGCAAACCGTGCTTGCGCGCAGCTTCTCTCCATAGGCCAACCACATCCTTGTGAGGGCCCATCTTGACTGAATTCCAGCGGGTGTACTTCGAGTCCCAAAGGTCAAAATTGTCATGGTGAACTCCCATACTGACAAAGTACTTTGCCCCCGCCTTCTTGTAGAGACTCATCAGGTGGTCGGGATCCCATTTATCTGCATGCCAGATGTTGACGAGATCTTTGTAGCCGACCTTGGAAGGGTGGCCATAAGTGGCAAGTTGATGTTGGTACTGGTCCGAACTCTGCATGTACATATTGCGTGCATACCAGTCTCCATCCTCGATTGCTGATTGCGGTCCCCAGTGGGCCCAGATGCCAAACTTCGCATCGCGATACCATTCTGGAACCTCATATGCCTGAAGCGAAGAACGCGTGGGCTCGAAGGGGACTGCCTTACCGTTGCTGGCCCTGGCATTCCTCGACATGGCAAATACAGAACAAGCTGCTCCCATACACCGAAGCGCTTCTCGCCGACTGATTGGCATATCTATGACTCCTTCCGAATTCATGGTTGTGTTGCGTTCCGTGCATCCTGCAATTAGCGACTCCGCTTTGACTCGGATATTCTCAAACGCTCCTCGGCTTCGCTTGTCCAATATCCGCATTCCAATTCAATGAACACTGAAGCATACGGAATCGTTAGCGTGGATTTCAGAATCAAGACACGAAACTGCTTCGCACTCTCATCCAGCTTCGCGATAATCGCGTCGTGCGGCAGGGTTTGACTTCCACGATCTTCGATCAACCGCGTCAATGTTTGCCGATAGAGAGTACTCCCGGGGCCATCCTGCTCGGTAACAAGTTTGAACTCTGAGTCCAAGTAGAGTTTGGCCCGCATATGGCTGCTGTTATCGATGGCGTCGATTGTCGTCTTCAGTAGAAGAAAGTGGTCGGCTCCAGTGGCCAATGTCAGAATTCCGGGGTTGGACTGCGCTGGATATGCAGAATCAGAGATGACAATCCAATTCCGATGTCCCCACAAAGGAAGCAGGCGCTGCAGAGTATGCTTCCAGTCTTCGGCATGATCCACTTGGTTGCTCGTCACAATTGACCTCGCGATGAACTGCTTTGAAATTGGCCGCACGCAGGCTGAAGCTGCGATCCCAACAATCCATAGCCCCCTACGACGAAATAGCCTGGATACAATGCCAATTGGACGAGACACGCTTGAAGACGAGAGATATCAAACGACTTCATGAACGGGTGGATCAGCACGTCATTCAGAATGTCAGGAATCGCCCAGAGGGAGAAAATCCCTGTGACAAGAAAGAACACTGCCTTGGCTTGCCGAGAAACTAGCGGATTGGACTTTGAGAGTTCCGCGCGTACTTTGAGTTGAGTTATGGGCATGCGTCAATCTCCAGTGGGGCAGACTGCGACTTTGCCGCATCTTCCCGAAGCCATCAAACTGTAGGCCTGATCGGCTTGTTCAAGTGTGAACCGATGCGTGACGATGTCTTCGGGATGGAGATCCCAGCGCACAAGGCGCTCGACTAACTCCTCCATCCGCCAGGTGGAGGTCACCCATGAACCATAGATCGTCTTCTGATCGTGAATGATGTCCGGTGAAGGATTGAAGGTCACTGCGCCTCCCTCGCCAACCATCACCATCTTTCCCCACTTGCGAGTGGCGCGGATTGCAGTGGCGCGCGCGTCGGCACTGCCTGAGCAGTCGACTGCCCGCTCAACACCGTTTCCACCCGTCAGTTCTCGCACCTGGCTTAAGTTCTCAAGTCCAGCCGCGAGCACCAAGTCGCACAATCCCAGACGAAGGGCTAGGTCGCGCCGCTCGGCTGAGATATCGATGCCGATAATCTTTTCCGCGCCCAGTTTGCGGCAGAGTGCGCCGGCCGCCAGACCCACGGGGCCCAGTCCCGTGATCAGCACCGAGTCAGTGCCGCAAATGCCCACTTTCTGCAAGGCCTCGTAGACGGTACCAAACCCACATGCCACCTGCGCCCCGTCGAGATAGGACAATTTGTCGGGCAGAAGAATCAGATCCTTCTCCTCGGCGAGCATGTATTCTGCCATCCCTCCGTCGCGCTGCCATCCATAGGCACGACGGAATTCTCCGCTTGTGCAGGAGATCATGTAGCCGCGCCGGCAATCATTGCACACACCGCAACCTGATATGTGGTAGACGATCACACGGTCGCCCGATTTGAATCTCCGGCAACCCGGTCCGGTCTCGACGATCTGTCCGCAAGGCTCGTGGCCGGCAATCACGCCTTGATATCCCTCTGGACCTTTGCCAAGATGCTCGTGATAGATGGCACGAATATCTGATCCGCAAATCGTGGAAGCTTTCACCGCGATCAGCACCTCGCCGTGCCCGGGTTCAGGAACAGGAACTTCCTTCAACAGGACCGTGCTGTTTCCGGGAAGGTATGCCGCCTTCATTGTTGTTGACATCCAGCCTATCTCCACGCACTTCACGCACTCGCATTTCACATTTGACTCAGGTCAGCATGTCACTTAGCCGACCAGCCTTAAAAGACTGAGAAGGCGAGGCCCTCAGGATAAGCTCGCCTTCTCGACCGCACACGCTATGGGGAAACTATGTGACCGTTCCTATCCCACAGGTCTTCCCATGACTGGCTTTCCTTCCAAAGGAAGACCTGCCCCTTTATCAATCGACAGTCGCGATCCACATTCTTGATCGCTTCCATGTCCTCGTCGCTGAGTGGCTCGCTTACCGCGCATCTTAGATTGCTTAGGATGTTCTTGGGGTTCGTTGAAAAGGGGATAGGCACCTGCCCTCTTTGAATAGCCCACTTCAAGCACACGGTTGCAGGATAAACTCCCAACTTCTCCGCAATTGCGCCTATCGTAGGATCCGTGGTCGGTGACGTGTCTTCGGGTGTACGGTCCCGCTCAGGCCGGCTAGGCGATCCCAATGGCGAGTATCCGATCGGCTGGATTCCTCTCTCAGCCAGGTAGCGAGTGAATTCTGGTTGTTGAAAGTGCGGATGAAGCTCCATTTCATTTGCTGCCGGCTTGATCCGGGCGTCGCGCAGCAGCATCTTCATTTTCGGGATAGTCATGTTCGATGTGCCGATGTGTCGCACCAACCCACGGTCGACCAGTTCCTCCATCTTTCGCCAGGTTCGCATGTAGTTCTCGTGGATATAGGGAACAGCATGCGGATTGCGCAACGACACATCACATCCCTGTGGATGATGATTGGGAAATGGCCAGTGGATCAAGTAGAGATCGAGGTATTCGATATGCAAATCATTCAGAGACTTCTCGCAAGAAGGAATCACATCGTTCTCGCCGTGCTTATCATTCCAGAGCTTGGATGTGATCCAGACTTCCTCGCGGCGAAGTCCCTTTTGAAAGAGTTCCTCGAAGACAATCCCGATACGGTCCTCGTTGCCGTACACCGAAGCACAGTCAATGTGTCTGAATCCAATTGACACCGCATATTTCACCGCGTCCGCAACTGCCTGGTGTGAGACATGGTCCGAGCCGAAAGTCCCGAGACCAATTGCCGGCATCCTCGCTCCGGTGTTCAGGACTCGGTAGGGAACGGCCTTAGGGTCAACCATTTCAGAATCAACAGGCTGCTGCGAAGTGTCCATAGCGATGCCCTTCGATTGTCGCGTAAGCGCTAACTTAATCGCTTCACATCCTAGCCATCCGATCTTCGCCTGTCAAGCCTCTGGTGTGTCGATGACATGCTTCTTTGCTGTCGTTTGCTTTTGCTGTCCATGTGAAGGGCTTTGGATTTTGAGTATGGACGTCGATGTATTCTCCGACGGCCATAATCAATTGTTCGATATCCCGGAAGACTCCGCGTCGCAGCCGGTTCTGGGTGAGGTCGCGAAAAGATCGTTCCACCATGTTGAGCCATGAAGCCGAGGTGGGTGTGAAGCGAACGTGGAACCAAATCCAACTGACATGAAGGCACACTGCTTCGCAGGTATTGCCGCCGCGGCAATACCTGCGAATAGATGAGCACCAGAAGAACGCTACGTGCTACTTTGTCGTGAGTACGAGCACAGTTGCGATTGGATCAAGCGCCTTGCCGGGGAGGGCTACATCGATGCTGGAGCCGGACTTGGTGACCTTGAGAGGTGTGTGGTTCTCGTCCGCAAGCAGATAGGCGCCGGTCACTTCACGGGGCACGTTGTCCAGATGGAAGCTGCCCTTGGGCCATGTAAAGAGCTCAATGTAAATCTTATCGGGGGCAGTGGTTGAGCGCCAATTCCAGGCAGGAATGAATCTGGGTTTGCCGTTCTTGTCCTTTTCGGTTTTGCTGAAGCTTCCGGCTTCTGGGCCAAAGAGCGTAGCCTTTGTGTCGTAAATGGCGTCACCGTTTACGTCGAGCCATTTCCCCATGGCCCGGAGTCTGTCGACTTCAGGTTGAGGCACGTCGCCCTTCGAGTCGGGCCCAATATTGAGCAGATAGTTGCCGCCCTTACTCGCGATGTCGATGAGATTGCGGAGCAGCGTCTCGGTGGATTTGAAGTTGGTGTCGTAAGACTTATAGCCCCATGTGTCGTTGATGGTCATGCAGGATTCCCAATCACGACCTGGATATCCCTGCGCCGGGATGTATTGCTCGGGAGTTTCTGTGTCGCCGTCGTATCCGCCGCCCAGACGATTGTTCCAGATGAGATTCGGATGCTGATTGAGGAGTTCGACGATTTCCCCGGCCAATTCAGGCGTCATGTCGTCGGTTGGCGTATCAAACCAGATCACGGCCGGATACTCGCCGTAGTTACTGAGCAATTCTTTGAGTTGCGGAATTGCCTTCTTGTGCAAGTAGTCCGCAAAGTTTCCGTCCTGTGCTGGATCCCAGTGGTGATTGGGACGGTCGTGATTTCCGGTTTTATACGCGGCTCCGCCCGGAGCCGTCCAGTCCTGATCCTGCGAGTAATAAAAGCCAAGTTTGATTCCCTGCTTGCGGCATTCCTCAGCAAGTTCCTTCAGCGGGTCGCGATGGAAGGGCGTCGCGTTGACGATGTTGAAGGGGTCTGCCTTTGAGTCGAACATGGCGAATCCGTCGTGGTGTTTGGCAGTGATGACGATGTACTTCATCCCGGCCGCTTTAGCCAGCGCCACTATGTCGTGTGCGCTGAAGCCGGTTGGATCAAACTTTGCCGCGAGAGCTTTGTAGTCGGCAACTGGAATCGAGCCTCGATTCATGATCCACTCGCCGATGCCGGGAACTTGCTTGCCGTTCCATGTACCCGCGGGGATGGAGTACAGACCCCAATGAATGAACATGCCAAAGCGTGCTTCGCGCCACCAGGCCATGCGCGCATCACGCTGCGCGGGAGTCTCCGTGTCCTGAATGGCTTTGACGCGATGCTCATTGGAAATGTTGTAGTGCTCGCCCGAAACTTGTGCAGAAGCCGCGATCGCGGTGCCGGCAAAAGCGATTGAGAGGATTGAGGCAAAGAATTTGCTCGTCTTCACGGATGTCTCCTTAGATACAAGCGGACGAGTTTTCACGCCGCTTCGTTCAAATCTGTTCGTTTTTTAGAAAAGCTTCAATGCAATCACGCTGACGTCTGCATCGGGCGCGGTCGGCGGGATGTCGATCGCAATCTGGTTTTCGGTTTGCCGGAATTTCAGCGGCATTCCAGTTGCCAGAAGGCGTGCAGACATGACACGCTGGTCGACCCCCTTGAGCGTGCACACCGGCGGCTTCCAGTCAAAGACATGAATGAAGATCGACTTTTCGCTGGCCGTAGTTCGTAGTCCTTCCACATTCTGCACAGGACCGTATGTTGTTTCGTATATGGAGTCCCCATTCAAAGTAAGCCACGCGCCGATTGCCTTGAGCCGTTCCTGAAACTCGGGCTGAATCTGGCCGTCCGGTTGCGGGCCCACATTGAGCAAGAGGTTGCCCCCGCGGCTCGCAACTTCAACAAGGCCACGGATGAGCATACGCGATGATTTGTAATCGTGATCGTTCTTGTTGTATGCCCAGGTGTTGTTGATGGTCATGCAGGTCTCCCACAGCCGAAAATCTTCAGGGAGGGGAACTGCTGAGCTCAACTTTTTCGATACGGAGGGATCAATGCCGGTGAGTTTGATCCCTTTGGTCGGGATGGCAGTAGGAATGAACTGCTCCGGTGTTTCGTAATCTCCATCAACGCCGATGCGATCGTTGGTCAGTGTGGCGGGTTGTATCTCATGAATCATCCTCAAAACACGCGCACCGTCATATTTTTCCTGGTGGTAGAGTCCGTCGAACCAGATGAGTGCAACGGGACCATAACGAGTGAGCAACTCGCGTAGTTGGAGCTGCATGTACGCCAGATAACCGGGCCACTCTGGCCGCTCGGGCTGTCCATTCCAGTTTTCGCTCGCTGGCTTGCTGGTGTCGCGGAAGTCCGGATGGTGCATGTCGGGCGGAGAATAATAGAAGCCGATGGGCATTCCGTCTCCATGGCAGGCCTTGGATAGTTGCGCCACGACGTCTTTGCCGTAAGGAGTATTGGTGATCTTGTAATCGGTGTACGAAGAATCAAACATGCAAAAGCCGTCGTGGTGCTTGGTGGTGAACACCATATACTTCTGGCCGGCCTGGCGGGCAAGGTCAATCCATGCCTGCGGATCGAATTTAGTCGGATTGAACGTCTTGTAGAGGTTGCGATATTCGGCTTCGGTAATTCCACCGGGTTTGGGCCGCATGATCGGCCAGGAAGCCTCAACGCTTGCCTGCGAATACGGACCCCAGTGAATGAACATGCCGAATTTCGCCTTGCGATACCAGGCTGTACGTTCACTTTCAGATGGGGAAGCCCAGGCAAAGCTGGGGAGAATCGGAAGGCAGGAAGTAGCAAGTGCGGACTTCAGAAATGTTCGACGGCCCCGCGAATAAGCGCTCATAATCGAGGAACAATAAGGAGCGCGCGCGACGCTGTCAAGAGTTTTCACAAACAGTTACCGCGAACCTTGGCGATAATCGGCCATCGCGGAATGGGTTTACGATATTTTAAGCGCTCAAAATATGAAGGCAATATTCGGAGATTTCAATCCATATGGAAGATCTCTGCCATATCCGCCCACCATTCGCCCTCTGCGCGGGTTTGGAGTGGCTGCTGCATCGGCCCCATAATTGCCCACCATTCCTGGGTCTTTGGATCAGCCGCCATCTTGGCCATATCGCCTTTGAAATCGTTGCCATGGTATTCGAAATAGCTAAATAAGAGTTCATCTTTCATATAGATAGAGTAATTTCGGATATGGCACTCCTGAATCGTCGCCAGCACATCGGGCCAGACATTTGAGTGAAACCTCCGGTACTCTGATTCACAGCCTTTCTTGATGCGAATCACCATTCCATAACGATTCATAAATCTGACCTCGTGGGGATTTTGGCCGCGCCCCTAGCCATGGTGCTTTCTCTCCGGGTCGTACCGCCAAGGAGATTAGCGGAACGGGATGAATTTTTGCAAGCGCTCAAATATCAGCTTGACGCTCTATCTGCCGTCGCGATAGCATCCTTTCTTGCAATTTAAGCGCTTGAAAATGCCAACTCCCACCTCACTAGCGGCCGAAGGACTGGTAAAGAACAACCTGGCGGAACGGCTGCGCAAAGAGATCCTGTGCGGAGCTTTAAAGCCGGGTGAGCGCATCGTGGAGGGAAAATGGGCCGCACGCTACGGAGTGGCCCAAGCCTCTATCCGTGAGGCTATCAACCTCCTGGCACAGGCAGGTTTTGTAACCAAAGCTCCCGGGCGAAGTGCTCGGGTGATCCATCTCAGTGAAGTTGATGTTGCCCAGATCTATCGGGTTCGCGGTGCGATCGAAGGGCTCGCTGCCCGGCTTGCGGCCGAGACGCAGGCAGACGTGAGCGTGTTGCAGGCCACCATGGACATTATGCGAGAGTCGGCTAGATCGGGTGATCGCGAGGGACTTCTCGATTGCGACCTGCTCTTTCACCTGGAGTTGTGTAGACTTTCCGGCAATCCCTACCTCATTGAATATGCGCGCCGGATTCTTGTGCCATTCTTTGCTTTTGTGAGGATGCGCGTTTCAACGAGCGGGCAATCACCTGCGGCATGGGAGAGGGATCTGGAAGCCCATCAACAGATCATTGATTTGCTGCGCGAAGGCGAGGGGGAGATTGCTGACCTATATGTGAAAAAGGCCATGGAGCGTTTCGCAAAGACCGCATACGACTACTGGGAGAATCGGAGCGAACATGCCGGGTGAGTTGAACGGTAAGGTAATTGTGCTCACAGGTGCTGCTGACGGCATTGGACGCGAATGTGCGACTGCCTACACGCGCGAGGGAGCAATTGTGGCGCTACTGGACCGAGACGAAGAAAAGGCCCAGTTTGCCGCGAAACAACTAGGGTCGGATGCCATTGCCGTCCATGTGGATGTGTCCGATGGACCAGGGGTAAAAGCCGCGATGGAGACGGTGATGGCTCGATTTGGAAAGATTGATGCGGTCCACAACAACGCCGGCGTCGCCACTCCTTCCAAGCCAGTTCATGAGACCGAAGAGACCGAATGGGACCAGTTGATGCGAGTGAATGTGAAATCGGTCTACTGGACCACGCGTTATGCCTTCGATGCCTTAGCCGCAAGCAAGGGAGCCATCCTCAATACGGCAAGCATGGTGGGCCTCATAGGACAAGACAACCATGCCGCGTATGTGGCCACGAAAGGCGCCATGATTTCCCTCACCAAAGCCATGGCGCTGGATTACGCACCCAAGGGAATTCGCGTAAATGCGGTTTGCCCAGCGGGCGTGTGGACACCAATGCTGGAGAAGTGGTGCGATGAGCAACCCGAGCCCGCGCGAATCCGGCAGTATCTTGATGACATTCATCCCCTCGGCGCTTGCCCTCATGGCGACGTCATTGCCGATGCGGCAGTGTTTCTTCTTTCATCCCGTTCCCGCTTCATCACTGGCTGCATTTTGCCGGTGGGCGGAGGGGCGGAGCTTGGATACAAACGCTGACAGGTGACATGATGCCGACTTGCACGATGCAATCCGTTCAAGTAGTTGACGCTCGTTTCCCGTTGCCGCCGGGCGCGGGAAGCGACGCGGTTCACACTGACCCTGTGTATGCGATGGCTCTCACGCATTTGAAAACGGATCGCGATCTGACCGGTGTGGGGTTAGCGCTTACGTTGGGAGACGGCAATCGGCTGGTGTGCGAGGCAATTCAGATTCTCGCGAAACGACTTGAGGGACAGCCAATTGATGCGGTGATGGCGCACCTTGGCCTCGTGATGAATGAACTGGCCAATGATCCGGCGTTGCGCTGGCTGGGACCGCACAAAGGAGTCGTTCATCTGGCATTGGCTTCCATTAACAACGCCTGCTGGGATCTTTGGGCGAAAAGCCGCGGCGTGCCTCTATGGAAGTTGCTGCTTGATTTGAGTGACGAGGAACTGGTAGCGACGCTCGATTTGAGTTATCTGGAAGATGAGCTGACGGATTCAGATGCGATACGGATACTACGGGAAGAACGCCCGACGCGCGCAGTTCGTGAACCTGTCTTAAAGACAGGTTATCCGGGCTACGATACATCGGTTGGCTGGATGGCCTACGACGACACCAAAGTTCGGGAGTTGACGCTTCAGGCAATTGACAGGGGATTTAATGCCTTCAAGCTGAAGGTTGGTTCCAGCAATGAAGAGCGCGACCTGCGGCGCGCGGCCATGTTGCGTGAAATCGTCGGCGACCAGGGGATTCTGATGTTTGACGCCAACCAGAGGTGGAATCCGCTGGATGCGCGTCGCATGTGCAAGGCGTTGGCCGCATTTCACCCACACTGGATTGAAGAGCCGACGCATCCAGACGACATTCACGCGTATAGCGAACTGGCACGCGCAATCGCACCTGTTCGTCTTGCAGCGGGAGAGCATGTGCCCAACCGCGTATTGTTTAAGAATTTCCTTCATTATGGCGGCGTGCATTTTGTGCAGGCGGATTGCACGCGGCTTGCGGGAGTCAGCGAGTTTCTCGCGGTAAGCCTGCTTGCGAAGAAACATGGATTGCCGATTGTGCCGCACGTGGGCGATATGGGGCAGATACATCAGCACCTGGTGCTGTTCAATCACATCGCACTTAGTCACGAGATCGTGTTTCTTGAGCACATACCTCATTTGCGCTCCCATTTTTTGTTTCCTGCCGAGGTAGCCGGAGGCGTTTATGGCACTCCACAGCAACCCGGCGCTTCCACAGATATGCGCTACGCTGCCGAGGCACACTAGATGACCCAACCCATGCTGGGAATCTTACTCATTCTTGTGGCTGGATTGATGGCAGGCGACTGCATGTTGCCGCTGAAGTTCAGTCGCTCATGGCAATGGGAGAACACCTGGTTCATCTTCAGTCTGGCGTCGCTCGCATTTCTGCCGTGGTTGCTGGCACTCACGCTGGTGGATCATCTGTTTGCGACCTATGCAGCGCTTGGCTTGTGGCAGTTTGCTGTGCCGCTCTTGTTTGGCGTTGGATGGGGAATCGCGCAGGTTCTCTTTGGTTTTTCTGTACAGAGACTTGGTCTGGGACTTGCGTACGCCATCATCATTGGGCTTGGCACAATGCTAGGAACTCTGGTGCCCATGTTCGCACAGCATCGCGCGCAGTTGAGTTCTGCGATTCTTCTGGATGTGTTCTGCGGCATTGCCGTAATGATCCTTGGGATTGCGCTCTCGGCGTGGGCAGGGAAGAAGCGCGAGCATGCACAGATCGCGGAAACTCACCTCGTCGCCGATGGTCACTATGTTTCGGCGGTGATGATGGCGATTGTATGTGGACTGCTTGCGCCGATGCTGAATTATTCATTCGCGTTCGGTGAACCGATTGCGCGGGCCGCACAACAACTAGGCAACTCACCTGCGCGATCTGCATACGCAGTATGGCCGATTGGACTAGCAGGCGGCTTGCTGCCGAATCTCGGATACAGCATATATTTGTTGCGGAAGAAAAAGACAGCAGCGCTGTTTCAAAAAGTGACACCCGATTTTTTTTGGGCGCTGATGATGGCCGTGCTGTGGATGGGAGCTGTTGCCTTGTACGGAATGAGCGCGGCGTACCTGGGCACGTTCGGGACATCTGTTGGGTGGGGACTGTTCCAGATTTTCATGATCATCACTGCGACAGTCTCCGGTGTCTTCACTGGTGAGTGGAAGGGTGCGCCGAAGCAGGCGGTGAACATCCTGACCCTTAGCTTGGTCCTTTTGATCACCGCAACTGGGTTGTTAGCAATGGCGGCTCGTCCTTAATGAGCCTATGGATGCTAAGGGGCTCCGGGAAGACTGGACCAATTGAAGTGTGAGTCTTCGGTCATGAACCGAGCCTTTTGATGGCGGAGGAATTGGCCGATGAAGAACAGGCGGGGTTCTGTGGAGTAGACATCGGGATGGAAGGAGCGTCCGGCGTGGCGCCGTTGCTGCGTTCAGTTGCCGGTGCCGAAGACACAACACCGGCCTTGCCATCCGATCTGAATCACCTTGCCATCCTCCACCAGGACCGGGACGTTGCGCGCGCCGCCACTCAGAGAGACCAGCCGGGCACTGGCTTCGGGATCGGCATCCACGTCGTACTCTTGAAACTCGCGCCGAGTCCATTCGAGCCACTCGCGCATCTCGCGCGTATACGGGCAATGCGCCGATCCGTAGAGCTCAAGCTTGGCCATGGTTCAGCACCTCAAGCGCCTCCAGCAGGACGTGAACGCGTCTTCTAACAGATGCGCGGTAATGGGTCGCCCACCAGCATGTCTACGATGCGTGTGCCGCCGTAGCTTGCGTGGACAACCACCGTGTTGGCGGGCTCTTTCCGAATCTGCCCGATCATGCAGGCCTCCTCGCCGCCTTTGGTTCGCCGCATCGCGCTGAGCGCAACGTCGGCAAACTCCGGCGAGACGACGGCAAGAAATTGCCCCTCGTTTGCAATGTGCAGCGGATCCAGACCGAGCAGCTCGCAGGCGCCGCGCACCGCATCGCGTATGGG
>Ga0307375_10001033_pt1 | contig 31580 bp, 10 predicted proteins | sample TR1MG_FD_202531 | JGI IMG/M metagenome (GOLD analysis project Ga0307375, IMG submission 202531) | Soil microbial communities from Risofladan, Vaasa, Finland - TR-1 | ecosystem: Environmental > Terrestrial > Soil > Coastal area > Acid sulfate soil | place: Finland: Risofladan, Vaasa | collected... | reverse complement strand
GCGTGGAGCATCGACCATCTATGTCCAGTCGGCCTTGAGCGTCGCGGGAGACGAGACCCGCGAACGCGAGTTCGGCAACTTGCTCAGGATCGACGACAATCATCCCAAATATGTGGTTAGCCTGGATACCCTGCGGGCCGATGATAAGGGCATTCACCACCTGTCCTTGAGGGAATTCCTCATGGCCAGCCTGTGATGGCGGAAATCAAGGCTGGAATGCGGCTGCTCGCCGATCTCCGCCCACCCCATCAACTTCGTCGAGTAGCTCACCGCCTCCGGACGGCTCCCCTCGTCGAACTACGGCACTGAGGAGCCAATTATGAACGAACTCATAAACGAAGACGGCTCGGTCTGCGCCTCCATCCCTTTCTTTCAGGAAGACGGCAGGGTTTGGGCCCTGCGCGTGGTCTGGAATGAGGGCGTCGACGGCCTTCCCGAAGCGCGCGCCTGGAACGAGGCGATCGAATCGAGCCTTGCGGAATGCGAGAAGCGCGGCGCGGCTTATGTCGACAGCCGCGTTATCACGGCGAGCGAAGGAGTCGACGAAGGCCTGGCCTCGGCCCGGGCCTCAATGCATCGCGACTCCCTCGTCCTCCATGGCTTCGAGCGGGGCGAGGACAGGTTCGAATACAGGATGGACCTGGGTAAGGCCCTCGCCGACCTCGAAGCGGGGAAGGAGGGGGCTGCCGAAGTCCCCGAACGCCTGCAGGTCGGATCGAGCGACGGCCATCCCGCCGCGATTCTCGCACTCATGTCGCGCCCGGCAGATGGCTGGTCGACCATCTATTACCTTGGGGTCCTCCCCGCCTTCCGCGGACGCGGACTGGGCGCCGAAGCGATGCTCCACGGCCTGACCTCTCTGAAGGCCATGGGCGGCAGGACCTACCACGACGGAACCGGCTCGCGCAACGCGGCCGCTCGCTCGCTCTTCGCGCGCCTTGGCCAGCCTCCTTTCCTCGTCATGGAGGAATGGCGGCTCAGGCGATGAGGTGAAGGAGGGGGCCCCCGGAGCCGGGCGGGGTGATGGATTTCGTCCGAGTCGGTAAGGAAGAACGGGCAGTGCGAGCGCGCCCGCGCAGCGGATCGAAGCGGGCGTGCTTGCATTGCCGGCGCTAGGATCCGTCCGCGGGGCCTACAAAAGCCCCAGCGTCGGAGAGGGGCCTTCATTCCTACAGGAGATGGTGCTAACGCTCGTTGCGCTCGCATGCGTCGCGAAATACCTAGAATGCTCAATGTCTATCGCCGCTTTACCGGAATGCCGCCCTTGCGTCCTAGGCCAAACGCGACGCGATAGACATCAGGCACTTGGTAACGATCATCATCGGGCATGCGGGACATGATCCCAATCTGCTCGAGGGCTTGCAGGAAGGCCGGATAATCGCCTTTGCGCACGGTTCCTGGAAGCCCTTGACCTTTAAAGTTTCTGAGTATTGACGTGATAGTTCCTTCGGCTTCCCATGCTTGAATCATGGCCTCTCGTTCGCATGGAACGCGCGCCCCGGTCTTCTGCAAAGCTCTCATCGAGGGAGCGATCCAGGGATACTCTTCGCTGAGTTCGTTGACTCGATCCGATGAAGCCTTCCTCACACCTTCCTCGAGATCCTTGGGAGACAGAGGCGTTGCCCCCATGCTCGGCCGAGTATCGCTGGCGGCTTCATGAAGGGCGACGCAGAAGCTGCGGGGACTGACCGCTCCCTTGGCGTCGAGGAGGTGATTATAGATCCAGGAGTAGGGGATACCTCGCTTCGTTCCGCTCGCTCCGCCAGCCATCGCCTTACCGGCTAGATGTTCAAAAAGGCGCCTATGCAAGTTACTGTCTATTCTGCTCGCCCGTTCGAGTATCCAGCTTGGAGGTCTTCTGGCTGGCACTTGTAGAAAGGTATCCTTATTAATTTCATTGGCGATTCGAATGAAGAGGTCTCCATCGGAAGCGTTCGCGAGGCGCTGATAGAGAAGCGTGAATAGATCTTCTTTCTCCCAGATGAGTTCGGCGCGATTGGCGAAAAGCTTCGACGCGTCGGGGAAGCTCGAGACTTTTGGGTCTTGAGCGATATCGGCCCTGAGGAAGACTTTGAAGCGCAGCGCCGAAAGCAATCGATAGTCGGTAATTAATTTGAGGAGCTCTCGAATGGCAAGGACCGCAAGCTCCCAATTATCGCTGATGGTGTCCAATGCGTCGAAAAGGAGGAGAAATTGCTTTTTGCCCTTCGCATTATCAAGGTCGAAAGTGCGTATCGCCTCGCTGAATTTTTCGATCGATCCGCTTATTTTCTCGGTCCGAGTCGCCCAGGAGTCCCGAGTCTTAAAGAAGCGTTCCGGAAATAGCCTTGCAGCCAGGATGCTTTGCCAGAGTGTACGCCAGGCAGCCGGTGAATCCCCGAGACCCAAGAGGAAGTCCTTTGGGGGTTGGGCTTCGTTGCCTTCTTGCCTCGCCGAAAATGCCGATAAGATTTCAAGCCCGACCGGCAACTTGATCTCCGGGTAGGCGGCCCTGACGAAGGAAAGCTTATCGGTATTGGTGAGGACATTGTTCCAAAAGCTTTTTCCCGTCCCGCGTGCGCCGACAACCAAAGGAACCTCGATGCGAAGGGCCTCGAAATGAGCGCGTGGCATGACCGTGGCGGCGTCCGGAAGGTCTTTGTCCTCCTGGGAGACCTCCATAGCCGAGTGAATGAGGCTTCGAAGTCTATTGAGATCCGCATCAGCCTGCCGCATTGCGTTCCAACCATAGCACAAGCTTGCCCAGAAAATCATCATGGAGCATCTGCACTAACTCCGGGCCAAGAGTTTTCATTCCTCGCACCGGGTCAAATTCGAGGAGATCTGAGCTGAAACGGATTAGCCAAGGGCTATGGGGAGCCTCGTCGTCTTCGACCGCGAAGCTGAAAGCTTCGGTTCCGAGGTCGCCGGGCTCCAGTTCGTCATAGAGCCCTTGGAAGAGCTCGAATGACTTCGCGGAAAAATTCCGACTCTCCGCTTGTCCACCCGGCATCATCGCCCGCACGATCTGGAGACGCTCTCTGATCGACCTAACCGCTATTGGCGATTTTCCCCAGTGTTCGAAGAGAATCCGATAGTCGTCCCAGGTCTGCGGCGCGTCCGTGGCGAAGAGAAGCCCGAGGTCGGCGAGACGAACGAGGCAGGCCGCCGCGATGTCGTGCAAACCAGCTCGGCTGTCGATCAGAATTGCGTCTGGTCGGGGATCGAGATTGGCAACCAGCGCGTCGAGCATCGTTTCGATCCGTTTCGTAAAGCCGGCGATCCCGGTTTCCGCCATGGGAATTTCGAGATAGGCTCGGGACAGCTTTTCCAGATAGTTGGGTGATTCGGCGCCGCCCGCAGCGACCACGGAAATGGTACCGGTGACCGAGGGGGCATTTTCGAGCGGAGAACGGGAAACGAGGTCGCTCCAGGCGGCAAAGTGAGGATCGGCGGATGTTTCGGCGAGATAGTCAACAACGCCGAATTTGGCGCGGGCCCAGGCGGTATCGGGGGGAAGAAGGATGCCGGAGAGTCCGGGGGATTCCAGGTCAAGATCGACGAGAAGTACGTGCTTGCCTAGACGCGCGAGATGATAGGCGGTCACGGCGAGAGCTGTGGAACGTCCCACGCCGCCCTTTACCCCGTAGTATACGATGCGCGGCGGTTTTCTTATGGGGTGGTCTTCGATGCTTGCGCCGATCCATTCCGATCCGGTGACCAGGCGATGGAGGATGGGTAGTTCCCACTCGCTTCCCGGAGGCGCGTAATGCATGAGCTCCGGCGAGGCGAAAACATCGCCTATGATGGCAAGATCTTCCGAGGTGAAGAGGCGCTGCCCCGGAGGATTCGCCCAAGGGCCGAGAGAGGAGAGCAGGGAATCGAGCGTCGCGGCCACGTCCCCTTCGACAGATTCGCGCGTGACCAAGCCAAAGGTGCCTCGAATGTTCCTAAGCGCGAGGATTTCCTCAGGACGCCTGATCCCAAGCGCAGCGAGGCCAGTAAATAATGCGGGCAAGGCTTCATCATAGGTCATAAGGCACATCCTTGGCTCGCCGCGAGGATGAGCATAGCGTTCGCCTTCGCGGCAGCCTGCTTCCATCGGGCGTAGTCCCCCATAGCGATAGCGGTCTCATTCTTGTATCGGTCGTCAACGTTCCAGGTTGAAAAACTTTGGATGTCGGGCTGGAGCATGGCGAAGAGGGCTTGATGGGTCCTTCCCGATTGGATACTTCCAAGTATGCGGACAATCAAATTGATATGCGACCGGTAGCGGTTTCCGCGTGGAATATCATTATCGCTCGTCGGCAGGATGATGCTCGCTCCAAGGAGGACGGATTTCACCGCGCACTCCGCCGCGAGACCATAGAGATGTGCCGCATCGGCATGTTCTGTGTTTTTGTCCAAGACCTCCGCGCATCGCAGGTGCCGCTTGCTCGAGAAAAGAAAATCGTTTGCCATGTTGCCTCCTCTATCAGTCCAATACGCTCACGACTCGAGGAGGCGCTTCACGAGCTTGTCGAGCTTGGCAAGAGGGAGGGCCGTGATTTCTCGAGCAGTCGCGCGACGCCGAGCCAAACTTCCTCCGCGACCTTCGGTCGCGAGGGCCCCTTTCGTTGCCGCTGCGCCGACGAGTTCTCGCGCCTCGGCGGAGAGGGCGGCTATGTCGGCGTGGAGCTTGTTCGCCTGATCGAAGCGGGGGAGGGGAAGTTCGAGAGGAAGCTTGTGGATGTCGCGTTCGCCGAGGGAGCCAGAACTCTGAAAAGGCTTGATAGCTTCATTCACCGCCTCAGAATTTAGAATGGCGGCAAGATAGTTAGCCTCGTCGATGGAATCGGCTGCGAACCAGTAGGTCTTTGCGTCCGCAAAAAAACTACCGTGCGAACCGATATCGAGGATGGCTGCTGAGAGATTAGTTCCCGATGCGTTATAGAGCACGAAGTATCTCGCAGATCCTATTTGCTGAATCAGTTTTTGCTGGTAATTAAGCCATTCCTCCAGCGTCGAAGTATTCTTGGCCCCTCGGTTTTTCTCCCACTCCCGCTCCGCCTTCGAGAACCATTCCGCCCCACCGCGCAAGCCAGCCTTCTTGAGGGTAGCCGCGTCGATCAGTTCCAGCTCACCAGGTGTTCCGTCGTTCTTGGCGATCAAGGGTAGGACGATCCAGGGCAGCTCCTCTTCGACATGGAAGGGGAGGAGGTGCTTGGACAGGGCCGTCCGAAAAAGGAGCTCGCGCTCGACACTGCCCGAAAGAAAGATATCCTTCCAGGGAGCCTTGCCGTCCTTGGCCTGTTCGGGATCGGTGCGCACATAGAGTTCATCCTTCTCGAGATCCTCCGCACTAGGTGTTTCGATGAAGTAGAAGTTGCGGGGCACGATGGTGGCGCCCTGGAAGAACTCAGGGAGGTAGGGGCTTGGTTCGCCCTTGTCGCCGCCGAGGCGCTGGCGAGAAAGCGCGCTCCTCTTGCCGAGCCGGGCGAGCCAGAGCTTGCCCTCTTCGTGGTCGAGATAGCCCCTGGCCTTATCCCAAGGAAGGTTGCGACGGCCTTTTAGGTCACCCGTCCAAAACTGGGCAGGCCAACTCTTCCTGTCCTTGGCCTTCTTCGCGTCTGCGAAGACGACACAGGTCGGGACATTGAAGAGAGGCTTTACCTCGGCAAGGTCCCAGTACTCGGTGACCGAGCAGGTTGCCTTCCAACTTTCCGCGCGAAACTTCTCGTGTTGGTCTGCATTGAAAAGACTTCGGGGCATTACGAAACCCATATGCCCGCCGTTTTTCAGGTAGGTGTCAGCGGCGTGGACGAGGAAGACGCTCGCGAGCTCCATGTGGGTCATCAGAGCCTGGTTCCTCGGCGCGAGCTGGTAGCGCTCGATGGCGAGCTCCTTCACCCGTGCTTGGTAGGAAGGGTCGGCGATATAGCGGTAGGAAAGCCAGGGTGGATTGCCGGCGATGATGTCGAAGCGTTTCTTGAAGAAGGCTGGCCGGTAGGTGTTGCGGAGGATGAAGCTCCAGATGTGATTTTCTTTTGCACGGATCTTTTTCGCCATTGCGCGGGCGAGGGCGAAACAAGCATTGGCCGCCTGGCCGACCACGTCCTCGGCGAGGCTGGGCGTGCGGCGCCTGAGCGCGTTCAGGATGCTCTCGACGCTTTCTGAGTCGGCCTCGAGGGCGATGTTCTTCGCCGCCTCGGAGGCCAGGAGGACGAGCTCGTCGTAGATCTGCGATTGCTGGAAGACGGCGCGGGGTATGAGGAACTTCTCGGCGAGGAAATGCACCTCGACATTGTCCGCGTCGAAACCGAGGGCTCCCTGGGCTCCGGTATCCTCCTCGAGGGGCATGAAGAGGCTGTCGGCCAGGAATACGGGAATGAAGGCGGGCCGTTTTTTGTGAGCTAGCTCCTCGCGGATCGCGAGTACGTAATTTGCGCGCGAGATGGTGACCGCGAGGGGGTTGATGTCGATGCCGTAGACCTTGTCGAGGGCCGCTTCCAGGACGGCATCCCAATCGGCCCCTTCGCCCAGGCGCTCGCGCACGAGGGCCATGATCTTACGGAGGCCCGCTCGGAGGAAACTGCCCGATCCGCAGGTCGGGTCGATGAGGGAAGGGATCTCCCCTTTTTCGATCGCAGCGCCTTGCTCCTCGAAAAGCTTGTCAACGACCTTCTCGCAGAGCCAGTCTGGCGTATAGTACTCGCCAAGGTCGTGTCGATCCTGGGGATCGACGAGTTCCTGATAGACGCCTTTGAGTATGTCCTCGTCGAGGCGGGCGAAGTCGTATGTCTTGAGCTGGTTGAGTACGCGGAGCCACCAGTTCTCCAAGGTTGCCTGAACATCGGCATGACCTGTCCAGTGGAAAAAATCCTCGTCGGCGAGGTTGCGGATCTTCTTCGCGATGAACCAGCTTCCGTCGACGACTCCACGGATGAATGAAAGGTCGCCCTTTCCCGCCTCGGCGGGCCACAGTGCCGTCGCGACGAGGAAGCGGGCGAGCACGGACAGGTAACTGTGGCGCAGAAAGAGATCGAGCCCCGCATCGACGGAACCATAGGTGTACTGCAGGTACTTGCCCCACTGCTCGAAGGCGGTCTCGACCTCCGATTCTCCTCGGTGCTCCGCGAAGGCTGTTTCAAGGGCTTCGCGGAGGTCGTCCCAGAGGGCGCTTTCGAGACCGAAGTCGTTCTTGAAGGCGTCGGTCGTCGGCGTGAGGAGCTGTTCGCGGAAGAAGTTGCGGTCGAGGAAGTGGTAGAACTGGTCGAGGTCCGGGATCTCGGCGCTCTCGAGCTTCAGGTCTTCCTTGAGCCGTAACTCGATATCTGCCGGCTTTAGCCCATCGTTTTTTCGTTTCGCGGACGGGTGCCAGCAGATCCATCGGAGTCCGTCCGTGACGACCCCAATGTAAGGTCTTCGTCTTTTCCCTTCTTCATTCCAGAGCCCGGATACGTACTCGCATATTTGTCGCGAGCCTTCCTCGTACTTTGCCTTGACCGAGAGGTCCCTTTCGAACTCGATGACGAGGTTTCCGTAATATGAATCGATTCGTCCCATGCCAGGCTTCGTCTGGACGACAACGCTCTTCTCGGAACCCTGCATGTATTTCTCGATCTGGTCGCGCTCCGCGGGGAAGAGCTCGGCGAGCAGAACCAGGAATTTTTCGCGCTTGAAGGTCTCGTTGGAGGCTATGTTCTGACTCATGGTCCTATAGTAGGACTCGAGGATTTGAAGCCGTTTCGAATTATTGCCCATGCTGGGACAGTAGCATGGGTCTCTCGGCCGGGAAAGCGTCACCAAGTCGGTGCCCGGCCTCGTTGCGACGAAGCTTCGCTTCGTTAATCATAATCAAGTTGCCAGGCGAAAAAGAAAGTGGGGGTAGCGAAGAAGCGTCGGGCCGTCCGGGGACGGCCCGACCTTCGTAGCGAGGGGGAGCCGCATAGCGGGCGCTTCCAGTCCCGCGCAGAAAGGCGAAGCACTCCATCGACGTGAAAGTGCTAACCCGGCGGAGCGCCTTGCGGTGTTGGGCAGGACGACGGGTGTCGCGGGTAGGGAGGTATGTCCGCGGACGCTCGCCGAAGGCGTTGCGGACGCGGGCATACCGCAGTGCCCGCGACAGGACCCGTCCTGCCGGGCAAAGAAAAAGCCCTCCGTCGATGGAGGGCTTCGTCACATCAGGGAGTGTGCTCCCCCTTCTTACTTCGCGCGTTCCACGAAGCTCCCGTCCCGCGTGTCGAAGACGATCTTCGTGCCGATGTCGCAGAAGAGGGGGACCTGGACTTCGAAGCCGGAGTCGAGCTTGGCGGGCTTGGTGGACTTGCCGGAGGTGTCGCCCTTGATGCCGGGCTCGCAGTAGGTGATGGTGCGGACGATGTTGATGGGGAGGGTGACGGAGACGGGCTTGCCCTCGTAGAAGCCGACTTCGACTTCGATGTCGTCCTCGGGGAGCATGTAGTCGGCGGCCTCGCCGAGGTCCTCGCGGGTGAGTTCGTACTGCTCGAAGGACTCCTGGTCCATGAAGACCCAGGTCTCGCCGTCCATGTAGGAGGGTTTCATGGTGTGGTAGTCGATGGACACGTCCTCGAACTTCTCGCCCATGTCGAGGCCGAGTTCGGAGGTGGAGCCGGTGATGATGTTCCTGACCCTGAGTCGCTTGACCTGGCCGTTGCGGCCGCCCTTGATGCCGAGCATGCGCTGGACGACGACGACGTCGTTGCCAACCTTGAAGACCGTGCCGCCGCGGATATCGCCTGTCATGAGCATGGTAGTTCCTCGCCTGAAAATGATTTAGCCGTGGGCGTGTCTCGCGTGGGAGGCAGGTCTCGGCCGTTTTCCTTTGTATCGCGCGGGACCCTGGAGGCGGCACCGCTCCCCGCGTTTCGTAGCCCGAGCTGCCGTAGCCTGCGGTCTGTACGAATGCGGGACCGCATGCTAGCGCATTTCGCGGATAAATACCAGTAGTCGCGGCGGGGGCGGGCCTTGCTTTTCTCCCATCGCGACTACACTTATGGCATGAAAGTCATCGAAGCGGGGCTCGGCGTCCAATTGGTCGAAGTGCCGGAGTCCGGCCTGTCGATTCTCTGCGGCTGCCCCGAGAATGTGTATAAGTTGCTCAGGCGGGCGGGGGCTATCTCTCGGGTGGAGGGGGGCGGCGAGGTCTGGGAATCGGGGCCGAACGCTATTCTCCTTTCCGAGTTCCCGATCCAGGGCGGGCGCTTTTGCAATCTGATCGAGTTTCCCGTTCTTCAGATGCTCTATCGCCAGGGGATGATGCTTCCCGGCCATCCGAACAACCATGGGCTCAGGCCTCTGTTGATAGGGCATCGCGACGATCTGGAGGCGATGGCCCGCTATGTGCGGCTGGGGAATTACGGTCTGAGTTCGGTCGATGCTCTGGTCGCCGCCGGTTTGGGGCGGGAGGAGGCCGGGGAGCTCCTCCGGATGAAGCGGCACTTTGCCTTCGGTTCATTCAAGGCGACGGAGGAGCTTCTCGAGTTCAGGACCATCGAGGGGCCGGCTGTCGAGCTCAGGGGCGGGACCTACCTGCGGCGGCTCGGGCCCAATCGCTATCAGTTTTTCCACGGCGACGATTCGGCCCTCGTCGATCTCAGTCTGCCGCCGGGAAAGGTCTACGGTCTGCCTTATGTCCTCCCCCGCGCCTCGGTTTCGCGCGAGCTCTTTTCCGTGGTCCACATTGGCGAGGGTACGGGCTGGGATGTGGAGCGTCCTTGCATGGGGAGTCTCGTGGTCTATCGGGGGGAGTTCTGGCTGATCGACGCGGGGCCCCATGTGCGGGAGAGTCTCGCCGCCCTGGGGCTCGGGGTCGACGATCTTCGCGGGGTCTTCATCACCCACGCCCACGACGACCATGTGGTGGGGCTGACGGCCCTCCTCCACGCGGAGCGGAGAATACAGTTTCTCGCGGTGCCCTGGGTGAGGGCGACGGTCCGGGAAAAGCTCCACGCCCTGGCCGGTCTCGACGAGGAGGCCTTCCGCCAGACCTTCGAGCTCCGCGATCTCGTGGAGGGTGTCTGGAACGATCTCGAGGGTCTCGAGGTGCGGCCCTTCCTCTCGCCCCATCCGGTGGAGACGACCTGTCTGCGCTTCAGGGTTCGCGGCCCCGCGGGCGAAAGGAGCTACGCGCACCTGGCCGACCTTTCATCCTTCGAGGTCATCGACGCGATGGTGAGGGAGTCGGACCGCGACGCGAGGGGGGAGGAGCTTCCCGGTATCACGCGGGCCTTCGCGGAGAGGACGAAGGCGCTGTACCTCGAGCCGGCCGATCTCAAGAAGGTGGACGTGGGCGGGGGGATGATCCACGGCGAGGCGCGGGATTTCGCTTCCGACACTTCGGGGGAGCTGCTCTTGAGCCACACGGATTCGGCGGCCGATATTGAGGCTGCCCTCGGCGGCCGGGCTGCCCTCGGCGGCGGTGGGGCCCCGGGCGAGATACGTGGGAGGGTGGCGGTCTTCGGCGAGGAGAGCCTGCTCATCGCGGCCGACAGGGATTATCGACGGGAGGCTGCCCGAGCCCTCCTCGAGGCCCAGTTCGCCGATGTCCCCGGCACTGAGCTCGATGCCCTCCTCGTCGCCGCGCCGAGGGCGATGGTCGAGGGGGAGCGGTTCATGGCAAGGGGGGAGCTGCCGGATTCGGTCGAGCTCATCCTCTCGGGGCTGGTCGCCGACGAGAGAGGCGCGCTGTATGGCGCGGGCTGGCTCGTCGGGGAGGCGGAGTGCCTGGCGGGGCTGCCCCCGAACTCCGAGTTCCGCTGCGCGACGGGCGTCGAGTCGCTGCCGATCCCCGGTCGGCTTTTCGCGGACTTTGTCGACCGTCTCGAGCTCGGCGCCGACCGGGCGCTCAGGCGGGAGATCGTGGGTTTCCTTCGCAATTGCGAGCTTTTTCCCGACATCGTCGCCACGGCCTCGATAGACCGCCTCGCCTCGCGGGTGGTCCTCGTGTCCTATTCGGCCGGCGAGGCCTGCGGTGGCGGCGGGGGAGACGTGCATGTGCTGGTCTCGGGGCGGGTGGCGCTCCGGGCGGGAGGGGCGGAGGTCGCGACCCTGGGCCCCCGCGAGATTTTCGGCGAAGAGGCGGTATTCTCGCCCGGCGCCGTGACTTTCGACATGAGGGCCCTCGAGGAGGTGACCGCCTACCTCCTCCCCCTCGATGAGCTCCGGAAGATCCCCTATCTCCTGTGGCGGCTTCGCGAAATTCTCGCGCGGCGTCTGGCGGCGGCCCGGAGGAGTTTCGACTACTTGTGGCGGCCGGAGTATTCGGTCGGCGTGCCGGAGCTGGATGCCCAGCACCGGGGGCTCTTCGCCCTCCTCGACGCCCTGGTGGCCGAAATCAACGATCCGGGAGCCTGCGGCGACATCGGTCCGAGCATCGAGGCGCTCAGGCCCGTCGTGGTCGAGCATTTCCGGACCGAGGAGGCCCTGATGGAGAAGGCGGACTACGAGGGGCTGGCCTTCCAGCGGGAGCGCCATGCGGCCTTCCTCCTGGAGCTGGACGAATGGGCGCGCCGCGTGGCCTGCGGCGACCGGCACGCCGCCCGCGATCTCGGCGACTTCCTGGCCGACTGGCTCATCCGCCACACCCTGGGCATCGACCGTGCCTACGCAGGCAGGCTCGGCGAGCTCGGGGCCGGCGCCGATCTCGTGAACCCGCGGCGGGCGTCAAACATCTGAGCCCGCGAGGGTCCTGACGAAGGCGAGGAGGTGGGCGGCGAGGTCGCCGTTCGCCAAGAGGCTGTCGGCAAAGGCTTCGAATCCGGGGCGGAGTGCCGGGAGGGCTTCGAGCAAGGCGGCGATGTCCTCCGCCTCGCCGCCCGAGGCAAGGGGCCCGTCGACGAGGCGGTCGTTGAAGGCAAGGGTGAAGGCCTCGTAGGCGGCGAAGGCGGCAGCGGGGACGCCTGAGCGCGAAAAGTCGGGTCGCATCCTTTCGAGGAGGGCGCGAACCTTTACCAATTGGTAATTGTCCTCCTGCCGATAGGCGTGCCAGACGAAGGGGCTGCCCGCGAGGGCGGCTCGCGCGAGGCTCTCCTCGCCGCGGACGATGGCGAGGTCGGCGGCGAGGAGGACTTCGTCCCAGAGCTCCTGGGGGAGGAAGGGGAGGCTGAGGGCCGGGAAGGGCCTGAGCGCGGCTTCCCAGGCTTCGAGGAAGGGAGTCGAGCTGCGCCCCGCGGCGACGAGGGCGAGGGGTTTCGCGGCGGTCGCGAGGGGGACGGCGGGCCCGAGGGCGGCGGAGGGCCTGAAGGCGGCGGAGGGCCTGAAGGCGGCGGAGGGCGCCGCCGCGATGGCGGAAACGATACGGTCGTAATCGTGCTCGTAGCTGAAGACGAGGATCCAGGGCCGGAGTTCGTCCCCTGGCGGGAGTTTGAAACCAGCGCGGCGGGCTAGGTCGCGGCGTTGTGCCTGGATGGAAGCTGTCCCATCCTGGACAGTGACTGTCGTGGGTGGGACAGCTACTGTCGTATTTGGGACGGTCGAGATTGTGGGGATCGACTTTCTGAGACCGCGCCAAAGCTCGGCTCTAGCGCGAAATTGCCGATCGATGACGAGGCCGCCGGTCGCGCGGGTAAAACCTGGCATGAAAATGTATTTGGAGACGAGGGCGTTTCTCGTGGCCGAAAGCATTCGATGGAGTTCGTCGGCCCAAGTTTCGGCGCTGAGGTGCTCGAGGTTGACGATGAGGCGCCTGTCGTCACGTTGGGGGTCGAAAAGGAGCTCTTCGAGGGCTTCGGGGCGGCCGCAGGCGAAGCATTCGACCACAATATGGGGCAATTCCGCGTCAGAGCAGGCCTTCGCGAGCTCGGCAAGGCCGATATCCCAACCGAGGACTGTCCAGGCGCCCAGTTTCTGCACCTGTTTGTCGGGGTCGATCTCGGGCTGTATGGCGCTGAAGGACTCGAGGTCGTCGACGTGGAGGCGGAGTCCGATGCCCTTTTCGGCCTCCGAGAGTGCCTTCGCGAGACGATAGACGAGGCCTATGTCCCCGTAGTTGTCCACCACCTTGCAAAGGATGTCGATGACCATGGGCTAATGATTGTCGGATGGCACGGATCGTGCAAGTAGGTAACTGGATCATTGCTATATAAGGCAACGGCTATTGTTTGGGTGACTTTTCGTATGGTATCACTGAAGCCATCCGAAAACGGTCCTTCACTCGCTAAAGTCTTATCGTAAAAAGCCGAAATTGATGTGGGTAAGTCTCAGTCTCGGGTGAGAACCCTGGAGGACCAATGGGCGATCTGTCTGCCAAGCGTTCCGCCGCTTCGGCGAAACGGCTTTCGATTATCGGGCTGGGCCTCGCCATAGCCCTTTCCCAGACCACCTGTAGCGCCTTCAACGCGGGTCTCGGCTCGAAGATCGACATCGAGCCGCCGAGCGTGAGCATCCTCTCGCCCTCGAGCGGGGATTTCGTAAAAGGCATAATTACGATAAAAGGCAAGGCCTCCGACGACACGGGCGTCAAGTCGGTCGTCCTAGCCCTGACCAACGACCAAACCCAGGCCGCCATAGGGCAGCCGATCACGGCCAACTTCGACGCAAAGACGGGCACATGGGCAGCGCCGCTGGACGTCCTCTCCCTGGTCCCCTCCGCGTCGAGCGCCGAAGTGCCGGTATCGATCGTCGTCACCGTGACCGACATAGCCGACCCGCCCCATGTCACGAAGACGATTCCGCCGCTCAAGCTCGTATTCGACGATCACGCGCCTACGCTCGCCCTGAATTACCCCGACCGCTCGGCCATGGAAGCCGCCTCCAACAGTTCAGACCACATCTCGCTGAGCGGGGTGGTGCCCTTCAGCGGCAGCGCCTTCGATATCGGGCTCAAACAGGTTGCCTTGACCTATACCCCCTACGATTCGAGCGGAAACCGCGGCGCCTCAAAGACCATCGTGGCCAATGGCGCGAGCTCCTGGTCCCTCGATCTCGACACGACCACGCTTTTCCCCTCGAGCGTCGGCAGGGTCGACCTCTCATTTACCGCGACGGATAGCGCCTATTCGGACAGCGACCCGAACGGTAACGCGACGACCTTGGACATCGACCCCAAGGATTCCGCCACCAGCCTGTACGGAGTCGTCATCGACCAGAACGCGAGCAAGCCAACCTTCAATTCCGACAATGGCAACAACCTCAACCTCGATCTCAAGGCCGGGTTGCAGCCCGATCCCTCCGCCGTCTATTCGCTCAACCCCGGTATTACGATCCCACTCACCGTCGAAGACATTAATGGTCTCAGGACAGTCGACGGCCAGCCCTACACCTGGAGCGGCACGAGCAACCTCGATGTGGACGTTACTGTCACCCAAAAAATGCCCCAGCCAGACGGCTCCACGGTCTTGGGCAGTGCGCAAAGCGCGAGGACCCTGGGCTGGCTCGTTCCGAGTTCGACGATAGCGCCGAAGACCAGGGTCGCGCCCAACGGCAAGACTTATGTCATCTCCGCCGATTACCGACTGAGCCTGCCCGCCGCCACGGACGGCGATTTCATCCTCGGCTTTACCGCGACCAACGATCACGACGCCAAGGCTCCAGTCGGAAATACCGACGCCGATGAAACGAGGCTTGTCGACGCAACGATCACCCTCGATCTCGTTCCGCCCCGAGCCACCGAGACGAACTACGGTAGCGCCCTCATCCAATCGAACAGGGACGTGAGCTTCGCCGGCATCGCCGACGACGCGGCTCAGACGCATTATCGCAAGGCGAAGGGCGCCGTCTTGACCTATTCGAAGGACGGGGCCTCGCCCGTGACGGCTGCCGCTGCGACATCGGCGTCTCCGTCGGGATTTGCCTGGAACCTGACGAATTCGGCTGCCACCGCGGCCCAGGGTTTCGCTTGGAGCTATACGCTGCCCGCCTCCCTCGGCGACGGAATGTACAATCTCGCGTTGGCGGTTACCGATTACGCGGACAAGGTTTCGACGGTTTCGCGGACGGTGCAGATCGATACTTCGGCGCCGGTCGCCGTCATTTCCAATCCCCAGAGCCTGAGCTCCGCTTCTTCAGCATACTGGCTTTCCGGCTCGACGGCCGGCATCGGCGGCACGGCCTCTGACGGTGGGAGCGGGGTCGCGGCGGTCTATTACGCCGCCGTTGCGAAGGGGAGCGCCGTTCCGGCCTTTTCGACTTCGAGCGGGATTTGGACCCAGGCCGGCGGAACGCTGAGCTGGAGCGGCACGCTCAAGCTCGGAGGGAGCGGAGGGCTCGGGGAAGGCGAATACACGCTCTACGCGGCGGCGGTGGACGGAGCGGGGAATGTCTCCCCTCTCGTGTCGAGGGATTTCGGTGTCGATCTGAGCCAGCCGAACCTCGCCGTGACGACTCCGGCCTCCGATTCCTCTACCTATGCGGCGGCAGGCTCGGATGCCTTCCCCGGCTTCGCGGGAAACGTCTGGGATTCGAACGCCCTGGCGGGCGCCTCCTCCCTCACGGTGTACTATACGAAAAATGGCGTGTCGGCGCCTGTCTCGACGATCGCCGTTGTCGATTCCGCCCATTCGGCTCCGGGCAATTCGTGGACCTGGACGCCTTTCCCCTCGGGCATCGACGCGACCGGACACTCGAACGACGGCATTTACGCCTTCACCTTCACGGCGACGGACGTGGCGGGAAAGACGGCGAGCGTGACGCGGACGGTGCAAATCGACACGACGGCGCCCGCCCTGGTGGCGACGGCGCCCGTGGCGAACGAGTCGACCTCGAGTTCGAGTTATACGATTCAGGGCACCTCGACGGACACGGGCGGTGTTGGATTCCCCGGGACGAACGCGGTCGAGTACAGCCTGGACGGCGGTTCGACATGGACGGGGCTGAGCCTGAGCGGGACGAGCTGGAGCGCCACGGTGAGCCTCGGAACGACCGAGGGCGCGAAGACGCTGAAGCTTCGGTCGACGGACAAGCTGGGCAATCAGTCGAGCCAGACGATAGGGTTCTTCTACGATCTGAATCCGCCGGTGATGCAGGAGACGGGAGTGGGCGGAGGGACGAATCCGGCCACCTATTCGACTGCGACGAGGAGCACTGTCCATTTCGCGGGCAGCGCGAACGATACCGACGCGCTGGCGAGCGCCCATGCGCTGACGGTGTCGATCGACCACGCGGCTGCGGTGGACCTGTTCGGCCTCGCAGCGCCCTATACCGCGTCGGGCACGACCGGCGGCTGGACGGTGAACGTGGCAGTCGGCTCGGGCGGCCTGGCCGACGGTCCTCACGACTTCGTTTTCACGGCGACGGATATCGCGGGGAAGACCACCTCGGTCGAGAGAGCGGTGACCGTGGATACCACGGCGCCGGTGAGCTCCATCGTGACGCCTCCGATTCTTTCCTCCCTCGACACGAGCTATTGGCTTTCGGGGGCGACCGCAGGCATCGGCGGGACCTCGACCGATTCGGGCAGCGGAGCGTCGGGGATCGTCGGTCTGTACTATGACATCGTGGCGAAGGGAAGCGCCGCGCCGGCCTTCTCCACCTCGACCTGGACCCAGGCGGCCGGAACGACGAACTGGAACGGCACGGTCAAGCTGAGCGGTACGGGTGGGACCGGCGAAGGCCAGTTCACTATGTACGTGGCGGCCGTCGACGCCGTCGGTAACGTCGAGACGGCCAAGACGCGCGATTTCGGCGTGGACCAGAATCCCCCGACGGCGACGGAGACGCACACGGCAACCTTCGCCGCTAAGAGCCTGTATACTCTGGCCGGCACGATCGCGGATACGAACTCCCTGTCGACGCTCGCCATCACGGAGCAAAAGGGAAGCGGAACCCCGATGACCGTGGCGTTCGCGGCGCCGGCGTCGGTGGGCGGTACGAGCCAAGGCTGGACTTCGGCGAGTCTTCCCCTGGGAAAGTCTCAAGCCGATCTCGACGCCCATGCGGCCGATGGGAGCTATGCCTACGCGATCACGGTGACCGATGTCGCGGGGAAGTCGACGACGATCACTCGCACCGTGAACATCGACACGACGGCGCCGACTTTGAGCATGAGCGCTATTCCGTCCTGGATATCCTCTTCGGCCTACACGATCGGCGGGAGCGCGACCGACCCGAACGCCGGCGCCTCTGGCGTCGCGAATATCGTGTACAGCCTGGACGGTGGAACGAGTTGGACGAGCGCGGGCTGGTCGGACAGCTCGGGCGGAGCGAACACGAGCGGGACCTGGACGGCGACTCTGACGGGACTCGCCGAGGGATCGCACAGCCTCATCGTGAAGGCCATCGACGCGGCGGGCAACGCGACGACGAACGCTGCGGTCGACTTCGGTGTGGACCTCGCCGCGCCGAGTCTCGGGGTCGGAGCGACCCCCGCGACGATCACCTCGTCGACGGCATCGAGTTTCACGGGTTTCGGCGGAACGCTGTCCGACAGCGATCCCGCATCGGTGATGGGGAGCACGCTCGGCGTGACGGTGAGTTCGACGCAGAACGGGAACCTCGTCGACAACGGCTCGCCGATTACGGCAGGGTCGAATTGGACCTTCGGCTTCGCGATAAACGCGACGACCCACGCCCAGGACGGACTGTGGAGCTTCACGTTCACGGCGACGGACGTCGCGGGCAAGACGACGGTTGTGACGAGGAGCCTGACGGTGGACACGCAGGCGCCTACGATCACGGTGACCTCTCCTTCGGCGAACGGCTGGGTGTCGTCGAGTTCCCTGTCGGTGACGGGCGTGGCGAACGATGGGTCTGGAACCGGCGTGAACGCGGTGTACGCGAAGGTAGATAACGCCTCGATCGATCATAGTAGTGAAGACCCCACGGTCTCAGCCAATGGTTGGACCCTGATGGCGGGGAAGACGAACTGGAACACGGACGCGACGCACGCACTGCCAGTCCTAGCAGGCGAAGGCAATAAGACCTTATGGATAAAGGCGACGGACGCGGCGGGGAACATCACGACCGCCAGCGAGGCGATCTCCGCTACCAACAAGATCGACTTCGGCTATGACGCCGCGGCGCCGAATCTCGCGGAGACGACGATAAACACGACGTCGACGGTGAGCACCGATGCTCCGCCGTCCTTCGACGGAGCGACCTGGGACAGCGATCCCGTGGGGGCGGCGACACCTTTGACGGTGAGCTACTCGAAGAACGGGGGAACGGCAACCTCGGCCACGATCAACGTGGTGGGAACCTCGACGAGTTCGCCGGGCAACCTGTGGAGCTGGACTCCCTTCGCGACCCTCGACACGGCGGGACATACGCAGGACGGGCAATGGAGCTTCGTGTTCACGGCGACGGATGCGGCGGGAAAGACGACCGTCGTGACGCGCTCGATCCAGATAGATACGACGGCTCCGACGGCGGCGGTGAACGCCATTGGCGGCTACGTGAGCGGCGTGATTCCGATCAGCGGGAGTTCCTCGGACGCGGGAGCCGCGACGAGCGGCGTGGCGAAGGTGCAGTACCAATTGGGAAGCACGGCCGGCGCCTGGACGGACGCTTCGGGGGCCGGGAGCTGGATCGGGAGCCTGGATCTGAGCGCCTCGGCCGAGGGAACGCTTGCTTTGTACGTTCGCGCAGTGGACTTCGCCGGGAACGTCGGGCTACCCGTGAGCACGACGATCAATATCGACAAGGCGAATCCCGAGGCTACGGAAACGACGCATGGGACGGCATTGATCCAGAGCAATATGAACGTGGCCTTCGCGGGCCAGGCCGATGATGCGGCGGTGACGAGCGGGCGGCAGGCATCGAGCGCGGTGCTGAGCTACTCGAAGAACGGCGGGGCGGCGGTGACGCTGACGGGCGCAGATGGGTTCAATTGGAACCAATCGACGGGGGCCTGGACCTACTCGCTGCCGACGAGTCTGGGAGATGGGCTATACGCGCTGACGCTGCTGGTATCGGACGCGGCAGGGAAGACGGCGAGCGTGACGCGGACGGTGCAGATCGACACGACGGCGCCCGCCCTGGTGGCGACGGCGCCCGTGGCGAACGAATCGACCTCGAGTTCGAGTTATACGATCCAGGGCACCTCGACGGACACGGGCGGTGTTGGCTTTCCCGGGACGAACGCGGTCGAGTACAGCCTGGACGGCGGTTCGACATGGACGGGGCTGAGCCTGAGCGGGACGAGCTGGAGCGCCACGGTGAGCCTGGGGACGACCGAAGGCGCGAAGACGCTGAAGCTTCGGTCGACGGACAAGCTGGGCAACCAATCGAGCCAGACGATCGGGTTCTTCTACGATCTGAATCCGCCGGTGATGCAGGAGACGGGAGTGGGCGGGGGGACGAATCCGGCCACCTATTCGACGGCGACGAGGGGCACGATCCATTTCGCGGGCAAGGTGGAGGATACGGATGCGCTGGCCGCTAGCGGAGCCTTCCAGGTGTCTATCGACCATGGTGCGGCGGTGGACGTCGGTTCGCTCGGGGCGGGGTACGCCTATGCAACCGTGGCTACGGCACAGGGCTTTACGTGGACTCTGGACGTGACGGTGGGGGCCGGCGGCCTTGCGGATGGGACACACGACTTCACTTTCACGGCGAAGGACATCGCTGGCAAGACGATATCGGTTGACCGGGTCGAGCAGGTGGACACGACGGCGCCTTCGAGCGCGATCGTGACGCCGACAGCCGGCTTAACGAGCGCCGACGCCGCGTACTGGCTTTCTGGAACGACGGCCTCGATCAACGGGACCTCGGGCGACACGGGGAGCGGGGCGACAGGCGTCACGGGTGTGTACTACAAGGTCGTGACGAAGGGATCGGCGGCGCCGACCTTCTCGACGGCGAGCTGGACGCAAGCCGGCGGTACCTCCAATTGGAACGGCACCCTGACCTTGAGTGGAAGCGGCGGAATCGGCGAAGGCGAGTACGCGCTATATGTGGCGGCAATGGATGCGGTGGGGAATGTCGAGACGGCGAAGACGCGCGACTTCGGCGTGGACCAGAATCCGCCGACGGTGACGGAGACGCACGCGGCGCTGAGTTCGACGAAGACGACCTTCACACTGACGGGCACCGTTGGAGACACGAACGCGCTCGCAACGATGAGCATCACCGAGAGCATGAACGGCGGAATGGCTCAGGCCGTGGGTTTCACTCCGTCGGTGGCCTTGGCCGGGGTGAAGACGGCGAGCTTTACGTCGGCGAGCCTGCCCCTGGGCGGGGTGGTTGACGGGTCCTACGCCTATGTGATCACCGGAACGGACGCGGCGGGTAAGACGACGACGGTCAATCGGACGATCACGATCGACACGACCGCGCCGACGGTGAACCTGAACGCGGTGCCCGCGTGGGTGTCGTCATCGGCTTACACTATCAGCGGGAGCGCGACGGATCCGAATCCGGGCAGCGGCGCCTCTGGGGTGGCGACGATCCAGTACAGCCTGGACGGCGGGACGAGCTGGGCGAACGCGGCCTGGACGGACACGTCGGGGACGAACGTGGCGGGGACCTGGACGGCGACGATGACGGCTCTCGTGGAGGGACCGCACAGCCTCCTCGTGAAAGCTACGGATGCCGCGGGGAACGCGGTGACGAACGGGGCGGTGAACTTCGGGGTGGACTACAATCCGCCCAACCTGAGCGTGACGGCGCCCCCGGCGACGGTGACGGCGGCCACCGCCTCGGCCTTCGCTGGGATAGGCGGCTATGCCTGGGATTCGTACCAATTGGCCTCGAGCTCGTCGTTGACGGTGATCTATACGAAGAACGGCGGGACGGGGATGACGGCGACGATAACGGTAGCGGATGCGAGTCACGTCGCGCCCGGGAACGTGTGGACCTGGACGCCCTTCTCGGGCGGGATCGACGCGGCGACGCACGCGAACGACGGGATCTATTCGTTCACGTTCACGGCGACGGACGCGGCGGGGAAGGTCACGCAGAGCGGGCCCTATTCCATGACCGTGGACACGATGTCGCCGCAGTTGACGGTGACTTCGCCCGCTACCGCGACGCCGATGACCTGGGTATCGAATTCCACCTTGAATGTGACGGGGGTCGCGAACGACGGCTCCGGCTCCGGCGTGCAATCGGTATATGTGCTGGTCGACGACCCCTACGCGGTTTCCACTTCGACCGACCATGGCGCCGACGATCCTACGGCGACGGGTTCGCCTTGGACGAAGGCGGCGGGCACCGTGAGCTTTAGCGCAAGCCTCACCCTGTCGAGCGAAGGCGCGAAGACGCTGTGGGTGAAAGCTGTCGACAATTACGGCAACTGGACTACCAACGCGGAGGCCCTCTCGGCCAAGGTGGGCTTCGGTTACGACAAGACGGCGCCGAGCCTGGTCTCGACGGACGCGACGCCTTCCACAGTGAATACCGTCTTTACGCTCGGCGGCAACGTCTCCGATGCCGCCAGCGGGCTCGCAAGTCTCGTTGTAAGCGCCGATGGCGCCACCCCGGCCACGGCGGTCTCCGTCGGTTCGGGGTCGTGGAGCTATCCCGTCACCGTCCTGCCTTCGGACGGCGCCCATGGCTATCTCTTCACCGCGACGGACAACGCGGGCAATGTGAGGACGATGACCCGGACCATCACGGTCGATACGAAAGCGCCGGTCGTCACCTTCAGCAATATCGATCCGACGAAGAACACCGCTTCTACCGCGATCACTCTGGTCGACAGTCTTCCCAAGGTCATGGGTACTATAACGGACGAGACCGGAATCGGCACGGTCCAATCGATGGTGGAATTCTCCGCCGACAACGGCTCAACCTGGGCGACGACGCAGTCCTGGACTTCCCTCTCTACCAGCGGTTCGACGCCGCTCAGCGTCAGCTTCGCGAAAGACCTCTCGGCGGCGCCCTTCCTTACGGACGGGCTCTATCGAATAACGCTGTCCGCGGCCGATACGCTCGCGACGCCGAATTCGGGGAATTCCGCCACAGTCTGGTTCCGTCTCGATCGGAACAATCCGATCGTCTCGAGCCTTCTCTCCTCGGCGGGTTCGGCTGCGGTGAATTCGAATTTCACCCTTTCGGGCAACGCTTCGTCGAACAATCTTTCGGTGGTCGAATACAGGTTCGATTCCGGCTCCTACACGACGATGAGCGGCGTGACCCCGGGAACCTATGGCTTCTCGACGGGCCTCGGAAACGCCATCTCCGTCGCGGCCTCGACCATGGCCGAGGGATCGCACACCGTCACCGTCCAGGCGCTGAGTTCGGGACAGCGAGTGGGTTCGCAGACCTATTCCTTCCTCGTCGACAAGACCGCCCCCGCGCCGAGCATGACAACGCCGGCTCCCGGCGCCGCGATTTCGGGCAATTCGGTCATTCTCGGCGGCGGGGCCACGGACCTCGGTGGCGGCGGCACCCCAGCCGGCGTCTCCGGCGTCGACTGGCAGCTCGCGCGCGGAATTTCCCTGACATTGACGGGCTCGACCTTCTCTACGAGTGCAGCCCATGGCCTCGCGGCCGGCGACATCGTGTATTTCTCCGCCTACGCCGGCGGCAACCTGCCTTCCGGCATTTCGGCCAACCAGCCCTATTGGGTCAGCTTGACTGGCCTGACGACGACGGCCTTCGAAGTCTCGGCCACGAACGGCGGGGCCGTGCTCAATCCGGGGACCGGAGGGACTGTTTTCTTTGCGGCCAAGGTAGGGACGTGGACGGCTGCTACCTATGGTTCATCAATTTGGAATGCGACGCTGGATTCTACCTCCCTGAGCGAGGGGAGTTATCTCCTCCTTTCCCGGGCCACCGATCTCGCGGGCAACGTGAGCGCGGCGATAGCCTCGCGCCTCATGGTAGACCAGAACGCTCCCGCGCTCGACTTCTCAACGACGGCGGCCTCGGGCATCTTCAGCTCGGCTTTCGTGGCCTCGGGACTCTCTTCCGATCCTTCGGACACGAGCGACCCCGCCGCGACGAACGGCGTCGCCTCCGTTATCCTTTCCATCGACGATCCGACTTTCAATACGTCCCACGTCGGAACCGTCGCGATCGATCTCACGAAGACCACGGCCTGGTCCTACGATCTCGCGAGCGCTCCCAGCTCATTCTTCTCGGGCCTCTCCGGCGTGCCGACGAACTTCGCCTCGATATCCGAGGGATCGCATTACCTCTACGCCCGCGCCACGGACAAGGCAGGCAGGACTTTCGACAAGGCCTTCGCCTTCATCAAGGACACGGTTGCGCCTGCCCCTTCCTTCACCAATCTGTCGACCTCCACTCCTTGGACGGTTTATCTCCAGACGGGAACGAAAATCGCTGGCACCATCGCGGATGCGAACGGCGTAGCCTCGGCGACCTATGAAGTCGAGCAGTACACGGCCGGAGCTTGGACGATCAAGCAAGCTACCACGAGCCTCGGCTCCACGGCCAACTCGACCAATTTCCCCTGGACCGTCGATCTGAGCGGATATGCCGACGGGCACTACCGATTGACCTTGAACGCCTTGGATCGTGCGGCCCCCTCGGCCAACGCGATGGCTCCGCAAGTATGCGAGTTCTACCTCGATACGGCGGCGCCGACGGCGGGCATCGCGAATCCCGCGATCGGCAGAATCGCTTCGACGGACATCGGGGCCCCGACTGGCGCGGCCGCCGACGCCAATTTGACGAGCGCCACGATCCAGCTCGATTCGATTCCGGCCGTCGACGTCTACGCGAGCGCCGGGGCCTGGACGTATCCCGCCTGGAACTGGGCCGGCCTCGTCGACGGCACGCACACGCTCACATTGACCGCGACCGACATCGCCGGGAAGACGACGACGACTACCAGAACCTTCGTGAAGGATACCTCTGCGCCGGCTGTCTCCTACAACAATATCGCGACATCGGGCGCCGGATATCCCACCGTGATTTCGACCTCGGCGACACCGAGCCTCTCGGGTACCCTGACCGATGCCTCGGGCATCGCTTCCTATTCCTACACCCTCAGCGCATACAACCCGGCGAGCGCGAGCTGGAATCCCATGATCGCCTCCTCTTCGACGATCGTGACCGGAAGTCCGGTTACCTACAATTGGTCCATTCCCCTTTCGACCCTCGGCCTTCCCGACGGCAAGTATCAGGTGACCGTCAGCGCCATTGATGTCGCGTCCCCGGCGAACGGCACCGCTTCGCCGACCCAGGTCCAGTTCTTCATTTCCAACGCATCCCCGGCCGCGGCCCTAAACTCCCCGGCCTTGGGGAGTTGGGTAAGTGCGTCCTTCACCCTGACCGGCACCGCCCAAGATTCGAGCGGCGTGACGGGTCTGAGCGTCATGGCGACCAGCGCATCTTCCCCGACCTTCGGCGCCTCGAACGCCTTGCCTGCCTTCGCCATAATCAGCGTCGGCACGGCTACGGCCACCTTCCAGACCAGCCTGCCTCACGGCCTCGGCGTCGGCGATTCGGTCTACATCGCGGGCTCGGCAATGCCGACGACCTCGACCGGAACGCTAACTTCGACTTCGACCTATACGATCGCGAGCGTCTCCGCCTCGTCGGCGACCTCCGGGATCGACGAATTCACCTTGACCGGCGTGAGTTCGCTCACGGGTTCGGGTTCGGGGCTGTCGGTCGCGAAATCCGGCGCTGCCTTCGGGGCCTCCGTGGCTCCGCCCCTCGCCTCGCTTTCCCTTGCCGCGGGCACCGGCGTATCCACCAGCTCGGCGCTATTCGCCGATGGAAACGTCGTCTACTTCACCGGCAGTTTGCCTTCATCGACGCCGGCCATTTCTGCAGGAACGCCCTATTACGTACAAAGCGTTTCCGGTTCTACATTCGTCCTTTCGACAGCGGCCAGCGGGGGCACGATCCTCAACTACGCCTCGGCAGGATCGGCGACGGTTTATAGCCCCTCGCTGAATCTCGGCTGGCTCCTCCCCAACATTTCGCTCGCAGGCGTCGGCAATGGAGCCTTCACCGCATACGCGCAGGTGACCTCGGCCGACGGCAAGACCAGCGTGGCGAGCCGGAGCTACAGTCTCGATAATCAGCCGCCGACGGTCGCGATGAGCAGCCCCTCGACGACGTCGGTCCTCGCGGCGGCATCGCCTACCGGCTCGGCCATCACCGTCGGAGCTTCGGGCAGTCCGCTCCAAGGCCTCGTCTCCATTGCCGGCACAACAAGCGATCCGGGCTCGGGCGTGAGTCAGAATATTCAGTACTATATAGGAAAGAGCGGCAGCTACCAGTCGGGGAGCTCGGCCTCCAACTGGGTGCTGAGCCTCGGCGACATCAGCGGCTACGCGAACAGCACCAATGCCTACGCTTGCGACCTCAACGGTCAGACCCTCCTCGCGCTGGACTACTGGCTGATTCCCATCCATTTCCAGGCCGTCGACAACGCCGGCAACTCGGTCCAGGTGACCGACTATTTCGTCTACAATTCCAACGCGAACACGCCGACCATCAGCATCAGTTCCCCCGCCAACGCGCAGACCTTCGGGGGGCAGCAGCGCATCTACGGCACCGCCACCCAGCCCGTCGGCGTCTACGGCGCGGAGGTCTATGTGGACCCGACGAACGGGTCGACGCCCCCGACGACGATTTCGACGAGCGTGCTGACGAGTTCCACGACCTTCACCTTGAGTTCGGCCCTGGCTTCCCCCCTCGCCGCGAACACCGTCGTCTACATCAAGAGCGTGGCGCAGATTCCGAGTCTTCCGGGCGGGGCGACGGCGGGCAAGGCCTACTACATCGTCGGGGCAACATCGACCACCACCTCCTTCCAAGTCGCGACGAGTTCCGGCGGAGGCGCGATCGGATTTACGAGCGGGGTAGGGACGACCTACGCAGTGGACCAGTGGGCTCCTGCGACCCTGATGACTTCGGGCACGAGCGTTTCGTGGTATTACGACATCAACGTCGGCAACATCTATCCCCAATCCGGTCAATCCTCGCAGACCGTATCGGTGACCGGCCGCGCCTGGAGCGCCACCTCCTTCGGCGGACCTCGGGGCAACTTCACCGGCTACATGGCCAGCCCGCTTACCATGACCTTCAACAACACCTTCCCGACGGTGACGATGAGCAGCATCACTCCCCAAGGCGGGAGCGCTCAGGCCTACACGCAATCGATGGACGCCCGCGGCACCTTTACGCTGGGCGGTTCCGTGAGCACTCCCGTCGGGCTGTCGAGCCTCAACCTGGTGGACACCGGTCCTTTCAGCGGCACGAGCGCTCTCTACGCGATTACGGCCTCGGGCGGCACGGTGACGGCCATCCCCCTCTCCGCGAGCGGAACGAGCGGCAACGGCTACACCTATGCAGTAAGCGCCCAGAACCAGCTCGGCTCCGGCGCGGCGGTAACCTATGCCTCGGGCCAGGCCTACAAACTCCTCATCGTGAATCCCGGCTCCAATACGACGCCCGGCACCAATCCTTGGGTCGCGCTGGGACTCGGCGGCACCATCACTCCGGCGATCGGCATGACCTTCACGGTCAGCGCGGCCGGAACCATTCCGACGGGGGCCCAGGCCATTGAAAGCGACTCGAGCGGCAAGTTCCAGTATTCGATCGCAATGACGATCAATTCCTCGACGGTCTATCCCAGCCTGACGACGGGCGGCTATTACTCGGGAGCCCTGGGCTTCAACCTCCAGGCCGCCGATCTCACGACGCCCACGGCTCAGGTGACGACGAGCCCGGCCGGCGTGAGCGTCGACAACTTCGCGCCTGTCGCCGCCGCTCCGACGGGACTCTCGACCGTGACCGATTCTTCCTCCAATTCCTACGGCGTCCTTGCGGGTGCCGCCCAGACGATTGCGAGTTCGGTCACCGACATCGGGACCAGCTCCGGCACGGTCGGTGGAATCAAGGACGTCTACGTCTACCTCCTCGACAGTTCGGGCAACGTGGTGCCCCTCGCCGGAGGCGCCTCCATCGCAGCCGGAACCTATACCTATGTGGATTACCAGGGGAATACGCAAAGCTGGCCTTCCACCTCGACATCCGGCTACTATCTCGACATCGCGACCACGACGAGCGGCGCCTATGTCGCCTCGGGCATAGCGGGCGTGACCGAGATGATGGGATTGAGCGGCAGCAACACGACCTGGGGCATCCAGCTCGACACGACGAAATTCGCCGACGGCCCTTACACGCTCGCCTACACCGTCTTCGACATCGCCGGCAACGCGACGCATGCCACCTCTAGGGTCTTTGTGGGGAACAGCGGGCCGAAGTTCTCCGGCGTTACGTTGGGAACCAGCATCGGCGGGTCGATCGTGACCCAGGCCTACACCTCCTCCGCCCTGCCCAACACCGGATTCATCGCCGAGGGCAATACGCTTTCCTTCAATGTGAGCAGCCTCTACGGCAATGGAACGACGACGCCGAACGGCGCCTTGAGCTACACGTTGACCTACAACGGCAGCAATTATTGGTCGCAGGGAACGGTGACGGGAGTCAGCAGCAACGGCGCCACGGTGACCTTCAACCCGACGGCGGTCACGCCGGCGATCGCGGACACCTCGACATCGAACGGGGCGAGCTTCGTCCTTACCGTGACGGACCAGACCGCCACTATCCCCCAGTCCTACAGCACGACCATCGCGATGAACATCCAGAACGCCGACCACGGGACCCCGGCCATCGGCGTGGCGCCCTTCGGCACGCAGTACCTCCTGCCGACTACGAATCCCTACACGACGGGCAATGTCTTCCAGACCGGTCCGGTATCGAGCTACGGCCAGAACATAGGTTCGAACGGCGGGCACATCGACTATACGAGCCCCTATACTTCGGGCGCGGCGGCCGTTTCGGGCCAGGTCATCTTCCTCGGCAGCGCATGGAACGACCAGGCACTGACCAAGATCACCGTGACGATTCCCGGCTATAACGGCGGCGCCGAGTTCAACATCGCCACCTATTCGGGCGGGACCTGGGCGCCCCTCTCCGGCACGGGATGGAGCGTCGCCATCGACACGAGCCACCAGGTGCTCGGCCTCTCGGGCCAACAGGTGAACTGGACCTTCACTTGGGACAGCTCCTCGCTTTCTACGGTGACGGGCAAGAACATCACGGTGACCTTCAAGGCCTATAACGCCAACCCCAACGTTGCGCAGTATTCGGCGTCGGCGACGTCGTTGGTTGATGTGGTGCCGTATATCTCGAAGATTTCCACTCAGGCTCAGATGTCGACCGGAGGGGTGAAGGACATCAATATTCGAGGCGCCGATGGCTCCTATTCCATCCCGACAGGGACCAACGCCACCTTTATAACGGTCACGGGCTATAATCTCGCGCCGATCACCAATGGGGTCAGGATATCGAATACTACATATAAATCCGGCATCAACGGAACCACACTGATGGGCAATTCCGTCGCCTTTGCCGCCGCATCCCCTTGGACGACGCTCTATGTCAGCCAAAACACCACGGCTTCCGGTTGGCTCGGCGTGGTTGGCGGCACCGCATTGGCTCCGATTCCGGCCACGAACAACATCAACGATAATCTCCAGACCTACGACCAAGAACCGGACCTAGTATACACGCATAACCCCAAGTTGACTGATGACCGCTACCTTCGATTCTTCACCGTCTCTTCTACGGGAATCGCAAATGGCTATTACGCCAACATGTTGATGGTAGGAGGGTCCCCTTACTTCGGCTATATACAGTCGGGCGCCAACGGCGATCTGCAAGTGCAACGCGGGGCATCGAGCGGCAGCTATGTACCCTTGATTCGCGCGCTCGCGGCCGATCAGATGTCGATGGCGGTCGACGCGGGCGGCAAGTATCATGTCGTCAGCGTCAACAATTTCAACCAGGGACGAATGGAATATATGTATGATACCTACGCCTCCAATTATACCGGAGGCAACGGAGTCGACTCATACAGCAATAACGGGGCATCCAGTCCGTATTGGTCGGGATACACGGGCAACTTTTCGAGCGCCGTCGGTAACAACGCCCTCGATCTCGATTCCGTCAATTACACTCCCGGGCTCCAGCTCGGCCGGTACGTGAGCCCGACGATCCAGGTTTCCGGGAACTCCGTGACCTCCTACGCTACGGTCTGTCTCGCGGTCTACGACCAGTACGCCGGGGCGATCATCTTCCGCGACTGGCAGGTTGGAGCCAGCCCCTCCGGGGGCACGACCTATAATCTCGGAAGCGGGAAGAGTACTCTTTCGGACATCTCCTCAACTTCGGGCGACGGGACGCGCCAAAGCGTGGTCACCAATGCCAACGGAGCGAGCCAGTACTTCGCCATGGGCATCACTGATCAGGGATATGTCGTGATTGTCTTCTACAATCAGAATACCAGCCAATTGAATTTGATCTACTCCGCGACCGCCTCGGGAGGGATGACACCCGCGGCGGTGACAGGCGCGAATCCATCCACCACCATCAACTGGTCCAGCCCCCTGGTCATCAACCAGCCCTATACGGGAACCTATCTGTCGCTCTACATTCAGTCCGACGGCTCCGCTGCGACGCCGGACCCGATTCATATCGCCGCCTTCGATAGCTCGGGCGCCGATCTGAGGTACATCTATCTGACGAGCCTCACGGATACCAGTCCCAAGATCGCACTCGTCGACGCGACCAATTCCGTCGGTATCTACACTGATGTGACCGTATATAACGGCACGCCGTGGATCAGCTACTACAACAATTCTGAGAACGGCACCCATGATTCCCTGAAAATGGCCTATTTCAAGGGGACCTTGCCGACCGTGACCGATGGCGTGGATTCGAGCGGCAATACAACCGGCAATTGGGAATATCTGACGGTGCCCAGCGGATCGATACCTCAGGGCGGAGTCACAAAATTCCTGCGCACCAATATCGGATTCGACGGTTCCGGAAATCCGCTGGTCGGCTATACAGGCGCCGCCGGCATCGAGTACTCCAAGATGAATGCGGCGGTTCCATGATGCTGCGAGGCCTGTCGAAAAATGCCGGTCTTGCATTATTGCCGGCGCTTCTCCTCTTTCTTGCCTCCTGCTCCCCCCGCCTCACTCTATTGGTGAGCCCGGAGGCGGCGGGGGTCGGCGTTCTCGTCCAGCAATCCGCCAAGACGGCGAAGGGCTTGGCCGCGCTTGTCGTCGTTCCCGACTCGAGCCCCTGGACCGGTTCCGGCCTTGTGGTACGCCTCACTTCGACGCCTGGCTGGAACCTGCCGCCCGCGGCCCCCAAGATTTCTCCCATCCCGGCTACGGCCCTTCCTTCGAGCTACGCCCCCCTGCCCGTATTCGCGGACCTGGGGCGGGCGAAAGATGGCTCATGGCCGGCCGTGCCCTTGTTCTTCGATGTGGTCGGCGTCGAGGCCTACTACCGCGAGGGGAGCGCGACCGCGCCCGATGTTCCCGCCTGGGACCATGTCGGGGACAGGCGATGGGCGGGACTCGTCGCATTGCCCGGGGGGCTGCCGATCTATCGACAGGCCGCTTTTTTCCTCCAGGAATCCATCTCGAAATCTCCCATGTACGATATTGGCAATTGGTTTATTCAGGACGACGGGGCCTGGAGGGACGGTTTGGCGCGGATATCGGATTTGACTACCGCGCCGGCCTGGGTGCCCTCGACCTGGGCCTTCGCCCCCGGCGATCTCGCCATCTGGCGAAATACAGGATCGCAGTACGTCCTCGGCACGACGTACAGGGAGTTCGAGCTCACGCGGGGAGTCGCCCAACGTCGCTTCGCCGCCTGGAAAAGAAGCTACGATTCGGGGGGGACGGCCCTCGCGGGCACGGCTCTCTGCCTCGAGGTTTACGGGGACGGAAAGGCCGCTAAGCAATTGGACCCTTTGTTGAAGCTCCTCTGCTCGCCCGAGTTCCAAATCCAGGTCGGTGTCCGCCTCAAATGGATGGCTGTCAGCCAATCGACTGCCGAGATCGACGGGGACAGCTCGGCGATTCGCGACGAGGTCCGCGACGCGCTGCGCTTCTTTCCCCTCGCCAGCCGCCTGCCCGCCTCCATTCCCTCCAATAACCTCATGGGAGAGATTCAGGCCGCATTCAATTTCGCGAAAAAAAGATGAAAGCCGAGTACCGAGCCTTTGCGCAATCGAAGGCCCTTTCCCGTATCGTCGAAATCCTACTTTTCCGCCGCCTGCCCGAGTTCCTTGAGCGCCAGGAGGACATCGGCCTCGCCGAAACCGCGCATGACGGATTCCTGACCGGGGAACTGGTCGAGGGCTTCGAAACTGAGGCTGTAGTCCAGGTAGCACATGGGCTTGTCCGGAGTCGAACGGTCCGCGACCGCCCAGTACCCGCTGCAGTTCCGCATCGTTCCGCCGCTGGCGACCTGGAGGAAGTGCATCACGGTGTAGTCGTTCTCGCCGCTCGTCCACTGGCGGAAACGGTTGGTCGTGTAGAATTTGAAGCCGAAGGCTTTGACGCCGGAAAACTGTTCCGTGATGGTACCGTTTTCAACCTTGTCGATGATCTTGACCCAGCCGATGCGGCTGAAGATCTTGGACGCGCCGACGTAGTTTTCGATGATCTCGGTAATCGTCGAGGCGCCGACCGGATAGGCTGTCTCGGCTTGGGCGCTGAGGCGTATCCATTTTCCGTCCCCGCTTCGCGTCACCGCATAGGATCGAATCCGCGGATTTTCGCCGAGGAGCGCGACGGTGACGTCCGCGTCGGGCGGCGGGGGAGGACCGGCGCCTTCGTCGGGCAGGGTCGCCGAGGCGGGAAGGGTGGCGGTCCTGGCGGTTCCCGTGTCGAGGGCGCCGAGGAAGGCCGTCGCGAAGCAGGCGATGG
>Ga0307375_10001031_pt1 | contig 31654 bp, 27 predicted proteins | sample TR1MG_FD_202531 | JGI IMG/M metagenome (GOLD analysis project Ga0307375, IMG submission 202531) | Soil microbial communities from Risofladan, Vaasa, Finland - TR-1 | ecosystem: Environmental > Terrestrial > Soil > Coastal area > Acid sulfate soil | place: Finland: Risofladan, Vaasa | collected... | reverse complement strand
GAAGGATTCGAACCTTCGAAGGCAGAACCGTCAGATTTACAGTCTGATCCCTTTGACCGCTCGGGAACCCCTCCAAACAGAACCCGCAATTATGCCGACCAGCAACATGGATGTCAAACTGAATTAGTTGTAATGGATTAGATTATTGCAAAAATTTATGTAATTAAGCGCTTTTCACCTTTCGGGGCGCCGATTATCTGCTCGGCCAGACGATTTCGCATCGGGAAATATCAGGAAGCAAACATCCGTCAGGCCAAGTGATTCCGCCGGCAAATACGGGACTGCGGCAACGTTCTATTTGGTCAAGGAAATAAATAGCTGAGGCAGTCGTTCCGGCAACGATTCAACACGATCGATGATGGTGTACTGCTTGCCAAAAATGCCCGCAACGTATTCATCCGCCTTGGGATCAAGATTAATACAATAGGTGTAAATACCCTGCTGATCGAGTTCCTTTACCGCCTGACGCGCATCCTCTATCAGGATTCGCCCGTCCTTGCTGTCTATATCAGCCGGCTCGCCATCGGTGAGGATCAGCATCAATTTTTTATCGGCCTGCTGCTTCTCCAGATAATGGGCGGCATGGCGCATCGCCGCCCCCATACGCGTGGAGTAACTGGCCTCCATCGCCGCCAGACGCCCTTTTACCTCATCGCCCCAATGCTCACTATATCCCTTGATGTGCAAATAGCGCACGTCGTGGCGCGTGTTGGAATGAAATCCTGCAATAGCGAACGGATCGCCCAGTTTTTCGATCGCCCACGCCAGCAGCGACACAGCTTCCTGGCTCAACTCCAGAATGGTCTGGTCACAGCCGGCCGCTTTTTCGTTGAGCGACTCGGATAAATCCAGCAGTATCATCACCGCGATGTTGCGACCGTCATTGCGATGGCTCATGTTGATACGCGGATCGGGCGTTGCCCCGCTCTTGTAATCGATCAGCGAACGCAACGCGACATCCAGATCCAGCTCGCTGCCTTCCTCCTGATAGCGGATACGCACTTTGTCCTGCGGCTTGAGCAGGTCGAGCATCTTCTTCAATCGTTTTGCCAGTGAGGCGTGCTTGGCCAACAGCCTGTCAATATCTGCAGCGTTGCCCTGTGGATGCAAGGCCTCGTAAACGCTCACCCAATCCGGGCGATAACTATGGGTGTTGTAATCCCATTCATGATAATGGCGCGGGGGCAGGCCTTTGAGCTCTTTTTCAGGTTCGCTTTTGCGTTCTTCATCGAACGCCTCTTCTTCATCACCTTCCTCGATGAATTTCCACATCTGGCGATTATCGTCACGATAATCGATCACCGTATCCTTGAAGTGGGTCTTGGCCAACTGGTCGCTCTGGCGGCGGGTCCTGGCGACGAAGGAGATCGCCAGATCAGCCATCTCCTGCGTGTTCGAATCGCCCTGCCGCATCAAATCGTGAAATCGTTGCGCGAATTCGATGATGTGCGGATTTTTATAGGGGTGACGGGAATCGAGAATGGCGCGCGACAGCATGGTCAAGCGATGACGGACACCGGATTCCTTTTCCGGATCGCAGGCGTCTTCGTCAGGAACGGGATGCAGCGCCATGAAAATATGGCGCAGGCCTGGGTATTCACGTATCGCCAGATATTCCACCCGGCTGTCCTCGAAAAATTCCGCCGCCATGCGCTGGAACGGGCTCATGTTGTCGGCGAAGATCGCCGTGGTCCAGCGGCGATGCCCGGCGATATGCGCCAGAGCCGCGCGGTAACGGTCTATGCCGGCTATGCCATGCGCATCACTGTATACATCGGGCAGACGTATACCGAGCTTGTCGTAATAGGGTATCGGCTGGCGCAATTCGTCGAAGCCGCTGGAGTAAGGTATCAGCAAATCTTCGTCTCGCCACAAACCGCGCAAATACATATCCAGCTTGCGCTCGTTATCCACCAGCAGTGTGCCGTAACGTTCGCGTTGCAACACTGCCAGGCTGTCCGCAGATTGCAGACTGAAGTAATCGATTTGCCGGTCCGGATGGTCGTTGTAATAGCGCACACCGTAATCCACCCAGTTCTTCAGGCCGCCCAGAGAAAGCTGGGAAAGCAAAGCCGGTATCTGTTTGAACATTTCCGGAAGGCCGGGACTGGGAAAAGTCTGGTGGATGCCGTGGATAGAACCGGTGGTGTGCTCCATCAGGTCAAGCGCGATGGCGAGGTAATCGCTCAACTGTTCACGTGAATGCAAGCGCCGCGCAGCAGCCGCCAACGACTTCAGGAACGGTGTGATCGCCTTCCCGTTGGGTGACTTAAACATCCGGCGGATGAATTCCATGATATCGGGCAATGCATCTTCGCCCACTTCCCCGGCAACTTCCGGCCACACTTCCAGAAAGATCAGGATGGGCTCGGCACCGCGTCCCATCTTGCCGAGAAATCGCGCGTGCTCGATGTAAGCTGCCACTCCCCCGGCGGACAACGAAGACAACGCCACGCGCATGCAATCCGGAAACACCTCGGCCACACGCGGGAAGCCGCATGCCAGCTCTGCCCAGTAGGGTTGCAACTGCTCGGGAATCTCAACCGTTTCCATGATCGGTCTGCCCGGATTACGCGAAGGTGGCTTCTATCGCGTGATCCAGCGTATCGCGGATGTCCGCGTCGTCGGTGATCGGACGCACCATTGCCATGCGGCAGGCGGCGCGCGGTTCGACACCCCCCTTGATCAGCGTCGCGGCGTACACCAGCAATCGAGTGGAAATGCCCTCGTCCAGCCCGTGACCTTTCAGGTTGCGCGCCGCATGACCGATCTTGACCAGCTTGGCCGACAAGTCTTTGTCCATGCCGGTTTCCTTGCAAAGAATATCGGTCTCGACATCAGCCTCAGGATAATCGAAATCGAAAGCGGTGAAACGCTGCTTGGTGGATTGTTTCAAGTCCTTCAGCAAGCTTTGATAGCCGGGGTTATAGGAGATCACCAACTGGAAATCCTTGTGCGCCTCGATCAGTTCGCCTTTTTTGTCCAATGGCAGAGTGCGCCTGTGGTCGGTCAGCGGATGGATCACTACCGTCGTATCCTGACGTGCCTCGACGATCTCGTCGAGGTAACAGATCGCGCCGATGCGGGCCGCCGTGGTCAGCGGACCATCCAGCCAGCGTGTGCCGTTGGCATCAAGCAGATAACGGCCGACCAGATCGCTGGCAGTCATGTCCTCATTGCACGCCACGGTGATCAGCGGCTTGTCCAGCTTCCATGCCATATATTCGATGAAGCGCGACTTGCCGCACCCGGTCGGGCCTTTCACCATCACCGGCAGGCGTGCAGCGTAAGCAGCTTCATACAACTGCACCTCGTCGCCCTGCGCCTGATAGAACGGCTCCTTATGGACTTTGTATTGCTCTATACTTTTTTTAGTCATGGCTTACTCCAAATGTACGTCACGCAACCGCACATGCAGAACGGTTTTAAATCCGGGATAAAAACGCCCCCAGCAAGTGGGGGCGTTCAATATTGCAACATAGAGGCTGCGGCACCTTGCCCCGCTTCGGGGTCGCATCCACTGGCGCTGCGCACCAACGGACCCTGCTCCCCCTCCACGGTCTTACTTGTGCACGCCCAGTTTTTCGCGCCAGCCCGGATACAGCTTGTCCGCATCTTTCGGGAATGACTCAAACGCACGCGCAAACTCTTTGTGATCTTTAGCATAGGCGATCGGATCCGCGCCTTCCTTCCAGCAGTTATATGCCTGACGCAGTGAGATCGCGCCTGCTGCCGGTGAATCGATGTGACCGTAAGAACCGCCACCCGCCGTGTTGATCACGTTGCCGTGACCCAGGTTCTCGAAGAAACCCGGCAAACGCAGCGCGTTCATACCACCCGAGATGATAGGCGTGGTTGGTTTCATACCCAGCCATTCCTGATGGTAGTAAGGACCATCGGCGGAATCGCGTTCGATCATGTAAGCGATATTACGGTCATCGGCCCCGCCTTCCATCTTGCCGAAGCCCATCGTACCGACGTGGATACCGGAAGCGCCCTGCAAACGTGACAACTTGGCCAGCACGAACGCGGTGTAACCGCGAACTGCGGAAGGCGAAGTGATCATGCCGTGACCGGCGCGGTGATAGTGCAAATACTGCTGCGGATATTGACGACGGGCAGTGGTGATCATGCCGGGGCCGCCCACAAAACCGTCAACCAGGAACGCCAACTTGTTCGCATCCGGGCCAAACACGCCCAGTGCAAAATCGGCACGCGCCAGCATTTCGTAATGGTCATCGGCGGTGATGTTCATCGAGAATAATTTGGCATCGCCGGTTTCATCCATCGCGCGCTTCATCGAATCGTAAACCAGGGGCAATACTTTTTTCAGCGGGCAGAAGACCTGGTTGCCCTGCGGTTCATCATTCTTGATAAAGTCGCCACCCATCCAGAATTGATATGCAGCTTTGGCGAATGGCTCGGGACGCAGACCAAGCTTGGGCTTGATAATGGTGCCGGAAATGTAGCCTCCGTTCTTGATCGGACGACCCAGAATCCGCCACAGGTCGGAGATGTCGGTTGCCGGGCCATCGAATTGCATCAACATTTCTGGCGGAACATAGAAATCCTGCATTTGTGCATGCTTGATGTCGCCCATGCCCTGGTTGTTGCCGATTGCGCAGGTCAGGAAAGAAACAATCATCGCGCGACCGTCAGTGATGTTGCGATCGAACAATACTGATGGATAAGCAATCTTCATGACGCCCTTTACTTCATCAATGAAGTAAACCAGCGCATCAACACCCTTGGTGAATTCGTCAGTGGTCGAAACTTCCACGTTGGTGCCGGTTGAAGACTCGGCGGCAAAGTGTGCGGCCGCTTCCAGATAGCCGTGCCCCTCTGATGGGCGCATGTGGTAAGCCACCAAAATGTGCTTGCCATCCTTGATCAGGTCTTCTTCTTTCAGACTCAGATCTGAATAACGATTTGATTGATCCATAACTTCTTCTCCCGTATCTAATGATTAATATTTACTGGCTTCGCCATGCAACGTACGGAACTATAAAGAAGTTGTTGTATAAGATAAAGTCAATTATTGTTATCAAAACTATAAGCAATACTTATAGTTTGATATAATTGATCCGACTTGATTTCAGGGCGCAAAACCATGTTCCACTTCACGCTGCGACAATTGCAAGTATTTGAAAAGGTGGCAAATCACTTAAATTACTCGCGTGCTGCCGAAGAACTATACCTCTCGCAACCGGCAGTGTCCATGCAGATCAAGCAACTGGAAGGACATATCGGTTTGCCGTTATTTGAGCAGATGGGGAAAAAGATTTTCCTGACCGAAGCCGGGCGAGAATTGCATCACTACGCCAGAAGCATCGCCCAACAGCTGACCGAGATGGAAGCGGTGTTCGATGAAATGAAAGGGCTGGGACATGGCAAACTGACGATTTCGGTGGTGAATACCGCCAACTATTTCACGCCCCAATTGCTGGCCAGATTCTGCCAGCGCTATCCCGAAATCAATGTGATCCTGCAGGTTGCCAACCGCGATGCGGTACTCGAACAGCTGGCCGACAACAGCACCGACCTCGCCATCATGGGGCAACCCCCGGATGGGTTGGACATCAGCGCGGAGCTGTTCCTGGACAACCCGCTGGTGGTGATCGCACCACCCGACCATCCGCTCACAACGGTCAAACAGGTCAAGTTCGACCAGCTCGCTGAACAGACCTTTGTGTCGCGCGAACAGGGCTCGGGCACGCGCAGTGCAATGGAACGGATTTTCGAAAAATACAATATCCAGCCGCACATCAGCATGGAAATGGAAACCAACGAAGCCATCAAACAGGCGGTTCAGGCCGGGATGGGCTTGGGCATCCTGTCGCTGCACAGCATCGAACTGGAACTGGAGACCAAGAGGTTGGCCATGCTCAATGTCGAACATTTCCCGCTGCTGCGTCACTGGTTCGTCGCGCATCGCAGCAACAAACGCCTTTCCAGCGCAGCGTTGGCATTTAAGGACTTTTTGCTGGTCGAGGCGAAAAAAATAATAGCAGCGCGCTGAAACGCCCCGCACAGCATCGTGGCTTTACTGCGATAGCCAGCACTTACACCACTACAGTATCTGCGCGGCTTCTTCGAACGGCAGGCGCGGATTGCGCGGGAACAGCTTGGCGTGGTCACCGTAGCCCAGATTGATCAGAAAGTTGGATTTGATCTTGCCGTCAGGAAAAAACGCTTGATCTACTTTGGCGTTGTCAAAACCGGACATCGGCCCGGCATCCAGACCCAGCGCACGCGCTGCGAGGATCAGATAGGCGCCCTGCAGCGTGCCGTTGCGGAACGCGGTGGTGTCGATCAATGGCTGGTTGCCGGCGAACCAGGAACGCGCGTCGGCTTGCGGAAACAGCTTGGGCAGCTTTTCATGGAACTCGGTGTCGTGCGCGATGATCGCGGTGACCGGTGCGGCACGGGTTTTGTCCAGATTGCCCGGCGACAATGCCGGCAGCAATCGTTCTTTGGCCGCCGCGCTGCGCACGAACACGATGCGTGCCGGGCTGGAGTTGGCGCTGGTCGGCGCCCACTTCATCAAATCGTATATCTGGTGAATCAGCGTATCGCTGACCGGCTTATCCAGCCACCCATTGTGAGTACGCGCATCACGAAAAATAAGATTCAGGCTCCGGTCGTCTAGTTGCATGGTATTTCTCCTGTTTTGAATTAAACTAGTTTACATCACTCATAAGCCGGCGCCCAGAAAGTGGAACGCGCAAATGGAACCGGCAAAAAGCAACGGATCAAGAAAGCGGTAGAAATGAATTCATTAGTGGTTGCAGCAGTCTATAAGTTCGTGAAGCTCGCCGATTGTGCGGCAATGCGCGCGCCGTTGCAGGCGAAGTGCGATGCGCTGGGCATCACCGGCACGCTGCTGCTCGCCGAGGAAGGCATCAACGGCACGATCGCCGGCACGCGTTCCGGCATCGACAATATATTGGCATATCTGCGCAGCGACCCGCGCCTGGCCGATCTGCAACACAAGGAATCCGCCGCCGAACTGCCGCCGTTTTACCGGATGAAGGTCAAACTGAAAAAGGAGATCGTCACGATGGGCGTGACTGGAATCGACCCCACCGAGCAGGTCGGCCAGTACGTCAAGCCGGAAGACTGGAACGCGCTGATCAGCGACCCCGACGTGCTGCTGGTGGACACGCGCAACGATTACGAGGTCGAGGTCGGCACCTTCCGGGGCGCGGTCGATCCGCGCATCACCACCTTCCGCGAGTTCCCCGACTACGTCAAAAACCATCTCGACCCGCAAAAGAAACCGCGCGTCGCGATGTTCTGCACCGGCGGCATACGCTGCGAAAAAGCCTCGGCCTATATGCTGCAGCAGGGTTTCCCCGAGGTCTACCACCTGCAGGGCGGGATACTGAAATATCTGGAAAACGTGCCGGCGGAGCAGAGCCTGTGGCAGGGCGAGTGTTTCGTGTTCGACCAGCGCGTCGCGGTCGGCCAAGGCCTGGCGCCGGGACATTACGAACTGTGCTACGGCTGCTCGCGCCCGATCACCGCCGAGGAAAAAGCCTCGCCCGAATATCAGGCCGGCGTTTCCTGCCCGAATTGTTTTGATAGCCTAACACCGGAAAAACGCGAAGCCGCGCAGGAGCGGCAAAAGCAGGTCGAGCTGGCCAGGCAGCGAGGCGAGGCGCACATAGGCAAACGGCGTAGGCGAGAGAGTGTGTAGCGCGTAGCTTGTAGGTTGGGTGGAGCGCAGCGATACCCAACAAAATACAACGAACAACAACGATGGGTATCGCTATGCTCAACCCATCCTACGTTTGATGAGGTTGGTTTTTTTGCAGGAAGAACTCGCCTATCCATTTGCCCTTTTTATAGTCGATCGTCAGCCGCTTCGGCACGAAGGCTTCCGGCCTGACGATGGGGAAATCTTCCACGGGCGGCTCGACCTCGAAATCCTTTACGTTGCAGGCCTTGGTCATCACCGGACGAAACCCAATCTTCAACTTCGGTCCAGCCAAGGCAAAACTTCCCGCCTGCGCGTCCCTACCGAACCGCACCGCCTTACGGATCAGGCAGCTGAAATACAGTTCCATCTCGACCGCCAATGGTTCGGTCAGTTCCTGAAGCTTTTTATCGGCGGACGAACTCCACTCCACCAGAACTTTTTTGCCAAGAATCTCGATGGTCTTTTGCATGTTCTGTGTCCTTTTCGCGTATGGCGTTCCACGTGATGATACACATACATCAACTTCGCCGGGGGTAGCCCGGCAGCTAGTTACTTTCTTTTGCTTCGCCAAAATAAAGTAACCAAAGAAAAGGCGACCCAGGTTTACCGCCCCTGCGGGGTTCCCTCGATCAGCCGCAAGCAAGCGGGGCTGCGCAACTCGACCTGGCGGGGCGCACACCCCGCGCCCCACTGCGGGACTCGAACATAACCAGCGACTTGGCTGAAGTATTTTTTCAGCCTAGTCGAATGGCTAGTTGTTTCATCAGTGCTCGCCTAAACCTCCGCTTCCTTGCGGCTGATCGAGGCGGTGCACATGGGGTAAAAAGCAAAAAACCAAAACCTTAAAATCGTAGGGTGGGCCCTGCCCACCATGTCGGGCAAAGCCCGACCTACAAAAAAACGTGCGCGCAGCGTACACAAAACCGCTTTGTCATTTCCCCTGAGCGCCGCCGAGTAGCGCAGACTGGTCAGGGGTAGTCGGCGAGGACTGATGAAACAACTAGCCATTCGACTAAGCTGGCAAACAACGCCAGCCAAGTCGCTGGTTATGTCTGAGCGCGCAGCGCGAGTTCCGCAGCCGCCTGACCAGTCGAGCAACGCAGGGAACCCGAAGGGCGGCAAACCGGGGTCGCCTTCTTTTTGGTTACTTTTTCTTTGGCGAAGCAAGAAAAAGTGACTAGCTGTCGGGCTACCCCCGACGGTTTTTGCATATAGACTTACGCGGGTTAGCTGACGGCTTTAGTCCTGCCGTTTGCTACAAGAATTGCTTCAACTGATGTACGGTCATCATAAAAATCTTCGGTCACTCGCTGCACATAGTGATGTGCAAGTGTTACCTCTTCTTGTGTGACCTCACGCCAATCATCATGGAGTACATCATTTCCAAGTACGCGAATATCGTCATGTGCCCTTCGTTTACGAGCCTCTGTAATAACTCCGTCAGAAGCGGCAAGATCGATACGATCAGCAAGTGAACCTTTAGAGTAACCGTTTGCGCGAAGCAATTTTTCCAAGGTTGATCTCAATAATCCAGACGCAGCACGCCAAGCCCCCACTGATGCACATAACTCAGCTTCGCGAAATTCTGACAAAACTCCAGCAGGCGCATCTATAGGAAGTTTTGCACTATCAATGCTGGTTGGATAGAACGACTCAAGTTCTCCATCAATGACTTTGCCATTATCATGAATTTTTGCAATCCCGCCTCGACCACATGCAGCGCAACGCAGTAATAGATAAAGGATTCGCTGGTATTGGGCGTCGTTATACCAATGTAGTGTGTTCTGAATAACTGACCCATAAGAACTCGATACGCTTTTATGCTCGAAAGTTGTAACCGCCCCACCGCAATCGGGGCAGTGAGCTTTGACATTTCCGTTTTCGTATTCGGGGAGCATAGTAGAACTTTCGGCGGTTAGCGCAACTTCGGCGTCGTACAAACCACATCCGCATTCTGTGCGCGATTGCGCAACGCATGATCCATCAGCACCAGTGCCAGCATCGCTTCCGCGATCGGCGTCGCGCGTATGCCGACGCACGGATCGTGGCGTCCGTGCGTTTCGACCGTCGTCGCTTCGCCCTGCAGGTTGATGGTGCGGCGCGGGATGCGGATGCTGGAGGTGGGCTTGATCGCCACGTGCGCGACGATGTGCTGGCCGGTGGAGATGCCGCCGAGTATGCCGCCGGCATGGTTGGACAAAAAACCCTGCGGGGTCATCTCGTCGCCGTGCTCGCTGCCCTTCTGCATTACGCAACCGAAGCCCGCGCCGATCTCGACACCCTTTACCGCGTTGATGCTCATCAGCGCGTAGGCGATCTCGGCGTCGAGGCGGTCGTACACCGGTTCGCCCAGGCCGACCGGCACGTTTTCCGCCACCACGGTCAACTTCGCGCCGATCGAGTCGCCGGACTTGCGCAGCGCGTCCATGTAATCTTCCAGCGCCGGCACCACGCTGGGATCCGGCGCGAAGAACGGGTTGTCGTTGACCCCGTCCCAGCTCCTGAACGGGATCTCGATCTCGCCGATCTGTGCAATGTAGCCACGTATCACCACGCCGTATTTCTCGTGCAGCCATTTCTTCGCGATCGCGCCGGCCGCAACGCGCACCGCGGTCTCGCGTGCGGAGGAACGCCCGCCGCCACGGTAGTCGCGGAAGCCGTATTTCTGCGTGTAGGTATAGTCGGCATGGCCGGGGCGGAAAGTCTCGGCAATATTGCCGTAATCCTTGCTGCGCTGGTCCTCGTTGCGGATCAGCAGCGCGATCGGCGTGCCGGTGGTTTTGCCCTCGAAGATGCCGGACAGGATCTCCACTGTATCCGATTCGCGGCGCTGCGTGACGTGGCGAGAGGTGCCGGGCTTGCGCCGGTCCAGGTCATGCTGGAGGTCCGCCGCAGACAACTCCATGCCCGGCGGGCAGCCATCCACCACACAGCCGATCGCCGCGCCGTGCGATTCGCCGAACGATGTCACCGTGAACAGGGTGCCGAGTGTGTTTCCAGACATGACCAAACCTCGCTTAATTTTGGTTGCAAGTTTAACATAGCGGCTCCGACACGGTGGGGCGCAGCCCTCCGGTGCGGGAGGAGTCGCAGGCGGCTGCATCACCAAACACAGTTACTCATAGAACGTTCGCAGTCGCCGGACACAATACTAATTTCACATTCCTGTGCAGACGAAAAATGACGAACCCCGGAGACTGACCGATGAAAGCGATATTGATGACTGCCGCAGGCGGACCCGAAGTACTGGCCCTGCGCGATATCGAACTACCCGAACTGCCCTCGCCGCATCATCTGCGCGTGAAACTCGCCGCGGCGGGCGTGAATCCGCTGGATACCAAGCTGCGCGCTAAGGCGATTTATCATCCCGGCAAGTTGCCCGCGATACTGGGCTGCGACGGTGCGGGCATCGTCGAAAAGACCGGCAGTGCCGTGACGCGTTTCAAGGTCGGCGATGCGGTGTATTTCAACAACGGCGGGCTGGGCGGGAACCAGGGCGACGAGCCGGGTTGTTATGCCGAATACACCACGCTGCATGAAGAGTATTGCGCCGCCGCCCCCGCGAATATCAGCCTGCAGCACAGCGCCGCGTTGCCGCTGGTGCTGATCACGGCATGGGAAGCGCTGACCGAGCGCGCCAATCTGCAGTCGGGCCAGACCATCCTGATCCACGGCGGCACCGGCGGCGTCGGGCACATCGCATTGCAGCTTGCCAGGCATCTCGGCGCGCGCGTCGCCGTCACGGTCGGCGACGACAGGAAGGAAGGCCTGGCACAGGGTCTGGAAGCCGACAGGATCATCCGCTACAGGGAGAAGGATTTCGTGGCGGAGGCTGCCGAGTGGACCGGCGGAAAAGGGGTGGACGTGGTGCTCGACACAGTGGGCGGGGAGACTTTCCTGCGCTCGTTCAATGCGGCGCGCATCGGCGGCAGGATCGTCACCATCCTGTCTACCCCGCTGTCTCTGGAGGACACGCAACTGGCGCGGTTGCGCAATCTGGCTATATGCTACGAAATGATGCTTACACCCCAGGTGATGAAGCTGCACGACGAGCGTATCCGCCAGCGCAAAATACTCGAACTGGGCGCGCAACTCGTCGAGGCCGGCAAGCTGGGCGTGCTGGTCTCCCATGCGCTGCCGCTGCAGGAGGCTGCCGCAGCGCATCGCCTGATCGAGAAGGGCGGCATGCTGGGGAAGATCATCCTGACGGTGGGCTGAGGTTGTAGGAGCGGGCCCTGCGTGTGTTGTTGGGGCTTCAGCCCCTTACAACACGGCGGTGCAAACTCCGTCCAGCCTTTGGCTGGAAACGGATTTGCCTACCCTTGCGGTGTACCTCTTGCGGGTGCTGCCCGCGAACAAAAGGACAATCGCGGGCATGGCCCGCTCCTACAAGTTATTGTTACCCTTCCCGGTTGCGCATGTGATCCGCCACCTTGGCGAATGCGGCGGACAATTCCTGACGCAACGCCGCATCTTCCACCACTTCATCCAGCGCCTGATTCATGCAAAGCAGCCACTGGTCGCGCTCAGTATTGCTGATGGTGAACGGCAAATGGCGTGCACGCAGCATGGGATGTCCGTACTGATCGACATACAACGGCGGCCCGCCCATCCAGCCGGTCAGGAACTTGAACAGCTTGTCCGTCGCGCCCTGCAGGTCTTCCGCGTGCAGCTTCCTGATGCCATAGGCCTCCGGCAGTTCGTCCATCAGTTGATAGAACCGGACCACCAGCGCGCGAACCTTTTCTTCGCCGCCGATGCGCTGGTAGTGGGTGAGTGATGATGGACTGATTTGCATATTTTATATGTGCCTCTATAAGTTTGAATTTGATTGAGCGAGACTCTACCATTCACGGAACGATATCCCCAAACCTATCGTATTCTGGCGATGGTTATAGTCGATCAGGCTCTCGCCATAACCGGAAGACATCTGTATGTGCATGCGCGCCGCACTGCCGACATTTACCGGGGTTGCCCAATCGACCTGCATATAACCGCGGTTACTCGTCCTGTGCAGATTGTTGCGCAACAGCATCGCGATGGATTGCTTTTTATCCCTGGGCTCCCAGCGGATGACCAGATCGCCGCGCCCGAGATAATTGCCGATGTCGGGGTTGTCGTCTTTCAAGGGATTTTCCGGGACACGCCACCAGCCACGCAGCATGATGGAGGTCATGTCGTTCCATTCCCAACCGCCGAGCAGATAGAACCGGTACCAGCCGCGTGACTCCGGCAAGGGACGGCCGTTCGATTGGTGCACCCAGCCGAAATTGATGAGTTTCAATCCGGACACATGGCCTGTTCCCAGCGTGGCAATCAATTCCGGCTCGTATATGGTTTCGCGGAACGGGGATGAGTTCCGGAAATTGAACGCCTGCCAATAGGATTGTTGCGTGTAGGCCCCCCACAAACGGAAGGTTTTTATACCCAGAAAATCGATATTGCGCTGATCGCCTATATCAGCCTTGAAGCTCAACTGGAACTTGACCTCCGCGGCATCCATGTCTCTGGGTGCGGACGCATTATGATCGATCAGCGGCGAGATGGGCTGGCGGTTGGGATTGCTGCCCCAATTCACCAGCAGGTAATTTTGCCGGTATGGCTGGAGCCGGTCCAATTCGCTTGAGTCCAGATTGGACAGGTTATCCAGGTTCCACGCCTTGGTCAGGTATGAACGCTCGGGGCCGTGCGAAACAGCGGCAGCGGAGGTCGCGGGAGTTGGACTTACTTGTGAATTTTCGTCGGGGACGATATTTTTCCGCACTGCCGGTGCAAGCGCGGACGCGGGAGCAGCCAACCGGTCATAGCATTTCAGGCGCGCGGCATCATCGTCTGGATACTGCTGCGCGCACGGCAAGTAGATATCGCTGCCGGCATAGGCCGATTGGAATAGCGCTGTGCAGAACACAAAAGACAGTAAAGTACCGCGCTTCATCATCATGGAAATTTTCAAGAACACCTCTGACACCCCTGATACTCGCGCGCATCCTTTGCGCGGCAATCATATTCCTACCAACTCAAGCGACGGTACATCCTGAACGGCGATGCGACTACAGGCAGGATTATCCGCTATACGGCAGCAAAGGGAAGCGAGCCAATACCCGATAACTCGCCAGCCCGTCCTTCTGCTCTGATTGCACCAGTGCAAAATCCTTTATCTGCCAGCGCACCGGTTGCATTGCCGGCAGCGGCGCATCAGTCCATCGGGCATTGCGCAACAGCGTGACGTGCGGTTTGTATTCGCGCTGGTCGAATTTGAAACGATGTGTCTTCAGGCGTTGTTCCAGCACGCTGACCAGTTGCGCCAACTGTTGCGGCATTTCGCCGGGCGCGGCATACACGATGTGGTTATGCCCCCAGTAGCGGGCCATATCAAAACATAGTTCAAAGTTTTTCCCGCTCACTTCCTGCGCCGCCAATTGCAACGCCTCAAGCCTGGACTGCTCGACATCGCCGATGAACACCAGCGTGTTGTGCAGTGTCTCGCCGTGCATGTCCCGCCCCCCGCACAGCTGCTGCAGCGGTTTCTGCCAGCCGGCCAGCCGGCCGCGCTCGGCGGCAGTCGGCCACAGCGCGAAAAACACCTTTGCTTTCGGGTTGCCTGATGGATGAGTCATGACCTGCATTTTATCCGCATCTCCAACATAACCAGCGACTTGGTTATTGTCCTTTGATAGCCTAGTCGAATGGCTATAACCAATGACTTGCCCAGCGTTTTTTGCTGGGTTAGTCAGATGGCTAGTAGTCATATCAGTAGTTTCAATAGGGTCGAGTACTGCGCCGCATTAAGGTAAAATACGCATCTTGCCGAGCCCGAGATGACCCGAACAGAACAATGACCGCACGTTTGCGCGAAATCCCCTACAACTACACTTCGTTTTCCGACCGCGAGATCGTGTTGCGCATCCTCGGCGGCGAGGCATGGGACATCATCAACACGCTTCGCGAAGAACGCCGCACCGGACGTTCCGCGCAGATGCTCTACGAAGTATTGGGCGACATCTGGGTGGTATCGCGCAACCCGTATCTGCAGGATGACCTGCTGGGCAATCGCAAGCGCCGCGAGGCTTTGATCGGCGCGCTGCATCACCGTCTGAATGCGATCGATGCGCGCCGCAAAGACAATGAAATCGTCAAACGCCTGCTGGAACTGGCCCGTGCTGCAGTCGATCAATTCGCTGACGAATTCGAGCAAACCCTGCAACTGCGCAAACGCGTATTGCGCGAATTGGGCCGCATCACCCGCCGCGACAATATCCAGTTCGACGGTCTGGCGCGCGTCTCCCACGTCACGGACGCGACCGACTGGCGCGTCGAATATCCGTTCGTGGTGCTGCATCCCGACACCGAGGAAGAAATCGCCGCGCTGGTGCGCGCCTGCATAGCACTCAAGCTCACCATCATCCCGCGTGGCGGCGGCACCGGCTACACCGGCGGCGCAGTGCCGCTGGACAAATTCTCGGCGGTGATCAACACCGAAAAACTGGAGGCGCTCTCGGCGGTCGAGCATCTGGTCCTCCCGGGCCTGAGCGAACAGTATGCCACCATCCATTGCGGTGCCGGTGTAGTCACGCGGCGCGTGATGGAAGCCGCCGAGAACAGCGATCTGGTATTCGCGGTGGATCCCACCTCGGCGGACGCCTCATGCATAGGCGGCAACGTGGCGATGAACGCGGGCGGCAAGAAGGCCGTGCTGTGGGGCACCGCGCTGGATAATCTGGCCTCGTGGCGCATGGTCACGCCGGATGGTTTGTGGATGAATATCGAGCGGCTGGACCACAATCTCGGCAAGATCCACGATGTGGAAAAGGCCACATTCCGCGTCAGCCGGTTCGAAACCGACGGCAGGACCGCGCACGGAGAGCCGGAAATCCTGACCATCCCCGGCAGCGCATTCCGCAAGGCCGGACTGGGCAAGGATGTCACCGACAAGTTCCTGTCCGGCCTGCCCGGCATACAGAAGGAAGGCTGCGACGGCATCATCACCTCGGCGCGCTTCATCCTGCACCGCGCGCACAAACACACACGCACCGTATGCCTGGAATTCTTCGGCCAGGTGCGTGAAGCGGTTCCCGCGATAGTGGAAATAAAGTCCTATATGGATGCACATCCCAATGCCTTGCTGGCCGGGCTGGAGCATCTCGACGAGCGCTATCTGAAGGCGGTGGGCTACGCCACCAAATCGAAACGCGGCACGCGCCCGAAGATGGTGCTGGTCGCCGATGTGGTGAGTGATGACGCGGATGCGGCGGCACAGGCCGCTTCGGAGATCGTGCGCCTCGCCAACCTGCGCAGCGGCGAAGGCTTCATCGCTGTGTCCGCCGAGGCGCGCAAGAAGTTCTGGCTGGACCGCGCGCGCACCGCCGCGATCGCCAAACACACCAACGCGTTCAAGATCAACGAGGACGTGGTGATCCCGCTGCCGCGCATGGGCGATTATTGCGACGGCATCGAGCGCATCAACATCGAGCTGTCGCTGCACAACAAGCTCAAACTGCTGGATGCGCTGGATGAATTTTTCGCCGGCGAACTGCCGCTGTATTACCAGGACGACAGGCAGCTCGGCGATGCAGAGCTGCTCGGAAACCGCGCACAAGAAGCCAGGCAATTGCTGGCCGGGGCGCGCGCACGCTGGCAGTGGCTACGGGATAATCTGGACGCGCCATCGAGCGCCTGCCCGTTCACCCCACTCCCGCCTGCGGAAGGGTCTCTGCGTAGCAGCGGGGCACCCACCGGCGTACCCCTTGCGGGTGAAGCGAGAGAGAGGCTGAGGGAGAGGGTCTTTGATGCGTTGCAGAGTCATTCCATCCGCGCCTCGTGGAAGCTCGAGCTGCGCGAGCCGCTGCGCCAGATATTTTCCGGCAGCACTTATCAGCCGGTACTCGACCAGTGCAACAGCATCCACCAACAGGTGCTGAAAAGCCGCGTGTTCATCGCGCTGCACATGCATGCGGGGGACGGCAACGTGCACACCAACATTCCGGTGAACTCGGACAACTACGAAATGCTGCAGCAGGCCAATGGCGCAGTGGCGCGCATCATGCGCCTGGCGAAGGACCTGGGCGGCGTGATCTCCGGCGAACACGGCATCGGCATCACCAAGTTCGATTTTCTTGAAGCCGACGAGATCGCCTCGTTCACCGCATACAAGAAGCTGGTCGACCCGGAGGGGCGCTTCAACAAGGGCAAGCTGCTCAGCGGCGGCAACCTGGAGCGCGCCTATACACCAAGCTTTAACCTGATGGAACTGGAAAGCCTGATCCTGGAGAAAAGCGAGCTGGGCGATATTTCCGATTCGATCAAGGACTGTTTGCGCTGCGGCAAATGCAAGCCGGTGTGCAGCACGCACGTGCCGCGCGCCAATCTGCTGTATTCGCCGCGCAACAAGATCCTCGCCACTTCCTTGCTGATCGAAGCGTTCCTGTATGAGGAGCAGACACGGCGCGGCGTTTCCATCGCGCACTTCGACGAATTCAACGATGTCGCCGATCACTGCACGATATGCCACAAATGCCTGAATCCCTGTCCGGTGGACATCGATTTCGGCGATGTGTCGATCGCGATGGGCAATTTCCTGCGCAAGCACGGCAAGAAAAAATTCAACCCGGTCAAAGCGGTATCACTACTGTTCCTCAACGCCACAGACCCGACCACCATCAAGCTGGTGCGCAAGGTGATGATAGAGTGGGGATACAGGGCACAGCGCATCGGCTACCAATTCGCCAAGCGTTTCGGCTTGCTGAAGGGCCAGCTAAAACACCCGCCTGCCACGGTGGGCGGCGCGCCGCTCAGATCACAGGTGATCCACTTCATCAACAAACCGATGCCGGGCAACCTGCCCAAGAAGACATCGCGCGCGCTGCTCGACATCGAAGACAACAGCGTCGTGCCGATCATTCGCGACCCGCACAAGGCCGGCGAGGACAGCGAAGCGGTGTTCTACTTCCCGGGTTGCGGTTCGGAGCGCCTGTTCGGCCAGGTCGGGCTGGCCACGCAGGCGATGCTGTATGAGACCGGCGCGATCACCGTGCTGCCGCCGGGCTATCTGTGCTGCGGCTATCCGCAGAACGCTTCGGGACAAGCCGACAAGGCCAACCAGATCACCACCGACAACCGCGTGCTGTTCCATCGCGTCGCGAACACGCTCAACTATCTCGACATCAAGACCGTGATCGTGTCGTGCGGAACCTGCATGGACCAGCTGCTGAAATACCAGTTCGATAAAATCTTTCCCGGCTGCCGTTTGCTCGACATCCACGAATACCTGCTGGAGAAGAACGTCAAGCTGCAAGGCGTGGAAGGGGTGCGTTACATGTACCACGAACCCTGCCATACGCCGATGAAGACCTACAAATCGCAACATGTGGTGGACACGCTGATGGGCACGGAAGTGCCGCTCAACGAACGCTGCTGCGGCGAATCCGGCACGTTCGGCGTGACCCTGCCGCACATCGCGACGCAGGTGCGCTTCCGCAAGGAAGAAGAGATGCGCAAGGGTGCAAACGCATTGCGTGAGGACGGCTTCAATGGCGAAGTAAAGATCCTGACGTCCTGCCCGTCCTGCCAGCAGGGCCTGTCGCGCTACAACGACGACAGCGGCACAACGGCGGATTACATCGTGGTGGAAATGGCCAAACACCTGCTTGGCGCGAACTGGTTACCGGACTATGTTGCCAAAGCGAATAACGGCGGGATCGAACGGGTGCTGCTGTGATTCGAAGTTGATTCAACAGAAAAATATCGCTGCAGCGTAATTTATCGCGCCCCTACTTGACTGCAAGGCGGGTCTGATGGAAAGTGCATGCTCAAAACCGGGCCTCCCAATATGCTGACCTTGCCACTCGAACCGACCGACGACCGCGCCGATCCGCTTTTCAGGGATGCCGAAAGTTGCGCGCAATGGCTGTCGCAGCTGCAACTGACCAACCTGCAACAGGCGCACAGCCTGTTGCTTACCCAGATCAACGAGCTCACCCGCTTCCCGATGAGCGGCATGGAACGGTTGAAAACGCTGGAGTTGCTGCGTGATACGGTTCACTACGTGCAAAACGATTACGCCAAAAAACTCATCTCCAAGCCGCTGCCGCTGAATGAAAACGAGCTGATTATTTTCTTTTCCATCGTGCAGCTTTGGCAGGCGATGACACTCGGTTATCAACGTTGCCTGCAAGCCTACATTGCCGGCGACAAGCAACTCGGCAAGCGTGGCGCCTTGCTGTGCCAACGCTGCCTGTTGTATAGCGGACTGGCAATTTCAGAGCACTTGCGCACACGTTATGAATTCGATGCCGGGCAATGGCAGCAGCTGCACGGGTTGTATGCTTTTGCCGAAGAAAATGGACTGCAACTCAAGGAAATACCCGGCCCGTTGAAAGAAGACGCGCCGCCCAGCAGCTGTCATAACATCTATGTAAAAACCCTGCTTACCTGCTATGCGCGTACGGCGGAACTCACCCGTTCACAACTGCTGCTGCTGGATTCCTGGCTGACTGAATGGAGCAATGCAGTTCCCGTGGAACGCAGCTATACGACCAGCAAGGGCGATGCCCAGCCCCTTGCGCTGGATCTTGCCGGCACGAAAGGGCTGCAACCGGTCAAACTTGTAACGCATAACGGCAACATGCGCTATCTGGCAATGGTGCCGCTCAGCAAATTGCTGCGCGTAAAGACCATCCTGTTACAGCAGGGCCAAACCCCCCAGCAGCTAAAACTCGGCAGCCATAACAGCGGACAAGAGTGTATCGAGCTGCTCACCTTTTTGCATCAGTGCTGGTGCGAAGACCACAACACGCGTTTTGGTGAGCGGAACCCCGGCTCGCAACATGCGCAACTTTGCTACCAGCGCGAAAATATTTACGCCCTGCTGTCCGGCAAAGCCTTCAAACAAACTGCCGTGACCAACAGCATGGTACAACAGCAAATCGAAGCCTTTGGCCGGGTGCTGCAGGACTCTCCCGCCCAGACACAGCCTGGGTCCGGTATCCCGCTGGAAGACTGGCATCTCGAAAATCAAAGCATCCTTGGTGCAAAGCTTATGCGCGTTGACACACTCGGCGGAAGGCTGAACCACAATCAGTTGGTTGCCCTGCGCATCGGCGATGCGGAAACTTTCATGCTGGGGTCTACGACATGGCTGAGCGTGACACGCACCGGACAGTTATGCATCGGGGTACGTTATCTGCCCGGAACCATCCGGACCATCGTCCTTCACAGTGCCGGTGCAAGCGTGTCCGCATCCGATATGACCGCCCCCGGATTTTTACTGCAAGCTGTCCCTGCATTGAAAACTCCCGCCAGTCTGATCATCCCGAACAACTGGTTCAGACCCGGGCGCGTACTCGATATCCAGCATCAGAACGGCGAAAAACAGCAGGCAAAAATGGACTTTGGCGTGGAGCGCGGGATCGATTACGAGCGTGTCAGTTTTACGCTGGTGTAAGCGCCGGAAATCATGAATCTCCTGCAACTCACGCCGCAAGGGTGTGGCTCACCCGGTTTCTTCCCTCGCGCTTGGATTGATAGAGGCAGTCATCTGCAGCGGATATGAGCGCTTCCATGGACATGCATTGCGCCGTCCTTTGGGCTACACCAAAACTTGCGGTGAAGGAAATATTTTCCCGGTGATACGGCAGCCGCATCTCGGATATGACAACGCGCAGTCTTTCTGCCAAGGCAATTGCCGCATCAAGATTCGTTTCCGGCAGCAGCAGGATGAACTCCTCGCCACCCCACCTGGCCAGTACATCACCATCCCTGGCCGACCTCGCGAGAATGGCTGCCACCGCGATCAGTACTTCATCGCCGCAAGCGTGACCATGGGTATCGTTGATCTGTTTGAACCTGTCGACATCAAGTTCAATTACGGAAATATCCCGCAAATTGCGCAGCGCGGTACTCCAGACAGGCTTCGCAATCTGGTAAAAAGCCCGGCGGTTGTTCATCCCTGTCAACGGATCGACCCTTGCCATCAGTTCGGCCTGGAACTTCTCCTGTTGGCCGACACGGAACTGGTACGCCAGAGCCAGCGCAAGGACCGATGCATCGATGAGCATCCCGATCTCGACAGCCCGGTAGGTAAAACCGTTGAACGGGATAAGGCTGGCCACAGACAGGTCGGTCAGCAGCGCACCCGTCATCGCGGCGATCGCGCCGAACAGAAAATATCGCGCGGGCTTATGCCCGGAGCGGACGGCAAGCGCGCCCAGCAGGATCATCAGGCAGGAAAATACGAAGACAAAAACAAAGGCAACAGCCAGGCCCGATGCATTGTAGCCGGACAGAAAAGCGGCAAGCAGAAGCAAAGCGAACAGCGCGCATATCCAAATGATAGCCCGGTGCATACGGGGAAAATGGGTGCGCGTATCCAGAAAACTGGCGGCAAAAAGCAGGCCGGTCATCCCGTATAACTCCATCATGAACGGAATGATCCAGAGTTGCAGACCCACACGCTCCGGCCATAGCCATGCAAACCCGTGTCCCGTATAGGCAATGTTCAGCAACGCAAACGAGGCAAGATAAATGGCGTAGAAAATATAGCGGCCGCTGCGCAGGCCGAAATAAAGTATCGCGTTGTATGCCAGCAGCGCAAAAAGAAAACCATACACAAAGCCGTAGCTGTAACTTTGCCACCTGTCGAAGGAAGCTGCAGCATCGGGCGTCCGCAGAAAGACAGGCACGACCATAGGATCCCTCGTCTCCACACGGATCAAGACCTCGCTGATTCCGGTATCGAACGCATGGTCGACAGCGAAGAAACGACTGTCGATCGGACGCCGTGCGAATTCCATCCCGTCACCTAGGTGGTAGCTGGCAACGACATCGCGGCCAACCCGAAAGTAGATGTCGACTTTGTCCAGCCATGATGTCTCGATCGATAACCTCCGGAGCAGGCTTTTGCCGGTACGGTTATCCACGTCGAACTCAATCCAGACAGGTTGCGAGCCGATGCCGAAATCGAGGACCGGTGCATCACCGGCAATAAAATCCCCATTGCCATAGGCCGCGATGGCCTCGTTTATCGTCAGCCTGGCACCCGTCTCCTTGAAGTAACTCGAATGGAGGCCAATCGCATTTTCGGGGGGACTTCCCGCCGATACCGGATCCGCGAGGGAGGCCGAACCCCAGCACAGCGAAAGAAGCACGAGTAGCACTGCAAGAATGCGATCGCAGGCCAGCATCATTTGGCGACAATTGTCATGAAGAAAGCGGGAAAGTGAATCCGGAAAACAGGTGGCTTTATTGTAATGCGCGCTTGAGCGGAAACACCAGCGAAAAGGTGCTGCCTTTGCCTTCCTCGCTAAGCACTTCCAGCTTGGCCTGATGGCGCATCGCAATGTGCTTGACGATCGCGAGCCCCAACCCTGTCCCGCCCGTTTCACGCGAGCGGCTGCGATCGACCCGGTAGAAACGTTCGGTGAGCCGCGGTATATGCTGTGCGGCAATGCCGATACCGCTGTCCTGTACCGAGAACACCGGCTGACCGCCGCGCTGGAACCAGCGCAACAGGATCGTGCCGCCTTCCGGCGTATAGCGGATGGCATTACTGACCAGATTGCCGAACGCACTGTGCAGTTCATCGCGGTTGCCAAGCAGGTTGGCCGTGCCTGCGATCTCGATCTGCATAGGATGAAGCCCCCCGCTCAGCAACTTGCCATCCTGATAAACCTCGTTGAGCAACCCTTTTATATCCACCGTTTCTTCGCGCAACGGACTCTGTTCGCTTTCCAGCCGCGACAGAGTCAACAAATCCGCCACCAGACTGTCCATCCGCCTGGTTTGTTCGGCCATCAGCTGCAATGCGCGCCGGGCACTGCCCTGATTGAGGTCGGGCATATCCTCCAGGTTTTCGACGAATCCGCTCACCACGGTCAGCGGTGTGCGCAGCTCGTGCGACACATTGGCGACGAAATCGCGACGCATGGCCTCGATGCGCTCGAACTGGGTGATGTCGCGGCTGATCAATAATCGCTTGTTGCCGCCGTAGGGGATGAGCTTGATGGATAACACCATATCGTCATGGCGCGCCGGAACCATAATCAGCGGCTCATTGAAACTTGACTCGTGAAGGTATTCGATGAATTCCGGCTGGCGCACCAGATAGGTGATGTCCTGCAGGATGTCGTGTTCGGCATCAAGGTGGAAATGTTGCTGGGCAAGCGGGTTGAACCATTCGAGGCGATTCACTTCATTAAGGATCGCCACACCTTCCGGCAACGCGGAAGTGGCCTGTTCTATGTGTTGCAATTCGGCAGCCAGTTCCTGTTTGGTCTGGTTATGCTGCTTGACCATTTTGTATAGCCGCGTAAAGACCTCGTCCCATATTCCGCCCGCTTCGGGAATGGTTTCCAGGCGCGCATCGCCCAGCCATTGCCCGAGCTTGAACAATTGAAGCGCGCGATATGCCATCACAATCAACAACACAGCCAGCATGAACAACAGCGCGATGGTGCTCGAGAACAGGCTCCACATCAACAGCGCTGCCAGCGCGCTGAACACCACGGGCAGACTTACTCGGAACCAGAAATCTTGCAAAATTATTTCCTAGTTAATCGAAAAACGATAACCGCTGCCGCGCACGGTTTGAACCACTCGATCCATTTCGACCGGCTCCAAAGCGGCGCGCAGCCGGCGTATATGCACATCCACCGTGCGCTCCTCCACGAAAACCTGCGTACCCCATACCTGGTCAAGCAATTGCGTACGGCTGTACACGCGCTCGGGGTGGGTCATAAAAAAGTGCAACAGGCGAAACTCTGTCGGTCCCAATTCGATCGCCTTGCCATTTGCCGTCACGCGATGGGACGATGGCGACAACTCCAACCCCTCCGCTGCCACCGTTTCGTCGGGCATTGCCGGGATATGGCGGCGCAACACGGCACGGATCCGCGCCATCAACTCGCGCGGTGAGAACGGTTTGGTGATGTAATCATCCGCGCCTGACTCCAGGCCCAATATCTTGTCGCGCTCATCGCCGCGTGCGGTCAGCATGATAATCGGGATATCCTTGGTTCGCGCATCCGCACGAAACTGTTTCGCCAGGATCACGCCGCTGGTATTCGGCAGCATCCAGTCCAGCAAAATCAGATCCGGCGCCGCGCCGCGTATCTGCTGCCAGGCACTATCCGCGTCTTCGGCGCGCAATGCCTGAAAACCGGCCTGCATCACATTGAACGCAAGCAACTCCTGGATCGCCGGCTCATCTTCAACAATCAAAATCTTCGCATTCATGATTTATACCTCATCTTCACATCCCGCAATTGATCCGGGATTGCGAGAATATGAACAAATTATGACAGGAAGATGACACTCGCTGATTTTATGTTTGGGGCTGACGATGAGGCAACTGCTACGTCATATGCTCGGTGTGGCTGGAATTGTAGCAGCCATTCCGGTCATAAACATGAAAAAGCCACCCGAAGGTGGCTTGGATAGAAAATGCAGACCGCGCTACAGCTCCTGGGCGTGGGCTGCCAGGTATTTGGCCACCCCTTCCGTGGAAGCTCCCATGCCAGCCTTGCCTTTGCTCCAGCCTGCCGGGCAGACTTCGCCGTGCTCTTCGGTGAATTGCAATGCATCAACCATGCGCAGCATTTCGTCGATGTTGCGGCCCAGCGGCAGATCGTTCACCACCTGATGACGCACCACGCCGGCACGGTCGATCAGGAATGAGCCACGGTAAGCCACACCGCCATCCGCTTCCACATCGTAAGCCTTGCAGATTTCGTGCTTGATGTCGGCCACCAGCGGATAGCGTACCTGGCCGATACCGCCGTTGTTGACCGGGGTGTTCTTCCAGGCGAAGTGGGAGAATTGCGAATCGATGGATACGCCGATGATCTCCACATTGCGCTTCTTGAATTCATCCAGCCTGTGATCAAAAGCGATCAGTTCGGACGGACAGACAAAAGTAAAATCCAGCGGGTAGAAAAATATGACGGCATATTTTCCGGCAATATGCTTTTTCAGATTGAACGTTTCGTTGAATTCGTTGTTGCCCATCACGGCAACAGCGTTGAAATCGGGGGCGGCTTTGCCGACGAGTACAGCCATATGTTTCTCCTTCAGGGTTAATTATTTTTGAGGCGCGCAATCTAGTCTTTTGCCATCGCCGCGTCAACCTTGCGTCGCTTGTGGGCTTTTATTTGATCCGGATGCGGCACGGCCGCCTGTCGAATTGCCCGCCATCGGCCTGTTCCGGTTCAGGCCTCGCCCGCCAATTCAAAATGGCTCTGTCAGGTCACGCCACATCGTCATCACCAGCGCCATGAGCGCCGGGCCCACAAACAAACCGATCAGGCCGAAAACCTCGACGCCGCCGAGTATGCCGAACAGCACCCACAGGAAAGGCAACTTGACCGCATCGCCGATGATTTTCGGGCGCACAAAATGGTCGCCGATGAACAGCACCAGCATACCGAATGTGAAAACCGCGACTGCTGCAAGCGTGCTCCCCTTGGCCAGCAGAACAATGGACACGCCGCCAAAAATAATCGGGGCTGCAAAGGGGATCATCGCAAGCACGCCTGTCAGCAGCGCCAATATGGCAGGATGAGGCGCGCCTGCCAGCAAGTAGGAGATACCAATCAGCAGACCTTCCGCAAACCCGACCAGAACCAGCCCGCTTACCGTAGCCCGGATTGCAACGGCGGCCTGCAAGCCATAACGGTCACCGCTCTCGCCAGCCAGTTTATTCAGCAAACCGAGCGTTTTGCGCGACAGGTCCTTGCCGCCCCGATAAAGAAAGAAGATCACAACGATGGTAAACAACAGGGTAATCAGGCGGTGGGCGACCTGGACACCGAACCTTCGCGCATACTCCGCCAGCGATGCGTTATCGCTTTGACCGATCAGACTGGACAGCGCGGCGGGATCGGACAGATTCTCGCGCCACCAGGCGGTGGCCGAGCCGCCTATCACGGGAATACCGGGCACCCACTCCGGAACGGCGATACCGGTCTTCTGCGCAACCAGCATCCAGTGGGTCACGGTGCCGGCCTCCGCTGCGGCATGAAATAACACGTAGCCGATCGGAAAGAAAAACAATGCGGCAACGAGAGACGTCATCACGACCGCCACACCGGTATCGCCCAGCTTTGTTTTGGCCTCCACCGCAAGGCGCAGCGGCCACGTGGCGATGACGATCACGGCCGCCCATAACATGGCCGGAATAAAACCATGCAACAGCCATCCGGCCGAAGCGAGCAGTATGACGGAAAGATAAACGCGGAGCTTGTCCTGCGCCAGCATGATTCAGCTGAAAAACGGATCGCAAGCCGGTTCAGGCTGCCGGACCGCTCCCGAAAAAATCATGCGTGCGCAGCGCGGCGCGAGACTTGCACCGCGACGATATGCAGTACTGCGGCAGCGACCAGATAGAGGAATGCGCTTTGCAGATAGGGAAGGAAGTATTGGGCAACCTGGCTGCCGTATTGAGCCGCGGTCATTTTGTCGAAATAGTCAGCAAACAGATAAAAGCTGGCATTGGAAATCAGAAAGGCCGCACCGGTAGCCGCGAAGGAGATTGCCGTAAATTCCGCCAGGCTGCGCAATGAGAAACGGTAGCGAGTTGCATAAAATCGCCCGGCGAACCACAGCACAAAATAAGTCGGGATCAGGAACCAGTAAGCCGACGAGAAACACCAGCCATCCACGCCCCCGTAGTTGAGTGCCAGGTAATCCACCAAGCCCGCTTCGGCTAACAGCGCCGGAAAAGCCCAGCGAGGAAGATAAAACCCCGCCAGCAGAAATACCGCCAGCGAAGCGTCCGGCAGGTGCATTGCCGAACCGAAATGGTATTCGCGCGTCGCCGCCATCAGCGCGGCCAGTGCTACAGAAATTGCGATCGTTCTGGTTTGGGTGCTATTCATTTTCATCCCCGAATTTAATTTGATTCAACAGCGGCAACAGTACACCAAGCCGGACAAAAAGCAAAGGCGGCATCGCAGCCTTTGCCTGTTGATATTGGCCTGATACAAAACGGCCGCTAGAACTTATAGGTTGCATTCAGCAAAAAGTTGCGCTGCCGCATCGGATAGGCGTTATATTTTCCCGGTGTGAAGTTGCTGGCAACTGCGTAGGTAAAATATTTTTCGTCGAACAGGTTGTTCACCGCGGCATCCACCAACCACCGGCCTTCCCGGTGAGACAGCTTCATATCCACCGTGGTGTAGGCAGGCATCTTCTGACCGAAGGTATTGGCCGGGTCGTTGTCAAAATATTGTTGCCCTACATAGTTTACATTGCCACTCAGCGTATCCCGTTCGGATACCTTCCAGGAAGGGGAAAGCGAGAAGCGTTGCCGCGGCACCAGCGGAATGTTATCCCCCGACACATTGATGCCACCATAATTACCTTCGCGGAACCTCGCCACCGTATAGCTATACGACGCAGTAACTTTAAGCTCATCGGTGTAGCGATGCGTACCTTCCAGCTCCAAACCATATCGGCGCGTCGGCGCAAGATTCATATTGCTATAGGTTAGCGCATTGTAATAAATCTCGTTGTTCAGATTCATCTGAAATACGGCGACTCGAACCTGATTGTTTCGGCTCCGATAGTCGATACCCACCTCACTGTCCCGGGATGTCTGCGGTTCAAGGATGGTGATTTTTGAATCAAAGACGGGTCCGCCGTACTGGTCGAATATTTCATCCACGGTCGCAATCCGGAAACTGCGGCCGATGCGGCCAAACAACGACCAGTCCTGATTCAGTTTCTGGCGCAACCCGATTTCATAGGCATTCACGGTACGACTCTGATTGCCTGACGCGTATGCTGCAGGATTAACAGTATCACGCGCCTGATACACAACCTGTTGTGTACGGCCCCCCAATGTCAGTCGGGTATCCTCGCCCAGCTGCGAGGTGTTCTGCACATACAGAGATCGATTGGACTGCGTCGCCAGGATATGCGCTGTCGGTGTGCCCTGGGCAGCCGGACTGGTCGAGCGTATGGAATCGTAATTCCAGTCGGCGAAGTCCATACCGACGATCATTTCATTGCCTGAACCGCCAAGCTGATAGGGAATTTTTACACGAGGCGTAAATGAAAGCAGATTGAGCCCCGTATCTAAATAGCTACCTCCGTAAGCGGCAAAATACGCCTGCTGTTTTGTGTCCCGATATGAAAGTTCTCCGGCCAATCGTCCGAAATCGAACTGCTGGGTGGTTCCGAGGCTGACATGCCCGCCGTCACGCTTGCCATAATCCAGCGGTGTCGAAGTCCCGCGTGGATCAGTCGCCAGTTGGTTCTGCCCGATGCTCGGATCAACCGTACGTACACCCGGATAGCGGAGGCTTTGATTGTCGGCACCAAATTTCAGGACGACATCGCCATGCCCCACATCGGTACGCACATCCGCCTCAAGATTTTTTTGCGCGATGTTGTTGTTGACGCGATAGTTGGACGAATCCAGACCACTGGCCGTAACGCGCATCCCGACACGATCTCCTGAACCGGAGAGTGCAAGTTGCCAATCCCTGGTATCGTAACTTCCCAAACCTATGCCGGCACTGCCATGCATTTCCTTGCCCGGATGTTTGGTAACGATATTGATCGTGCCGCCGGTTGCACCGCCGCCATAAAGCACTGCGCCGCTGCCGTTCATGATTTCAATCCGTTCTATTGAAGCGAGCGGAATGGACGACCAGCGTATCGAAGTCAACTGAATGTCATTGAGCGGTTGTCCATCCAGCAGAACCAGCGTGTTCTGATTTCCTGTCACACCGAATCCGCGCATGTCGATGGCCTTGTCCGGCGTACCGTCATTACTGCGCACCTGGATACCGGCGTGTTCTGCCAGCAAGTCAGGCAATGTTTTCGCCGAACTTTTTTCGATATCGCTGGCCGTGATCACCGTGACATCCACAGTAGAGCTGCCCGATACATCCGCGAATCGTGTGGGTGTCACGATCAACAGCTCCATCGGTGTATCGGCATAAACTGCATAAGGAAGTGAGAGCACACCGAGTAGCGCGCCCGTAATAAGTAATTTTTGTTTCATTGTCGTGCCCTGAGTAAATTCCAAGCGTCCCCGTTGGAAAATCGATAATCAGGAAATACGACAGGCAGATAAAACAGAACACTGACGACGTTGTCGCAGGTATTGTTCCGATGTGCCGCCCGCAGCATCTCCCGTCCGTAGTAGCTCTCAGGCCGGTATCCGGGCTCACAAGTCTTGATTCACCGCCTTCCCACAAGATCCCCTGGGGGGATTACTCACAGTGGCACACTGGCAAATCCACACTCGCTTACCGTTGCGGGGGCAGCTCAGGCATAAGGAACCAATGTTCCCGCACCTGCTTCCCGTTTAACTCGCCTGCAAGCAGACGGGCACCTCAAAGCGGCACGCACTTTATCACAAGCATGCGAGGTCTTGCAGAAACAAGGATTTCCGCAAGCATACAAACTGCTTGCATAACTCCGCCTTACCGTTTGACTTGTCTACACTTTTCAATCTATAGTCAGATCATGGAAAACGAGCTGAACGCGCTGGAAGGAAAAATTGCCCAGTTGATACAAGTCAACGGTCAGTTGCGTGCCGAAAATCACCAGTTGCGCCAGGAGTTAGCGCATGCTCTCAGCAGTAATCGGCAATACAGCGACAAGATGAATAGCGCTAAAGCGCGCCTTGAAAAGCTGCTGGTTACCCTGCCCGAAGATCAAACATGAGCAACACCACCAAAACGCTGGAAATCAAGCTGCTCGACCGTGAGTTGCGCGTCGCCTGTCCCGAGGAAGAACGCGGCGAATTGCTGGAGGCCGTTGCCTTTCTGGACAAGCGCATGCGCGAGATTCGCGATGCCGGAAAAATCGCCAGCGTCGAGCGGATCGCGCTGATGGCGGCCCTTAACATCACCCACGAGTTGCTCGGCATGAAAGTCGGTCGCGGCATTGACCTCGCCGACTTTAAGCGTAGAATGGATTTTATGCAGGCAGCGATTGATGAGGCGTTAGCCGAACAAGACTCGTTGTTTTAGTTTGTCCCCTGCGGTGTTCGACAGGCCTATAATTCTTTGAACCAATAAGCTTTGCTTAAGGCCGCAACCTTAGATGTTACTGTTGTGCGCGTCCACAGTGTATGTATCTGGCGGACGTACCTGATGTGACTTGGAAGCGGCCCTCTTGAACCCAGGTTCAAGATGCTGGGTCAACGGCACAGGCGGGGGGCTTTATTCCAGTGCGACCTTGATTATTTCGGGTCGCACTTTTTTCTGCCCCACATGGGTGCCTCTAAAAATCAAACTTCTAAGCCAGACAAGGCGTGCGAAAAAATCGCAGCGCCGCATATAAGGCGATATGTAAGCAAGATTTTTGAGCGCAACGCAGTATGGCAACGAAGTTTTGATTTTGAGGGGTGCCCATGCGTTACTGGCTGATGAAATCCGAACCGTCCGACGTCAGCATCGACGACCTCGCCGCCCTGCCCGATCAAACCGTGGCCTGGTATGGCGTGCGCAACTATCAGGCGCGCAACTTCATGCGCGACCAGATGAAGGTCGGCGACGGCGTGCTGTTTTACCACTCGAACTGCAAGGAGCCCGGCATCGCGGGCATTGCCAGGGTCAGCAGCATCGCCTATCCCGATGCCACCCAATTCAAGCGTGCCGGCAAATATTTCGACCCCAAAGCCACGCCCGAACAGCCGCGCTGGTTCAATGTCGATGTGCAACTGGTCAAAAAGATCGCACTCATTTCAATCGAGGAACTGCGAAAGCACCCGGAGCTTGAGCGTATGCGCACCTTGCAACGCGGCAACCGGCTGTCCATCACGCCGGTTGATCCTGCCGAGTGGAAATTCATCTCCTCCAGTTTGGTGCACAGCTAGCATGGCATGGGACATCAGCTATCTGGTGCTCGGCGCCATAGCGGGATTCCTGGCGGGGATATTCGGTGTGGGGGGCGGTTTAATCCTGGTACCGGTGCTGCTGTTTTTGTTCAACCTGCAGCATTTTCCCGCCGATCATGTGATGCTCCTTGCTCTCGGAACCTCAATGGCGGTCATCCTGTTCACGTCGCTGTCCAGCCTGCTCGCACACCATCGCCACAACGCGGTAAACTGGCACGTGATGCGCAACATCACCCCCGGCATTCTGCTCGGAACCGGTTTGGGCGCTTCACTCGCCGCATACATTCCGACGCGCGGGCTGGCGATATTCTTCACCCTGTTCGTGTATTCGATGGCTGCGCAGATTCTGCTCGACATCCGCCCGCACGCTGCCCGCCAATTGCCCGGCGCAGTCGGCATGACGCTGACCGGCCTGCTCACCGGCTGTTTGAGCAGCCTGGTCTCCATCGGCGGCGGAGCCATCATCGTCCCCTTCCTGGTGTGGTGCAATGTATCGATCAGGAATGCGATTGGCACCTCGGCGGCCGTCGGCTTTTCGGTTGCGGTCGGCGGGACGATCGGTTATGTGTTCACCGGATTCAACATCCCGGCTTTACCCGCACACTCTCTCGGTTTTGTCCATCTGCCCGCCTTATCCTGGATCGCGCTTGCCAGCGTCATCACGGCACCGCTGGGTGCAAAAGCCACGCATCACATGAAAGTTGGCCGGTTGCGCAAACTCTTCGCGCTGCTGTTGCTGATGCTGGCGACCAAGCTATTGCTCAATGTGATCGCATGACCCAAATGCGAATCTTTCCCCGCCCAGACCGGAAAAGATAACCGTCACGACAGGCCGCTACCGGACAGTCGATTTGGAAACATTTGGACACGAATTTGACACCTTTTTTTATCGCCCTCGTTATAATGAAATGCCGTATCTTCGTGAAGTTTCTTGTTGCAAGCAACACCTGGAAGCGGTTCGAATCTTGATTGTTGTATATTTGGTCCATCGTCATATTCACTGTGAATTTTTATCAGCCCATGCTCATGTCTAACTTGCCACAATGAAACAGAATTCTTGCGCGATAGTTGGTGAAGTTGCGAAAGCCTCTGGCATTGGCTTTGAT
>Ga0307375_10001030_pt1 | contig 31671 bp, 8 predicted proteins | sample TR1MG_FD_202531 | JGI IMG/M metagenome (GOLD analysis project Ga0307375, IMG submission 202531) | Soil microbial communities from Risofladan, Vaasa, Finland - TR-1 | ecosystem: Environmental > Terrestrial > Soil > Coastal area > Acid sulfate soil | place: Finland: Risofladan, Vaasa | collected... | reverse complement strand
TGAGACAGGACGAGAAGTGACGGGAGATGGAGATTGAGGGACCAACTGTTCAACCTGTGGCTCCTTCTCCTTCATCAACCTCGGTGTTTCAGAGTGAATCATCTGGAGACGCTACGCAGTCTTCATTTCCTGACGCCATGGACGCTACGAACATATCAGCGGATGCGGGAAGCACTATCATCTCGAACGAGTCCTCCGTGCAATCTTCTGCTACTGAACCACAACCTGCTCCCGTAGAGGTCTCGCTACAGCCTTCCACTTCGATTTTGTCTCATATGCCCCCGGTTTCCAACGCTGCTGAAGTGCCACAGGCGAACGGTTCTCTTGCAGCTGCTTCTGCGTCCTTGGCTGTTGGTGTTTCCCCTGCGTCGAGTACTACAAGTTTGACTGCAAGTAATATGCTATCTACGAGTATGGGTGGAGCGATGTTGTCGACAGGCATTGGTAAGAAGATCAAGATTTTGGCGAAGAAGCCCGAACCGGTTCCAGAGCCCACCGTTGTGTCCCCCGTTCCGGTTGTTCCCGAGATTGCCGATATGGGTGCGCATAGCTATCATATGGATGTCGATTCAGGCTACGATACGTCGATGATGAGTGGTTATAGCTACGATTCTGTTTTGGGTGTTTCTGAAGTCTCTTCTGGTGTTGGTAGTGCTCGAAAGCGAAAGACTACTCCCTATTCTGAGTATGATTTGACTTCGTCATCTGAGGTGCCGCCGGCGAAGAAGCGTGCGGGCGGCAAGTTGTCTGGAGCTTCGTCTCGTGCTTCGTACGCATCCGCTTCTCCGTCCTCTTCATCGGCTTCTGGTCTCTCATCATCGTCAAACAAGTTGCGCAATAGTGGAGCGATTGGAGGAATGGGTGGTGGAGGCGCAGGGATGATGTCGACGCCGAGAAGTGAAGGACGAGGAGGCATTTCGAAGGTGCGTGGTAGTCCCGCGAGTGGTGTCGCATACTACCCTCCCGCTAGTGGTCGTCGCATGCCACCTCCTGGAAGTGTCAATTCGCGTCGAGAGCTAGAGGGCACGCCGATGGCGGTGTGTTACGATGCCGTGGTGGATTTGATGGATCGCCCCGAGGCAGGTCCCTTCAATCAGCCCGTTGATGTTGTGGCTCTTGGCATTCCCACCTACTACCAAATCATTTCTCACCCAATGGACCTCCGCACCATCAAAGATAAGGTCAAACGCATCACGTATGCCAATGCACACGAATTCGTGTCGGATGTTCGCCTCGTGTGGTCCAACGCGATCACCTTCAACACGGCCGACTCTCCCGTTCATCACTACGCACTCTCTCTATCACACTACTTCGAATCTCAAGTGCCGAGAATCGTCGCACAAGCTTCCGCACTTGACCCACACAGCTTGTATGAAGCTGCAGTCATTGAAGCCAACGCCAACGCAATGAATCAACAGCAACCTATGGGACACCTCCGAGACACCCCGGCCTCCACACCTTCTCGCTACTCCCCGGGTCCCTCTTATGCGTCATCTTCGTCGTCACCATCAACTCAAAAGCAGCAGCAGCAGAGCGCAGCAGCGCGATCAGCCACCCCGAAGGCAGCCGCAGTAAGCGGACGACCACAACGCGCCGCCGCGCAGCAACTTGATCCCAAACGCATCGCCCTCGAAGAGCGCCTCAAGACCATCACCGCCTCCATCAAGACCGCAGAAACTCAACTTACGAATCTCAAGAAGAATGGCTACAACCAAGCGCTCAACCGTGCGATCGACGCTCTCGCTCAACGACCTCCCCCTCGTTCCTTTGAAGTCTCAGACGTCTCCACTCTCCCATATCCTCTTCGCGCATCACTAGCACACGTGTTGAGAACCATGACTGATGTCACCCACGTCAGGGAAGTTGTAAAGATCATGATGCAGGAGTCCTTTCCATTCCCACGACATGGCACTGAAATTGGACTCAGTGTTGACGATATGGAACCAATTTTGCTAAGACGCATCGAGCACTACATCCGCACACAATACCCCGATGGAGCGACGCTATTGGACACTCCTGCGCCGGAAGAGCCGGAGCACATTGAAACAGCCGGTGGCGCTCCATCTTCGTCTGCTGTTGGTAACAATGGAAATGTGAGAAGAAGCAGCAGCAACAACAACAACATCGCTGGACCCACTGCGGGTACATCGGCATCTTCGACCGATGAGGACATGTTGGTGGACGTGTTGGGTGTTGAGCCTTCTTCTGCCTCTAAACAGGTTCCTTCTACTGCCAAACCTTCTTCTTCTTCTGCAACGGATGCTTCAGGAGTGACTGGTGCCTCTTCTACTCGCCCAGCCGCAAAGCCCAGCGTGACATCGTCTTCAGCAGCAGCAGCAGCCTCTAGTTCTTCTAAACATGTTCAAAAATCTTCACATCACCTGCTTTTGGATGAATCTGACTCTGATACGAGTGACACTGACGATGAGGATGATGTGGTGAGTGCGAATCTTCTGGCGCGCAGCTCCACTCGTGTCCTGGACATTGTCGTGCCGACTTCCTCTTCTGCTGCTTCTTCTCTCAACACTCAAATGGAGATCAAGAACGTATCGTGGTCCAATTTAGATACGGGAGGCGCTGGAGGCAAATCGCCGGCCACGGCCAGACCCATGACTCCCGGTTCCACCACTTCTACGACGGTCACTACTCCCGGTGGCTTTGGCACTGCATCTTCATCTTCATCATCATCATCGTCTTCGACAGCTTCTGCGGGCGCCGGACCCACTGCGCCAACAGGAGATGGAGGAGCATCGGTTCTTGAAGGAGGTGATGGCGCCTCTTCCGCTGCTTGGGCCTCATTTAGGACTCTTGATGCGCAAAATAAGCAACGAGATAAGGAACGCGCCGAATTGGAGGAGAAGCAGAAGAGAGAGCGTGAGGAGCGCGAGAAAGCCGAGGAGGAGCGCCGCAAGAAGGCCGCCGAGGAGGCCGCTGCTGCCGCTCAGCGTGCAGCCGAGGAAGAGAAGGCGAAGAGAGAGGCGGAGATTAAAGCGCGAAGAGAGGCAGAGAAGGCACAGCGAGAGGCGAGCGCAGCGGAGGCTCAGGGCATCGACATGATGGAGCAATCGTCGATCATGCGCACTCTGGAGAAGCAGTTACAGTGAGACTGGCAGACGCATGCTCAATCACTTCCGTGGAAATCATCACACTCGCTGCCTCTCATTAGAGAATAGAGCAACAGACCAGGCACGCGATCGTCTGCGCTGCTTCCACATCGTCACCCACCACAACCCACACCCCCTCGGCCTCTTCTGCCACCACAATTCCATTCCTTCCCATCAAGGACTCTTGGAACGCACACAAGCGAGCATACAAGAAGCGTGCACCACACAAACTGTTACAAAACTGTTCTTTAACCTCCACCCTCAATACAACCACTGGTTCTCCTTCCTCAATTGCCTTGTTACATTGGATCAGAACAGAATGAACCCAACCATGAAACCATGTGTGATTCTGTGGTCGTATGGGCGCGCGGTTCGGGGGGCTCTCTGCAGAAATCACTTGCGTTCACACCCCTGCACCTTGAGTGAGCACCTTGGAACATTGGTATATATGGCTTTGGAAGGTGAAGAGAAGTCAGGCCTGTATCAGTATCGGCGACACGTCAAGTTGCACCCCAGCCGGTTGGTGTATGGCAAGCGCCCATACGACCTGCTTCCACTTTGGCGCTTCATTTCCTTCATACACGTTGTCCAGTGAAATAGGCATCGTTTAGGATTGAAAACGAGATATGAAATGGAAGCCCATCGCTGTTACTGCCCATGAACTGGCGATTTGCCCAACATTGAACCCAAGTGAGAATTCGTCCTTCTTGATGAAGCAAATGCCGATCTTTCTTGTAAACACTGACTCTAACATGTGTTACATCGTCTTTTTAGATGTAGCGGCTCGTCGCCGGTCTTGTTGTGCTGGAACTGCGAGAGCCAAATCTGCTCAACTTACTGCCCCGATTCCTCGTTCCCGGTCGATCAATGAGGCATGGTGTCCTTCTCGTTGGATACACTCTTCTGGGTTGCTGGTCGGTAGTGGGACTGCTGGTGTTCGTTCTGCTGTTTAGGTTTGAGAGGAGGCGAGAGAGGGCAGATTGAAAGTCGTCGCAACTCTTGCGACAGGCCTTTCTCCCTTAGCATCATCATGTAGCAGGTGCCTCATCGTGGATTTGGTGTCTTGTTTGGATTGGTATCTTATTTTGGTGTCTACGTGGGGTGTTACCGAAGGTCTTGCTTCTGAAAGGTGAGGAAGAGTGTGGTCTTTCTCAGGCCCGTAGCAGGCGCCGCGCTCAATCTGCAGCTGCAGCCAGGCCGAGCCTCCAATCCCACTTCCGTCTGCAGCTGCCTTCCGATCCCTTCTTCTTCCTTTCCTTGTGCGTGTGCTTCGTATTATGAATCGTTGGCTTGTGTTTTTGGCAGTCATTTGCTCGCTGTTGGTGCTGACAGGCGTTCATGGTGCAACTCGCGTCACGGCGGTTCATTGGGGATCCCCTATCGTTGGTAGTGACTCTTCTGTTGGGGACCCATTTGCTCCTTTCGAACCTCCATTTGCTCCTCCTTCGTTTATCGACGACTCCGTGCTTCAAGGAGAGGATTTGGTGCAGATACTTGAGGTTCCCCAGTATCAAAATGCTTTGCTGTCTGCTGGTGTGTTGCTTCGCACCGCTTCCAATAAGCTTTACTTCGCTGGCAAAAATCGAGCTCCGCAAGTTCCGTATAGTCTGGTAATCAACTTCGCTGCACCCGTTCTACTCGATACGACTGGAATTTTGGATCCGAACGAGACTATCCTCAAAATCGCCACAAGCTATACCGATACTTCCTATCTACCGGCTTATATCTTCCTTCTCACCCACAACAACACTTTGCCGAGTCCTAATTGGAATGTGTGGTCTATGCGAGCCGATTCCGACCCAAATACGCCGATCATCTTCCAGAACTTCTCCTCTCAACCATTGGACTTGCAATGCCTCTTCACTGTATGCGCCATAGTCACTGCGCAGAGACAACCTCTCCTTTGGGGTCAAGATCCAATCGTCCCCGGTGCTGTGAACCCATTCGCCGCACTGATTGGAACTGGAAGCGGCATCCCTTCTTTCTCTGGTCCCGTGCTCCCTTCAGCTTACAATGGCTCCTCTTATGGCGTTTCGCAATTGTCTCTTGGATACTCACATGCCTTGTCACTCGAGAGCACGAATGGAGGCTCTACTTTGGATGTGGTCGTCGCTTGGGGTTCGAATTTTTTCGGTCAGCTTGGCACTTCTGATCCCAATGCCCACAATAACAACATCACCCTCGCCGGTGTAACGTTCAAGCAAGTCGCCGCTGGAGCTTTCCATTCAATCATCCTCGATAACGCGGGCAACATTCTCGTTTTCGGTCGCCACTCCCGCGGCCAACTCACTGCTGCCTTCTCTCCTAGCTCACCCTTCGGAGGCATGCGATTCGTCACCAACTCATTCTTCTTCAGTGCTGGCGTGACTTTCTCAAAAGTGTTCGCGTATGGAGACACGAGCTTCGGACTCATGAGCGACAACACGCTCTACGCTTGGGGATCCAACGAATACCCATTGGCAGGTGCTGCTACCGAGAGCACGCCTCCGCTCAATCCTGTTCCCTCTGGAATGCTAGGCAATGGAGATACGATGCTTCTCGCAAACGACATTCCAACTCAAGTACTCTTGCCCGCTGGCATCCAAAACATCATCGACATGTCTCCCACTTCTGGTTGCTTTGGTTACTGTGGCATCTACCTGATAGTAAACAAGACGAACACGACGACGACGACCCCGAATACTCCCACTGCTGCTGCCGCCAATCCTCCTCCTCCTCCCTCCTCCAATACTAATGTCGTCATCTCCTTCGGATCTGGCTTCTACCCGGGCAATAAGACCGCAATGGATGCTGCCTTTTTGCCTATTGGTGTGCATCCAACGATCGTCGATCTTCCCGCTTCTGGAAACTACACCCAAATCGCTTGGAATCAGAGACTGGCTGCCGTATTGGACTCCTCAACCGATAGTGTGTGGTTCTTGGGCAGTCCTCGCCAAGCCTATTCTACGCTTGGGATCCCTATTGTGCCGTGGAATCTGACATCTGGTTCTCACAATCCGAGCCCTGGTTTGTCCTCGACTACCCCTTCTTCTCAGATGCCTGCCGACTTCCATCCTCTCCCGATCAACTCCAAGATGCACGGTAACTATATGACGTCGTACAAGTTGTTTGGTTTGACGGCGTACAAGGGCGTGGGAATCGAGCAATCTACAGACGAGTTGAGCGTGTTTGGTTTCAGCTTCCTCGAGGGTTCCAACTGCTCCACGTCTTGTCCCACCATTGTCGATGTGAGCACCGGTCTTTCGCACGTCGTCGCACTCCTCTCGAACGGCTCGGCGCTCTCTTGGGAACTGGAAGGAGGCCTCATGAGTCCGTACCAGGCGAACAACTCGCACCTCTGCCAGGGCTCCACTGCTCAGGCTCTCGCTGGAAACCTGGGTCTCGTTCTCTCCGATAACATCACACACATTGCCTCTGGAGATTCCGTGACCATCTTCTCGAGGCGCGAATCTGGAAACGACGTCCTTTACTCGTGCGGTACTTCCTCCCGTCCTCTTGGCAACTACGAAGTGCAATCCCCCACCCCTTTTGCTGTCAACGTGTCTCTCATTCCCTCCTCTTCTCCCATTTCGAGCGTGGGGAAGATCGTATGTGGTCACACTATCGTTATGGTGCTGGAAACGAACGGAAGGATCGTTAGTTGGACCACTTCAGGAACTGCCCAAGTGTTGTATCCTGCCTTGAGCTCTGCATTTGATGGTCTGGTGGTCGATATCTCCGCGATTTCGGACGTCGCCTACTTCCTTACGGATCAGGGAAGCGTCTATGCGCTCGGTTCGGACTTCATGATCGGCAGGCTCTTCCCGTTCGTGACGCCGCTCCTAAGCTTCTTCAACGTCCCTCCTGCCCCCCTCAAGTTGGATGTGAACATCATCGATGGAGAATACTACAAAATCACCAAGCTGTTCCAGCCATTCTCATTGTACCTAGGGGCTTCGCCGTTCACTTCCGTGCCGTTGCTTCTCATCGCCACGCCCGCTTCTCCCATCTCCTCCCCTGCCATCTCGAACTCTCCCATCATCGTCGGCAGCACGCCTGCCTTGCAGTCTTCTCAATATTCGCTTCAGCAGTCGGCGTCGACGACGGAGGCTCACGAATTGCGCAGCTTTGGTCAAATCCAGGGTTCGCCCTCCACCTACGCCTTCGGTCTGGAGCGGGGCTTCCAACGTGCCACTGTACCCTCCAAGATGTTCCCCTACGCGCCTGGAAGACAAGTCACTGGAGCAGAGAACGATCAGTTCCCATTCGACATCGCCACGTCCGAGTTTTACTTCACCGAGGCGGCTGGGTACGCGGTCACGTTCGATGGCAAGGTGTTCGGTTGGGGTGCCATCATTCACGAAGGTACCGTGGGCGCTAGCATTGTAATACCGAGACCTGTGTTGCTGGCCAGCGATGTTGGTGTGAGTCTCGTGGACAACGTCAGAGAGGCCTTTGCAGTCTACTCCACTGGTTTCGTTTACGTCAACACTCAGCGCCGGTTGAGATTCTCTATGAACTATGAACCTTCTACGCTATCGATGATTCTCCCTAGTTTGCTGCCTGTTGGACAGTTTGATGTTACTGGCATATCGTGCCATATGGACTACTGCGCCGTGATGAGGAAACAATACCTCAACGATACCACCTACTCTGTGGGCCTCGTTCAGATCTGGATCAACTTCATCGTCATCATGGACGTGGATATCTACCGAGTATTGTTCAATTGGGGAAGTCCTACGCAAACCGACATGGCAAATTACCTCATGCGAAACTCGACCACCGGGCTATTCTACTGGGCCTACTCCACCATGTTTACTGGACAATTCGATTCTGCATTGCCCGTTTCATTCCCATACCTAGATGGGTTCAACCCCATGCCAAGCCTGGACTACCTCATCGACTTCACGTGCGGTGCTCGCCACTGTTTGGCCCTCGTCAAGTCCACCCCCGCTGATCTCTTTGGCACCGTCTACGCCTGGGGCGATAACCGATTCGGACAGTCTTCGTTGCTCAACTCAAGCTTGTACCTCCAGGAGCCTATCAAAACACTTCCAAGCCAATATGACGGCACAATCAAGGCGATCGCCGGATCTGGAGAAACTTCCTTTGCCATCTTGTACGACGGCACTCTGCTCTATTGGGGTGCCGACAACATCAATGTTCCCAACATATCGATCGTAAATGGATTGGCGCACGATTTGATGACGAAGATGTCGACTGGAGGTGTGAAAGAGGTGCTCGCGCCGAGCGGAGGAAACTACGAGCGCGTCTTCTCCTCCAGCGCCTCCTATGTGTTCCACGCAGCCAAAAAGAGAGGCACAAACATTCATACAGAGTTTTCAGACCAACAAGAAGGAGAGATCGATATTATGGACAAGGACGACGATGTAAACCGTGTTGGTAGAAGCGCGAAGAGGGAATCGATGGTTGGTATTGATTTCGGACTTCCAGAGCAGTTCAGAGGCTTTGCGCACGTCTCGTATTCCGGTATCCAGTGCCCACAACCTCCTCCTGTCGACCCATCAGCCCTGCCGGCGCAATTGACACTCGTTTGTAGCTGGGTTTCGCCAACGGAGAGACTCTGGGTTCTGGTTGGAAATGTCCAGTCCTCCCCCGACGCTCCTCTCGTCATCGACAACGACGTCCTCATTCAAGGCAACCTCACCTCAAGCGGAGGACTCGTATTCAGAGCTTCGTCCTCTGGAAAGATACCAACCATGAACGTCACAGGATGCGCAACTCTGGCCGCCGCCGTCACCGCAGACTTCTCCTCTCTCAGCAACAGCCAACTCGCAACCGTCTCCAAGCTGGGCTCTACGAAGCAAGTCGTCGTCGAATCCGGATGCACCATCACAGGAGACCCAGCCAAACTCGTCGCAACTCAGAATCCCGCACACACATGTAGAAAGGTGAAGTCCACGTCGAGCACCTCCGCTGCCACCAACTCCGGAAGATCTCAACTCACTGTGCTCTTCAAAGTCAACTCAGGAGCTTGCAACACGTGGTGGATCATTCTCGTAGCAGTCATTGGTGGAATCATCGTAGTTGCTGCAATTGGTGTCGTCATCGCCTACCTAGTGAGCCCAAAGCTCAGAAAGACCATCAACCCATACAGGGGAGCCAACACGTAACTCTCCCGCTCATCCTGGTTCCTTCTTCTGTGGACTCATGGTACCAAATTGTACTCCAACCAATGAATAACATCATTCTCTACTCATGTCCAAGAAATGTCAGCAAAAAGCTGCTGAAGCAGTTCAAACTTTCAGCTGGCAGGGGGCCAAGTTAAGGGCGCGATCAGTCTGCAATTTGTGAGGGAAGTGGTGGTGAGATACCCGAATTAGAGACCGATTGTGTTTGCTTCATTGATATGTACATGGTTTTGACCCTTTAGGCGAGAGAGTTGAGTGGGTGTTGGCGGAAAGGCTTCGTTTGAGACTCGTTTACAACTTCGCTTGTGATGGCTTCATGACCTTCAATATTTGGGTTACGTAATCTCCATCCTTTGCTCCTTGTGGAGCATCAATGAACTGAGGAGTGATCTCGGCAGAATCGAGTAGAAGGGGGATGAAGTTGTCTCTCATCTTCGTGCAGTTTGCCATCCACGCTCTCTCAATGGCGTCGCACCTCTTCGAACTGAATACTCCAGCTCTCATATAGAATCCAAAGTCCTCCTTGATGAATCCAAGACCAGCTACGGCAGAAATGGTGTGAAGGCAATCCTTCACGAGATCGAGCGCCAATTTGCGGTTTGTTGTAGGCACTGATGCACTACTTCCTTCTATCGTGCTGCTAAACTCCTCTGTTACCTTATGGGAGTCCTTTTGTGAGTCAGCAGCAGTAGCAGTAGCAGTAGGAGATGCGTCGGTTGGGGAGCGTTGCTCGAACTCCTTGATCAGATCGTAGCACTGTTTGTACACGTAGTGTTCTAGGTAGGCGTTGCTCGCAGAGATGATGTTTGGTAGACATGCGTTCCATGCATCATAGGGAGATAGAGGCTTCGCAGCAGTGGTGAGGTTCTGCATTTGGGAAAGCACGTTCCTGATGGTCGTTTTGGCTCTCATTTCAAGAGCCTTCAGTAGGAATCCTGGACTTGTTAGATCCTCATCTTGATTTGCTTCCACGAGAGATAGAAGAGGGTTGAGTTGGATGAGTTGTTGTCCCAATACTTCGAGTCCAAAGTTGAGCAGGCCGAAAGTTCCAGCGAACCGTTTGGCCGTCGTTGATACGATATGTTTTCCCAATTGTTGGTATAGTACTGTTCTATCTCCTTCTGCTGTTTGAAAGACGTCGAAGTAATTGTGAAGCGCACCAATGCCATTAGCGAGGATGATTCCAGCTCCGCCGCACATCACTCTCAAGTGTCCCAGTTGAACATAGGCCCATTCGCACACGTATGCTTTCAGTCCAGAGAGAGTTGCGTGGTAGTCTGCCAAGAGTTCCGGGTCCTTCTTATCGCTGTAGAATCGTGAGATCATCGAGTTTTTCGCGAACTGTAGAGCGATCGTTTTGGCGAGTGTATGCATTAAAACGCTGTATTGAGTGGTGTATTGGATGATGGGTGTCTCTGTTTGCGAGATTCCAAGGGAGAATTGGCGACGAGAGAGGGAGTAGCGAATGGAGGTGGAAAGTGCGATTTGAAGTGCCAACAGCGGTGCGCCCACATAATTGATTCTACCGACCAGTAACTGTGCCATTGTTGCAGAAAACAGCTTTTTCTGTGTAGGTAACGAGCAATGATACTGACCATCGGCTGACACGTCCGCAAAACGGTTCAACAAGTTCTCGCGCGGAATGCGCATCCCTTTGAAGCGTATCCACGCGTTGTCCACTTCGTTCCAACTCGACTTCAAACCTACATCGCCAACGTCAACGCCTGCGAGAAGATCGCCCCTCTTGACGCCAAGAGAAGCGTCGTCATGAGTCGCGCGAAGAGGAACAACAAAGGCATGAACTCCCTTGCGTTCACCGGCCACATACAACTGCGCCATCAACACCACGATCTCACCATGCACGCCTACGTTGCCAATCATAAATTTCGTAGAGGAAGGCGTCGGTGAGGTCAGGACAAACTCTTGTTTCGACGAGTCGTAGTCTGCACGTGTCTCAATCGCTTGCACGTTCGATCCATGTCCTATTTCAGTCCTACATGGGTGCACAAAGGAAATTCACTTCAGTAAGCATGGGTGAAAGAGGGGATACAGAGGAGGGAAATGAGAGAATACTTCCTGCGGCGTACATCGCAAATCCACCAATCACAGCACCGGTGTTCACTACATCAACCCATTTCTGATGTCTCTCAGTACCGAGCTCAACGAGAGTACCTCCAAACAGCTGAAAGTGAATCACGAGCTTCGTAAGGACTGCCAAATCCCAACTCACCAACGGAGAGATTGCACTGGCCCAGCTAGCGAAGTCGTCCTTCAAAAACTCTGCACGAAAGATACCAAGTGATGCAATGTGCTTGCTAAGCTCGTGAACTTGACGACGACGCTCCACGTAGTGTGCCTCGCGATCGTGCGGTTTCAGTGTACTCACCGCCTCTACAATGCGATCTCTCACCTGCAACCGAGAATAAAAGGTGTAAGATCATCAAGGTCACGTTCTGATACACAACAGGGGGTCCAAGACGGAAGAATGGAGAGTACAGAATCCTCCTCCAATAAGGACACCGATTTGCTACGTACAGCAACGCGCTGTTGCATTTCTGAGCCCATACGAATGCTCTTCAGTAGTTCTACAGCTTCATCATGAACCTAAGACAGTCGATTCGGGGCCATCAGAGGTCAGAAAAGTGAGGATGAAGGGGAGACGCTAACTTCCCAGCGCCAAGCAAAAACAGCGCTCTACACGTACAGTCGCCATTGGTGGGGGTCACAGAGAGCGGAACTTGTAGAATACAGAAGACAGATTCGACCAGGGAGATAGCACGGAGCTCAGCGATGAATGAAGAGCGGCGATGCGAGGAAGAGAGGGAGAAACTGCAGGAGCTCCGTTTCTCTCTTCTCTCTCCAAGCGGGGGCCTCTGCAGGTCTGCGAGCAAGGATTGTTCAGAGCCGAGCAGGCTCCTGTTCTACGACATCGTTCTCGAATTACCTCGGCTGCATCTGTCTCACTTCTGTGCTTTGGAAGTCGTATGGCTCAGCACTCGAGCAGCACCGCTTTGCAGGAGTTGGGCTGTTTCGTAACCACCGACGATTGGGAAGTTCGCCGCTTTGACGATCCGTATGAGCGCATTCACTGGGATAATGTTCTTGAATATGATCAACTCGTACGTGCCTTGCCTCTCCTGCAATCGAATCCCTGTTGTTGCCCATCTGTGAGCTCTGTGGCAGTCGCTTCAGGTCGGAACCAAAAGTCTCTAACATGGTCTTGTTTGTGTCCCTGTTAGGGAGACGGTGTGACTGAATGGATTCAAGATTACATGGTGGAGCATTTTGGAATGGAGGAGATGTGGTTACCGGCAGCGGAAGTCGCAGAAGCGTCGGGCGGGAATGCAACACCATCCAAGCTCGCTCCAAGTCGACGTGTTCGGTTTGGTTCCTCCCCACATCGCCGTACTTCTTCTTCTACATCTTCTGAAAGTGGCAAGGCTAGTGATGATGGCGAATCTCGCAGTGACGACTCGGAAGTGGCGATATATTGGAACTCTGCACCGAGAAGCGGTGTGTTCACAGTAGACGAGCAAGACCTTCCTCGAGTGACTCCAGACGCTGTGAAAAGGCATGCACGATGCAACATCTTCCTATCAAAGAACTTCTGGACATGTGAGAGACTACTGGTGATCATACAGGGCTCTGGAGCTGTTCGTCCTGGTCAATGGTCTCGATCCCTGTGCATTACTCACTCAATACACGCAGGCGCTGTGTTTGACTATCTACAAGTAGCTAAGGAGACGAATATGGGAGTGATCATCCTCAACCCCAATCACAATCAGATCAAAGTTAGAGTTCGAGCGATTGACCAACCTGTCAGTACCATGAACGCGCAACATGCTTATAACATCAAAGGGCACGATACACACATAGCTCACGTGTTGTCGATATACGATCAGTTTATTGGACAATGCAAGGCGAAGGAGTTGTACTTCGTGGCTCATGGCAGAGGAGGCGATACGTTACTTCAGCTTCTCAATAAGCGATTAGATATTGGATCTTCATCAATTCCTTCGTCTCCTACTTCATTTGCAGCCCTATCAGCTCAGGACGAGGCGCAGAAGAGGCCGATCTCCGGAACGTTCTCGAATCGCATCCGCGCCATTGCGTTTGTCAACTCCGCCCATTCTGTATCTTATGCGAATAGTGACCGTGTGAAGCAACTCATTGAAGAGAGGTCGGTACATTGGGTTCTGTCGGCGCTACCACTCGATTCTTCGATCCCGGAACAAGCGGACAACTTTGGATGCACTTGCGTGAGCTCTGGTCATTTGAAAGCTGATTTTGCACCAGCTTGTAGCGTAAACTCTGTGTTCGAGTTCTTCTCTGGAAGAGTGGCCCCGAACGAGTCGAAGCCGAGCTGGGCGCCCATCACCATCCCCTTCTCGAACCCGCCTCAAAACATGCCATTCCACGAAGAATCCAATGGAGATTACGAAACCAACAGCGAACCCGACACTGCCGAGCTGAGGCGAGAGAAGAGACTCAGTGGAGAGTCGTTCGCATCGTCCAGCGATCATTCCTCAGCATCTACGAGACTGATTGACCCTCCTCTTCCCCTTCACTTTGGAAACAGCGCACCGCATCAGAACGGTCCATCAAATCATGAACGACGGACATCGAACGAGCATCAGACTTCATCTTCTTTGAAGAGGCAGAGAGTCACCCCCTCAGAGCATTCTAGAAGCCAATGCGCTTCTCATGAGGATTTCCTGGTTGAGATGATAGAAATGGGAACTCAGACTGACCCACGACCGTCGATAATCTCGCATGAAGCATCGCCCTCCACTCCAACGCCTACCACGCCGCTCCTTAGCTCTCCCTCTTCTGCTCGGCCGTTTGTCCAGTCTTATCATACTCGATTGGAAGCCCTCTCGCGGTGTCCTCTATGTAGAGTCTTTGGATGGATCTCTGAGTCTGGGGTCCGGTCGCTCATCTCCGTCGTCCTTCTAGCTGCTGGCGTGTATACGACTCGTCTCTTCTTGCAGAAACGCATGATTGGCACTTCTTCATACCACCAATGACCCAGAGCCTTTGCATTAGAGACTGTCACTGACAACCCAAGGGCGCAATCGACGTCCCCGACCGCCCCGCCATGTCAGCATCGAAGAGCTTGTGTATTCGCACTGTGATGTACATAGTCCTATCCACAATGTGGAGCAAACTGTGGGGCTCTATTGATTGCATTCTGAGTGGGGCCCAGTGATTGAGTTTCCCCTGGCTCTCTTCAGTGATTGTTGCTGTGTACTTCTGCTGCTCTTGGTTGAACTCCAAATGCCCGTGTTGGGGCTTCTGTGCAGCGGAATCTGCCTGTCGCAACCTTAAGATGAGTTCTCAGACCAAGTCCAGTCTTCGGGGATGGGACTTCATCGGAGGTCAGGTTGTGCGATCTGCTAACTGGTCGGATGCCCCGGTGAGCTGCTGAATCGCCAGTAATTACCCTCTACAACTTACTATCGACCTGCCATCCGCATCGAATGACTGCCAATCCGCGATGATTGAAGGGTAAAATGGCTGGTTTCCAGTACGGGAGCTCTGGCAGTCAAATCCCCCCCTTCATTCTCATGTGGAACCTCATCGCTTCATCTTGAATGCAATGGTACGCATCTCTTCACTTTACAGATCATTTGGCTAGTTGCTACGTACCCGAGCGCCATTCAGCTCTGGAAACTGCACATATGAGATCCAAAACTCATCGCTAACCTTTCTGCTTGCTTTCTCTTCTGTCATCGATCAATTCTCGTGTCAGTCCACTACAAACAACTTAACGCTACCTACACAGCCTGACAAGGGACCACCTAAAGGTACAAAACACCATACGAGCCGAGAGGAGCACACGGAAAGCGATCCGCATTTCAATGCATTCGTTCGACTTCCACTGCTCGGCTGATTCCTCATTATGCCATTGAGTCGATTCAAATAGCGCTAGATAATCAACGGGCAGGCTTTCGATCATTGAAGCACGATACAAGACCACAATTCGAGATTCCAACTCTTTCCTGACGCATGTGTCCCCTCCTCCTCTTCTCAACCTCCATTTAGGTTCTTCACCAATGACAAGGTACGCTTGTTTGCAACTGCACTTCAAATGCTCACCAACATGTCGCGTGGAAGAAGGATGGCTGACGTTTCTCTTTCTCCATTTGGCTTCTCGTCCGGCCTAATTTCCCATGTATTGCCCAATTTCCCTATGTTTGCCACGCCTGGAACACAGTCATCCGATCACCGCGGACTCGTCCCCGGATGTTCGCGTTATTCATCCGAACTTGGTTGGTTTGATGTCTGGTGACATTTCAGGCGATTCAGTACTCCATGCGCCTCATCGTGTCTCTTCTCCAGCGCTCTCTGAGTTTGTGGACGAACCGATCCCTGTTCCTCTGTCGTTGGCCCAATTAGAGACATACAACAAGTTCAATGTGGAATGTGTATCGTTTAAGTGTGTCCCGCCACATGGAGTCACTCAAGATGAGCGTCTTTCTTCTACGCGCGTTCGTTGGACCTTCCCTACCTCTCTTCTTCTCGACCACTTCTCTGTTGCCTCGGATTCCCTCCAGAACTCAGCTTCGTTTGATCCTACTGGCGTTTCTCGTGATGGATTTGGTACCGACATTTCGTTTGGCTCCCCTTCCCTCTCTCCTCATTCTTCTGGGTCGACTCTCCCCAATTCCGGTTTTGGCGATTACAAATTTGAAGTTGAGCTGGACCGCAAGACGAACGTGGACTCGATCGAACTGGAAATCGAGATGAATCGTGATTGGCTGAGCATGGACTATGAATCGAATCTGGTGGGTCCTCAGTATGCCATTTCTGTACTATACCAAAGGAAAAGCAAACATGCTCCCAGTGAGCGCAAGTGGATGGTGGCATTGGATCGCTTTGACCTGAGTTCTGGCATCATTCGTGGAGGCTACTTTGCCGATTCTCTCGAGGACCCAAAGCTACGCCTCGGTTCTCTTGCACTGCCTAATGTGTCTACCAAACGTTTGCAACTCATTGTTCATATCTCACCTCCTACATCATCTGGTAATGCGCCTTCTCCTTCTCAACCCCTTTCGAGCGACTTCCCCTCTCCATTTGCCTCTTCTCTGGATCCCTCCCATTACGGTACTATTCCCATCTCATTTGGAGCATTTTCGCAACAGGTACCATCGACTCCATTGGCCCACCAACAGCAATCAGCTCAAGCGGCCTCCAACTTCGCTCCGACTTCTCCTTCTACACCCAAGTCCACAACGCTCTCTAAAGTGAAGCACTTTAGTTACACTCACGATTTTGACGAGAATGGCTTGCTCTACTGGCTTGGTACTCGCGATGGATCGAAAGTTTGGAGGAATCCTTCGGAAACTGGTGATTTGCAGCTTCAGATCTCTCATAGTAAGATGCACAAGCCGGAAATGAAGATGAGCGATATCATTGGTCGAAAAGGAACATCAGCAACATACTGGGGCGGTTCTACGCCTCAGTGGTTCATGATTGATCTTGGTGCCGATCATCAGTTCTCTCCAAGCGTCTATACGCTTCGTCACGGTTATCAACACGCGAATAGTTTCCTTCAGAACTGGGCATTTGAAGGTAGCAATGACTGCGTGACCTGGACGCTGTTTCATGAAGGCTTTGACACCCCGTTTTCGACTGGCTTCGAATCCAAGTCCTTCTCCATCCCTCCCATCTCCAACGGCGCCCACTTCCGTTACTTCCGCGTTCTCCAGAAGGGAAACTACTCCATGGGCGCTGGAAAGACTGGTGGAACCCCATTCATGTGCTTGGCAGGCTTCGAACTTTACGGCGAGCTCCTCATCACCCCCACCACTAGTGTCGCACTTCCCAACGTTGTGTCTTCAATTTCGGTACAGTTGTCCTCGCTAAGACCTTCCCCTGGAATGACGTTGCAACAGACGCGCTACCATCGCCGCGCCATCTCGGAATCCGCTGAGCTACACGCCGCGCTCCTCTCCACGTGCTGCGAGTGGCGCACAGCACCCTCCCTCCGACATTTGTGTATCGATATGGCCATGGACGTGTGGAGAAGAAGAGTGCAGCAAATGACGACGCTGGTGACGAACATGGACCTCAAGGCGTTCATCAGAAGGAATCTGGTCAAAGCTGGAAAGATCACTGCTCAGAAGGCGTCTCGGTTCTTACTATGCTGCCTTAACGCTCCAAACATCATTTCCACGGTCATCCCAACTTTAGCACCCCCTACAACAACGCTCTCAGTGGCGCCACCATCGAGCACGACGAGCACTGCGCTGGCGTCACCTGTCTCCTCCCTCTCCGCTGTTCCTGCTGCCACTGCTGCAGATTCATCATCAGTCCCCACCTCAACTACCACTACTTCTCAATCAGCGCTAAGCAGCAACAATACCGACAATCAGTCGACACCACCTTCACTCGTACTCAGAGAGAGGCTCTTGGAGGCCATTATGGACATGATGCCCGACATCATCGACCTTGTGGACAACAAACATGGTTTCAATCAGATCATGACTCTGCTATCCACGTGTTGGGAGTCAAATCCCGAAAAGGCACACGCTTCTCTCGTCGAGGTTGTCAAACTACTCGGAAATAAGCTGCATGATCACAGATCTCCCTTCTACAACCTATTAAGGACGCACTTTGGACTCTACGGCTTTCCACTCGAATTGGACATCTTCGTACCCATGAGGGAGCTCTCTCTTGCCAGCGATCCTCCGGCGACAACGGCGAGCTCCAGCTCATCGACTACCTCTTCCACCAGCGCCACTCCAACTGCTTCTGCGAGCACAACTACTGCAAATGTGCCCATTGCGAATACCAAGACTGTGGCATCCTCTGGATCGTCAACAAGCAACCTTGCCAAAGCGTCATCACCATCAACCTCGGCATCAACCACCAACAGCACAGCTCCGACAATTGCTCCATCCACAACCTCTTCAAACGGAAACGTAGAGGCTACTATGTCATCGAAGACGGACACCTTTTCAGGTTCTTCCCAGTCACAGCAGTCCGGCGGCAGCATCGCTCCACTGCCCTCTTCCACACCCTCGGCATCTTCTGGATCCACCTTATCTCCTCCTACATCAACTCCTACGTCGGAGACCACTACAAAGAGCGGCAGCAGCAACAACACGGATTCGACAGTTCAGTCTCCTTCGACCATCAGCACCGCTCTAGGACCTCACCAGCAGCAGCAGCAGCAGCAGCAGCAACAACAACAACAACAATCTGGCACAGCTGTTCCTCAAACTGGAGTCAGTCCATCGCCGTCTTCTTCCTCTTCCACAGCATCTTCGACTTCTCCGCAGCCCCAGCAAGTGTCTCTCAGCATTGCTCCTTCTCAAATTGGTCCTCTCTATGCTATGTCAGAGACAAAGAAGCTGTTGGAACAGCAGTTGCTACAGGCTACGCACGATTTTGGTGTGAAACGTCGTGCGCTTACTACCCTCTTGGAGGAGATCACGATTGCCGGTGACTCTTACTCGAATCACGATCGAAGCGTTTTATCTGCGTATAACGAGTGTATCAATGCGCAAATGCATTATCACCGTGTGTTCAAGAAGCTGAAGAAGCTGTCCCCCACGACTCACGATGGCAACTTTGAAGAGGACGATGAGGGAGACGGAAGTTCAAGTTCTGATGAGGAGGATGATGAGGACAGTGATGATGAGGAGGATGATGAGGATCATGTGAAGTTGACGCGTTGGACTTACATCGTTGAAGCCATCCTCTCTCTCCTCAATCGCTCTTCTGTTGACATTGAGCACTCTGACGACCTCTTCTACGACCTCTTCTCTCATCTTGTGATCTTTGGTACTCCTGTGGTGAGGCGAGAGGCGGTGATGTATCTGTCTTCTCATCTGAGCACTCAAGTGCCGTTCCCTTCTACCATTCTTCGCGGTTGGTTCTCAAAGGACACTGATCTTACGAGACTCATCAATCTCTTCCCTCAACAGATCGTTTTCGAAGCATTGCAGGAGATCATGGTTCAGGATAGAGTTCGCTTCTTCTACGTGGACAACCTCTTCTCTCTACTCGAAGACGAAATCTCCCTCCACCAATTCGAGATGCACCAATATGGACACCTCTCTCACCTGCACCACCACCCTTCATCATCTTCGTCTTCAGCAATTGTAGTAGCATCATCATCATCAGTGGTGGCGACAGGGGACTCACAGACGACGACGACGTCTCCAAGACACTCGTCGTCAACGCCCACTTCCCTCTTCGTTCGCTCTCTCGAATCTGCCGCTGGCGCTAAAGCCCACGCAATCATTCACACTGCGCAGCACATACAAGGATCATCGCCCGTGGACGTCACTTCTTCCTCTGGTATCAGTGCTGTTGTTGGTGATGGAAGTGTTCCCCCGGTGGGTGACTTTGAGATCGACGAGTCCGCCATCGATGTTCCTCTCGTCTCTTGGCTACTGTTGCTTCTTTCCAACACTATGCATCGAGTGAGCGACAATGTGCCCGTTCACAAGGGTTCCAAATGCCGCAACTGCAACATGAGTCCCATTACCGGTGCCAGATTCAGATGCGTGAACTGCGTCGACTATGACCTCTGTGAGGCGTGTGAATCAGATGCTTCATCGAGACACAACAAACTCCATCTATTCTTGAAGATTCCAGCTGCGTTGCCGCTACCGCCGAGTAGTTTCCATGGATTACCTGCTCCGAAAGAGCCTTTGCTCCCACTCCTCTATCGTCGTTCAGCTTCCTCTCTCTTGACTGGTGGTGGTACTGCAACATCCTCTTCCTCGTCTTCTAATGCATTGGCTACAATGACGCCAGATACAAGAGGTGTGAACGCAAAGCCCGAGCCATCCTCTTCCCCGCTCGTCTCCTCAACTCCCAGCGGCACCGGCGGTGGCGTCTCCACGTCCTTCTTCCTCTCCATTATGAATCAAAACAAGACAGCTCTGCAAATGCAAGGACTGCAAACATCAGGAGAGACACCCACGCCTCACGAGGGGTACTTGAAGCCCACACCAGAGGTTGGAACGGCCTTCCTTGGACCTGGCTCTGCAACGCCCCACACGCCTTCCTCCCTCCTTTTGTCCTCTTCTTCCGGCCCAGTTCAATCGAATCATCATGTTTCTACCACCAATACTGCAACGCCTTCGAGCGTCGTCACAAAGGACGTGACCCTCACAACTCTCCCGCATGGAAAGCCATCATCTTCCGCCACCCTTCATCACCATCACCAAGGCACCAGCCTCAGCAACAACAAGATGAGCGGAAAGGCGAAACACGTCTCAGTGGAGGAGATCCATCGAGGAGTCACTTGCGACGGTTGTGGAAGGAGCAACTTCCCCGGTATTCGTTACAAATGCGTTCACTGCGATGAATTCAACTTGTGCGATGCATGCGAGGGCAATGTAGAGCACTACCCACTACACTTGTTCCTTCAGGTGAGGAAACCGCTCCCTCCACCTGAGACAGAAGCGCAGAAGAAGAAGAGCTCGTCTTCATTGCTTTCCTCTGAATCCAAACCCGATCGTCACGGCCATCGTCACGACCATCACCGTCCTCATCATCATGGCAATCACAACAAGCACAAGAGCCACAAGAGAAAGCAAGATCTGGTCAGATCGCCGTCTCAACATCATCACTCAGAGATCGACCTCGGTAAGGCACTCATCCCAGTGCTCCTCCATCACGCCTTCTACCCCGCGTCATCCTACAAGTCGTCTGTTGCTGCACCTGCCTCTCCAGGGGGAGCTCGGGCCAAGCTATCAAAGTCAGTCACCGATATGACATCCTTCGCTAAGGAGGAGCAGATTGAACATGGAGTTGGATTGGGAACGATTCATCCTCCTGGGACCATCTCTTTACGATCTTCTCTCATCGATATTGGGAATGTCGACGCTGCCATGAACTCTCTTTCGACACCTGCCTCACCATCCTCCTCACCCTCTGGACATGTCGATCGTCCATCATTTACTGGCTCCTCTCTGTCCCAAATCACTCCCAGCAACAGCAACAGCAACTTCACTAGCAATGGCGATGCTAGCAGTCGTGACCAACAGCAACATTTGGGCTTCGGACCTCACCACGAAACTGCGTCTCCCCTCGGTCGGCACGATGTTGGAATCGACTCTGGAAGTACCATCAGCAGCAGAGCTTCAGCAGCAGCAGTAGCAGCAGCTGTCGATGCCGCGTCGTCAATGCATCAGGTGTTCGATGGTCGCCACCTGCGTTCTATCTTTGGTGTGATCATGCTCTCTGCTCGACTTCAAACGCTCGGTCCTGAGCTATTCCTTCTTGCCATGAGAGTTTTGGAGGGTCTCACCACACAATACACGCCAGACGATATCGCTGCGGACGTGTTCAATCACCCTGGCTTTGACGACTTCTTGCGTCAAGTTGCTTCCTACCCCTCCAGTTTCATTCGCTCAGCTGTATTGCAAATGGTAGATAAGCTCGTCAACTCTGCGGCCTACATCGTTGGAAAGGAAGGAGCGCACGCATTGAAGCGTATCAGGACTGTTCTGAGAGGGAAGGCGATCAAACTCCTTCGTGAGTCCGAATCTGTACCCAACACTGCCTCCGTGCATTCATCGGATAACTTCTTGCTGGAGTTGCTGCTGGTAGTAACATCTGATAAGGACATCATCAAGAGTGAATCATCTTCGTCCTCTGTACCTCAAAGTCGGGAGATTCATCACGGCATAACCTCCTCCTCCTCTTCCGCCCTCCATCTCTCGTCGAGTTTTGGTGTCACAAGCTCCGGAGAATTGGTTTCTCCAGTTGTTCCAACACCTCAGCTGCAGATGAAGTCTTCGTCATCCAACACAAACACCTCCATTCTTGGGCCCAATTTGGCATCTGCAGATGACGACCAATACCCCCTGGATTCGATTGCAAACTATCTGGTTCAATTCCTTGCCGATGGAGACGATATGCCACTGGGTTCCAATACGGCCGCTAGGACTTGGTGTATGGTGTTCCGGCTGCTGCGTTTTGCAGATCCTAATCACGTTGGTCGCATCCCTCAACTCACTCGTGCCATTCGTCAGGCTATCACTGCCCCCGAAGAGCTTCAAGTGCTTTTGGTGGACGATTTCATTGCGCTCCTGTCGATTCTGCTCTCCAAACCTGGACTTGGCAATCTGCTTCAGTCTTCCATCATGGGCGAGATAGCCAAGGCGTTTCCCGAGGCCTACTACGAGGATAACACACTAGCCTTTTCACGAGTCATCTCCGTGATGCACGATAACTTCACCGTCGATACAGAGTTCGATCTTGCCGACATCTCGGCGCTTCTTCAAGTGTTGGCCGAGGCTCTTCCTGAGTCCCTTCCTGCCTTCTACCCCAAGGACGATCCTGGCAATCGTATGATCAAACAACTCGTTGACTACTTGATTATGCTGTTCACTTCGTCTTCTTTCACCGACGAGCACATGGTTCAACTGATCGACACGGCGATGCAACAGCGGGAGAAGTCCTTCTCTCACCTCGTCATCACTTGGCTTTCTCTCATTGAGCCCAAATCCAAACAGAAGGCCACAGCCGCGCTCCGAAGAGACGACGCATCGCTGAAGACACTTACAACTGCAACAACATCATCGGCCACTGTGGTTGCCTTCTCGGGAGCCTCCACCCCAATGGGCGGCACTCATCATCAACACACTTCAGCCACCTCTGAGATCCCATTGAAGTTGACCGCCATCACCATCTTCGACCTCGGCAGATCATTCACGAGACTCATCAAGATGATGTGCACGAACGAGTTCGTCACGAAGCACTTCCTCTCCCTCTCCCTCGCCTCTCTCCGCACGAAGGCCAACTCTGTTCTCCTGGCTGAGCTTTGCCTCTCCCTCATCAAAACCGAAGAACTGGCTTACTACTTCCTCATCGAGCTCGAGGGATTCGACTTCTTCGAGGATCAGATCAAGAACGCGAACACCAAGTTCAGATCGAGCTTCCTCGCTCCCGCATTCGCCTCCATGCTATCTGCTTCGACCACCACCTCAGCTTCATTCAGAACTGGAATGAATTCGGGATCCTCTGGACAATCAAACCACAACGTGCCACTTCATCAGAGAATCGCCACTCAAAACGCTTCAAACGCGCTCAAACAGCGAGTTGGCCTCATGGGTGCTCATGGCACCTCTTCCACTTCGCATTCTTTGGTCACACCCTTATCTTCTTCCTCTTCTGCTTCTGGCGGTGGATTAGCATCGGCTAAGAAGCCAAACAAGTCCAACCTCGAGAACCTCTCCGCCGTCGCAGAGCTTCTTGTGCCTCGTGGGGATCGTCAATTGGAGCGCCTTCTCAAGGAATCTGCAGCCCCCACTCAAGCAGTTTGGATGCACAACTTTAGGACGGGCAGCACCAGTAATAGTACGACGCGAAGCCATCACACCTTGCAATTGGAAGACCGTGTCACCTTCGATATGAGTATCCCCGATAACGTGATTTTGCGTGAGATTCGTATGGATTGTGTGGCGAATCATAATGGCTCCAGATTCCCGCCGCATGTGACGATCGAGACTGGAACTTCCCTCTCTCGTCTTCTTCCAGTGGGTCGCTTCTCTTGCAAGGCCGAGGCCCAAATCTACTCTTCTCAGATGACAAACAAGACCACAAGGCATACTGCGACATTCAAGTTCCCACTTCCGGACATTGAGGTGGTGAAGTTTGTGAGGATTCACATACAGCGCCCCAAGCACAGCACCTGGCTCGCCCTCTCCCGACTTCAATTGCTTGGACACTCCTCTCTTCTCTACAATGTCACTCAACAACCCGATAGCACGCCCTCAGATGGCTCGCTGATACATCAACTGCCCATTTCCACTTCTCTCGACATCCTAGAGCACTCTATCAGTTTCCCTCGCGTCAACTACGCCCTAGCTCTTCAGAAGAACACTACACCTCAATTCTGCATCAATCTACTATACATCCTCACAAAGGCAACCTTCTCAAGCGTACAGGCCATCATCTCGAACCTCGCCAAGAACGATCCCTCTCTCAGCGACTTTGTGCTTCATGAACTGCTGGAGGGACAAACCGTGTATCACGCATCACTAGCTGGAAAGATTTGCGCATTGCCAGACTCACAAACAACCAACAGACTCAACAAACTGAGAGACTTTGTCTTCCAACAGATCGACCAACACACATCCACATCACTCAGCTCTCACCTCGTACCCTTCTTGGATGCACTCTCTGACGCAATTTCTTCCAATATCCGAGAGGACAACGAAGTCAAGTGTGTGGTATCCGAATCAGACATCAAACTCTTGTTCCAGTGCGCCATCACAGCCCTAGACGGTTCTCTTCTCCAACAAGGCTCACTTCGACTGTTGTCATCACTCATTCAAACGGACGCACACAATTACGACATCGTACTCGCCTACTTTGCGAACATTCTGAAGGAGACGCTCGAGACTCAACAGCAGGACTGGATTCAACAGCAGCAGCAGCAACAACAACAACATGGAAATCAAGGCAATCGAGCACACTCTACCTCTTCCTCACAGACTCCACAACCGCCACCGACGGCAACTTCCGTTCCTTCGATCGTCATCTCTTCTGCCCCTGTGACTGCTTCCTCAGCATCCTCCTCCACTTCTTCAACCCAACCACCATCCATAATCTCGACTGCAACCGGAGGAACATCGAGTGGCAACTACAACACCAACGCGACTGGTGACACGACCAATTCCAAGTCGACCAACAACCCTTCCTTCGGAACCCTGTCTCTCCCTCCCATTCACACCCTCAACGACATTTTCCAACTGTTTGCAGATAAGCACATTCAGACGATCATCTCAACACTTGGTTTGTTGGCTTCATCGAGTCCCTCGTCCGCTCAGTGTCTCCTTCGCTCTGGCTTGCCCGAACGTATCATTCAGACTGTGAAGGCGATTCTTCAGTTCCGCGAGGAGAAGCAGTTGCAAAAACAGGCGGCAGCAGCGCATTCCACTCTTGCATCATCGTCTTCTTCGGTTCCAACGAACTTGCCCCTTGCTCCTCCTTCGCCTTCTCATGGCAGTGCTTCTTCCTCTTCCACCTCATCCACTTCTTCTTCTTCTTCATCCACCCCATCATCAACTACACCCGCATCAACAGCGACTGCAAGTGGCGGCGGCGGTGGAGGTGGAGGCTACCCTGGACATTTGGATCCCAGTCGTCCTCGTGGAGAGATTCTCACTCTCCAACGTATCATCGAGGCCTCTCTTGCCTTCCTTTCCAATATGGCTCACGAGAATGGTCTCAAAACATGGCTTGGTGATCACGCCTTCGATATGCTCTTCGATCTGCTCAAACGAGAGCACGGATCGTCGCTCATGTATGCCGCTCAGCAAGTTTTCCGCGCATGTGCCAATCTCCATCCTCACAATCAGAACAAGATTGCTCAATATGTTCTCAACCAACTGCAGAAGAAGCAAAAGGTCATATCAGCAACGATCACATCCTTCCCTACCGCGGCGGAGGCTGCTGCCGATTCTCCTTCTCTCGTACCCAACAGCGCCACAACGACCAGTGACTCCGTTACATCGGCTTCCAACAATACACCATCATTATCATCATCATTATCGACCTCTTCATCCTCGATTCAAGGCAATGGCAAGGTCGTTTCGACTGCCCCAACATCCTCGCAATCTTCGAACTCTCAAACCGTTGGCGCCCAGGTTGAGGAGCTCCTTGGATGGACTACGCAATCTTTGATGAGTGAAACGACGGTGCAACAGCTCGTTGACATGTTCTCTATTGAAGACAAGGTGATTCTCTCGCTGCATCCCAAGAATGGCGCCGAAGATGAGGTGAAGGCACTTGGACCTCAAACGCTCGCTCCTGGTTCTCTATATGCTCCAACTCGTCAAGAAACGATTCGGCTTGATAAGTCTGCGTGTAACCCCAATTTGGAGCTTGGCGAGGACTTGCTGACGGTAACTGCTGCCTCGAATACGATTACTGGTTGGCGAAGTGTTCTCGGCGATCGCCCTATTGTCTCTGGAGTTCGCCGTTGGGAAGTTTCACTTGAGCACATCACTCCGACTGCAAATGTGATGATCGGCGTGTGCGAGAAGAACCACAAGTTGAACGCATACCTTGGACAAAGCCACGCTGGTAAAGGTTGGTCGTACTACGGAGCGACTACTGGGTTCACGTATCACGATGGAAAGTCTGATAGTCGATATGGGCACAAGATGGCCCAAGGAGATGTGATTGGAGTGTGCCTGGATTTGAACGAAGGAACGTTGTCCTTCACTCGCAATGGAGAAGACCTGGGTGTGGCTTTCAAGGACATTACATCAAGAGAATTGTATCCTGCCGTATCGCTCTATGATGCAGGAGATCGAGTGAGGTTCCAGGAGTTGGAAGGAGCGCCGGTTGACAAGGGTCCGCTCTCCAAGGCCCGCATCGAAGGCATCTCTCCTCTCGTCTACCAGCGCAGTGGTCCTCTCTTCTCACTTCCTACAAGCACTTCATTGCTGGCCATTGTAGAATCTCTCATTGGCACTTCTTCAGCAACCTCCAGCAAAGTCGTCATCTTCGAGTTCATTCCAAGAGACTCTCCACAGCACCCTCACCACATCCAGAGTCACTCCCACCATCATACTCATCATCAACAACAGCATCAACAACATAACAGTGGTCACCCTGCGCACTTTTCGACTTCGAGAGCCACGCCCTCTTCTTCATCCTCTTCTCCCTTCCCCGTGGCCGGCAATTCCATCACCCCCTCTGGAACGAGCAATAGCATACTCCTGAACAACAGTTCTTCCTACTATGGCGGTATGTCGACATCCAGTGCGATGCAAGACGACGAGGAAATGCCGCACATGAGTGCCGCCATCTCCGTCGCTACTGCCCGCTCCGATCACGGTTCTCTGGCCGTCAGTAGATTCAATGCGGGCCTTGTAACGATTTGGGATCACGAACAGTCGCTCAACGCAATCATCGAGCGCTTTGGCGTGGAAGGAGAGATTCTGGACGTGTACTTCGAAATCGTCCCACGATCCGAGGCTGTCATCCGACACTTTGCAGAAACTTACTCTCAACCCCATCACCATCTGGATGACTTTGAGGATGCAACGAACATCACTGAGAGTAGAGGAGGTTTGGACGACGAACCTGGATTCTTCCAGGATTTGCTCGATGCAGAGGATGACTTTGGACTTGGTCCCCATCACCATCATGATTACCACCATCATCACTCATCTGTTAGAAACGCATTGGGAACCTTTGCCGATTCATCTGCTTCATCTATGGACGATTCCGACGATCAAGCTTCTCAATCAGCCACTGAAGTGCCTTCAACTGTCTCTGCGAGCAACATTCTGCTCACATCCTACGAGAAGTTGGCTGAGAAGAGGGGGCAAGGTGTTTTGACGTTGGCAAAGGCGCGACAGAAGAGTTCGGTGTTGCATCGATTCTCCGAGATGCTCGGTCTCAGCGTGTTGGTTCAGCTCTTGCAGTCTCAATTCATCATGCTCGAGCAAGTAGAGAAGAGCGTGGCCCAGTTGGCCGTTCAAGTGGCCGCCGCCGCAGCGATTGCCTCGTCATCTTCTTCCTCTTCTTCTTCATTGACCTCTTCGTCTGTACTCTCCTCGTTACCGTCGTCTCCAGCTGGATCTGCATCTTCTTTTGCGTCGTCTTTGAATACTGGCAGTTCTCACGGCACTACTCCATCAGTGACGATGGTGACGTCCAAGTATGGTTCTCTGCCTTCCGCTGTAGTTTCGTCATCCAACAACAACTTCAATTCGTCATCCATCTCTGCGAGCTCAAGAATCCACACTCACAATCAACCCACATTCGCAGGCGCGCACTTCTCGCCGGCGAGCGACCTGTTGAAGATGGCAGGACTCACCGGTGGTCCACCGCTCTCCGGACCCTCCATCGTGAACAGTAAGATGATGACCATTCCAAAACCTTCTACTGTTGGACCCATTGCTACTATGACTACTACGTCCAACCCGAACACAACTCTGGTCTCGGCAAACTCTACCACACCCACCAAGAAGGGTCAGCAACAGTCTCAGCAATCACAACAACAGCAGCAGCAGCAGCAACAACAACAACAACAGCAGCAGTCTCAGCAACAGTCTCAGCAGGGCGTGAATCCCTCTCAACTTCCTGCTAAGCCTGTTTCCGCCTTCGCCTCTCTCGTTCATTGGAAGTCTTGGCTTGCTCTCTTGTCCATGCAACTGAAAGTGAAGGACTTTGACATCTTGTTCATCCACACTGGAGATTGCAGATCACTGCTCTTCAAGGCATTGACGGACTTGCAGATTGAGCTAAGGAGATACTTCGACTACCTGCACTCGCTTCGAACACTCCTCTTGCCCAAACATCACCTCACTTCGCTCTCTTCTGCTGCTGCCGCTGCTACCACTGCTACCACTGCTACCACTACGGCATCATCCTCGGCGAACAATGCTGCCACGGGCGTCTTCACTTTGCCTGCCTCGGATCTCAATAGCGGAGGAGCGCACTTTTACACCTCAACAATCGGAGGATCATCATCGTCACCACAACAACACCCTCTTGGCTTCTCTCCCTCCATTCCAATGTCGTCAAATGACTCGTTCGTTTCTCACACCATGTTGACTGCAACTCCGACTGCGACAAGTGCTGCTACCGGATCGATGTCTTCTGCGTCCTCAGCTTCCAAAGTAGCCTCTGCAGCCACCAAGTTCGGCCTCAAAATCGAAAGCGTTCCGTTGCCCTCCGATGACGCTCTTGCGACCCCCTTCAAGCCTCTTTACCGCACGTTGGTCACCTTGATGCATGCTGCGCAGATCGATGTGGAGTTGGCGATCATGCAGAGACAAGCGCTCTTCGATAGTGGCGTCCTTGGCTTCATCCTTGTCGAACTGGTGAACATTTGCGACTTTATGCCGAAGGACCTGGATCACCCGGTTTTCAGAGCGGTAGTGGCATTGAAGCGAGAGAGGAATCTCAGGATGAGAGAAGAGGCTAATCAGAGACTGTTGAAACACGCGTCTTCGTCTTCGTCATCGTCCGTCTCTTTGGCATCTCCTTCTCTGACCTCGTCGGTGGTTGATATTGGGTCCTTGAACTCGCAATATGGAGGATCTACCACTTCGACTACGACGAATCTTCTTGGACCCGCAAAGGGAACTGGTTTCGGATCTGATTCTGAACCGATCCTCCAATCATCTTCTTCTGCTTCATCATCCTCTTCCACTTCTTCATCAGTGCCAATGTCTTCTGCATCACCCTTGTCTCAATCAAGTTCTGCATCGTGGACTCCAGAGATGTATGTGAAGGAACAGACTGCGACGTCACAAAGAGTGGCTCTGCTTCTCGAGTGTGTCCACACGTTCTTGGAAGTGGTCATCGAGGATGGAGGAGGAGGTAGTGGTGGAGGAATCGCTTCAACTGCTGCTTCTCATGCTTCCTACGATGCATCAAAGCGTCGTGCCGCAAATCTTGGAAGGTCTGGCTCTTCTGCAGCGACAAAGAGACGTGGCGGTGATGGTGGCGGTGTCGACAGGAACAGACGCCAACGAACGAGACTCGGAACTTCTGACGACGACGACGATGATTACGACGATGAAAGGAGTCACAATGACGGTGAAACGCATCTTTCTGGTACGAGCAGAGTGAGTAGGACTGCGACGATCAACAGCAGCAGCAGCAGAGCTACGAGAGTCACTACAACCAAGACGACGACGAAGTCAAGGAGCAGGAAGTCGAAGAAGAGATCATCAAGATACTACGATGCGACTCTGGATGACGGTATTGACGTTGGTGGAGGTGGCGGCGTAAGAGGAGGAGGTCGAGGGAACGGCGAAGAACCTCACGAATTCGATGAATCCCGATCCGATAGTTCCTCATCCATGTCCGACAATGATGATAGTTCATCCTCTGATTCTTCGTCTTCATCATCCTCCTCGTCATCATCCTCCAAATCGGGAGCCTCATCGCAATCGTCTTCTTCATCTACTTCATCAAGATCGCATTCCTCTTCTTCATCAAGATCACATTCGTCTCTCTCATCCAGCGACGTTGAGGAGGACAAGAGCGAAAGCGAGATCAGTGGCCGACAGCGTCAGGATAAGCGTTCTTCTGCGTCTTCGCCACGTGAATTTGGAGGTTCCAGGCGACGAGCTTCCACTCGAATGAGCTTCGATTTCGATGATCTCCTACAAGGTATGGCTGATGGAACCGATCACTCCCTTCACGGCGATCGTCGTGAGTTGAAAGGTAGAGGTAGCAGATCAACTGGTCGTGTTGGCGGCTCTGCAGATGGAAAACGTCATCGTGCGAGAAACGGCGGTCGAGGTCGCGGAGGTGCCAGCAGCGGCGGTGGTGGTGGTAACGGTAGTGGAGCAGACGAAGACGACATTCGATTGGAGATGATGGAAGAGCTGTGGAATGATGTGATCGATGGTGAGTGGCTGGTTCCTCAACCCATCCTTTCGCATGGCATTTACGAGCTTCTCTTGGCCTCTAATCTCGTGCGTGTTCTGGAATCACATCTTCGCAACGATACCCTTATGGATATGGTCCCACATATGGAAGCATACGAGGCTGTGATTCGAACGACGAATGCCATCTTGGTCCACGAGCCTCTGATTCCACTCGTCGTTCCATCCGATACCACGAACAACATCTACTTCCTCCTTTCAAAACTATCTTCCATGTCCGATATCATTCTTCATCGAATCTCTCAGTCCATCATTGCATCACAGAAGGCAGCAGAAAGGGATACTAAGCACTTCACCTCCTCAGCTCATCACAACAACCCTCATCATCCTCACCTCTCCAAATCTTCCACTTCAAATGCAGCAGTCAGAACGCACTTGAAGAATCAGCAGAATCAGCAGCAGCAGCAGCAGCATGGAGGAAGAGGTTCGTCATCCAGACCCAATTCTAGAAGACACTCTGTCATCTACTCTCAACAACACCCACCATTCACTGCATCTTCTTCATACAATGCTGGAAACTCATTTGGTGAGGACGTGGGCGCCCTTCTACTCTCCAGATCTCCGAGTGTGACTCTCGCAGAATCCTACACTTCGAACACCAGCTCCCTAGGTGGTGGTGGTGGTGGTGGTGGTGGTGGTGGTGGTGGTGGTGGTGGAAGTCGACGCAATAGCCAAAGACGCAGTCGTCATCGTGGCAGCATCAACCTGAACGGAGGCATCTCATCCTCCTCCGTAGCCTCTTCATCGGCTCATCACCACCTCCTCTCTCACGTTGGCGGTGGTGGCTCTCAGTCCAACAAACCTCATGACGACACATTCCCGTGGCAGAATCTCATCTATTTGGGACCCAATGGAAGGATATTCTTGTATGGAGGCATGGAGATCGACAACGAGATTCGATTGGCCTTGGAAATCCGCAAAACTTGGCGCTCCGCGGTTCGATTCGTCGGTTTTTACAAAGAGAAGGTATCAGCCATGCTCCAAGAACAACATTTGCAACATCAGCAAATGAACGGAGAAGGAGGCAGAGGTGGCAATGAG
>Ga0307375_10001029_pt1 | contig 31675 bp, 28 predicted proteins | sample TR1MG_FD_202531 | JGI IMG/M metagenome (GOLD analysis project Ga0307375, IMG submission 202531) | Soil microbial communities from Risofladan, Vaasa, Finland - TR-1 | ecosystem: Environmental > Terrestrial > Soil > Coastal area > Acid sulfate soil | place: Finland: Risofladan, Vaasa | collected... | reverse complement strand
CGGCGATCTTCTTGGACATGATCGACGAGGAGATGAGCGGGATCGACTCGACCGTGCCCGTGACGTCACGCAATGAATAGAGCTTGCGGTCGACGGGGGCGAGGCCCTGTCCCGCGGCGCAGATGACAGCGCCGACTTCTTCGAGCTGCTGGCGGACCTCATCGTTGGTGAGGAAGGCGCGCCAACCGGGGATGGACTCCAATTTGTCGAGCGTGCCGCCGGTGTGGCCGAGGCCGCGTCCCGACAACTGGGGGACTGCGGCGCCGCACGCCGCGACGAGCGGCGCGAGGATGAGCGAGATCTTGTCGCCGACGCCACCGGTCGAATGCTTGTCGACGGTCGGGCGCGACAGACCGCTGAGGTCGAGTCGCTCACCCGACGCGATCATCCGATCGGTCCAGGTGCCGAGTTCGCCCGGCGTCAGACCATTGAAGAAGATCGCCATCAGGAGCGACGACATCTGCTCCTCGGCGACCTCACCCCGGTTGTAGGCATCGAGCATCCAGCTGATGGCGTCGTTGCTCAACACGTCGCCGTCGCGCTTGGTCCGGATGACATCCACGGCGGTGTGAAAACTCACGAGTTGCTCCGGGCGTCGAGGTCGTCGGGTCCGAAGGCGCCGGGCAGCAACCGGTCCAGGGTGTTGGGCACCCGCCCCGCGCCGTCGTCGACCTGCAATGTCCCACCCCCGTGTTCGAACAGCACTTGGCGGCATCGGCCGCACGGGGCGATGGGGTCGCCGTCGCCGGCGACGATCGACACCGCGGCGAGCCGTCCGCCACCTTGACGGATGAGGTCACTGACGAGCGAGCATTCGGCGCACAGGGTGAGCCCGTAACTCGCGTTCTCGACGTTGGCGCCTTCGACGACCCGTCCATCGGTGGTCACGCCCGCCGCGCCGACCGTGACGTTCGAGTACGGCGCGTAGGACGTCGTGGCGGCGTGACGGGCGCGTTGGCGCAACATGTCCCACGGGATCTCGCTGGGGGAGTTCACGACCAAACAGTACACTTCGCCTTACGTGAGTAACTTCGTGAATCCCCCCGTCATCGTCGCTGACGAGGTCGCCGACGCGCTGCGCGCGGGCCGCGGCGTCGTCGCTCTGGAGACCACCATTGTCGTCCACGGACTGCCCCATCCCACGAACCTCGAAACCGCCCGCCGCTGCGAGGAGGCGGTGCACGCGGCGGGCTCGTTGCCCGCGACCATCGGCGTACTCGACGGTGAGGTCATCGTCGGCATGAGTCCCTCGCAACTCGAACGATTGGCCGATCCCTCGCACGAGAGTGCGAAGCTCTCGGCGCGGGACCTCGGCCTCGCCCTGGCGACCGGACGCGACGGGGCGACCACCGTCGCGGGCACTATTGCCGTCGCCCACTGGGCCGGCATCCGGGTGATGGCGACGGGGGGACTCGGTGGCGTGCATCGCGGGGCCCAGTCGACTTTCGATGAATCGGCCGATCTCACCGCGCTCGCGCGGGTGCCGGTGCTGGTGGTCGCTTCGGGGGTAAAGTCCATCCTCGACATCGGGGCCACCCTCGAACGACTCGATTCACTCGGTGTGCCGGTCGTCGGCTACCGCACCGGTCGGTTCCCCGGCTTCTATCTCACGGACAGCGGATTCCCCGTTGATTGGTCGGTCGAGGATGTCGAGTCGGCCGCGCGCGCCTTCCTGATCCATCGGGAGTTCTCGCCGACGGGGTTCCTCCTCGCCAATCCGGTCGCCCTCGATCGCCAACTCGACGTCGATCTGCACGACGCGGCGCTGGCGAGCGCCTTCGAGGCCGCCCGTTCTGTCGGAGTCAGTGGCAAGGACGTCACCCCCGTGCTGCTCGCCGAGTTCGCGCGGTTCACGAGTGGTGTCAGCGTGCAGGTCAACGAGGATCTGGTGGTCGCCAACGCCGACCTGGCGGGCCACGTCGCCTCCGCCGTGGCGGCCGCCGTCGCGTGAGGCCGCAGCGTCTCGTCATCATCGGTGACGTGATGCTCGACGTGGTCGTTCGTCCCCTGGGGCCGGTCGCCCCGACCAGCGACACTGCGTCTGAGGTGCGGCTCAGTCGAGGTGGATCGGGAGCCAACATCGCGGTCGCCGCGGCGGCGCACGGATGTGACGTGGTCTACGTCGGTGCCGCAGGAGATGATGCCGGTGGGCGCAGCTTCATTGAGGACCTCACTCGAGCGGGGGTCGTGGCGAGGGTTGGCATCGTCCCGTCGCCGACCGGTGTGGTGGTCGCCCTGGTCGCCCCCGACGGTCAACGCGCGATGTTGACCGACCGCGGGGCCAATCGATCGTTATCGCTCGATCACGTCATGGACTGTCTAGCCGCGCCCTTCGACCATCTCCACGTCTCGGGCTACACCCTTCTCGATGCCGCCACGCGTGCCACCGGCGTCGCGGCACTGGCTGAAGCCAGGGGTCGAGGCATGACGACGTCGGTCGACGTGTGTTCCGTGGCCCCACTCCGCGAGATGTCCGCCGAGGCGTTCCTCAGCGCGACGACCGGTTCCACGTGGCTCGTGGCTAATCAGGAGGAGGCACTGTCGCTGAGCGGCGCCGACGAGGTCGACTCAGCGCTCGACCGGCTGTCGCTCCACTTCGCGGAGGTCGTCGTGACTCGCGGTCCCCTGGGTGCGGTGGTGCGGACCCGGACCGAGCGATTCAGCGCACCGTCAGCGAGCGCGGAGATCGTCGACACCACCGGCGCCGGCGACGCCGCGACCGGCAGCTATCTCGCGTCGCGACTTCAGGGGTCCTCTATTGACGACTCCCTCGAGGTGGCGATGCGGTCCGCCGCCGATGTGGTGGGGGGCCTGGGGGCGAGCGGCTGGACGGCGAGCTAACGCCGTTCACACACTGTATGAAACACCTTCATTCTTAGCGGGGCATTAGCCGCACCACAGGAATTCCCAAAGGTTGCTTGCCAAGATGGCCATAGATCGGAAATATCCGCCGAACTGAAAGCAGGTGTGTTCATGTACCGTAACTCCAAGATGAGGATGGTCCGCCGAGTCGGCGGCAACGCGCTGGTTGCTCTCGTGACCCTGGGCAGCGGCGTCGCCATCGCGACCACGATGGCGCACCAGTCGCACACCACGACCGCCGCCGCGCCGGTCGCGACCACCACCGCGGTGAACGCCGCATCATCGACTGCTCCGGCGTCGGCGACACTGGTGTCGTCCTCTTCGGCGCCCGCGGTGCGGGTAACCCCCGTGTCGGGTGTGGTGACGGCCCTCTCAGGGTCGTCGATCACCATCCAAAGCAAGACTGGCGCGTCGCTGACGTACTCGGTCAGTTCTTCGACGATCGTCTTGAAGGGACGAGTGAAGACGACGCTCGCGAGCGTTGCCGTCGGAACTCAGGTCTTCGTGGTTCCTTCCGCGACTAGTCCTTCGGCGGCCACCGCTATTGGCATCGTGGCCGCCTCCAGAGGTGGCGAAGGCTCGGATGGTGGTTCGGAATCATCTGACGGCAACTAGGTGTCTCTCATTGCGTCGATCAAAACGAACGGCGTTCAGGGAGCCAGTATGTCGCTTCACCATCTTGACGCACACGGGTCAGAGAACTTAGAAGCGTCCGCTCAGGGTTGAGTGACCTTTCGTGGTGGTGACGTCAACGGTCCAACTGCCAGTGGATGTCACTGGGGTGGCGAAGTATCCGTAGGAGTAGGAAAAGGTCCACACGTGTCCCATCCTTGATGTGTCGATAACCATTCCCGGCTTCAGCGAGGTTTGGAAGACGATGTCGCTGCCCGAAGTCGAAGGCAAATTGGAAATCCACCCACGGGGCAAGTGAGGGGAGTACGCGGAGGTCTTCATCGGCTTTGGCGCCAGCGTCGGCAGACCGGCGACCCTGATCGAGATGTCCAGCGAGGTGATCGAGTAGGCGCTGTCGAAGCTCAAAGCGACCTTCTCGCTGTATTTCTTTGTGGATTTGTAGTTGTAAAAGTGGCTGACCATGCGAGGTGAATTCACCACGGTGACGCCACTCGGAGCAACTGTCGTCGTGGTGGCTGGCGTTGTGGTCGTTGTTGAAGTCGTCGATGGAACAGTTGTTGTAGTAGTCGTCGACGTGGAGGTCGTTGTAGACGGAGGAGTGGTCGTAGTCGGGGGTGAGGTGGTGCTCGGCGGTGAGGTCGAACTGGTGGTGCTACCGGCCCCGTCACATGCGCTGGCAGAGGACGTTAGCTTGGGGGATGTGCCGATCGGCGCCGCCACGACGACCGAGCCGCCCTGGAGCGAGATCGCGTAGTAGGGACTCGAGGGCCACGACTGGAGGTAGGTGGTTGGTTCGGCGGTCAGTTGGGACTGGGAAGTCGGAGCACTCCCGTTCGTGACCGTGAACGCCTGCACCGCCAGTGACACCGTCTTGACGTCGGCTCGACAGGCGGAGATCGCGGCGCTGGCGCTGATGCCGCCAAGCGCGAACAAGACCACCGAGGCCAAGACGCCGATGACGACGATGACGACGAGCAACTCGATAAGGGTGAAACCCTGTATGGAGCGGTACCGGGACATGGAAAAGCCATCGCGTCGTTCGGGACGCGATGGCCAATGGTGAGAAGCCATCGCATCAGCATAATTAATGACGGTGCGCGAATTGGACCACTGATGAGGTCTGGCGGGCGCCCACAGGGGATCGCACCGACCCTCAATCGCTCAGGTCACGGCCGCGAACGTCGCGATGGCGTTGCTCAGTCGTGCTTGAAGGGGAGCCCGTCTGCGGCGGGCGCGCGCACCCGTCCGATAAGACCCGACACGACCGCGATCGTGATGATGTAAGGGAACATCTGCAGGATGTAGATCGACACCGGCACCTGGTAAGAGACGAGGATGTAGGACAGGTACACCGAGAGTCCGAAGATCACCGAGGCGACGACCGCCCCCGACGGGCGCCAGCGTCCAAAGATCATGGCCGCGAGGGCGATGTAGCCGAGACCCGAGGTGTAGCCGGGCTGGAACTGGCCCTGGGTGGCCATGAAGGCCACGCCGCCGATGCCCGCGATGGCACCGCCGAGCACGACGTTGATGTATCGCACCCGCGCCACGTTGATCCCGACGGTGGCGGCGGCGTGGGGGTGCTCACCCACGGCGCGCACGTGCAGCCCGTAACGGGTCTTGAACAACGCGAAGCTCACGACGCCGATCAGCACCAGCATCAGGTAGAAGAATCCGGTCTGGTTGAAGAGCACCGGACCGATGACCGGGATCTTTGAGAGCAGCGGGATCGGTAGGTCCGGCGCCAGGTTTCCCAAGTTGAACTGGGGGAACTGCGTGAAGACCTGCAGGTTGAGGTACGACGAGAGGCCGCTCACCATCGTCACGATCACGACGCCGACGATGATCTGGTCGGACTGGTACCGCAGCGCGAGGAACGCGAGCAGGAGTCCGAGCAGTCCGCCGATCACCGCTCCGGCGAGGGCGCCGAAGATGAAGCTGTGGGTCGTCGATGCGATCATCGTTCCGATGAATGCACCGCCGACGAACTGACCCTCGATCGCGATGTTCACGACGCCGGAACGCTCGCACATGACGCCCGATAGCGAACCGAAGACGAGGACCATGGTCACCCCGGAACTACCGATGAGGATCGCCGTGAGGTTGACGAAGGATACCTGCGAGGGACCAGGCGAACGGGCCGCCCAGAAGAGCAGGGCGAGGAGGAACAGCACCGCGACCGCGCCGAAACGCGCCATCACCCCGCGGCGAGGCTGGCGGACGATGACCTCGACACCGAGCGCCGCCATGGCCAGGCCGATTGCGATGTTGGTCCATCGGGTGGCGAGCGTGAGGGTCCCGATGCTCCACGGTGCGGAGCTGAGGTTCACGGGATTGAAAGTGAGCGATGAATGGGCGTTCGCGACGCTGCCCACTCCAAAGACGAGGGCGGTGAGGACGCCGAGCACCACCAGGATTCCACCGATCACCCGGGTGCGGGCGCTCTTGGGGAGCGGTGGGGCGGCGACTTCCGTGTCGGCTGGGGTCACGCTCACGCGCCCCACCCCTTCGTGGCCAGTCGTATCGCGTTGGCCGAATCGCCACGCAACCGGAAGATCTCCTTCACGAGCACCGGTGTGGCCACGAAGAGCACCACGACCGATTGGATCACTGTCGCGAGGTCGAGCGGGATTCCCGTACTCGCCTGCATGGCGCGCCCGCCGACGCCGAGCGCCGCGAAGAGCAGTGAGGCCCACACGATGCCGACCGGTCGATTACGGCCCAAGAGCGCCACCGTGATCGCCGTGAATCCGATGCCGGCATTGCCGATCAGGAAGCCTCCGTCGATGAAGTGGGTGGTGCTGGCGGCCTGGACCACCCCACCGAGTCCGGCGAGGCCGCCCGAGATGAGGAACACCACGATGAGCACGGCGCGCGGGTTGATACCCGACGCTTTCGCGGCGGCGGGATTGGCACCGGTCACGCGGAATTCAAATCCCATCGACGAGCGCTCGAGGAACCACCACGCGAAGATCACCACCGCGACCGCGACGAATATCCCGTAGCTGACGCGAAGGCCCGAACTGACGCCGAAGATCGGGGCCAGCTGGGAAGACGGGTCCATCGTGCGCGAGATGTCGTTCTGCTGGCCGGGCTGCTGGAAGGCGGTCGAGAGCACGGCGAAGAGCAGGAACGCGTACACCACGTAGTTGAGCATGATCGTGACGATCACCTCGTGGGCACCGGTGTAGGCCTTGAGTACGCCCGGGACCGCGCCGACCAGCATCCCGCCGGCGATACCCGCACCCAGGGTGAGCGGCAGGTGCAAGATCGTGGGCATGTGCACCATCGATCCGACGACCGCTCCGCTGATCCCACCCAGCACCGCCTGTCCGTTGGCGCCGATGTTGAAGATACCGGTCTGGAAGGTGATCCCGACGCCGATGCTGGCGATGACGAGGGGGGTCGCGTAAGTGAGCGTCTCGGAAATCGGCGTCAGGGTGTTGGCCCAGCCCTGGCCCGTCGTAAGCGAATTCCAGAAGCCAATCGGGCTGATCACCGAACCGGTGAACATCGTTCGGTAGGCCGCGCCCACGTTGTCGAAGGTGACCTTCAGCGCGTGTCCCGGAGCACCCCAACCATTGAAGATCCCGCGCCAGGCGTCGAGTACTGCGGTCGTCGTGGTGATGATGATCAGTGCACCGACGACGAAGCCCAACACCAATGCGAAGATGGTGACGATGACGGGGCCCCCCGAGGTCAGTCGGGCCCAGAGCGAGGGTTTGGACGACGCGGTATCCGTCTCAGGCATCGTTCGACACCTCGCTCGTCCCGGTCATCAGTAGTCCGACCGCTTCGCGACTCGCGGTGGGGTCGACGATCCCGCTGATCTTCCCGGCGTACATGACGGCGATCCGGTCGGCGAGAGCGTAGACCTCATCGAGTTCTGACGAAACGATCAGCGCGCTGTTGCCCTTGTTGCGGTGTTCGATGATCTGACGGTGGACGTACTCAATCGACCCGACGTCGAGCCCGCGGGTCGGCTGGGAGGCGACCAGGAACTCCAGCGGTCGCGAGAGCTCGCGCGCGACGATGACTTTTTGTTGGTTACCCCCCGAGAGCGAACTCACGAGCTCCTGGCTCGACTCGGCCCGGATATCGAATTCCTTGATCAATCGCTCGGCGTTCTCGTTGACCGCCGCGAGGTTGCGCGAACCCCGCTTGGCGAATGGCGCGCGTCGCGGGGTATTGAGCACCAGATTGTCCGCCACGCTCATGGACAGTACGAGTCCGTCACGCTGTCGATCCTCGGGGATGTGGCCGAGGCCCACATCGAGGACTTGGCGCGGGGTGGCGTTGGTGATGTCTCGACCATTCAACGTGATGGTGCCGGACTCGACGGGCCGCATCCCGGCGATGGCCTCGACCAACTCGGTCTGGCCGTTGCCCTGCACGCCCGCGAGCGCCATCACCTCACCCGCGCGCACGTTGAGCGACACACCGTTGACGGCCGCGAGGCCGCGATCGTCGCGCACCACCAGGTTGCGAATCTCGATGACGTCGGTGCCCGGGGAGAAGGCGGCTTTGTGAACCGTCAGCTCTACGTCGCGCCCCACCATCATCGAGGCGAGTTCGGACTCGGAGTCCGTTGGCTCGGCCGTTCCCACGACCTGTCCATTGCGGATGATCGTTATGACGTCCGCCACGGCCTTCACCTCCCTCAACTTGTGGGTGATGAAGAGAATCGACTTGCCCGACTCGGCCAGCGAGCGCATGATCACCATGAGTGCGTCGATCTCCTGAGGGGTCAGCACCGCGGTCGGCTCGTCGAGGATCAGCAGTTCGGCGTCGTGACTGAGGGCCTTCAGGATCTCTACGCGCTGCTGGAGTCCCACCGGCAGTTCCCCGACAATCGCGTCGGGATCGACCTCTAGGTTGTACTCCTTGGAGATCCGTCGGATGTCGTCGGTCGCCTTGCGGTAATCCACGCGGTTGAACGACTTGGTCGGTTCGAAACCGAGTACCACGTTCTCCGCAACCGAGAAGACCGGCACCAGCATGAAGTGCTGGTGGACCATCCCGATGCCGCGACGCACAGCCTCACCGGAGTCGGCGAACTTTGTGGGTACCCCGTCGATCAGGATCTCACCCTCCTCGGGGCGCAGCAGGCCGAACACGACGTTCATGAGTGTCGATTTACCCGCACCGTTTTCGCCGAGCAGGCAGTGGATCTGTCCGGGCTCGACCGTGATGCTGATCTGGTCGACCGCGGTGAACGAACCGAACCGTTTGGTGATCCCGCGGAGCTCTAGTTGCATCATTGGCCATCGTACTCACGCGAGAGACCCGGGCCAATGTGGCCCGGGTCTCTCGCGAACGATCATCCGTCTGACGACGCAAGCCGTCAGGGGGCTGGGTACTTGTTCGGATTCACCGAGATCGTGCCCGCGATGATTCCCGCCTTGGCCGTAGCGATTTGGGCCTTCAGCGCGGCGGGGATGGTGATGCCGCCGTATTCGAGTGCAGTGCCTTCGTTGGCGAGGGTGCCAATGTAGGTGCCACCCTTGAAGGTGCCCTTCGCGGCCGAGAGGACCGCAGCCTTGACCGAGGGCTCGACGCCCTTGGCGACCGTTCCGACGAACCACTTGCAGTCCGCGGCGTCGGCGACGCAGCCGTTGCTGTCGACCCACATCACACTGTGGCCCACGCCGGCCTGCTTGGCGGCGACGATCGAACCAAGACCCACCGAACCCGCGACGGGAAAGACGATGTCCGCACCCTGGGCGAAGAAGTTGGCGGTGTCGGTCTTGCCGGCGGTCTGGTCGGTGAAGTTACCGACGAACGTGCCCGAGCCGTTGCAGGTGGAGAGGCTGCACGCTCCGGCGGCTGGGGTCCAACCGAGGACCTTGACCTTCTTGCCGAGAGTCTGGTCGTAGTAGCGCACACCGGCGACGAAGCCGTTCATGTACAAGGTCACCGAGGGGAACGGCTGACCACCGTACGTGGCGACCGCGCCCTTCTTCGACATACCCGCCGCCAGTATGCCGCCAAGGAAGGCGGCCTGGTCAGTCTGGTACTGCAAAGCGAGCACGTTCTTCGACGTGGTGGTCGGAGCGTCGTCGACAATGGCGAACTTCTGGCTCGGGTGAGCGTTGGCGGCCGCGGCGGTGGCCTGGTCCATCAAGAAGCCGACCGTCACGATGATGCCGCAACCCTTGTTGATGAAGCTATTGATGTTGGGTGCATAGTCGGCTGACGACGACGACGACAGGTACGAGTCGGAGATGTTGCTGTCGACCGCCTTGGCGTCCTGGAGGCCCTGCCAGGCCGAGGCGTTGAAGGACTTGTCGTTGATACCACCAGTGTCGGTTACGACGCAAGCCTTGAACTTAGGAGCGGCGACCGTTGTCGTGGTGGATGATGAGCCGCACGCCGCCAGGACGATGCCAGCCAGTGACATCGTGATTGCGATCGTCGCGCCTCGACGCCACAATCCGTGGCGATGTGCGGAACCGAACTTCTCTCCTGATTGCATACTCAATCCTCCCAAGGATCTGTCTGCCGTAAGACGGTTCCCCCGACTGGGTCGCGCCACGCGGTCTGTTTCAATGAAATCGACACTACTCCGAGAATCTGGTGTATTCCCGATGGTGCGGACGGGATCGACTAGTGGGTGGAGTGGTGTCCGGTTCTCGTGGGGACGAGGAAACTGACCGCCAGCGCGATCAGCGTGATGACCGCCGAGATCTCGAAGGCGCGCTGGTAGCCGCTCACCAGGGCGACGGCCCCGTGGGGGTGCAAGAAGGTGGCGGTGCGGTCCGCGGCGACCGTGCCGAGGATTGCGAGCGACAGGGAGCCACCGACCTGGCGGGCGGTGTTGAGCATCCCCGACGCGAGTCCGGCGTCGGCGCGTTCCACCTTGGCGGTGGCGGCGGTCGCCAGCGGAGTGAACAGCAGACCCATGGCGAAGGCGCAGATGACCGAGGGCGCGAGGATCGCGCCGAGGTAGGAGCTGTCGGGGGTGATCCTCGAAATCCACAGGAAGCCGAGGGTCGCGAAGGACGCTCCCGTGAAGAGCAACGGTCGTACGCCGGTCTTGGCGAGGAGGCGCGAGCTGATCTGGGCTCCGGCGATGATCGCGATCGCCATGGGCAGGAAGGCGAAGCCCGTCTTCACGGCGTCGTAGCCCAGGACGTACTGGTAGTAGAAGGTGAGGAAGTACCACATCGCGAAGAAGGCTCCACCGACGAGCAGCATCACCAGGTTCGCCACGGTGAGCGACCGCGACTTGAAGATGCGAAAGGGCACGAGGGGGTGCGACGCGACCTTCGATTCCCAGAAGAGGAAGGCCACGAGCCCGATCCCTCCGCTGAGGAACCAGGTCATCGTGGTGTTCGAGGTCCACCCCTGGGTCGTCGTGTTGACGACCCCGTAGATCAGTGCCGCGAGCGAGCCGGTCACCAGCACCGCGCCGGTGACGTCGAGCTTGACAGCCGCGTCCCGATTGCGCAGTTCGCGCAGGTAGAGAGTGGCGACCACGGCGGCCGCGAGACCGATGGGAACGTTGATGAAGAAGACCCAGCGCCACGACGCCCAGCCCGTGAGGATGCCGCCGAGCAGGCCACCGACCGCCCCGCCCGCGCCCGCGACGGCGCTCCACGCGCCGATGGCCTTGGGCAGGCGCGGACCATGGAAGGTCGTGACGATGATGGTCAGCGTGGCCGGCGAGAGGATGGCCCCACCGATCCCCTGGAGCGCTCGCACCGCGACGATCTGGGTGCCGGTGGCGGCGAAACCCGCGCCGATGCTCGCGAGCACGAAGACCAAGAGGCCCACGAGGTAGACCCGACGTCGTCCGAAGATGTCCGCCGCCCGACCACCCAGCAGCAGGAACCCCGCGAAGGTGAGCACGTAGGCGTTGATCACCCACTGCGAGCTCGTGATCGAGAAGTGCAGGTCGCGCTGCATCGAGGGGAGGGCCACGTTCACGATCGACACGTCGAGCACCACCATGAACTGGGCGAGACACGCAATGGTGAGGATGATCCAGTCGGGGGCGTGGCGGTGCGCGGTCTTCTTCTTCTGTTTGGACACCCCGGGATTCTATGAGTGGCATCCGTCAGCCAATCACGCGTGTCGGAGATTTGCGCCACACTTGATGCATGGCAGCTCAGTTCATTTTCACCATGCGCGACCTTCGTCGCTTCTATCCACCGGACCGCGAGGTGCTGAAGGGCATCCATCTGTCCTTCTACCCCGGCGCGAAGATCGGGGTCATCGGTTCGAACGGCTCGGGCAAGTCCTCGCTGCTGCGCATCATGGCGGGACTGGACGACGGGTTCACCGGCGAGGCCCGACTCACCCCCGGCTTCAGCGTCGGGTACCTTCCCCAGGAGCCCCAGCTGGACCCGACCAAGGACGTCGTCGGCAACGTCGCCGACGGAGTCGCCGAACAGCGCGACCTGCTGCTGCGCTTCAACGAAGTCTGCGCCGGTTTCGCCGATCCCGACGCCGATTTCGACGCGCTGCTGAGTGAGCAGTCCAAACTGCAGGCCAAGATCGACGCGCTGGGCGCCTGGGACCTCGATCGGACGCTCGAGATCGCCATGGACGCCCTGCGCCTTCCCCCGCCCGACGCCGACGTCACGACGCTCTCGGGTGGCGAGCGCCGTCGCGTGGCGTTATGTCGCCTCCTGCTCTCGCACCCCGATCTACTGCTGCTCGACGAGCCGACCAACCACCTCGACGCCGAGTCGGTGGCGTGGCTCGAGCGCACGCTGCAGGACTACAGCGGCACCGTGGTCGCCATCACCCACGACCGGTACTTCCTCGACAACGCCGCCTCGTGGATCCTCGAACTCGACCGGGGCCACGGGATCCCGTGGGAGGGCAACTACTCCTCGTGGCTCGAACAGAAGCAGGCCCGCTTGGCCCAGGAGGAGAAGTCCGACAAGGTCCGCCAGGCCGCCCTCGAGCGGGAGCTGGAATGGATCCGGATGTCGCCGCGCGCACGTCAGAGCAAGGGCAAAGCCCGCGTCAGTGCCTTCAACGAGTTGGTCGCCGAGTCCGAGGCGGCCGACCGTCGCGCCGACCGGTTGGAGATCGCCATCCCGCCGGGCCCACGCCTGGGCGACATCGTGGTGAACGCGAAACACGTCACCAAGAGTTTCGACGACCGGCTGCTGATGGAAGACCTCAACTTCCTGTTGCCGCCGGGAGGCATCGTGGGTGTCATCGGTCCCAACGGCGCGGGCAAGACCACGCTCTTCAAGATGATGCTCGGACTCGAGCAACCCGACAGTGGTGAGTTCGAGGTCGGCAGTACCGTGCAGTTCGCCTACGTCGACCAGTCGCGCGACAATCTGAATCCCGACGTCAGCGTCTTCGACGAGATCAGCGAGGGCCAGGAGCACATGGTGATCGGCACCCGTGAGATCCACGCTCGCGCCTACGTCGCGAGTTTCGGTTTCAAGGGCAGTGACCAGCAGAAGAAGGTCGGGGAGATCTCGGGTGGGGAACGCAACCGCGTGCAACTGGCCAAGGTACTGCGCAGTGGCGGCAACGTGCTGCTGCTCGACGAACCCACCAACGACCTCGACGTCGACACGCTGCGGGCGCTCGAGGACGGACTGCTGACCTTCCCGGGTTGCGCCGTCGTGATCAGCCACGACCGCTGGTTCCTCGACCGGATCGCCACCCACGTCCTCGCCTTCGAGGGCGATTCAGAGGTGCGCTGGTTCGAAGGCAACTTCTCGGACTACGAGGTCGATCGTCACAAGCGACTGGGCACGGACGCCGATCAGCCGCACCGGATGAAGTACAAGCCCATCACCCGCTAGGGACGAGGGCCTCGACGGAGGCGACTGGGAACCGGGCGTTACCAGAGGGGCCGGAGCTCGACCCCGACCGATTCCCTTGCCGCTAGACGGCACTGCCCACGACGAGACCTTCGAGCACGGCCTCTTCGACGGTGCGCGGCGCCATGCAGTCACCGACGCCGAGCGCGGGCACGCCGAGGTCCAACAGGCCGTTGAGCAGGGCCGACTCCGACTCGTGACCGCAGGAGAGCACGACTCCCGAAATACCCTCGATCAGGATCGGCTCTTCAGTGAGGACGTGCTGCAGGTACGCGGTGTCGCTATCGGCGCCGAAGAGCCGCACCAGGGGCACCACGGTGATGCGCTGTCGGGCCAGCGCCGTGAGTTGGGTGTCACGCACGTACTGCTGCAGCGACGCCCCCGCGCTGTAGCCGTTCACGCACAGCGTCACCCGGTGACCCCGCTCGGCCAGTGTTCGCGCCACGCCGATGCCGATCCAGTCACCGCGCCAGTCGACGACCACGACGTGACCCCCGGGCATCGCCTCGCCGCGCAGCACCTGCCAGGCGTCGAGGACGACGGGGGCGCCCATCAACTCGAGCGTCGGACGGTACGGCGTGGCGCCCGTCGCCACCACCACGGCGTCAGCGTTGGCGTCGGCTAGTAGTTCGAGGTCGACCACGCTCCGGGTCACGATCCGCACACCCGCCCGCACGACCTCGCGGTGCAAGTTCATGGCGGCTCCGCCGAACTCCTCACGGCCCGGCAGTGTCTGGGCCAGGAGAATCTGCCCGCCCAGGTGCGCGGTGGCTTCGTGCAGGGTGACCTGGTGGCCTCGCTCGGCGGCCACCGCCGCCGCCTTCATGCCCGCCGGGCCACCGCCCACCACGATGATGTGACGCGACGTCGACGCGCGAACGCGCTGACCGTATCGGATCTCGCGACCGGTCTCGGGGTGCTGGATGCACGAGATCGGATAACCCGCGTGAAAGTGACCGATGCACGCCTGATTACAGCCAATACAGGCCCGAATGTCCTCGTCCTGGCCGGTCGCGGCGAGGCGAGGCAGTTCCGGATCGCATATCAACGCTCGCGTCATGATGCAGGCATCGGCCTGGCCCTCGGCGAGTATGCGCTCGGCCTCCTGGGGCTGGTTGATCCGTCCCGCCACCAGCACCGGCACGCTCACCATCTCCTTCACGCGATGCGACAGCGGCGCGGTGTAGCCATTGTCGAAGGCCATGTCGGGCGCGATGTGGTCCGACCCACTGAGCGCCGCCGAGGTGCCGGTCGTAATGCTGAGATAGTCGAGCAGTCCCCGCTCGGAGAGTTGGGCGCACGCGTCGAGTGCAATTTCCGCGTCCAATCCGTGGGGATCGTGCTCGTCGATCGAAATTCGCATGCCCACCACGAACTCGGTTCCCACACGTTGGCGCACCACGCGAAGGATTCGCTCCAGAAAGCGGAGGCGATTCTCAGGACTGCCCCCGTACTCGTCAATCCGCAAGTTCACGGAGGGATTGAGGAACTGGGACGGGAGATAGCCGTGACTGGCGACGATCTCCACCCCATCGAGTCCGGCTCGCTGCAACCGTGAAGCCGCCTGCGCGTAACCCTCGATGATCTCGTCGATCTCATTTGCTCGAAGGGCGCGGGGCATGACATGAAAACGCTCGTTGGGCACTGCGGAGGGCGCGAGCGCCACCGGGCTGGACCCGTCCTGGGACTCCATGACTTCTCGTCCCGGATGGAACAACTGACCAAAGATCTTCGTTCCGTGCTCATGAACGGCGGACGCCAGTCGCTGGTAACCGTCGATGCAGGAATCGTCGATGGCCATCAGCACGTGCGCGGTGTAGTGGGCGCTCTCGTGGACGCCGGCCACCTGGGCGACGATGAGTCCGACCCCGCCCTGCGCGCGCGCCGCGTGATACGCGATCAGCTGATCCGTGATCCGACCGTCATCCACCATCACCGTGTCGTGCCCCGAGGACACAATCCGATTCTTGATCGTGCACGAACCGATGGCCAGCGGACTGAAGAGATGCGGGTACGCCGTCATTGCCTCACTCGCCCTGGTATGGCTGCGCGAGCGGGTCGATCCCGTAGACCGGAGCGGCGAGCGGACTGAGGTCACGCATGGGGAAGCCAGCCTTCTCCTGGAAGGTCTGGCGCCACACGTACGAGATGAGACCGATCACAATCACGCTCAACGAAATAATCTGCTCGGTCCGACCGCCATAACCGACGAGCCCCGGGTTCGAGAAGCCAACGACGATCATGACCGCGTTGAACACCGACAGCAGTCCCGCGACGAACAGCCAAGGTCGCTTCAATCGCAGGGGGCGAGCGAGTTCGGGGTGCGTGTGGCGAAGCAGTAAGAAGCCGGTCAGTGCGAAGAAGACCGACAGCAGGTAGCCCAGATTGCTGGCAAAGATGATCCCGGCCACGTTGCTCACCAAGAAGAGTACGAGGAGGTTGAAGACCAGGTCCACCGTCATTCCTCTCGCGGGCTGATTGTGTCGGTTCAACTTCTCAAGTTGGCGAATCGTTAGCCCGTTCTCGGCCATGCCGTAGAGCGCGCGTCCCGAGTCGCTTGTGGCGGAGCCGAGCGCGATGAACTGCGCGGCACAAATGATGGCAATGACCAAGCCACCGAGATGGAACGGGAGCACCTTTGAGACGACGGCGACGAGATACCCGATTGGACTCTGCTGGATGGCACCGATACCAACCGTTCCCGTCATGACCGTCGTGCTGGCAGCCACTACCACGATCATGAGAAGCGATGAACTCAGCATTGCTCGGGTCACGTCACCATGGCGCTTGTACTCGGGCGCGAACATCGCGCAGATCTCCGTTCCGTACGAGGTCCAGGAGGCGACAAAGGCCCAGGTCAGCAGCAGTTTCCAGGTTGACCAGTCCCCGTTGCCCGCAGTGAAGGTCAAAAGGGAGCTGTGAAATTTTCCGGTCACGAGTGGTCCGACCAAGCAGACCGCCGCTAGCACCGCGAGAGTGATTCCGATAGCCAGGTTGGCGTTGATCACCAATCGAAGGCCTGAGATGTTCATCACGTAGACGAGGATCACTGTCGCCGCGGCGATGAACGTCGGCAGTCCGACGTGATTACCAAGGATTACGAATGTCCACGTCGAGTGAGAAAACCATTCGGCCTGAATGAGGTCTCCAATGACCAATGACACCACCGCGAGTGTCAGCGACCAGCCGGCCCAATAGCCGATGCCGAGGACGGAACCTAATGGTTTGAAGTATCGCTGCCATGCCTTGCTTGCGTACATTGCGATTCCCCCCGACGCATTTGGGAACATCTCGGCCATTTCGGCGTAGATGAAGTTCTGCAAGAGCGCAATGATGCTCGTTCCACCCCAAACGAGGAGGGCCCCCCATGCGCCGAGCGCCCCAATCTCGTAGCCGATGAGCGTGAAACCACTCATCGGAATGACCAGTGCGAGGATGACGCCGCCTCGCGCAGTGAGCGTTCGCTTGAAGGCACCCTGTTCCAGATTGAACGGTTCGATGATGCTGGGCTGTATTTCCTCAAACATGACAGAATTCCTCCTTAGTTGGTTGAAGCGATCAAACAGAACTTCGCGCCACCGTGGCGAGCGCAATACGAGTTCGACGGTGCGAACTGTGCGTGGAGTAGTTCATTCAACGTGGTCGAGCGTGGCGTCATGGACACGACTAAAAACTTGGCGGACTGGTAATCCAAAGGATCCGAGCGCCCAGCGCCGGATCCGCTACCAGGCGATGAGGTGTACTGCTCCAGTAGACGATCGAGTCATTCAGCTCGAGATTCATGAACTCGTCGCCAAGTTGGAACAGTGCGGCACCTTCAATGACCAGCAGAAACTCCTCGGAATCGCCGTGGGAGTAGGGCTCGTCTCCCGTCGAGCCGCCCGGATCAAATTCGCACAAGAGGCTGTCGAAGGCGCGGTCAGGGGCCGTGTGCAAGTGATACTTTCGGCCGAACAGTCCGAAATTGAGCATCGGTCGGCTTTCTGCCCTCAGTACGGCTGGTTGACGTGCGGGCCGATCCTCGAACAGGTCGCCAATGGTGATACCCAGCGCTACTGCGATGCGACGAAGAGTGGCGATAGAAGCGCTCACCTTCGCCCGTTCGACTTGACTCAGGAAACTCTCACTGACTCCGGCAGCCCCGGCCACCTCGAGCAATGTGCGGTGCTGGCTGCGCCGGGCTTCGCGCAGCCGACTACCGACGTCGGCCTTGTCAGTGTTGCGCCCGCGCTGAGTGCCTGATTCGCTTTCGCTTTGTCCCATCATCGTTCCCCCCAGATCGATGTACCGCCACTGCAGATATATCACAGTTTCTGAAGTGATTATGCATTTCTATCTACTGATAGTTCGAGAGGACCTGGCGAAATCCGTGACACGTCGGATCGTTGAGTGGCGGTTTGGCCTAAATCACACGCGAAATGGGCATCTGAAGATAGAAGGGACCAGCCCCGTCGCTTAGTGCTGGGCGCCGACAGGTTGTGATGAAACCATTGGCGCAGGCTTCACTCGCATGTGAAATGTGCTTGGCGACGACCTCCAAAGCGAGAACGCCCTCTCAGCTGACAACCGTGTACGCCTCAAGCGCTCCGCGATTTGGGTGATTGGTCGCCAGCAGTGTTGTGGGTGTGCCAGCTCTACGAAGGCTGTGGACTCTAGAGATTTACACTATTTCGTATATACTGCACTATAGTGAAGAACGATCCGGAGGCCACATGAACGTCGCTAGTCCCATCAGCAGCGTGGTTCCCAGTTTGGACGGACCGGTCCTTGAGGTATTGGCAGGCAGCGCAGTGCCGCTCTCGCTCACCGAAGTGCATCGACGCACCACCCGCGGAGCACTGAACGGAGTGCGCAAGGTACTGCGCCGCCTCGTGAAGGAGGGCGTCGTGTTGGACGTACCTGGTGGCTACCTCTTGAACCGTGAGCACGTTGCCGCGGACGCGGTCGAGGCCCTAGTCACTCTGCGGGGTAGATTCCTCTTTCGGCTGCGCGCTGAGGTGGCGTCGTGGTCTTATCACGCCGACCTGGTTGGAATCTTCGGGTCGTTCGCCCGGCGTGATGGCGACTCGGCAAGTGACATCGACATCGTCCTGATTGGCGAGGAACGTTGCCCCGAAGATGTGCTCGACGAGTTGGCACGCCGAGTTCTCTTGTGGACCGGAAATCGAGCGCAGATCATGGCACTCACTCCATCGGATCTGCAAAGGCTGCAATCCGCAGGCGAGCCCATTCTCTCTGAGTGGCGCCGAGACCTTGAGGTAGTGCAGGGCGACGTGGCCGTCCTCGCAGAGACCGCGCAATGAGCGCTCGCAGGAGTTCATCGACGAGTCCATGCGGACGACCCGAAGCGCTCTCCCGTCTCGCGCAGGCCACGAAGTTCGCCGAGGTGGCTGCATTATGCGTCGACGATCCGTCCGACGAGGCGTTATCACACGTGGCCGCCGCGCTAGCTGTCTTGGCGGGGATTGCCGCATCAGATGCCGCCTGCTGCGCCCAACTCAAGCAGCGTCCTAGAGGCCAGGACCACCGCGAGGCCGAAGCTCTCGTGGTCACCCTCCACCCGAATGGTGCGGACATGGCCAAATACCTCGGCCGGCTGCTGAACGAGAAAGTGAACGCGCAGTACGGCGTGATGTTGGTGAGTCCGTCCACTGCCAAGAAGATGGTCGGGTGGGCCCAGCACCTGATCGACTTCGCCGGTGATGCCTTGGCCGCGTAAGAGAACGAGCGCGTGTGATGCCCGTGAAGTTGCCCACCACTAGGTCGATTGCGTTGAACGATCGATCCTGATTAGTTGAGAGACGGGCGCGTCGCTACTAAAATCGGCATCTGAGGCTCGCGTGTATCCGGGTCGACCTCGCCCTGGAAGCCAGACGGATGCCCCCTCCACCAAAACTAGTGTTCGGTCTATGGATAACGGCACTGACTATTCGACGTATCTGCGGATCAACGACCTTCTCGAACTCCAGATTCCACTGACCCCTGACGCGCCCGACGAGTTGCTCTTTATCGTCGTGCACCAGTCCTACGAGCTCTGGTTCAAGGTGATCGTGGATGAACTTCGCCGCGCCGCCGCCCGGTTGCACGCCAACGAGCCCTGGGGTGCGGTCGCGCACTTGCGCCGCATGGTCTCCATCGAGGATCTGCTGATCTCGCACCTGCGGGTGCTCGAGACGATGTCGCCCGAGGGCTTCCTCCAGTTCCGTGATCCACTCAATCCGGCGTCGGGTTTCCAGTCCTTCCAATTCCGGGGTATTGAGTTCTTGAGCGGTGCCGGCAAGAAGGCGATGCTCACCTTCGAACTCTTCGACGACGCCCAGCGCGCGTGGCTGCGTGAGATGAGCGAGACCCCGTCGGTCTGGTCAGGCTTCGAGCACTCGCTGCGTCGATCCCTCGGGGCCTCGGACGAGGAGGATCTCCTCGACCTGGTGCGGGCGCTGTATCTCAACCACGACGGTGCGACACTCAGCGCGCTGCACGCCGTCGCCGAACTGCTGATGGACCACGACGAACGCCTCGCGATGTGGCGCCACCAGCACATGCTCATGGCCGGTCGTCAGATCGGACGCCGCCCCGGCACCGGCGGCAGTGAGGGAATGGCGTATCTTGATACGACGATCGTGCAACGTCTGTATCCCATCCTGTGGGAAGTGAGGTCAGTCCTGTGATCACCCGTGAAGAAAGCGTGGCCCTCGACGCGAGTGACGAACTCGCGCACCTGCGTGAGGCCTTCAGCCTCAACGAGGGCGAGATCTACCTCGACGGTAACTCCCTCGGACCGGTCTCCTCGACGGTGAAGGAGCGCGTCAACGACGTCATCGATGCGCAGTGGGGACGGGGTCTCGTCCGCAGTTGGGGCGCCGCGGGCTGGATGGATCAACCGACGCGCCTGGGCGACCGGCTCGCGCCGCTGATCGGCGCCCGACCCGGCGAGGTGCTCGTCGCCGACACCCTGACCTTCCTGATCGCCAAGCTGGTGGGCGGTGCCCTCGAACTGCGGCCCGACCGCAACGTGGTGCTGACCGACCGGGCCAACTTCCACTCGGACCTCTACATCCTCGAAGCCGTCTGCGCGAGGGCCGGGCGGCCGATCACCCTGAAGGCGATCGACCGCAGCACGCTCGACGAGGAACTCAACGAGGAGGTGGCCCTGGTGGAGTTGACCCAGGTCGACTTTCGCACCGGCGAGGCGCTCGACATGAAGGGCATCACGCAGAAGGTCCACGACGTGGGGGCCCTCGTGATGTGGGACTTCGCCCACTCGACCGGGGCGGTGCCGCTCGACGTGGAAGGGGCCAACGTGGACTTCGCGGCGGGCTGCACCTACAAGTACCTGAACGCCGGTCCGGGGTCGCCGGGCTTCGCCTACGTGCGCACGACCTGGCAGGGGAGGTTGCGCAATCCGCTGCCCGGTTGGCTGGGTCACGCGCGGCCCTTCGACTTCGAACTCGACTACGAACCGGCCACCGGCGTCCAGGCCTTCGTGACGTCGTCGCCCTCGGTGATCGCCCTCGCGGCACTGGACGGGGCCCTCGACGTGTGGGACCAGGTGACGATGGACCAGGTCCGCACGAAGAGTCTCGCGATGACCGATCTGTTCATTGCGTTGATCGAGGAGCGCCTTCCGGGCGTCTTCGAGATCGTCACCCCCCGTGAACACGCCAAGCGCGGTAGTCAGGTGGCCCTGGGTCACCCCGAGGGGTACGGGATCATCCAAGCACTCATCGAGCGCGGGGTCATCGGGGACTTTCGCGCCCCCAACATCTGCCGGTTCGGCTTCGCGCCGCTCTACCTGCGCTTCGTCGACGTCTACGACGCGGTGGACCGGATCGTCGAGGTCATGGAGACCGAGGCGCATCGGGACCCGCGGTTCACCGTGCGCAACGCCGTCACCTGATCGGCCTACTGCCAGAAGATGACCGTGCGCTGGCCCACGAGGGCCACCCGGTCTTCGCCGACCAGCCGAACGGCCTGAGTGAGTACGCGCCGTTCGATGTCGCGCCCGAGTGAGACGAGGTCCTCGGCCCGCCGGGCGTGGGTCACCCGCAGGACGTCCTGCTCGATGATGGGACCCTCGTCGAGGTTCGCGGTCACGAAGTGGGCGGTCGCTCCGATGAGCTTCACGCCACGACTGTAGGCCTGGTGGTAGGGGCGCGCGCCCTTGAAACCCGGCAGGAAGGAGTGGTGGATGTTGATGATCCGACCGCTCAGGTCCGCGCACAGACTGGGCGAGAGAATCTGCATGTAGCGCGCCAACACGACGAAGTCGATTTTGTGGCGATCGATCAATTCCCGCAACGCCGCTTCGGCGCCGTCCTTGGTCTGGTCGGTGACCGGAATCTCGTGAAACGGCACGCCGTGGCGTGCGCAGAGGGGCTCGAGGTCCGGGTGGTTGCTCACGACTGCGACGATGTCGACCGGCAGGTCGTCCTGCTCGCGGTGGTAGAGCAGGTCGGCGAGGCAGTGATCGACCTTCGAGACCATGACCAGCACCCGGCGGCGCTGCGTCTCGAGACGGACACCCAGTCGGGGCGCGAAGGGGGCGAGGTCGATGTGCAGGCGTTCGAGGACGTGTCCGACGTCGCCGAGCGCCGTCTCGAATCTCGTGCGCATACAGAACTGACCGGTCACGGGATCGGTGAACTGATCGTTCTCCAGAATGTTGCCACCAAGGGTGACGATCGCCGAACTGGTCGCCCGCACGATGCCAGGTCCGTCCTGGCACTGCAGCGTCACGACGTAGGTGAACACACTGGTCTCCTCGGTCGACGTTGCCCTGATCCGATTCTAGGATCGCGTGGTGACGAGCTACTGATTCGGAAACTGATCAGCCCCAGCCAGATACACGCCTCCACCGCAGAGTCACAGACGCCGAGTCATGCCCAACCCCCCACCGGGGACCGAACCCTCATGTGTGTCACAGCCCGGGCGTACGCTGGTCGAGTGCAGCGCTGGCGCTGGTTGGCACAGTGGTGGGCATGAAGTCCAATCCCCGGGGCCTTGACGAGGAGAGCCGTGCCTGAGAAATTTCCAGATGTGATTGCCCATGAGATCGTTGTCTACGTGGGCTCCGGAGTCGAACTCTCTCTGCCCCTGGACCGGGAGCACGAGACGATCTGGGCCTCACAGACCCAGATCGAGGAGTTGTTTGGGCTCGATCAGTCGGGTGTGTCACGGCACATCCGCAACGTCTTTCGCGACGAGGAGGTGGACCGGGAAAGCAATTCTATGCAGAATTTGCATAGAAATACCTCGGGTCCTGGACGACCAGAGACCTACTACAGCCTGGACGTCATCCTTGCGGTCGGCTACCGAACGAATTCCGGGCGAGCAATCCAGTTTCGCCGTTGGGCGAGTGGCGTGCTCAAGGACTACATCGTCGCGGGCGTGGCCGTCAACAGCAAGCGCCTGGACGAACTTGGGTCGATCGTACGCCTGCTGTCACGCGCCGACAACGAACTCGTCGCCGGGGTGGCTGACGTGCTCGCCAGCTACGTTCCCGGGTTGCAGTTACTGCGCGAGTACGACGACGGTTACATTGTCATCCCCGATGGCGCTCTGCCAGGTTGGGAACTCACCATCGAGGAAGCTCGGGCCATCATCAGCCGCGTCGGCGACGAGTTCCCTCAAGACACGCTGTTCGGTCATGACCCCAAGGGCAAGCTCGATGGCACCATCGGGGCCATCTACCAGGGTTTCGGCGGTCAGGACATCTACCCAACCGTCGAAGACAAGGCGGCCAACCTGCTCTACCTCGTCGTCAAGGACCACGCCCTGGCGGATGGGAACAAGCGCAGCGCGGCTGCCCTCTTTGTGACCTTCCTTGACCGAAACGGCGTCCTACGCGACACCGAGGGTAAACCAAGAATCTCCAACAACGCCTTGGCCGCCATCACGCTCATGGTGGCCATGAGCGATCCGGCGGAGAAGGATCTAATGGTGGCACTCATCACCAAGATGCTGGCGGGGAACTAGCCACTCACGTCTGTTTGCCCGCGAAGTCAGTACGGTGAATCGAAACTCGAAACGGCATCCACAATTGGCGCCGGCCGAGCCAGAGTCACGACGTTCGAACCCGTCATCGCCAGGCGTTCCAACGAATGGGGGTTCACGCGATTCTCGACCGGATCGCCTTGGTCGGAACTAAATCATTGGAAGTCCCGCGTGGTGGGGTGTGATCAGGCCTTGTAGGAGTAGAAGCCCTGACCCGACTTGCGACCCATCAGACCCGCCTGGGTCATGCGCGAGAGCAGGGGCGGTGGTGCCAGGTGGGGCTCCTTGAATTCTGCGTAGAGCGAGTCGGCGACCGCGAGGGTGGTGTCGAGCCCGATGAGGTCGGTCAGCGCGAGCGGCCCGAGCGGATGGGCGCAGCCCAGCACCATGCCGTTGTCGATGTCCTCGGCGCTGGCGAAGCCGGACTCCAGCATGCGGATCGCCGAGAGCAGGTAGGGGATCAGCAGTGCGTTCACCACGAAACCGGCGCGGTCCTTCGAGGTGATGACCTTCTTGCCGAGGGGCCCGCCGGCGTAGTCGCGCACGCGCTGGGTGGTCTCGGCGCTCGTCAGCAGTGACGAGATGACCTCGACCAGTTTGAGGACCGGCACCGGGTTGAAGAAGTGGACGCCCACGACCTGCTCGGGGCGACCGGTCACCATGGCCAGTTTGATGATCGGGATCGACGAGGTGTTGGTGGCGAGGATGGCGTCGCGGCTGGTGACGATGGCGTCGAGCTTCTTGAAGACCTCGATCTTGGTCGCTTCGTCCTCGGCGACGGCCTCGATGACCATCTCGCGGTCGGCGAGGAGCGAGAAGTCCTCCGAGAAGGTGAGATTGGCCCTGGCCTGGTCGGCTTCGCTCTCGGGCATCTTGCCCGCGGCGACGGCGCGCGAGAGCGACCGTTCGATCCGCGCCTGACCGCTGGCGAGGGCGTCGGCGTCGCGCTCGATGACGACGACGTCGGCGCCGGCCCGAGCCGCGATTTCGGCGATACCCGAGCCCATCAGACCACAACCAACCACGCCAATCCGTTCCACGAGGACCTCCTTGTCCAGCCGTACCGCAGCAACAGATTGTACGCCGGGGTGCCGAGAGGCCCGTAGGGCGTTTCGTCCCTTTCCGGGGTGGTGCGGATCAATTCGTGACTACGATTGACCCGACCCACGGGTTGCATCGCACGAACTACGCACAAGGAGCCGGCGACGATATGGACACGATCAACGTCATCATTGAGATCCCTCGCGACTGTCGCAACAAGTACGAGTACGATCACACGACCCACACCATCATGCTGGACCGCCACCTCAACGTCGCCATGGGCTACCCGGCGGAGTACGGCTTCGTGCCCGACACCCTGGGCGGTGACGGCGACCCGCTCGACATCCTGGTGCTCACCGAGTACCCCACGTTCCCCGGCTGCCAGATCGAGGTGAAGATCCTCGGCATGTGCATCATGACCGACGAGAAGGGCGAGGACGCCAAACTGATCGGCGTGCCCAACTACGATCCGCAGTGGCGTTCCGCGACGGACATCGGCGATGTCCCCAAGGCCACCCTCGACCGGATCAGCCACTTCTTCACCGTTTACAAGGACCTCGAAGAGGGCAAGTGGGTCAAGGTCGAGAACTGGGTCGGACGCGCCGAGGCCCTCGTGGAGCTCGAGGCATCGCGGACCCGCTTCCCCGGCTGAGTCGAGTCCGGACCGAGGTCCGGTGAGTGACTCCTCGGCCGCGATCGCGGCCGGCTCCGCGCAGACCCAGATCCGACGTCTGGTACTGACCACGCAGGCAGTCTTCTTCGCGGCGCTGGCGTGGTGTTACGCGGTCGAGCACGGACCCCAGACCAGCATCGACGGCATCTCCTACTACGGCGTGCACCTGCGCACGCTGCCCGTGCTGTTGGTGGGCTACCTGGTGGCGGCGTTCGGGCTCTGGCGCACGGCCGAATACTTGCGGTCGGCGGCGGTGTCACCGGTGGTGTGGTGGGGACTGCGAATCGTGGCCCTCTCGTTGGTGGCGTTGTTGTTCACTCCCTACGACCGTGGTCCGGTCCTCAACTGGAGCCATATGGGCATCGGTGTTGCCGGAGCCCTCTGCCAGCTCGCGATCTCCCTGCGACTGCTCGAGGTGCGCCGGACGGCGCGGTCGGTGGCCGGGTTCGCCGTTCAATTGACCGGCGGGTTGGTGGCCGCCGCATCACTGCCGAATTGGCACTTCCCCTACTTGTTACTCGGCGAGATCGTGTACCAGGTCGGCTTCGGGTGGTGCCTGATCGAGTGGACCTACGCGGTGAGCGATTTGGATAGTCCAAGACGGTCGCAAATTGATCGGTGACATTCTCAGGTCATCTTGTTCGGACGACACGAATGAAAAGACTCTTGGAATTTGCAGTGGCGAACTACGGCTAACGCCGGCGATACAACTCGCGGTTGACTGATGATTGTGCGAATGGACCAGTTATTTGTGTGCTCACAGAAGTGTTCCCCGTCGGCAAACAGTGATGACGCGCGGTAAATACGCGGCGAAGCCGTGCGTCACATTCGTCGGCGAGTCAATGCGCCTTCGTCCTATGAGGCACCGCTGCAAATGGCAACAGTTAATCTGCACGGTCCACTGGCTTCAATGGCATCCGAAATTCGCACCCTTTTCGAATTACCGAGCGTCAGCGAAACCTATATCGCAACCTCGCTGAACTGGGGCCGGATCATCGATTCCGCGAGCACACTGAGTGCCCGCAGCCAATCCTCGGAGCTGATCGAGAGGTCGTGCTCTCCCTCGAGCGAGATCTGTCCGAAGAAGAGGGCATACCAGATTCGCGCGAACGCGACCCCGCTCATGCCCTCGACGAGGAGGCGCTTCTCGACGAGTGGCTGCACGCACGAGTAGATCTGGGCACTGGCTTCGCGCTTGGCCTCGGCGATGCCCTCGGAGGCCGACGGGTTGTGGCGGGCGAAGGACATGCTCTCGATGCGCAGGAGCCGACCCTCGGTCCGCTCGGGGATCTGGGCGTCGGAGATCATGGTCTTCAACGCCAGGCGTAGGTCCTCGGTGGTCTCGACGTTCATGAGGGGCTTGGTGAAGATGTCGGCCGAGCCGAGCAGGACCTGGCGAAAGCGGTGCACGATCGTGGCGGCGATGAGGCCCTCGCGATCGTCGAAGTAGCTGTAGAGCAACGCCACCGAGATGCCGGCCACCGACGCGACCCGCTTGACCCGGAACTGGGTCATCCCGTTGCGCTCGATCTCGAGCGCGGCGGCTTCGAGGATCTTGTCACGTGTCATGGCCGTATGTTACCGCCGTGTTACGCCACGGCTCTAGAGTTCGCTCGCCCAGTCGCGCGTGTTGAGGATCTCCGCCATTCGCTTGAGGAATCGGGCGGCGTAGGCGCCGTCGACGGCCCGGTGGTCGAAGGTGAGCGCCAGCATGCCCATCGAGTGGATGGCGATGGACTCCCCGCCGTCGGGGGTGTTCACGACCACGGGCACGCGGGTGATGCCGTCGGTGGAGAGGATCGCCACCTGGGGCTGGTTGATCACCGCGCCGGTGATGAGCGTGCCGAACGGGCCGGGGTTGGTGATGGTGAAGGTCCCGCCCGTCGTGTGGTCGACCGTCAGCTTCTTGGTGCGCGCACCGGTCGCCAGCTCTCGGATGCGACGCGAGATCGTGCGCAGGTTGTACTCGTCCGCGCGGTGCACGACCGGCACGACGAGGCCGTCGCCGTCGAGGTCGACCGCGATACCGAGGTTGAGGTCGTGGTGGATGATCAACTCGTTGTCTCCGACCGAGGCGTTCAAGTTGGGGTACTCGCGCAGGGCCTCCATCGCCGCGAGGGCGTTGAAGGGTAGGTAGGTGAGCGAGAAACCTTCCTGTTCCTTGAACTGGGCGCCGTGGGCGCGCCGCACGATCTCGACTCGCTCGTAGTCGACCTCGCGCACCATGAGGGTGTGGGCTGAGGTGGCCTTGGAGCGGACCATGTGTTCGGCGGTCAGACGACGGATCTTCGAGAAGGGGACGACCTCGTCGCCGCTCTTTCCGGCCCGCGGGCTCGGGCCGGCGGCGATGGCCGCCTCCACGTCGCGACGCGTGATGCGCCCGTCGGGTCCGGTGGCCGTCACGTCGGCAGCGTCCAGGTTGTTGTCGGCGAGGAGACGGCGAACGACCGGCGAGAGCGGGGCGCTCGGGGCACCGCTCGACTTCGGGCGCGCGACGTGGGCCAGCACGTCTTCGCGCGTGATGCGTCCATTGGGCCCCGTACCCTCGACCAGCGAGGCGTCGAGGTCGTGTTCGGCGAGCAGTCGCCGCACGACGGGCGACAACTGACCTTCGCCACCGCTGCGCCCCTTGCGTTCGCCACCGGCGGGGACGACGGGGGATGGCGCGGTCGTGGCCGCGGCGACGGTGGCTGCGGCGACGGTACCAGCGTGTGCGGGGGTGCCGTCGCCGCCGATCACCGCGAGCGTGGTGCCGACGTCGACCGTGACACCCTCGGCGACGAGGATCGCCGTGAGCACGCCGTCGTGCGGCGCGGGGATCTCGGTGTCGACCTTGTCGGTGGAGACCTCGAAGAGCGGCTCGCCCTTCGTAACGGTCTCGCCGACCTTCTTGAACCACTTGGTGACGGTCCCGTCCGCGACGGTCTCGCCCAGTTGGGGCATGGTGACGTCAGCCATTTTGATCTCTTTCGTTGGAAGTTGCTGGAGTGGGGCTTGGGAGGCCGAGCTGTTCGGCCATCCAGTCGGCGCTTAGGGGGCGGTGGCGGTAGACGACGTTGGCGCAGCCGTGATTGCCGTCCTCGAGCACGACGAGTCGGGACGGTCCGCGGGTCTGGCTCGCCAGGCGCTCACCGTCCTGCCAGGGGAACAGGCGGTCGCGCTGGCCCACGATCACCAGCAATGGCTGGGAGATCTGGTGGGCGAAGCCCTCGAGGGTGAGATCCTTCGCTCGGCGTAGGGCCTCGTCGGCGGAGTTCGAGAAGGACCGGACTTCGAAGGCCCGACGGGTCAGGGGGTTCAGGTTCTCAAAGGACGCCCCGAAGTCGTACGGGCCCGAGAGGTCGATCGTCGCGCGGATCGGCAAGTCGGAACTGGCTAGTCGCGCCGCGTAGTACCCGCCGAGGCTCACGCCCCAGACCCCGATGCGCTGGTGGTCGACTTCGGGCATCTCGAACATGTGCGAGATGATGGCCTCACCGACGTTCTCCCAGTCGGGCCTGATCGCGAGGGTCCACTCCGCCTCGCCCTGACCCGGTCCGTCGACCGCGAAGGTGGCCATGCCGCGCTCGTGGAAGGAGCGCTCCACCTCGCGGAACTCCTCCTTGGTCGAATCCAGGCCCGGGATCAACAGGACCGTCGGGTGTGGGCCGTCGCCATCCGGGGCGCGGAACAGGCCCACGATGAATGATCCGTCAAAGGGGATCTCCACGCGCCGACCGGGCGGGTCGAACAGCGGCGTCGCGAGATTGAGGGCGTCGACCGCGCGGACGTGGGCGGCCCGGGCCTGGTCGGGGTCGTGAACGAAGAGGAACTTGCCGAAGTGGAAATAGGTCGCGGCCCGGGCGTACGCCTCGGCGGCGCTGCGGTGTCGGCCCTCGGCGAGGGCCGCCTCGGCGATCGCGACGTGCTCGGCCGCGCCGTGGGACCACGCCCGGCACCAATCGTCCCAGTGCTCAAGACTGCGGGTGATTCTCGCGTAGTCGCTCGAGTCCACTCCGTTCGCCGTGAAGCGCGGTTCCCAGTTGGCGATTGCCGTCTCAAGTAGTACGTCCGTCACTGCCCCCCTCGGACATTTGAGTAAAGGGGAATGATAAGGGACGTAATCGCCCAATTGATAGGGCGAGACCTTTTAATTCTTTTCATGGCAATTGAGGTTTTTTCACCTCTCCCGCGCTTGACGGACCCCCTGTGCATCGTTATGGTTGCCCAATCGCTCACCGAGTGATCGGACCTGGAACCTTTAATTGGGGGTGTTCTGGGTGCGCACATATGCAGGGGGGAATAATGAATAAAAAAGCGAAGATTCTTCGCACGCTTGGTGTGGTTTCGGCCGCAGCGGCAACGATGGTTTCCATGGCCACGACGAGTGGGGCTAGCTCCGCGAAAGCGCCGATCAAGATTGGCATCTCACTCTCACTCTCGGGTGACTTCTCCGCAGACGGCTTGGCCTTCCAGCAGGGATACAAGTTGTGGGCGGCCGACATCAACAAGGCCGGTGGCCTCTTGGGCCACAAGGTCGTCCTCGACATCGTCTCGGACGCTTCGGACCCGACCCAGGTGGTCACCAACTACCAGAAGTTGATCTCGAATGACCACGTCGCCCTGACCTTCGGTCCATTCTCGTCGCTGCTCTCGCTGCCGTCGGCTAAGGCCGTGTCGCGTTACGGCTACGCCTTGGTCGAGGGTGCCGGTGGTGCGCCGTCGGTGTTCCAGGCCGGACTGCACAACATCTTTGACGTGTCGCTGCCCGTTGCGAACGACCTGGTGCCGTTCTCCAAGTGGATCTCGGCGCTGCCCGCGAACGTCCGCCCGAAGACGGTTGCCTACGTGACGTCGAACGACCCGTTCACCCAGCCGCAGGTCACCACCATCGTCCCGACGTTGACCAAGGCCGGCATCAAGGCCGTCTACAACCACGTGTTCCCCGCTGAGGTCACCGACTTCACGCCGATCGCTGACGCTGTAGCCGCCGCGAAGCCGCAGGTCGTCGTCCTCGGATCGGTCGACGTGCCCACGGTGTCCGCATTCATGCAGGCCTTCGAGCAGTCGGGCTTCACCCCCAAGGTGTTCATCGCCACGGGTGGTCCCGACCAGGGTTCGACCTTCATCAAGGCCGTCGGCGCCAAGAACGCCGATGGCATGATGGTGCCGAACGCGTGGTACGGCGGTTCGTCGAACCCGCTCAGCCAGAAGATGGTCGCTGAGTACGTGAAGGCGTACGGCGGCACTCCCGCCGGTGTGAGCAGCGACGTGGTCGAGGCGTACTCCGTGGGTGAAGTGGTGGCTCAGGCCGTGAAGGCGACGGGTGGCTTCGACAACGCGAAGATCATCAAGTACCTCCACTCCAACGTCACCCTGACCTCCGCCCAGGGCCCCGTGAAGTTCAACGCGCTCGGTATGAACACCACGCCGACCGCGTTCACCTTCCAGTGGCAGGGTTCGAAGTTCGTGCAGGTCAATCCTGTGAACGACAAGAACTCGGTCAAGGTGCTCTTTCCGAAGCCGGTTTGGGGTAAGTAGACCTTGAACTCGACAGCCCTACTCAGCGCCGCCAAGGATGGCATTCTGACCGGTTCGGTCTATGCCCTCATGGCGACAGGTCTCACTCTGATCTTCGGAGTCATGGACATCATCAATCTTGCTCAGGGGATCCTCGTGATTCTTGGTGCGTACTTGAGTTATGCGCTGCAGGTTCACCTTCACATCGACTTATTTGTTGGTCTGCTCATCACGATCCCGACGATGTTCATCGTCGGGATCGTGATCGAGCGGGCCTTCATCGGACGGCTGAAGGGCCCGGAGAAGACCGCCATGTCGATCCTGGTCACGTACGCCGTCTCGCTGTTGATCGAGGGCGCATTGAACATGACCTTCACCACCAATGATGTGCAGCTCCAGGGATCGTACGTGAACAAGTCGTTCGCGATCGGCAGCGTCCACTTCGGCTACATCTACGTGGCGGGCTTCGTGCTCGCGGCCGTGCTGTTGAGTGCCTTGTATTTCATGCTGTACCGCACCCGATTCGGGGTGAGCGTTCGCGCGTCGCTGGCCGACCAGACCTCCGCGGCCCTGGTCGGCATCGACGTGAAGCGTGTGTCCACCATCTGCTTCGGCATCGGCGTCGCCGTGACCGCGGCCGGTGGAATGATTTACGGGGCGACGAACTCGTTCAACGCCTCGACCAGCTACGACCTGATCTCGCGTCTGCTCACGATCATCGTGCTCGGTGGCATGGGCAGCCTCGGCGGCGCGATGCTCGCCGGTGTGGGCATGGTCTTCATCGGCGACATGGTCGGCGTCATCTGGTCGCCCATCTGGTCGTCGATGTCCTACTTCGTCGTCTTGACAATTGTGCTCTTGATCCGCCCGCAGGGTCTGTTCGGCAAGCAGTCAGTGAGAGTCGCATAATGCTGCAAAAGAAAAATCTATGGTGGGTGCTCGCAGTCGCGGTGTTCCTGCTCTTCCCACTGGTCGTCAAGGACCCCCTGTACACGTCGATCGGTTTCTTCACGCTGGTCTTCATGGCGTGCGCCACGTCGTGGAACATGTTCTCGGGCTACTCGGGCTACATCGCCCTGGGTTCGGCGGTGTTCTACGGAACGGGTGCCTACACGATGGCGCTGATCTCGATCCACCAGAACATGGCGCCGGGCGCGGCGATGTTCTGGATCGTGCC
>Ga0307375_10001027_pt1 | contig 31712 bp, 35 predicted proteins | sample TR1MG_FD_202531 | JGI IMG/M metagenome (GOLD analysis project Ga0307375, IMG submission 202531) | Soil microbial communities from Risofladan, Vaasa, Finland - TR-1 | ecosystem: Environmental > Terrestrial > Soil > Coastal area > Acid sulfate soil | place: Finland: Risofladan, Vaasa | collected... | reverse complement strand
TACCCGAAGGCTTCAACCATTTCGTTGCCTCCATAGTTGCTCCGGTTGCTTCCGGCTGGAGCTAATTGGCCGGGTGGGATTTGCACCCACTGGAAAAGCGCCGCCTTTGCACGGCGCACACACAAAACAGACATGCAGTACAGCAAGGCTTCTCAAAGCTTGAATCGTGAAAGCATCAACCACACTCGATCAAAGAACACACCAAGTCCCTTCCTGATCTCGCTTAACGTTACATCAATACCCAGACCAGGCCGGTACCCATCTGCCTTCGTTCTATTGTTCAGTGGTGAAACATGAAATTCCAGTTTTCACCGCTGCGGATTTCTGGAGAATAACTCTTCGGTCAGTTGCCGACAGTTTTGTTTATGATGACAAAGAAGATTGCCTGGCATCCCGTCGAAGAGAGAATCGTATCAGCATCGATGCACAATACAACACGATCAAGGTGCCAATAAAATCGCCCACAAACATAGGGACCAGACCCGTTAACCAACTTTTGGCAGTTCCTGACAATTGAAAATACGTATTTTGAATTACGGAATTAAATAACGCTCCCAGCAATGCAAACACAAATAGCTGCTTTGCGCCAAGTCCGTGCAAGTCTGCCTTGGTCTTCATCAGGTATGCGCCTGACGTCACTGCTAACATGGGAGACAGGGAGGATAAAACAGACACGATACACGAATTGACACTGGCATCACCATGCCAAGGAAAGGCCATTACTATTGAGCCAAAAAGCAATCCAGCAACACCTTCCCAATCGAGAAGCAGTACAGCAATTACCCGTATTGCAGCAGGCAAGAATATCCAGGATATCGACCTTGAAACTTCGAAATTAGTGAATAACCAATCGTTAAGTTGGTACAACAGCCAATAAACAAGTGCTATACCTGCAACTGAATACAATGAATTTGGGAAGCGATTGGCATGGCTACCGTTTGTCACGTTGCAATCGCTTTGTTTAAACACTCACCCAGCTTAGCAAAGTATTTGTGGGCAAGCGGAGTGGGTGCGATGTATTTGACCCGCTGATTCTCTTCATCAGCTTCCAGTGAAATCATGCCCTTCTTTCTCAATGTCACCAGTCTGCGATGCACCGTGCTGGCCGAAATGTCAGGAAACATTTGCATCGCCTCAAGCACGCGAACTGATTTTTTTTGATTCCACAAAACAGCAAATGCGTTCAGCAATTGCTGTTCTGCACCATCCAGCGAGGGAAAGGTGGGCAGTTCGCGTATCGCCTGTGCCAAGTTAATAAACTTGATGTAGGTCTGAGAATAATTGGGCGAGGTAGCTTTTTTAGGCATACAAGAATTTTAACTTGAAACAGTCAAAAGTAAACTTCTTATTAACTAATTACTGACTGGACATATTTTGTAGTTACGTGGTAACGTTTATCATAATGACAATAGTTGTCATTTCGGCAATTACTAATGTAAATGCCAGAACATTCAAAACCATTGTTTCGGAAATACGTGATGAATTGTAATAACAAGAAAAATATCAAACAACTGTCATCTAATAACCTTATTACTTGGCTTTCTATGACACTTGGCTTCTTGATTATGAGCGGGTGTGCTGCTCCTAAGCCAAGCAACTTAGTGGAATTGGCTCCGAAACTGACACATTACAGCCGATTTGAACTATTTTCCCAATCAAGCACGGCAGTTGGCCAAAGAGCGACTGGATCACTGGAATTCAATAATAATTCCGCAGCTTTTGACCTGCATATTTCAGGCAGCCAGTCTGTCGAGCATCTTTTTGTTCAGCCGGAAGCTTGTAGAGATGATCCAAGCCCTGATTGTAAGCGCCGATTCACCATCTCTGGCCAGATGACTGCCCTCGGTACATCAATGAGTTGTTTTATTCCCGTAAGGAACGATACCTCAATTGGTTATTTCGGGCAGACACTCGCCGGTATTTGCCAGGATCGATATGGGCGCTTATTTACTATCTCTATCTATGCAAAATAGGATATCCCATCTAAAGGTCAGGTTCTGCAGTGGTCAGCAGCGAATCCTTAGCCATCGTCAAAAGTGATTTTGTGGGCAATGTTAGCATCCAAGCAGTTGATGGGCAAAAAGTTGTTCAGGCTGGAAACGTTTTGATAGAAGTGCAAATTTAAAAATAAACTTAATCAGGGAAAATATTAATGAATACTAAAAGTTTCGGGAACGCGCTATCTCTTCTCCTAGTTTTAACTTTTATTGGACTGCCCGCTCCAGCAATCGCTCAAGATACGGTTTTCGGGGAGGGTCGAACCCCTATGGGTGCTGGCGATGCTGCTTCAATCCGTAATGCCGCCAAGCAGGCGGCTATACGTGATGCAGTCATCACTGCCATCAAGGATGCGACGGCACTGGACGCGAGTGCTCCACGCTTCGCTCCGATCGTGAATGATATTGCGAAACAATTGAGCGATGTGCAAGTCAGCGAAGAACGAAGGGAGGGTGCAGATTTTGTAACTCGCATCCAGGCGGTTGTTGATCTCAAAGAGATTAAGAACGCCATCCGAGGCACTGATCTTGACAAGTCGAATGATCGCAGCTTCTCAATCCTTATGCTGGTCGATGAGTTCGTTACATCCACCCAAAACCTCAATATGCCACTCTCGGTATTGGTAGAATCTAACTACGATAAAGGTTCAACATTCAAAAATAAGTCTTTAAAGGCGAGTGCTTCAGCTGCATCTAGCAAATCAGCTCTCGCAGCATCTTCGAGCGAGAACGCAGCAGCAGCAGCGGCATCCAACATGAATAGTAATTCCAGCGGAGATTTATCAGCACAAGGGAACGGCGCATCGCTGGACGCTTCTGAAAGAAGAACCGCCAACGGCAGTGCAGCAGCAGCATCTTCCTATAGTGCAAATAGCAATATCGCCGCAGCTGCATCTAGCCAATCATCTAATTTAGCCATTAATCAAAAAGACATAGATGCTCAAAGTCATTTAAAAGCTTCATATCGTAGCCTTGTTAAGTACCAGGATACCTCAAAGCCTTCAAGCAAATCGATCTTCTTGGACGCCTTTGCTGGTGATCTACGAGACTATGATATGCATCTGCTAGATTCTTCCATTGCACGCAGCAATTTCTTCGGTGATAAACCGATTACCCTGTCTGTATTACAAAACAGTGCCGAGATGTCCAAGTTTGCTGAATACGCGCGTACCAAGGCCAATGCTGATTTCTTGATGATGGGTAACTCTACGGTAATTGACGGTGGCAAGAATCCTGCCACTGGCCAGATATCGTGTGCTGTGAATGCCACAATAAAAGCCTTTGCCACAGCAGGTAGTGAATTGATCGCATCCGAAACCCAAAGCACTCAAGCCAGCGCGATGGATATCGAGGCATGCGCTACTATTGCTTCCAAAAAGATCGCTGATCTAATGGCTCCAAGGTTCGCCGGTCTAGCATTGGGTTATTGGACGGATCGCGCTGCTCGTGGTCGCCAGTACACTGTGGAACTGAAGGGCTCAGAACTTCCTGTGATGATGCAAATAGAGTTTACCAAGGCACTCCGGAGTATTCAGGGCGTAAGTGATGTGGAAAAGAAAGAAAGTAGTGATAGTGGTGTCAAAGTTACTCTTACATACAAGGGAAAAGACGATGCAGCAGATACTGTCTATGAGGCTGTTGCTTCTGAAGCAGCATTTGCTGGAAAAAATTTGGATAGAGTAGTGGTTGGGGATGATATTGCTTTGTGCATAGATAAGTGTGGCAAAGATGCACATCATCACCATAAGAAGAATTAAAAATGAGTTTGATTAGCTGTATACATATCCGCAGCGCGGTGGCTTTTGTATTACTGTTATCAGCAACTACTCCTGTCTGGGCTGGTGATAATGCAAAAGTGTTCCCGGTGGATGCATTTTTCTATGATGCTAGCCCCCAATCTACTCTGGATACCAATTTTCGAGCTGAGATAGATACAATAGGCTTGTCTGCGTTGAAAAAACATATCCACGAATCGCTCACTAAAGCTTTCAATGGCAAGGTTGGTCCGATGGATGAGAATACAGCCAACAGGACCTTCGCCGTTTCATTTAATGTTCCAAGGGCTACAAGCTATAGTGTCAACAAGGGCAACGGTGACTCCGACTTGGTGGCTGCTGTGACTGCAAGCCTGTATTTCACAAATATTTTGACTGGTGAAATTCTAACCACTATTTCGAGGACGGTAGTGAGCCGTGCTGTGATTGCAAATAGTGCCCCAATGGATGATGAAAAGAAGAAGTTGTTCGCTCAGGCACTCAACACACTGATCGATGAGCTTGCTGCTGACGCTGGACGTGATTTCAACCCGGTATTAGTCAATGCTCAAATCACTGATCAGGTCGGCAATTTACTAGTCCTTGATGCTGGTTATAGCAAAGGTATCCAGACCGGTGACCAGTTGGAGGACAGTTCCAGCAATCTGATCCAGGTTGTGTATGCAGCAGATAGTTATTCTTTTGCTCAACGTGTCATTGCACCCAATGTTGGAAAGGGAGTAGTCTTTCACAAATATCTCTCTCATGTATCCGACGGCAAGCTTAAGCCGCGTACCATAGTGCTGGTAGAAGCTCAGCCCAAAGGCTTTACCAAAGAATACATCGCGCAGTTATTCTCAGAAATTCTCGGCGACAAGGCTCCGTTGAGTATTATTCAGGTTGACCATGATTTCAGCAACCTGCTAAATGTAGTTGTTCAATCGAATCAACTTTCCAACAGCAGCATTGCCAAAAGAAAACCACCAACCCTATTCATTCGATTACGCGTGGCGGAGCCTATTGTTTATGAAACACATACGAATCTTTATTATCAAACCGTTCGTCATTATGAAAGCCTTGCCTTTGCAGACATAGTTGATTCCAATGGGCGGGTAAATGCTTCAGCCATTGGCAAAGATGTTATTTCCGACAACATTACCAACAATATTGGTCCCGGAATTCCTGAGCGCCGCGAGGTGAATATCAAAAATGCTTTGATTGATCTAGCGGAAAAGTTGGGCAATCTTAGCGAGCCACGCAGGGAACAAGTTGATGTGGTTCCAAGTACATCGGCTGATGATGCTTACATCAAAACTAATGGGAAGTTTTTCCCACCAAAACAAAAGGGTGTCGTATTACGTAAGGTGAGGGCTGACATTGGGAAGGGTCCCCAACAAATATGGGCTCCAACAACAGAAGCTTATGTCGAATCCGGTTCGGATACCAATATGGTTGGACTCAGTCTTGGTCTCCCTTTAAGCGACCCACAAGAACAGATTAAGGTGGGAAATGTATTTGAAATTGAGCAGCTTGGTATTACGCCACGATCATCAAATTCTTTTGTTGAGTGTGGGCCAGCCGAGAGTCTAGGGACTGTAGTGACTCCATCACTACTCGACCTTGCTGAGAATGCTCTAAGTAATAAAATGCCGGGCATTCTTTATGCTCCAAGCATCAAAGATAGTGCTGATCAGCTCATTAGTCCAATAAACAACTTTGAAAGCAATGTAAATTGGGAAATACCTCCGATTTCATTTTGCATCCAGCCTGTCGATCTAATCACTACTGGTGAGGACAAGTGCACAGATCATTGCGAACGACCTATAACGGCTAAATATGGCCTGCGTGTGAAATCTGGTAATGAAGTTGTTTCACGTATTACCTTTGAAGGCCAGTTCACAAGCACCGATTTTTATAAAACAACCCCAACCGACCAGATTACTCGCTTGATCAATTCAAACCTGATCGATGAGGCGATGCCGTTGCTTGACAAAGACGCAGACGCTATCAATTTTAATGCACAAAAATAAGTAGATGGAGTAAACAGGGCAGCGCTGATCTGCTGCATGTAATGGGTAACCTCCGCGCTTGAAATTTCAATAGAGACGGAGGGTTTATAAACCCAACAACTGAAAGGAAAAATAAATGTTCAATGTTAAAACATCAAAGTTATGTGGCGCTCTAGTAGTTCTTGGTGTCGCCAGTTACGCTCCACAAGCGATGTCCTTCGGCTTTGGTAACTTGATGGGTGGTAGTAGCTCCGCAAGCTCAAATGCAGGGAATCCTGACACATTTATGAAGACTGCTGCAAGTGCTGGAATTCTCATGAATGAATCATTGGCACACTTGACTCACGCTCTAGTTTCCAAGAACGAATCTGCAAAAATTGATGCGGACAGAAAAGCTGCAAATGCAATAACTGATCCGAAAGAAAAAGAGGCCGCATTAACGAAAGTAAATGAAAGCGAAACCGCTGCAATTAACGAAGCAACGCACAACACTGATCTCAAGGCGCAAATCAAAAAGATGGACAGTGATAAGAGAGCTGAACTGGGCGCATCCGCTTTCAACTTCTCACTTGCACTTCTTCAGGATAAGTCTCTGAGTGACCAAGCTACCGGATTGATGTCAAGCATGTCGTCCAACCCGATGCAAGCTACTAAACTTGGTGATATCAAAGGTACGGTTTCGAGCCTATCGACCCAGATTTCATCGGGATCCAAGATTGCTGGCAAAATGCCAGATATCTTTTCCGCTGTTAGTGTCAAGGCTCCGGTAAGCAGCACTGACAAACCTATGACTATAAAAGAGAGTGCAGGAATATAAATTGTGTATTGGAATATTTCACTATATTTAAACTGATCAGAGAACGGGTATCACGAAAGAGTTACCCGATTCAGTTTATGGCAAGCACGCGTAGCCATGTGTTGTAAATGAGCCTAAAAGAAAGTTCGACTCTTGCCTGTAATATATTCTGAATATTGATGATTGTCATTACAACGGTGAGGATTAACAAATGAGTGTACTTGTAATTAAAGATTGGCAAGCTGAAACTAAAATAATTGACGATCAAAACAACTTTGTCAGTATCACTGGTCGAGAAGGTGGTTTGATTGCATGGATTCTGTCGTTAATGTCGATGATTAACCAGCTTGAGCAAGAAAACTCCTAAAATCGGTTGAACCAGCGATAACTCTAAATTTTCGATAGTCAGCTTATCGCTAGTTAAGCCGTTTCCTGGAATTTCCTGGAGGGCTGAGGGTGCAAGAAATATTGTGGATATCCGAGCATACTTTCTCCCTGCGCTGATTAAACTATTAGAAAAGCTGTTGAAAGCAGAGATTAGTCTTAATATATATAAGAGACAACTCTACTTTCAACAGCTTTTTGCGCGTCTGAAAACAAATAAAATCTAGTCAAAAAATCGTCGCGAAACGAAGAAATTGGAAATCCCGCCTGATTTATTCAGCCTAAGCCGTTGCCGGGCGTTTAATGCCGTTCTTGCCCGAGCCCGACCACAATATTACCCAACACGCCAACGAAAATTTCCATGCCATTATTCATCAGCTGAATTTGCTGTTCGTTGGGCTTGGTCATGCCAATCATGGCGAGTTTTTCATCGAGAGGCAGCTCACCAGATTTAATTGAAAAAGTGCAATTTTAGGCTTGTAAAAAAGCACCAAGGTTGGTTTTCCGGTAGGCTATTACATATCTTGAGTTTCGACTTCGTTCCATAAGCAGAGTTTCATGCTGATTGTGGCGATGGTCTCTTCCAGAGAAAATGATCTCTTCTCTGCTTAGTAAGCTCCCTTAACGCAGGCGCGTTATTTACATCTACGTTAGCGCACATCGCTTAACTTAGACGTGCCTGAATCCTTGACCGCATTTACGATGTCAGTTGCAACCGCCCGAACCTGTTTTGGCGTCGCCGCAGAGAAAATGCCTTGGCCGGTTCTGGTGGACGTATTGTACTTCCGGGTGGCAACTACTTTCTTGGAAGGCATTTCGACAAATTCAACATTTAGGTCCATGTACGCGTTACCAGCAAGGATACCGAGCATGTAGCGTTTGACTTGCGACATATAGCGGAAGTCATTGACGGTAACCTTAATGAACATTGAGTGCTCCGAGGGGGCCGGTTTTTCCCCATTAATAAGCGTGAAGGCAATACCCGCTGCCGAAGTTTCAGCAGTCATGGAGGTTTTCCATTCATCAACAAACGCTTGCCAGTCGGAGCTGGTAGTCATCGCTTCGCTGCCGCCAATTTCAAGGTTTATCTTCTTGGCGTCGACTGGCGATATCTCAATCGTTGGTTCGGATACGTTCTGACTAGAGGCATCGTTCTTGACGAGACTGGCAGCACATGCGGAGAGGTAGACACTTATTACGATAATCAGTATACGTTGGATGGGGTAGCGAATGTTCATGTGCATAGTCCTCAGTGGATGGTATATGGGAATTGTGATTAGGTAAAACATTCCCAATCTAACGTACCAGACGCGCACATTAAATCGAGTACACTCAGATATCAAACAATAAAGTGAAATTCATGACAAAAAGTCTTTCATATCAACCCAATTTAGTCAGCACTAACGTGTGGCGCAACGTACGATCTACTGTAATTACGCACTTCTGGTTCAAATGTTTCGGCACAATGGGGTTTACCCTCGTTTTTTTTTCAGCATATTTTTTTCTGCTCAACAACCCCGCATTTCCTGTTACAACTATACCGGCAACACCTTTAGACGATGCAATCAAGTTTGAACCCTTGGCCCTCCCCTTGTATCTGACTCTTTGGATTTATGTGTCACTACCCCCGGCTCTAATGACAACACGCCGGGAAATTATTGAATACGGGGTATGGATGTGTGGGTTATGTGTAGCAGCGCTGATAATCTTTTATTTCTGGCCGAGCACCATTCCCCCTTCAAATATTAATTGGAATCAGTATCCATGGATTTCCTATATTAAAGGCTTTGATGCATCGGGCAACGCGTGCCCTTCATTACATGTTGCCACCGCAACATTTTCCTTTTTTTGGCTACAGCAACGGCTTCTCTCGATTGGGTTGGGTTACGGCTCGCGCATATTCAACGTGTGCTGGTGCGCCGCTATAATTTACTCTACTATGGCGACCAAACAACACATGGCTCTTGATGTTATCGCTGGCATTGGCTTGGCGCTTGCTTTTGTATGGGCTCATAAAAGATTCAAATAGTGTCAATGGGCAGAGTTTAATACCCAAAACTTCCCCGAACTAATTTAAAAAAACACGAAGGCTCTTCCACTTTAGAACCACACATAATATTTTCGTCGTCAGATACTAACTTACTTTAAATATGCACGCGCTCCAATGACGGATTTGCATTATAAAACCAAACCCAACCGTAGTTTCGTCTTATCTCTCATGCAGACATTGAACGGACACATCACAAAATGATCTTGGTCAAGCGCTTGTTTATTGCGATGGCTGGGGCAGTCTATTTGGGTATCGGCTTTATTGCCACGACTACAAACCACCCCCCTCTTATAACTATTTTTCTGGGACTTTCCCCATTCGTTGCAGTAGTGCTGGCGGCTGTTTGGAAGACGAAAGCCCGGATGCCTTTATTGCTGATCTGTATTGCCTGCATCTCACTTGGTATCATAAACGTGGAATTTTTGCGCTCTCATGTCGCATGGATTTATTTCATCCAGCATGCCGGCGCCATGACCATCCTCGGCATCACTTTTGGAAGTACACTTGGGAGTGGTCACGCGTCAGCTTTGTGTTCGCGCATCGCCAGCTTCATCGTCCCCGAACCACTGGATGCTGATTATCTTCGCTACACTTGGAAAGTTACGCTGGCCTGGACGATTTATTTCGCGATCAGTGCGGCTCTGTCGGTGCTGTTGTTTTTCTTTGCCCCAATCGAGGCATGGTCAATCTTTGCCAATCTACTGACACCTGTCTTGCTCGGTGCCATGTTCGTGGTGGAATACCTAGTACGCCTCCGATTGCTACCTGATGGCCCGCGCGTAAGCATCACAGCAACCATCAAATCCTATCGCAATTACTCGCAGCGCCAAAACTCGCAACAGCAGCAATGATCACCTTACCACTGCTACCAGAATCCAACATGGAATCAATCGTGGCCTATCGTGGAGCGAGCCCTGTCACCCGCACCGAATTTTTGCAGGATGTGTTGGCATTGGCGACAAAAATACCCGAAACTGGCCACATCCTAAACCTGTGCAAGGATCGCTACTGGTTTGCGGTGACATTGTTTGCCGGCATCAGTCGCGGCATTCTGAGCGTCCTGCCTAACTCTATTGCACCTGAAGTCATCGCCGGCCTAGGCCGTGAATTGCCGGATCTGGTTTGCTTAGGCGATCAGCTGTCTTCGATTCATCCTTTGCCATACATTCATGTTTCAGAAAACCAAGGCGCGATATCCGAGGCAGCCCCGGTAATCCCGCGCATCCCCTTCGAACAGCGGATCATTCAGGTCTACACCTCGGGTTCCACCGGCAAACCTCAAGGGCACGCCAAGACTTTCGGAAGGATATGCCAGTGCGCCATTGCCGAATCAAAACGAATGTGGTCGGCGACCGGTAAGCCGTGTGCCGTATTGGGCACAGTACCCTTCCAACATATGTACGGACTCGAATCGACCATTTTCCTGCCGCTTCTCGGCGGCGGACAATTGACTAGCCGACTGCCGTTCTTCCCTGCCGACGTATTCGCCGCAATGGCCGAACTGCCCGCGCCGTGCCTGCTCGTCACCACCCCGTTCCATCTGCGAAAATTGGTGGATGCCGATATTGAGTTTCCACAAGTTGCCGCAATAGTTTCCGCAACGGCCCCGCTCTCCAGTGATCTGGCAAGTAAAACCGAAGCCCTGCTGAACGCACCGGTTCTAGAAATCTATGGTTCCACGGAAACTGGGCAAATCGCCACACGCCAACCCACTCGGCATACAGAGTGGGAAACCTATGAAGGCATAGCACTGGTGCAGAAACAAGGCACCACCATCGTCAGCGGTGGCCACTTAGAAAGTGTGCAAACGCTCAACGACGTGATTGAACTGTTCGGCCCGTCGAAGTTCCGACTTCTTGGCCGAAACTCGGACATGGTCAACGTGGCAGGCAAGCGCAATTCACTGGCATACTTGAATAACATCATAGCAAGCCTGCCTGGCGTACGAGACGGCATCTTCTGCATTCAGGAATACACGCAGGATCGCGATGTTTCCCGTCTGGCAGCATTCGTAGTTGCCACCGGACTAAGCACTAACGATATTCAGTCATCCCTACTCAAGCATCTTGATCCTGTGTTCCTGCCCCGCCCAATTGTTTTTCTCGAAACACTGCCGCGCGATGGCAACGGCAAGATTACTGCTTCCGCAATGGCGGAACTGATCGCACGGCACATCACTGGATGTTCCAAATGACTATCGTTCCGCTTCCTTTCGAATCTGACCATCCAGCATTTCCAGGTCACTTCCCGGGCCACCCGATAATTCCGGGCGTACAGCTACTCGACCGCGCGCAACACATCATCGAAGCGCAATGCCAAATCGTCTTGTGCGGTTTGCGAGTCGCAAAATTCCTCAGCCCGGCAGTTCCCGGCGATGCGTTGGAGCTGGAATATGCCGTCGCAGGTAACAAGGTCAGGTTCGAAATCTGCTGCGGCACGCGCAAGATCGCCACTGGTGAGTTTCTTGTTGACGACGTGTCTCCCGCATGACAGACGCACCAAAAACGCCCAATAACAGCAAGATGCCGGAGTGGCTGCAGCGGAAGGAACGCGGCAGCCTTTTCTGGCTCCGCGTGATGCGCTGGTTCTCGCTAACCCTTGGGCGTCGGCTATCGCGCTTCATACTCTATGTTATCGCTTTGTATTTCGCACTCGCTGTACCTGCGGCGCGCAAGGCCTCGCGATCATACCTTGAGCGGGTACTGCAGCGCCCAGTGCGTTGGCTCGACCTGTACCGGCACATTCTGTTCTTTTCTACCACAATCCACGACCGAATCTATCTGCTCAACGACCGCCATGATTTATTTGACATCAGCATTTTTGGTGCCGAACTGTTGCATGCAAGACATGCCGAGAATCCCGGTTGCTTCCTGTTTGGTGCTCATCTGGGCAGTTTCGAGATGCTGCGTAGCATCGCTCGCGACAATACCAACATCAAGGTCTGCGTCGCGATGTATCCGGAAAATGCACGCCAGCTAAATGATACGCTGGCATACATTAACCCGCGCGTGATGCTCGATCTAATTCCGCTCGGGCAATTTGATTCAATGCTGGCGATTCACCACCGGCTCAAGCAGGGCGCGTTGGTAGGTATCCTCGCCGACCGAGCGAGCGGCCCGGACAAATACCTTGAGCTGCCGTTCCTGGGGTCGCCCGCACGCTTTCCCACCGGACCGTTCCGCATGGCCGCATTGTTGCGCCACCGTGTCTATTTCATGGCTGGCCTGTATCAGGGCGGCAACCGTTATGAAATACAATTTGAGCTGCTGGCGGATTTCTCGAACCAAGCACCCGCAAGTCGCGAGGACCAAATCAAGGAAACGCTAGCAAAATACGTTGCTGCATTAGAGCGCAATTGCCGTGCTGCACCTTTCAACTGGTTCAACTTTTACGATTTCTGGAAACCCTCAGACAATGAAATTTCTTGATAAAATTCGGCCTCCCGTGATTGTCTGGCTCGCCCTTGTGCTGCCCACCGTAGCCTTCGCAGACGACTGGCAGTTGCCGCAACTGATGCATATTCTTGCCCAGAACAAGGCAAGGAAAGCTACTTTTGTCGAAAAGAAATTCATTGGCATTCTCGACCGGCCAATCGAGTCTTCGGGCGACCTCTCTTTCACTGCTCCCGACAAACTGGTAAAGCGCACTCTGAAACCCAAGTCGGAATTGCTCATCCTGAACGGTGATATTCTCACCATCGATCAGCCTGGTAAAAATCGCATGACTGTCAGTCTTCAGGAACATCCCGAAGTCTCGGCCTTCATCGAGAGCATTCGCGGCACGCTCGCGGGCGACCGCTCCGCGCTGGAAAATTTATACACGCTCAAGCTCACCGGCTCGCCTTCGCAATGGCAGCTGATTCTTACTCCCAAACAAGCGCGACTTAGCAATATCTTCAGCCGTATTCTGATCGGTGGTTCTGACGCAGACGTCAAAACCATTGACCTTGACCAGAGAGACGGCGACCACTCCGAAATGGTGATCACTAAGGTAGCTGATCGATGAAACAGAACATGCGCCCTCTAATCATGGTCGTCTGGCTGGCGATATTGCTAGCCTGCGCACTGGTTATCGCTAGGACAAAGTTTGTATCGGATTTGTCGGCCTTCATGCCCAAGGCACCGAGCGAACGACAACAGCTACTCGTCGATCAGTTCCGCGACGGCATCATCTCGCGTCTGATCATGATCGGTATCGAAGGCGGTGATGCCGCCGGACGGGCCAGACTGTCGCACGAACTGGCAAACAAGCTGCGGAACACGGGATTGTTCGTCGGTGTACAAAACGGCGACCCCGCTACGGAACAACGCGATCGCGCATATTTCTTCGACAACCGCTACCTGCTCAGCCCCGACATCACACCCCAGCGATTCAGCGTGCAAGGACTGCATGCGGCCATCAGCAACTCGATCGACTCCCTTTCCGGCGATGCTGGGCTGATTCTCAAAAAACTGATCCCTCGCGATCCCACGGGAGAAACACTTCAATTGCTGGGGCGATTCAACGGCAACAATCAGCCGAAAAGTATGGACGGGGCATGGGCCTCTCGCGACGGCAAGCGCGCAGTTCTGCTGGCTTACACCCGTGCTGCTGGTACTGACACCGACGCACAGTCACGTGCCATCAACACCGTACGGCAAGTATTCAATGGCATTCCGGATCGCAAGGCTGGCACCCGCATAGTGATGAGTGGAACCAGCGTGTTCACAGTTAAGTCGCGCAATACTATTGAAGGCGAAGTGGCACGTCTTGCGAGTGCCAGCCTGCTTTTGGTGATCTGCCTGTTGTTGCTGGTTTACCGTTCGACAAAGCTGCTCGCCCTTGGCCTGCTGCCGGTACTTTCCGGCGCATTGGTCGGCATTACCGCTGTCAGTCTGAATTTCGGGCAAGTTCATGGCCTTACACTTGGGTTCGGCACCACCCTGATAGGTGAGGCAGTGGACTACTCGATATATTTTTACCTGCAACAAGCTAGGAAGACACATCCTGGAATATTCTGGCGTACCATCTGGCTCGGCGTTGCCACCTCGATAGCTGGTTTCGCCGCACTGCTGTTCTCTGGCTTTCCGGGCCTAGCCCAGCTCGGCCTGTATTCGATCAGCGGCTTGATTGCGGCTGCGGTCGTCACCCGCTACGTGCTTCCGACATTGCTACCACGACAACTGAAACTGCGCGACCTCAGTCGGCCAGGACTAGCTCTTGACAGTGTCCTGAATCGCGCCACACGCATGCGATGGGTTGTGGCGGTTCTGGTTCTAGCTGCAGGCGGTATCATCCTAGCGCACGCAGACAACATATGGAACCGCAATCTTTCGACGCTGAGCCCGATTTCGAAAGCTGACCAGCAGCTTGACCTACAACTCAGGAGCGACTTGGGCGCACCGGATTTGCGTTTCATGGTTGCATTCACTGCACCGAGCGAGGAGCAGGCATTACAGGACGCCGAAAAGACCGGAATCGTGCTGCACGGACTAGTGAAAAACCATGTGCTAGCCGGTTTTAATTCCCCCGCCTTTGTGTTGCCCAGCCTTGCCAGCCAACATGCGCGCCAGGCTGCACTGCCCGACTCCGTACAAGCCCCGCAACGCCTCCGGCAAGCGCTTGAGGGGTTACCGGTCAAGATGGAGCGGCTGCAGGGTTTTCTGTCGGATCTGCAGGCGGCACGCGCCAGGAAACCCCTACTGCGCGCTGATCTCGACGGAACCTCTGCCGCACTGCTAGTTGATTCGCTGCTGGTCAGGCGCGCAGGGGACTATCTGGTACTAATGCCGTTACGTGCGCTGGACGGAAGCGTCGATCATCCGATAGACCTCGATAGGGTGCAAGCAGCGCTGCAATCGACGCGGCTCCCGCATATCTTCGTCATTGACCTGCTAGAAGAATCGACCAGTCTGTTCGAAAACTACCGGCATGAAGTGATGCTCCTGTCCGAACTCGGCTGCCTAGTAATCTTCGCCTTGTTACTGGTCGCTCTAAAATCCGCAACGCGCACGCTCAAGGTGGTCGCACCGCTTGTTTGTGCAGTGATTTGTGTTACCGCCGTGATTCTACTAAGCGGCACACAGCTGAATATCCTGCACCTAGTCGGCCTGTTGCTAGTGGTGGCAATAGGCTCCAATTACGCGCTGTTCTTTGAAAGCGGCAGGCAAACTGGAACCCCAGCAGAACACCGCCAGATGCAGGTCTCGCTGGTCGTGGCGAACTTCACCACCGTGGGTAGCTTCGGTATCCTCGGTCTGTCCAGCATCCCTGTGCTGTCGTCCATCGGTACAACCGTCAGTTTAGGTACCTTGTTTGCGCTGGTGTTCTCGGCTATCCTTTCACGCGGCAAAATCGGACTAACATCCTCATGAGCAGTTCCTTCGGAACCACAGCAATGCGTTCATGGCGACCAGCTCCGTTCATCCTAGTCTCCATCTGCATTCATGCATGCGCGCTGTTGCTGGTGCTAGCCGAACCACTTCATTGGCATTGGGCGCTCGTCGCCGTGCTGTTCAATTATGCCCTCATCTGCACTGTCGGCCTGTGGCCGCGCAGCACTCTACTCGGCGCCAACCTTGTGCGCCTGCCTGCAGCTGCAGTACAGCGCGGCGAGGTCGCCCTCACTTTTGATGACGGCCCCGATCAGGAAGTGACGCCTCAGGTTCTTGCCATCTTAGCCCGACACCATGTTAGCGCCACATTTTTTTGTATCGGCGAGAAGGCTTCCGTCCATGCGGAAATCTGCCGCAACATCGTGGCACAAGGCCACACCATCGAGAACCACGGCCAGCGACACCGCAACTACTCCGCACTATCCGGTATCAATGGTTGGAAACGCGAGGTCGGCCAAGCACAGGATACACTGGAGCGGATTACCGGCCGACGGCCTCAGTTCTTCCGCGCGCTTGCAGGCCTGCGCAATCCCTTTCTCGATCCAGTACTGCAGCAATTCGGCCTGCAACTCGCAAGCTGGACGAGACGCGGTTACGACACCCGTTGCGACAACGCAGACACCGTGCTGGCCCGACTCATCCACAAGCTCGATGCGGGCGACATCCTGTTATTACACGACGGCAATGCCGCGCGCACCCCAAGCGGCAAGCCGGTCGTCGTCGAAGTACTGCCGCGTTTGCTCGCCGCACTCGCGGCGCGTAACCTAAATCCCGTTCCACTGAGTACATCATGCAAACCAGCCTGAAGAACAAACTACTCGATTGCGCGACTGCGCCATACCGCCCAACCGGTACTTTCAATTACCACTGGGCGCGCGGCAAACTCAAATATGACCCCATTTTCGCCGCGCTGGTCAAGCGCGCGGTGTTTCCGGACGGTGCACGAATCATCGACCTAGGGTGCGGCCGCGGATTGTTGGCTGCCTGGCTACTGGGCGCGGAACAACTTGCCGCGCAAGGTCAATGGAGTGGCGACACGCCTCCGCCGAAGGGATTGCATTTCCGCGGTATCGAACTCATGGAGCGCGAAGCGGTCTGCGGCAACCAGGCTCTGAAGCCGCTCTACGGTGAGCGTGTACATCTAAGTGGTGGAGACATGCTCAAAGCCGACCTGGATGATGCTGATGTAATCGCTATCCTTGACGCGCTGCACTACGTGTCCTATGCCGAACAGGATCAGATGCTGAACCGAATCCGCGCCGCACTCGGTACAGGAGGTCTGTTCGTGACGCGCGTTGGCAACGCCGGCAGCGGCCTGCGCTTCGCGTTCAGCCAATTGGTGGATGCCTGCATATCTTCCGCCCAAGGCCATCGTCTGTCGCGCATGTGGTGCCGCCCGCTGGGCCAATGGATTACCGTACTCGAAGCCCGAGGTTTCGAGGTAGATGCCATCCCGATGAGTGCTGGCACGCCGTTCGCCAACGTCATGCTAGTAGCGCGCGTGATATGAGCAGCAAGGCTATCCCGATGACGATCGACCATCGGTGGATTGCCGCGCATATTCCCCACCAGGGAAGCATGTGCCTGCTTGACCGAGTCGAATCCTGGAACGAAACGGCCATCGTATGTCGGGCCAACAGCAACCTCCTAGCGAATAACCCGCTGCTTTACGCAGGCAATCTCGGTATCACCAACGGCATCGAATACGCGGCTCAGGCCATGGCGGTGCACGGAGCGCTGTTAGCCGCTACTTGCCAGGCACCTGCCGCCGGTTTCTTGATCAGCGTGCGCAACGTGCACTGGCAACGACAGCGGTTGGACAACGTCAACGGTGAACTCGTGGTGCGCGCTGAACGGCTTTCCGGCAACGAGATCAACATCATCTACAATTTCAGCCTACATGACGCAGACTACCTCCTGCTGTCCGGCCGCGCCAGCGTCATACTCGACGCAGCAGGCAGCCGAACTCCCTTCGTCAACCAGGATAAAACATCATGAAACGAGCCCTCATCACCGGCGGTAGCGGCGCAATCGGCGCGGCCATCAGTCGGCAACTCGCCGCAGACGGCATGCATGTAATTGTGCACGCTAACAAAAATATCGACGGTGCAAATGCGCTGTGCGAAGAATTACAGAACGCAGGCAGATCGGCAGAAGCAGTCCAGTTCGACGTGGTCGACGGCGCCGCCACCCAGGCCGCCCTGGAAGCATTGCTCGAAGCCGGGCCGATCCAGGTACTGGTAAACAACGCCGGCATCCACGACGATGCGGTGTTCCCAGGCATGCGCCGTGAACAATGGCACAGAGTGATCGACGTCTCGCTACACGGCTTTTTCAATGTCACGCAGCCGCTCACTATGCCTATGATCCGCAGCCGCTGGGGACGCATTCTCACTATTTCTTCGATTGCGGGGATCACAGGCAATCGCGGCCAAACCAATTACGCCGCAGCCAAGGGTGCGCTGCATGCTGCGAGTAAGTCGCTCGCGCTAGAACTAGCCAGCCGTGGTATCACAGTCAATGCCGTGGCGCCGGGAATTATCGAGTCTGCAATGATCAAACAGGCTTTCGACGCGGACTCGATCGCGCAATTGGTTCCGATGAAGCGTTCCGGCAGACCTGATGAGGTTGCCGGCCTAGTCGGATTCCTAGCGTCGGAGCAGGCCTCATACATCACTGGGCAGGTGATTTCGGTGAACGGCGGGATGATATAAGAGAAGGCTGAGTTGCACTCACTCAATCGAGCGAAAACGGCAGATTGAGGCCTCCCGCGCGTAACCAGTGTGCATACAGCCGGAAGTCTTTTTGCTGCGATGCGGACATCTGCCTGTACATATTTCGTGCCGCCTGACAGGTCGTGGCATCCGGTTTGCGGCGCTCGCCGCTCTTGAGTATTACCATGAACGGCGCGAGCGCGGTCGTATAACAAGTCACGCCCGAACCGAACACCTTCACTGCCTGTGATAATTCATCTACGCTGAAAGCCGCCCGTAGCGAATTGAAATAATCGCGGGTAAAATTTTCCGGCTGGCAGTCGCGGCGGTCTTCCGCAAAGAAACGCTGTGTTGCGGAGCGCTTGAAGCGCCCGAAGTCAACAAAATACCATCCTCCGCCTGGTTTCAGCACGCGCCGCGCCATGCTCATGGTGTTAGATAGCGCCGAGATGTCGGGTAGGTGATGTAGCGACATGGTCGAGATTACACAGTCGAACGTGGCGTCGGAAAACTGCGCGAGTTCGGTCATGTCGCCAGATGCTAAATCGATATTTGTAACTCCCGAGCGATGTATTGTTTCGCTGGCCCGATCGAGCATCTCTGCAGACGCGTCTAACCCGATAAAATTCACCCCTGGGTTGATCCGCGCGATCTGTACCAGTTGGTTGGCCGGGCCGCAGCCGAGATCGAGCACGCGATCGCCCCGCCGCACCAAGGGAATGATCTGCAGCGCCTGGTACAGGTAGACGAAAGCCAAGATACCACCCTCGCGGCCGGCGAGAGTAAATGCCTCATTTTGCGCAAGGTCTTCCATAACTAGCCCGGTTTCCGGCACCCGCGGCAGCACCTGCACCGACAGGCGTTCGAGTATCAGATGGGCTAGCATGTTTACGCCAGACATGGATCGGCTCCCTGCTAATGCACGCTTCCAGCAAAATCTGCCATCGCCCCTTTACTCCGGCTTGGTCGCCTGGTATTCGGCCAGGATACTCATGCCCTTGACTTCGATATGGCGGTGCACTCCAGTGAAACCACTTTCCTTGAGCGTAGCCAGTACTTGTGCAGGCGGCACACAGGCCTCGATGGTGTCCCAGTAATAGCGCCACAGCCGGGGAGTGTTCTTTCTGTTCCCCACGATCAACGCGAGCAGCGGGACTATTCCCTTCATATAGATTTTGAGCAAGAAACGTCCCCATCGGCTTTCTGGACATGTGATTTCTAGGATGCACAGCTTTGCACCGGGCTTCATAACACGATGAAACTCGCGGAACGCGACGGATAGGTCGCTAATGTGGCGAAGCGCGTAACCCATGCTTAGAAAATCGAAATGGAAGTCCGGAAAGGGGATGCATTCTGCACGCCCCTCCACAAGGGAAACCCCGTCGGGCACCTTGGCGTTCTGCATCATGCCCGGGCTCGGATCGACACCAGTAACCAGTTCGGCGTTACCCACGATGCGCACCGCCTCACGGGCGACCAGCCCGGTACCTACACCAACGTCCACCACATTCATTCCAGGCTTCAGTCCTGCGCGCTCTAGGGCCTGCCCGCGATACCACAACCCGGTTCCAAAACCGAGAATGTGTTCCATACGGTCGTAATCTTCCGCTGTGCTATCAAACATTTCTCGCACGAATCCGCTTCTCGATGTCTCATCGGCATAATAGCCAGTGAGCGGAACGTGCGGCGCATGGACGGATTGAGCCCCGCCACTCTCGTTGTTGTTTTTCATGTGATCCCCTGAAGTGGCTGACAGTACATCTGTAATGCCAGATTTATCGTGCCTGTCGAAATGCCAGCACGGCATTGCTGCCGCCGAAAGCAAAAGAGTTGCTGATTGCTGCTCGGAAAGAAACGTCGCGCAGCCCGCTGCCCATCACGTGGCGCACGCCCTGGCAATCCTCCGACACTTCATGCAAGTGCGCGGTTGGCGGAATTTCTTGCCTTGCCAGCGCAAGCACTGTAATTACGGCCTCCATGGCACCTGCCGCACCAAGCATGTGTCCATGCATCGACTTGGTAGAACTGACATGCAACTCGGTCGCCGCATCGCCGAAAGCCACTTTAAGTGCATTGATTTCAATCGAATCACCCTCCTGAGTGGCGGTGCCGTGGGCATTCACGTAACCGATGTCCTCCGGCGACAGGCCGGCTTCGCACATAGCCGCATTGATTGCCTTGACTTGGCCGTTTGCATCCGGGCGAACCAGGTGCGTGTGGTCGCAGCTTTGCCCGTAGCCTACGAGTTCGCAATAAATACGGGCACCACGCGCCACGGCATGATCCCAGTCTTCCAACACCATGGACGCGCCGCCTTCGCCGAGGACCAAACCTGTCCGCCCGACTTGGAATGGGCGGCACGCACGAAAAGCAGTTTCCTCATCACATTCTGCAACAACTCGCATTGCGTCCCAAGCTAGCATGATCGACAACGTCAAAGGAGCTTCCGACCCACCCGCGACGACCAGTGTGGCATCCCCAGACTGAACTCGGCGATACGCCTCGCCTATGGATATGGCCGAAGACGCGCATGCCACCGAATAACTCAGGCAGGCCCCACCTAGACCGAGCGCAATCGCAATGTTTGAAGCGGCAGCGTTGTTCATTACCATAGCAACCGACATTGGTGACATGCGGCGCTTTCCGTGTTGAAATAAATCCGTGTATCCCTTTTCGTAGGTCAGCGCTCCACCCGCGCCGGTACCCCAAGACACGCCGTAATTCTCAGAACTATTACCTGCGCGAGACAATCCTGCATCATTCCAGGCTGAAAATGCCGCCGCAAGACCTAACTGGCTGTAGCGGTCGGTCACACTGGACAAGGGGCGCCCGATTGATTGCTCAGAGCTGAATGAGGCGCAACGAACAGCAGGTTGAACTAGATCGAATAAGGATGTTGGGTGGCGATATAAGGCAGCCGCAGATTCGCCGCGCATAATTCGCGCGAAGAAATCGTCGACATCACCACCAAAAGGATTTACCAGGCCAATTCCTGTTACGGCGACTCTGCGGTGAGAAGCCTTACTCATTTATGGTTGAGGGTTTGTATTTCTCTATAAGTTTGAGCAACTGATCAACTGTTTCTGGCATCTGCACGTTTCCAGGTAAGCTGAAGTCGTATTTGTCTTCAAACTCGAACATCAATTCAAGCAATGCCATCGAGTCGATGCCAATCTCGTTAAGTTTGCTTTCAAGCGTTAGATTAACAGGCTGGTTGTCGACATGCCTTGCCAAGTAATCTTTAATAAGATCCAGATTGTTGTCCATAGAAGCCGAATATTAGAATTATTTGTATATGAGTGAACCAGAACTGCTTTGACAACCGTTCAAGTTGACGTAATTGATGTACGATAGTACCCGATTCTCCGATAGGGTAAAAGCCGATGTCATGAAATTTATTTTCAGGCAGCAAAACCAACCCGCTCGTCATTATGAATTACCCTGACTCGTAGGTATCACGCAAATATCATTGCTTGGCTATATTATTCTTAGACTAAAATGCCAATCTCGGTACACTTAATAACTTCAAAAGTTCTCCCCTCATCTTGCAACCCCTAGCTCTAAGCCACTATACCGTGGTCAATGCCCTTGGCCGTGGAACGTCACCTAGCCTCACCGCAATACGCGAAGGTAGTTCAGGACTACGCCCTTGTAATTTCATGGACGCACAACTTGATACCTACATCGGCCGCGTTGACGGACTTGAAGATGAATCCCTTGTTACACGCTTCAAAGAGTTCGATTCTCGCAACAACAGGCTGGCAATGCTCGGACTAGTGGCAGATAACTTCGAAGCGGCGGCTGCAGCCGCCCGTACGCGCTATGGCGCGCACCGGATTGCGGTCATTGTTGGCACTAGCACCTCGGGAATCCTCGAAACAGAACAAGCATACCGGCAGCGTAATGCGCAGGGGAAATTGCCCGGTAATTTCAATTACCGCACCACCCACGAGAATTATTCTGTCGCCGATTTTGTACGCCGCTACCTCGCATTGCAGGGTCCCGCGCTCACCATCTCGACAGCATGTTCGTCCAGTGCCAAAGTGTTTGCATCGGCCAGTCGTCTAATTGCAAACGGCCTGTGCGATGCGGCGGTGGTAGGCGGGGTGGATAGTCTTTGCATGACCACACTCTACGGATTTTCGTCACTCGAAATCGTCTCAACCACCCCATGTAGGCCGGCCGATGCCCAACGCAGTGGCATCTCGATTGGCGAGGCAGCGGGATTCGCGCTTCTAGAAAAGTCGAAAGATCAAGACGATTCGGTTTTCCTGCTGGGTTACGGGGAAAGCAGCGATGCCTACCACATGTCATCACCACACCCGGAAGGTGCCGGGGCCAAACTTGCCATGTCGCGCGCACTTCAACGTAGCGGGCTCGAGCCTGCGCAAATCGACTATATCAACCTGCACGGCACCGCGACGCGCGCTAACGACAGCGCAGAAGACCTCGCTGTCTCTGGCCTGTTCGGCTCCGATACGCCTTGCAGTTCAACCAAGGGGTGGACCGGGCACACCCTGGGTGCGGCTGGTATCACTGAGGCCGTCATTGCATGCCTGTGCCTGCGAGAAGGCTTGCTTCCAGCCAGCCTAAACACGACGATGGTTGACCCTGATTTTTCGATGAACGTGTTGTTGGAAAATCGCAGCCTGCCGGTAAGGCGGGTGCTGAGCAATTCCTTTGGTTTCGGCGGCAACAACGCCAGCATCATCCTCGGATACCAAAAATTATGATTGTGTACCTTAAAGGAATTGCTGCCACCGGCCCGGGGTTTGAAGACTGGAATGCGCTTAGCAAGCACTTGACCTCAGATGTAGGTCTCGATCCGGACTTCGTGCCCCATCCGCAAGGCGACATCCTGTCCAGCGTCGAGCGCAGACGCGCCAGCGTCACGGTAAAACTTGCGGTAGATGTCGCGCAGGCAGCTCTTCAGCAATCTGGCATGAAATCGGAAGATCTGGCACTGGTGTTCGCCTCTTCCAACGGTGACACCAACACCATCCACCAAATATGCGAAGCACTCGCCACCCCAGAGCGCTTTGTTTCCCCCACCCGTTTTCACAATTCGGTGCACAATGCGCCAGCTGGCTACTGGAGCATCGCCACAAGTTCGATGCAGCCCTCGTCAAGCATTTGCGCTTGGGATGACAGTTTTGCGGCGGGTCTGGTGGAAGCCGCCACACAATGCGTCACCGAAAATTTGCCGGTACTGCTGGCAGTCTTCGATACGCCTTTCCCCGAACCGCTGTATGAAAAAACGCCCGGCCATCAACCATTCGGCGTAGCACTGGTGCTGGATCTAATCCCAGACGGAAGCCTAGCCAAGATGAGGATCGAAGTCGATGGTGACGTGAACCTAGCGACGACCCCGATGGCCAATCTGCAACTGGAAGTCATTCGATGCGATTCTTCAGCCTCTCGTTCGCTGCCGCTGTTAGCCGCATTAGCTACGCCCGGAGCTAATGAAGTGGTGCTAGGCTATTCTGGCGACTTGCGGCTCAGGATCGCTGTGGAGAATCTGCACCGCTGACTCTTCGCCACAACAGCAGCGGTAACCGGATCACAAATCCCACCACTAGGCGGATGTGCATGAAGCTCAGCAGCGCGTTATCGCGAAGGTAATTGAAGTGCGATACTCCGCCTTCTTCTGGACTGAAGTATTTGACTGGTGCCGCAATGTTGACCGGACGCACACCACGCCAGCAAAGCCGCACTACCGCTTCCGGGTCAAAATCGAAGCGGCGCATCCACCGCTGCTTGCTCATAACTGAAAGTAATGGCCCTACCGGATAGACTCGAAACCCAAACAGAGAATCGCCAATCCCTCCTTGCAACGTCTCAAAGTTCGCCCACCAGTTGGAAATTTTTCGCCCGTATACGCGGATCAGTGGTGCGCTTGCATCAAACTGTGGATAGCCAAGAATAACCGCATCTCGGTTCTGTTCAGACGCCTGCATGAACTCGGGTATTTTTTCCGCTGGGTGCTGGCCGTCGGCATCCATGGTCAGCACATGTGTAAAACCAGCCTGTTTGGCTTCTCCGCTCCCGAACATGACCGCCGCGCCTTTGCCCATGTTCATGGGAAGCTCATACACCTTGAGACCTTCGTCGGCGACGGCCATTTCATGCAAGCCCTCAACGGTACCATCGCTACTCCCGTCCACAACTACCCACACTGGATTCCAATAACGGCGCGCATCGCGCACAGTCGTATAAACCTTGTCGCCGGTATTGAAACTGGGAATCAGCACCAGATGGGTAGAGGACGGATTCATCGCGACTCAGCCGTAAAGATGCCTGCAACTTGGTTGCGACAGTAGTTTTCCAGATGAAAAATAAATGGCCTGACCTCTACCGGAGGCAGGAAGCGTTCACCAAGCCGCGCACGGAAAACCAGCGGAAATTCGGGCTTTTTGAGTAGCGAACGACCCTTGCATAGGAATGGGTGGTTGATCTCGATGAAAACCATTTGCACCGGTGCATGCGCCCGTTTTGAGATCAGCGCGAAACCGCCTTTGAACGGCTGAATATCATTTCCAATTGTTCTCGTCCCTTCTGGAAAAATCAGCAGCTGGGTGCCGCCGTTGATTTCATGCGTGGCATCATCTACAAGCCTGATTTGCGAAGTGTTGCGGATATAGCCTGCCAGCCTTGCGCTGCCGCCAAATATGAGATTATCCCAGAGATTGGCTTTGATGATGCAGGCAACGCTCGGCAGGCGTGAAACGATCAGCACGACATCGATCAGCGAAGGATGGTTAGGAGCGATGATCAGCGAACGCTCTTTGTTCAGGCTGTCCAGCACATCCAGATCGCATTCGACTATGCCGCTCAGTTCCAGAAGACGCAGATACATCCTGAAAGTAAACATGATAGCCCGCCTGCCTAGCCTGACACCGATCCGTTTTGGTAACAGCCAAGCCAGCGGGAATGCTACCAGGCTTGCTAACAGGCATATCGAAAAGAACAGTAACAGCCCGCCGTAATACACTAGGCATTCGTAGAGAAAGCGCAGCGACGATACCGCCCACTTGAAGGAACGATTCTCAATCAAGATTCAGGCCCGCCAATCTGAAACTCATTCGTCATCCTTAACCATGGTTTGCGATTTTCCCATAATCCAGCTGATGGCAAACCCTGCGCTGAAATTTGTTTTCGATTTGACCAGCGGGCTATCTGCAAAAACGGCACCCTGCAGGGTGTCCAGTTTTAGGAATGCGCCCACCCAGTAGTCGGGGAAACGCTTGCTCAGCGCGGTGATGAACTGTGCACCGGTATATCCTCCACGCGCCTGATATGCTGGTCGGGAAGATGTAGCATAAAGCGGGTCGATGCCGTAAAAATACTGATGGTAACGAGCGTCTGCAAAGATTGGCCCGGCAAGAAATCCCAGATTCCAGTTAGGCATGTCGGGAATATTGCGCACATCCAAGTTGAGTTGAGGTTGAAACAGCCAGCCGACATTTTTAATGCTGGAAAAATTGCTGGCGAACACTGGACGCAGGGGCAAACGCAGGTCCAGGTTCACGTCTCGGACCGCCGAGCGGAATAATGACAGATTCAGCGACGGACCGATTTCAAGTGTCGGATCTAGGTCTGGCATGCCGGTTCGTGCCTGGATGTCGCTACTTTTCACCGGCACAGTGCCATTCACGCTGATGTCGAGTTCAGCTTTGTCGCGCTTCAGCAGCAAACCGCTGATTTTTTCACGTTCAATCTTCAGAAATTCCCCGCGATAAACAATGTAGGGGATGGGCAGGATATAGTTTTGTTGCTGGTTGGAACCGCGATAATCTGGGAAATCAATCACTGCAATTCCAGCCCCGGCTTCCCACAATGCCTGGTCGGCCATGGCATGGGCTGCCGGGATGCAGAGCAATATAACAAGCGATTTCCTGCAAAAAGAAATCATCTGCAATGCATCCAAAACGCCTCTATCTCGAGCAGAAGGTCGTCACGGCAAATATTAGCTTGCAGGTAAGCAACGTGCGCCGCGTCGCCGAACTCGGCATCGAGCCTATTTCGCACGCCGGGATAATCTTCAGCGTGGCGCAGATAAACATTGAGGTAGAGTCGACCTGGATCGTTAACGGAAAACCCGCATTCCCGGGCCTGGCCGATCACCAGCCGCAGGTTTTCAAGCGTTTCATCCAACTGTCTGGCAACGTTTTCAGGATGCGCCGTTTCGGAACCAATGATGCTTGCAGTGCCTGAAATGAGTAGTAAGTCACCCACAAGTACGCCACGTGAAAAGGTCGGGCTCTTGGGCCCGAAATCGCTAGGATAGCGGTATGCATTAGTTTGCCGAGGATTTTCGATGGCTATCCCCGGGGCTTTTCCCGCCAGAAAACAAACCACCAAGTCGCCCTGAGGGGTTCCAAGTGCGCAGGCCGCCGGAACGCCTTCTTCGCCGATTGCGCGCCCCTTGTCGCAAAAGGCCTCATGCCGACCAACATTGAACTCACGGTACCGTTCCAATCCGCCATCCGCATCGTTGATTCTCGAGAAATAATTCCACACCCTGAGCAGGCTGGGATAGCCTTCTTTGTCTATGGCATCAAAAATGGTGGAGTAGGCCGAGCACGCCATCGATTCAATCCCGCCCGCCCCTGCTTCAGGGAGAACCATACTACCGAAAAGAATATTTCCGTCTGAAGACAGGCACAACGGCGCGGCACCCATTACCTTTACCGGCCGGGCTGAAATCCATACCTGATAACAAGCGTCATCCCCAATAACTGGCAGTGCGACCCAAGTACAAGGAAAGCCATCTTGTGGTAACTCAGGTTCAGAAGCACTGTATACCAAAACCCCCAAAATTCGCCCCTTGTATTCATCAAGGAGACTTGCAAAATTTTCGTGGGAAACATAGACAAGCTGAAGTGAGTAAATATTTGAATTAGTAGCCATGACGACTTATTTGATAATCCTGATCTGTCTTGAAGTTCCTAAGGGAAAAGTGACTGCATCCAACATGCCACGCCATAGTAATTTCCATGTGCGCCAATCATGGTCCCCATGAATACAGAAAATATTTTCATTCGGCAGCCGACCTGCCAACAGCCTTCCAGAATCTGCATAACGATCAACATCTCCCCAGCCGACATAGATTTTTATGGGGGACCCGTTTACAACAAAATTTTCCTTGAGCCAACAGAAATTATCCCAGCCATCATTTTCAATACCTGAGGGACAGGGTGACCAATTGTCCAGGCCGCCCTCTCTCAATACCTTGGCAACGGCGCCGCGTGTGGATAGGAAAGGAGAGAGCAACATAACCCCCTCAATCTCGCCAAATTCTTCTCTGAGAAACTTAATTGCACCGTAAGCACCTAAAGAAATACCCGCTAACCAGATTCGGCTATAGCCTTGGCCTATCAAAGGTTCAACGACTTCGTTTTTTAAGCGCTTATTAAAAGCATCTTTCAAGTAATCATCGGCCGCTATATCCACAATCACCACATCGACGGCTAGCCCACGTTCTTGAATTGAACTTACGAACCCCTGATCTATATAGTCACGCGCGCACATTCCTGCACCCGGCAGCATCACCATTACGATCCGTTCTGATGTTTTATTTGGCGGCAGGTCGTAAATCGAATCAAGTACAGCCATGTACATCTGCCAATTCTTATTTGGTTCGATGCTTCTGAATGTGTTGATTTAGGGTTCTGAGCGAGCTGAATATTTGTGAGTTATTTTCGTCGTCTGAACGCAGCTGAAATCCATAATTCCGAGAAACCACAAGAGCAATTTCCAGCATATCAATTGAATCCAGTCCCAGCTTGTCTCCATAAAGTGGTGAATCTGGATTTATTTCTTTTGGAGTAATGTCAAGATTAAGTGCTACAACTATAGCATTTGCTAATTCAAATTCCTGATCTGCGATTCTCTCGCAATTTAATGCAATATCCTTACCATGCACTAATGGTGATTCAGACATAAATTCCTCCCCCCTTTTTTATATTTCTCAATCTGATAATTGCATCTTAAATTATTTAGCATCCTTTAGTGAAAAGATTTTTGAACAGAATAGATACTTTCAAAATTTCCGTGTTGCCATATTGTTTTCCTTGAAGCTAGCCTAACACTTATTAGACGGACCCACCGGCCTGTGCTATTAAACATAGTGTGGAATGCATATTATCGTTAAGTGATTGATTCAATTTAATCCATCGATATTATTGTTCCGCATATACATAGTAGTACGGATGGAGACAGAGTCTCCTATTGGCCCGCAGCGGCTGTAGTGCGATGATAGCAATACTGAAAGGGGGTAATGATGGGTAACATTACTGGTCTCCAATGGGCACGCTATATAGAGAATAGACATAAGCAATGGGAGGAAGCCAGAAAGTGCACGCGGAAATTTGCTGAGACCCAAATTGAGTGGAAACTTCCTGAGGCAATGATTCTTAAAAAAGTCCGGACAGATTGGTACGTCAACGGCTCAAGAATAATAGGCGGCGCATTTACGCATTCCTTCATATACCTTCTGAAGGTGATTAACAGCAACGAGGTGCGTTATGTTGGAAGGACGAGTGAACCAATAAGGCGCTTTATGGAACATCGTTTGGATGACAAACTCGGAGTCCAATTCAAGATGATTATTGTGGACCTCGGTGATGCCGAAACTGAGCGAGAATGGATAGCTCGTTGCATTGCAGATAGAAGCAAACTCCTAAATGTAGTTTTAACCAAATCATAAAGTCGAATAAGAAAGCACACAATGGTTACCCTTCCGCTGCGCTTCAAGGCAAACTGCGGCTCATGTAGAACGTTAGCCATACTGATGATATTCCTCCTCCGACGAGGGTCACTGCATATTTCTGAGTGGCGGCTTTCTGTAAATTTGTGTATTTATTGGGGCATTATCAATGGACCAAATAAAAATAGAGTTTCCTAAGAAATTAGATGACTTCGGAAAAATTCAAATGTCACGAAACAGGTGGGCTGTTGGCTATGTAAAGCTGATCAGAAATAATAATACGGTCATTCTTGCCGATATTTATATATATGATCGATCCACACGGGTCTTTCAGTTTTTGTTCAACTTTAAGAGGGAAATGAATTTTCGTCGCCGTGGCTTCGGTAGTGAACTCCTTGCTAAAACTATTGAGTTTTGTAAGAACCATGGAATTGAGGAGATTAAAGGAACGGCTAAGGGGGATCTGGATATGCTGATCCCATGGTATAAAAAACATGGATTCGCTATTGACGAAAATAATGGCATCTACTTAAAACTAAATTCTTAGCAAATACCTAGCGCCCTCTGTAAATATTCTCCGCAGTCGGCTAAAAAATAATTGTTCGGAAAACTCCGAAGCAGACATTCCAGTATCCGGTGCCGACAGCATTTTAGACAATCGCCGCGGTCCGCTTTGGCCAGATTCTGTTGAAAAACTGCTATGAATTTCGGATTTGCGAATGGTAAAATAATGCCCATCAAAACAAGCCGGGAGCCTTGCTATGATTGGGTTACAGACGGATCACCAGAAGCGTCTTTTCTACTCTTTCGATCTTGAAGATCACATTCCCCAGAATCACCTCCTTCGCGGCATCAACCAGCATCTCGATCTAACCAATCTTCGTCAGCATCTTGCGGAATACTACAGCCACACAGGCAGGCCATCCATTGATCCAGAGTTGATGATTCGTATGCTGATCATTGGGTACAGCTTCGGCATACGCTCCGAGCGCAGGTTGTGCGAAGAGGTACATTTGAATCTAGCCTATCGCTGGTTCTGTCGGCTTGGGCTGGAGGATGCCGTGCCGGATCATTCGACCTTCTCCAAGAATCGGCATGGCCGGTTTCGCGAGAGCGGAGCGTTTCGTTGGGTATTTGACGATGTGGTTCGCCGCTGCATGGCAGCCGGTCTGGTCAAAGGCGAAGGATTTGCGGTGGATGCCAGCCTGATTGAGGCCAACGCAAGCCACCAGCACAGTGTTCAACCTGGAGAACATTGTGATTGGGCTAATCCCGAGATCGACACGCGCCCAGTGCGTGAGTATCTTGCCGCCCTGGATCAAGAGTCAATTACAGCGGCAGCGCCTCGCAAAATATCGCTCAGTGATCCGCATTCGCGCTGGACTGCCGCGACCGGAGGAATAGCCTTCTTCGCCTACTCGACAAATTATCTGATTGATACTGCCCACGGGGTAATTCTTGATGTGGAAGCAACTCCAGCACGTCGCACCGAAGAAGTCGAGTCGACCAAGGTGATGGTCGATCGTGTCGAGGAACGTTTCGACATTAAACCCGAACGGCTCATCGCAGATACTGCATATGGCTCAGCACCTATGTTGGGTTGGATGGTCGAGGAGAAAGCCATCGAGCCGCATATTCCGGTGTGGGACAAGACGGAACGCAAGGACGGAACTTTTGAGCGAGAGGATTTCAAATGGAACGAAGAGGCTGATGAATATCGCTGTCCTGCTGGCAACGCACTGCGTAGTGAATGGCGCCCGTTCAAGAATCCGCGTAATCATGTCACCAAAGAGAACACCATCATCTATAGTTCAAGTCAGCGTGATTGCACCACATGCCCGATGAAAGCTCGGTGCTGCCCGAACACGCCGGTTCGCAAGATAAAGCGCAGCATCCATGAGACCGCTCGCGACGTTGCCCGGAAAATTGCCACGACACCGGAATATCAAAGATCACGATGTGAACGCAAGAAGGTCGAGATGCTCTTTGCCCATCTTAAATCCATTCTCAAACTGGATCGACTGCGACTACGCGGACTGAGTGGTGCCGCTGACGAATTCACGCTCGCCGCAACCGTTCAAAATTTGCGCCGCATGACCAAGTTGCTCGCACACGGACCGCCAATCGACAGGATAGGTGCGCCCGTTTGAGGCAAAAACCATCCGATCAACCTACAAACTGGGTATTAGAACCCAGTTGAAGCACCCGAAAGGGTAATAACGTTCTCACCTCACGAAATTTCAGTACACCACGACGGTTTTAACAACGAGTTTTTTAACAGAATCGCCAAGGAACGGACCATCATAGTGATTGTCCACTACGCGAACTCGGGCATGATCTTCTGAAAAACTCATTATTCCCCATCATAACGATCTATTTGCAACACTTTGAATATATGTAACTAATGTTGCTTTTCTTCAATCATAGCTGTATAATAAATTGCGCGTAGAGATATATAAAACGCGTCGATTATGAAAGCTGTCAACATCTAAATAGTTTGAAAAATCGCACCGCGGCACCAAGTATCACTTCCCAGATTTACCTCTAGCAGTACAACCAAACTGGATGAATCAAAACCATGAGCTGTTTGCTCGTGGCTATTTTCGTTCGTTCATCGAAAGGAGAATGATCGTGAATGCAGTAAATGAACAAGTAAATAATGAGGATCGGAGAAGCAAGACTATCAGCTTCCCGTTAGGGCAAATTGTAGCAACCTCAGGTGCATTGGATGTGTTGGATCGTCAGGCAGTGAATGCTGCCGATCTGCTCCAACGTCATCAAAGTGGTGATTGGGGAAACGTGCCACCTGAAGACGCTGAAGAAAACGAATTATCAATCGTAAATGGCAATCGGATCTTATCAAGCTATCCGGTTGGAAATGATCGAATCTGGATCATTACCGAGGCAGATCGGAGTAGTACAACTT